>OLNS01001943.1_pt1 | contig 14556 bp, 10 predicted proteins | sample 1673031 | NCBI WGS metagenome assembly OLNS01 (sample SAMEA3136748, study PRJEB25190) | human gut metagenome | biome: human gut; feature: human-associated habitat; material: faeces | place: Austria | collected 2013
TCCTTTTGACCAAACTCCATGTCGAGCGGCACATCGAAGTGGACGTCAGCATGGATGAACTGGATGTGACTGCTGCGGAAAGCAAGGCGACTTACAACGAGATTCGGGATTATGTATGGGAGCATCATCAGTTGAAGGTCTCCAATCTCTATATCGCACAGGTGAAACAGAAGTACGGCATTATTGAGCGAGAGAATTACCATAAAGCGAAAAATGAAAACACCAAGCAGCCCAAGTGTCCGAAAGAGAAAGAGGATGCGATTACGGAAGCGTTGAAGCATTTTCAGATGATATGATTTACTGTATGCCCGTCTGATTTTCAGGCGGGCATTTTCTTTTGTTGGAATATGGTGTTTCTATTTTTATCGTGGTACAATATCTTAAAGACTTTTTGATTTCGGAGGGAGCCGTCATGATCGATCTTGCAAAACTGGAGCCTGTTTTGGGCGGATACCAGACCTATTTCCCGAAGCATTGGCCTCATGTTGAAGATTTCAAATGGGAAGCCGCGCAGCATTTCCACGACCATTGGAATATTGACGCGGCAGATTTTGGTGAAATGTTCAAGGAAGCCACTGCAAAGGTCTTTTCGCTTCTGGATACCGGCTATGCCTATCCCCGTGCGATGATCCTGAATTTCGCAGCAGCGGACTGTGAAGCAACACGCGCAATGTTCCGCAGCTTGTTTGATGAATCCACCGAACTTTCCCAGCGCATTATTGCATTTCAGGCTGCCACCGAAGAAATACGCACAAAATACAACGACGGCAGTTGGAATAACCACTACCAGAACACCAGTGCCATCAGCGTCTATCTGTGGCTCCGGTATCCGGATCAATATTATATCTACCGCTATTCCGTTGCCCGTGACATCTCGGATGCGCTGAACTTCGATGCTCCGCCCAAGCGGGATGGTTCCGTAGAATCGCTGCTAAACAGCTACCGCCTTTATGATGAGCTGCGGGCGGCACTGAGCCAAAATGCTGCCATCACCCAGATGATCCGCAGTGCCATTGAAGCAGCCCCTGCCGGAAAATACTGGCCAGACACACACTGGAATATCGCTGCCATTGATCTGGGCTTTTATCTGAGCCGTTTCTACCTTGCCGAACAAAAGACATCACAGATGCAGGCCGGATGGTTTCCTGCTGAAAGTGAGTATGATCCGGGCATTACAACCGCACAGTGGAGTGCTTTGCTGCAAGACACCTCGGTTTTTACCTCGGAGGCTTTGCGGGTGATGAAATGTATGCTGGATTACGGCGGGCAGGCCACCTGCAAACAGCTTGCCATTAAATACGGTGAAACCAGCAACTTCTACATCTCCAACTCCTACCATCTTGCACAGCGGGTGGCAGAAAAGACTGGCTGCCGCTGCATGCCCCGCGACAGCGAAAATATGCGTTGGTGGCCCATTTTATATGTGGGCAAAAATGCCAGCACAAAGGCGGATGGCACTTACATCTGGCGTTTGCGAGATGAGCTTTTACAGGCTCTGAAAAAAGCCGACCTCTCGAAAGTACCGGCTGCCGCTGCCGCCTGTGAAGCACCTTCACGCCACTACTGGTGGCTGACTGCCAATCCTAAGATCTGGAGTTATTCCAGTCTGCGGGTCGGCGAAGAGCAGACCTATACGCTGTACAATGACAACGGGAACAAGCGCAGGATTTTCCAGAATTTCCTCGATGCAAAAGCCGGGGATCTTGTAATCGGCTATGAGGCCAATCCGGTAAAGCGAGTGGTAGCTCTGGCCAAGATTACACAGGAAAGCAACGGCAAAGAGATTTATTTTGAAAAGACCGAGAGCCTGACTTCCCCCATTGACTATGCTGTACTGAAGGCTTTCCCTGAGCTGGAGAAAATGGAGTTCTTCGTACAGCCGAACGGAAGCCTGTTCAAGCTCTCGGAGGGTGAGTACAACTTTATTCTGGATCTGATCCGGGATGAAAACCCTGCTCCCGTCCGGCAGGCATCTGCCGACAGCTACACCAGAGTTGATTTTCTGCACGATGTTTTTCTGAGTGAGCAACGCTATGAAGTGTTGGTTTCTTTGCTACGCCACAAGAAAAATATCATTCTGCAGGGTGCACCCGGCGTTGGAAAGACCTATGCTGCCAAACGGCTGGCGTACTCTATAATGGGTCAAGCTGATTCCTCCCGGGTTGAGTTTGTTCAGTTCCACCAGAATTACTCCTACGAGGATTTCATGCTGGGCTACCGGCCGGACAGCTCCGGCTTCAAGCTGACAGAGGGTGTATTTTACCGCTTCTGCCAGAAGGCTTCCAACGACCCCGACCGAGAATACTTTTTCCTGATCGATGAGATCAACCGGGGCAACCTGAGCAAGATCTTCGGCGAGCTGATGATGCTGATTGAAAGCGACCATCGGGGCGAAAAGATCACACTGGCCTATAACGGGATGCCCTTCTATGTTCCGGAAAATTTGTACATTATCGGTATGATGAATACTGCCGACCGCAGCCTGGCCATGATCGACTATGCGCTGCGCAGACGCTTCAGTTTCTTCGAGATCGAACCGGCGTTCACCTCCGATGGATTCCAGAAATATCAATCTGCGCTTGACAATGAAACCTTCAATGCTCTGGTGGAACAGATCAAGGCATTGAACCGGGAAATTACCACAGATGCCTCCCTCGGTCCCGGATTTCGTGTTGGTCACAGTTACTTTTGTCTGGCCGACCCTGCCGCCTGCACCACTGACTGGATGCGCTCTGTGGTGGAGTTTGACCTTCTGCCTACGCTGGCAGAATACTGGTTCGACGCGCCCGACAAACTGCACCGTTGGGAAAAGAATCTGCGTGGTGTTTTCAATGACGACTGACAAAGGGATTTTTATCCAGAACATCTACTACATGCTCTCCTACGCCTATCAGGTGCTGCAGCAGCAGGATTATCAGTGCATCGCCTCGGAAAAGTTTGAGCGTATCGACGATTTGTTTGCTGCCATCCTTGCAAAGGGTGTTTCCCGGCAGCTGAAGCAGGGGCTCTATCGAGAATATGTTTCCCGAAGCGAGACCCGGTCAGTTTTGCGGGGAAAGCTGGATCTTCCGCAGACCATTAAGACCCGTATCCAGCACAAGCCACAGGTCGCCTGTACCTTTGACGAGCTTTCCGAGGATAACCTGTATAACCAGATTCTGAAAACCACCCTGCATGTGCTGCTTCGGGATAAGAATGTTTCTACTGAGCGCAAAGTGGAATTGAAGAAAGCGCTTCTGTTTCTGGACACGGTTTCTGCACTGCTTCCCTCTCAAATCCCATGGAAGCAGTTACATTATCAGCGGAGCAACCAGAATTACGAGATGCTGTTGAATCTCTGCTATTTCGTGCTGCACGATATGCTGCAGACCACCGAAAACGGCAGCTATAAAATGACAGCATTTTCGGATGAACGCATGGCAAAGCTGTACGAACGCTTTATTCTGGAGTATTACCGACAAAATCATCCCTACCTTACTGAGGTCAAGGCTGCGCAGGTCAAATGGGATCTTGTGGGAGAGCACGATGCTGCCATGCTGCGGTTTCTCCCTGCCATGCAAACCGATATTTTTCTGCGTTTTCGCGAAAAAGTTCTCATTCTGGATGCCAAGTATTACAGCCAGACATTGCAGCAGCAGTTTAATAAAGAGACCCTGCATTCTGCCAACCTCTACCAGATCTACACCTACGTTAAAAATCAGGATGCTGCCCATACTGGAAACGTTTCCGGGCTGCTGGTCTACGCAAAAACGCAGGAAGCCATCACCCCGGATTGCCTGTTCAACTTTGGCGGCAACCAGATTGGTGCACGCACCTTGGATCTGAATCAGGATTTCCGGCAGATCACCGCACAACTGGATGGAATTGCCCAGCAGTTTTTCGGGAAGCATCCGCTTTGATCTTTTCCATGTCGATTTACCCGCCTTCACACCCGCCCGTCTGTTTTTTCAAACTTTCTCCTCCTAAGTGTCCGAAGGAGAAAGAGGATGCAATCGTGGAGGCATTAAAGCATTTTCAGATGATCTGATATGCAATCACCCCAGAGAGAATAGCCTCTTGTGCGTTCTCTCTGGGGTGATTTTTGCGTTATGCTACTTCCGGGTAGCGCATATATACATACTCGTAGATTTTCTTCTGGTAGGTCTGGATATCGCTTACATCATAGCTATTGGGAAGTTCTTGCCAAAGGGTATTGCGAATCAGGTTATCCACAATCGCCTTAGTTTCCTGCTTGTCCGTCCAATGGTCGAGTTTGGCAATCTGCTGTTTGATTTTTGTCAACAAGTCCACAGACACCTTCTTGATCGTTTCAATTTCCTGCTTCGTGAGGTTCTCCGAAAACAGCAAATCGTACACTGAAAGTTCCTCATCGCTGGAAAAGCCCTCACGCACATAGCGCTGCTGCTCCGTGTCCAGTGAACTTGCAAGCTCCATCAGATCCATGAAGGTTTTCTCAATGGTTGCCCGGTTCTGCTCCGCATTGTAGGCATCGATAATCTCCTGATAGCGGTCATAATAATCAATGCGCTGCGGGTTTGCAAACAGCATCTTTGACAACTGCTGATTCACCAGTTCATCCAGATCGCGCAGCAAGAGATTCTTCCGCCGGGTGTGGGTGAATTCCCGGCTCAGCAGCTCAAAATCAATTTTGCTGATGTCAAACTGCCGGGATGGTACAGCCTCCTGATCCGGCTTTTCCACATGAATGTACTCGTTGACGATGCCGTTGATCTGCACCATCAGGTCGGTATTGTCCGCGTGTTTCCGCTTCTGCTGCAAGCCCTCGTAGATGGCGAGAATTGCGTTTTTCCGGGCGCGCACGGCATCGTCCACATCGTCACGGTCTGCGTAGCGGAACAGCCGCGCCAGTTCAGACGCATAGGTCTGGAAGGTTTTCTTGGTTTCCAACGTCTCGCACATCGCGTTGACTGCATCCTGTACAAGGCTCATCTTTTCAAAGTCCTGTGCGTCCACCAATTCCTGCAGCCGGAACTCGTGTTCTGCCAGAAAGCCGTCCGTTTTTCCGATGACCGTGCAAATACGCTGAATCAGCTCCGTTTTGTCCACCGTTGGGTCAATGCCCGCCGGGCTGTTCTTGCTGACCGTATAATCTGCCAGAGCCTTGCGCAGCGCCTTTACGATACCAATATAGTCCACGATCAGGCCGTTGCTCTTGCCCTCCGAAACACGGTTTGCACGAGCAATCGTCTGCATCAGGGTATGGGCTTTCAACGGCTTGTCCAGATACAGACAGGACAGACACTTTACATCAAAGCCCGTCAGCCACATGGCACAGACGAACACCACCCGGAACGGATTCTTGCTGTCCTTGAATTCTTTATCCAGCTCCCGCTTTTCCATTTTGGCACGGTGCGGCAGAATATCCAGCCCCCACTTTTTGAAGGTCTGCACCTCGTTCTGCTCCTGACTGATCACCGCTGCCATTTCGGTTTCTTTCATCCATGCCAGTTTACGGGCAAGCTCCTGTGCTTCCTGCTGGGTCGCTGTGCCCTGCCGGGCTTCCAGCTCCCTGATCTTTGCCTGCCAGTATTCCTGCACATAGTTGTACATCCGCACACAGGTGACCTTATTCAGGCAGACAAACATCGCCTTGCCGCTGGTCCAAAGGTCAGAGTAATGCTCCACAAAGTCCTTTGCAATGGAGCGCAGCCGTTCATCTGCGGTGAGAATATGGATCTCCTTGGCAAACTCGCGTTCCAGCTTTTCCTCCTGCGAGGGATCAAGGTCGGCAGCTTCAATGGCATCCAAAATCCGCCCGGTGATCTCCGGCTTGTCCAACTGGGCGATCTTATCCGCACGGTTCTCATAATACAGCGGCACCGTTGCGCCGTCCTCCACTGCCCGCTTGAAATCATACACCGACAGGTATCCGCCAAAGGTGCGCTCGGTAATATGGTCATCCGCCAGCAACGGTGTACCGGTAAAGCCGATGCGGGACGCCGTGGGCAGCAGGTGCATCATGTTGTCTGCAAAAATGCCGTACTGGCTGCGGTGGGCTTCATCCGACAAAATCAGAATGTCGTGATCCGGGTAGATGGGCGGCTCCTTGGGCAGGTTGAACTTCTGGATCAGGGTAAACACAAAGCTGGGGTTGCCCTGCAGCTTTTTTACAAGGTCTGTACCGCTGGATGCAATGAACTGCGAAGCCTTGGTTTTGCCCAGCAGACCGCAGTTTTCAAAGGTATCGCTGATCTGCCGGTTCAGCTCGTCACGGTCGGTCAGTACCACAATGGTGGGCGAGCCTGCAAACTTGCGCCGGATCTTCTGCGCCAGAAAGACCATGGAGTAGCTTTTGCCTGACCCCTGCGTGTGCCAGAACACCCCCAGCCTGCCGTCTTTCAGCTTGCGGTTCTCGTAAGCACTGACGGCCTCGTTGACGCCGAGATACTGGTGGTTGCGGGCCAGAATCTTGGTGGTGCGCCCACCGGAATGGTCGTAAAGGATGAAGTTTTCCAGCAGATCGAGGAAGGTCTTTTTCTCGCAGATGCCCCGCAGCATGGTTTCCAGCTCCACTCTGCCTGCATCGCTTTCTTTCAGACGCTTCCACTCGTGGAAAAACTCGTACTTGCTGCCAAGCGTGCCCACCTTGGCTTCCAATCCATTGGACAGCATAAGGAAGGCATTGTAATAGAACAGCTGCGGAATGGTATCGAGATAATTTCGGTAATTGTCTATGTAGGCGTTCTGCACATCCACGGTAGGCTTTTTCAGCTCGATGAACAGCAGCGGAATGCCATTGACAAAGCCCACGATGTCCGTTCTGCAGCGGTATAGCTGCGAGTGGATCTTCATCTCTTTTACGGCGAGGAAGTGGTTGTTTTCCGGGTTCTTGAAGTCGATCACCGCCGCGCTTCGGATTTCGGTGCGGCCATCCGGCCGCTTGACCGTCACCGGGATGCCATCCCGCAGCAGAAAATACTTTTCCTCGTTGATCTGCATCAGGGATGCGGTGGAAACGTGTGCCGTGAATTTCTTCTGCACCTCGTCCAGCTGGTTCGGGGTGAGCCACGGGTTCAGCCGCAAAAGCGCCTGCCGAAAATACCGGGTCAGCAGCACTTCCCCATAGCTGGTGCGGCCCAACGTCCCGTCCGGCCCCAGCTTTTCGGAGTTGTAAGCCATCACGACCTCCCAGCCCAGAACATTTTGCAGCAAGTTGCCTTCACTGTTCTGGACAAGGACATTTTCGGAGTATTCGCGGCTCATTTTTTATTCCTCCTCACAGTAAATTCGGCAAAGATTGATCACAACGCTTTGCATTAGTGTGAGCCAGTATTCGCCCCACTTGAGTAATGTCATACGAAGTTGAAATAGAATCCCAGAAATCATGGACTTTTTTCAGAGACTCAAAAGAATCCCACATATCTATAAATTTCTTATCAACTTCTTTTTGTAGTTTTTCATTTTTTTCATACATATTCCAAATCTGGTTGAATACATTTTTTTCTTCTGTTTTAATTTTATGTACCCCCTCAGAATTGCTTATTAGTAAATCATCAATATGTGCTTTGTTTACCAAATCTAGTCTTACATATCCATCCAGCAAGATATTATTTCTCAATCCATATTCTCCAATTTTTATTGATTTCAGCAATTCAACTGCCGATTTGTATTCTTCCGATTCTTTTCTTATTCCAACGCACGCATAACCATTTAACGCTCTTGCATAAAAATCTTCAAACTTATTGAGTTTAATATTTCTTGATAATCTTATAGCCCCTAAAAGCTCCAAATGTTCCATCCAATCTATGCCTTCTGGCAAATCCGCATATTCCAATTTGCTATAGATTTCAGATAACACATACATCCCTTGCATTACATCGCCCAAGCTTGGTCTAATGGTTTCGACAGTATTCATTATTGTCAATGCACATAAAGCATTATTATCAATTAAATCCACAACTTCCGTTGCTTTCAAAACTCCAGCACGATTTTTTCTATTATCACCTTTTTGCACATGGTATACTAGCAATTCAGTTAGCAAGTCATAATCTGCTTCACGCTCACTTGCAGCTGCTTCCTGCTCTGCTTTTACAACAAGTCTCTGAAATGCCGGGTCTGAGAATGACTCAATCATCCCATCCACTTGACTAATTCTAGGTAGAATGCAATTTTCCAATTTTGCAATTCTTTCATTTGCTGTTTCTCTCGCTTCTTCAGTATACTCTTTTATCGCAACAGGAATCAAATCATTAACAATTTTTTTCACTTGTTCTTCTGTTGGGCCGCTGTTATTTATAATAGTAACATTCGTTGCCTGTATCTGCTGACTTCCCTCACCGGCCTGCTGGGTCTGCTTGTTAATATCCACGTTTTATCCCTCCAATCTGTACCTGTTCTGCATTATCGCCAGCTTTTTGGCTCTGCTGGAAATTGTTTTTTATTTTTCCACCATCTTTAGAAACATCTTCGTTTTCCAGTGTAAACTCCTGTCGCTGCTTGGCACTGTTTCCACCAATTTGTTTCTGTTTAATGTTTTTATGTATGCCTATCTTATATCCAATCGCTCCGCCAATCAAGGCTCCTACGATTAAAGAAAAAATTGTCGAACCGATTCCATCAAATACCCACGTCACCCACTCTGGCATACATTATACCTCCACTTCCCCGCTCATCAACTTTGGTAGCAGCAAACCTCTTGCTGTTTTTAATCTATCATTTTGCTTTTCCAAATTTCTAATTTTCTGATATTGTGGCTCTGCAATCTTTGCAAACATCTCTTGCAATTCGTCTGTCGGCTCAATTACTTCAATATTAGAAAGCACGTTTCGATTCAATGTCGGAATGGCTCCCCCATTATTTAGCGATGCAAAGTCCACTGTTTGTAACAAGCTGTAAACAAAGAAAATATTATGATCCTTGTAATCGCTTATGTAAAGCGATGTATTATGCGGCCAGAAATTATCCCAAATAAATTGATACTTACCCAAGCTTCCAGAACGACCCGTTACAATGCCCGGCCCCTTAATCTTAAATTCGTTATGATATCCAATCACCGTGGTTGAGCCAACAACTGGATATCGTCCAGCTTTCATCTCGTTTTTTGTCAAATCATATCCTCGATGAAATGTCAATATTTCATTGATATTTGTCCTGTTCCACCCCTCCGGCACACCATCCACAATTTTCGTGTTTTCATTCCCCGGAAAGCGCAAATCCACAAACCACTCCTTATAAAGCCGCTGGGCTGCTTCTTCCAGCAATTTGATTTGTTTCTGGTTGTTTTCAATCAGATCATCATAAGCGGAAAGAGTATCCGCAATTTTTTCTTGTTTTTCACGATTTTCTTCGATCTCAATTTGGAATGTTCTCATGGTCGAAAGCAACAAGTTTTTCTGAGCTGAACCATTTGAGCTATTTATAAATTGAGGTACACAATTTTGAAGTTGATAATACAGGTATCGGGGCAGAACTTTCTGTTTATCCGGTTTGATAATAGCAACACTCTTTTGGAAAGTTGTTTTTGTAGTTGCCTCTCTATCCGTAACAAAGGCCATTCTGCCAATTGTCCCACTATTTGTTAGGAGGATATCATCAACCTCTAACATAGTTCTTTTATGCGTTTCCTCAAAATCCGCTTTTGTAATCTGTCTAGCATTTTTATAATTGATTTGTCCATCGAATATATCTTTGCAACTTATAAAGTAATATCCAGAATTTTCCTCATTCTCACAATCTCCATGCTTGCCATCCGTAATATTCAAGCACAACTCTTGTAATGTTCTTTTTATCATACCCCCATCTCCTCCAGATTCTTCGAGATGGTTTCCATCAGGCGGTTGGACTCTGCCTGCAATTCCAGCAGTTCCTTGTGGATTTCCTTCATCCGCTGGGCAAAATCCACACCGTCATCCTCCACGGGTGCAACGCCCACATAGGCACCGGGCGTCAGGGATGCGCCTTTCTCGTTGAGGATGGTGTCGCGGCTAGCCACCTTGCACAGACCGGGGATATCCTGATAAACGCCCTCGCCAAACTTTTCGGTGAGCCAGACGGCCTCCTTGGCAACGGTCAGCTTCTCGCTGAGGGCTTCCAGCTCCTTGTCGAACTTTTCCTGCGTGGTCTTGCGCTCCTTGCGGGGCGCTGCCTCCACAGCGGCTTTGGCTTCTTCCCGCTTGGCCTGCACGTTTTGTTCCAGTGCAGCCTGAATCTCTGCAAAGGGGCGGTCGTCTGCCAGCTCTGCGTGATACTCCGCCAGAAGCCCCTTGTACTTGTCCACCTCGCCGCGATAGAGCCAGACAATGGCGTCGAGGTTCTTCAACTGCCAGTCGCTCCACTCGTTCTGGGTGCGGTCCACCACGGTATAATAGTTGCGGGCGTCGATGAACAATACGGTGTCCAGCAGATGTTCCGGCTTGCCCTTATCCAGAAACCACAGCGAACAGGGCAGGCTTTTGGTGTAGAAGAAATTGTTGCCCACGCTCATCATCACGTCCACATGGCCGGTCTGGATGAGCTTTTCACGGATGTCCTTGTCTTTGCCCTGACTGTCGGTAGCCGAGGACGCCATCACAAAACCCGCACGGCCATGCTCGTTCAGGTAGGAGTAGAAATAGGACACCCACAGATAGTTTGCGTTGCCGATTTCCTTGGCCTTGTTCACGCCGGGCAGGCCAAAGGGCAGCCGCCCGGCACTCTGCGCCGACTCCGACTTGACCTTGTCCACGTTAAACGGCGGATTTGCCATCACATAGTCGCAGCAGCCGTTCAGGTTGTGGGCATCGTGATAGAAAGTATTGGCTTCATCGCCGGACTTGATCACGCCGGTCAGACCATGCACGGCCATATTCATCAGGCAGAGTTTGGCATTGTACTCCACCTTTTCCTGTCCGTAAAACGTCATGGTGTTGTTGGCGATCATGCCCGCATTGTTTACAAAGTCGCCGGTCTGCACAAACATACCGCCGCTGCCGCAAGCCGGGTCCAGCAGAACGCCGTGGGCAGGCTCCAGCACATTGACGATCATTTTCACCAGCGATTTCGGCGTAAAGAACACGCCGTCATCCTGTGCCACATTCTTGGCAAACTTATTCAAAAAGTACTCGTAGATACGGCCGATCACATCGCCGCCCACATCGTCCAACGCATCATTGTTGAAAATTCGCAGCAGCTCCCCCAGCAGTTCATCCGAGAAGATGGTGTAGTCCTTCGGCAGAACGCCCTGCAGCTGCTCGCTCTGCTGCTCCACCAGTTCCATGGCGTTGTTCACCACTTCGCCCAAACTGTTCAGAGGATTGCCCTCGATGCCGGTCAGCCCCTGCTCCGGGATGTTGGCGGGCAAATTGACCAGGTAATTGTACTGCGCCTCCTTGGGCAGAAACAGTGCACTCTTCTCGGCAAAGTCGCTCTGTTCCACCGGCAGCACCCGGCCACCGCGCATGGGACGGTCTTTCAGGATCTCCTGCTCTACCAGTTTGAAGCGGCTGTACGCATACCGCAGAAAAATCAGACCCAGTACCGGCATACAGTATTGGTTCGAGGTGAGTTTAGAGCCTGCACGCAGCAGATCTGCCGACTCCCACAGGTCAGCTTCCAGTTTTTTGACGTTCACATTATTTGCCACGAGGGGGTTCCTCCTGTTGTTTGGATTTTCATTTTCTATTGTATCACATTTTTCTGCAATGTTCATCTTTAATCATTGCTATTTTCTTTTTTGACTGGAAAAAGTTGTTTACCAATTGCTGACAATGTGTTAGAGCCATAAACTTTCTCATTTGGAGACGCTAATCCTGCATCCAACGGATGCAGTTCAAGAGTTTGGGTGTCCCCAACAAGTATTTTGCAATGCAAAATAAGCAGATGTATATTCAACGATTCCCTGATGAACGATGCCGTGTACAAATTCAAGCGGTACGAAGATGCCAGCCTGAGCTATACCGGCATTGACCGTCATGAGGGCGAAAACCGCGGCGGCTGGGATACGGTGCTTTCGGATGCCGACTACAACAAGATGTTCACCCTGCAGCAGGCATCTATGGAAGCCCCTGCGTCTGCTCCAGACGATCTGCCCACAAAGCCCTATTTCACTCCGGACGAGGACGAGCCGAAACCAACACGGCGCAAAGCACACAGGCTTCCGGCAGCAAAATCCACAAGCCGAGCAACAGCTATACGCCCCGCCCAGCTTCCAGTACCCCCGGCAGCTTTACACCACGCCCGGTGGGTTCGAGTGTTGGCATTGGAGCTGCAAAGCCGAGCTTTGGTCTGAACAGCTAGCCGCTCAGCCAAAACCGCCTGTCAAGGTGGATGTTTCCAAAATCAAGGTTGGTGTCAAGGTCAAGCATAAGGCGTTTGGCGTTGGCACGGTAACAGCCATCCAGCCCGATATGGTCACGGTACGCTTTGGCAGCGTGGAAAAGAAATTTCTGCTGCCTGCCGCAATCGTGCAGCGGTATTTGACACTGATAGAAGAGTAAAATCAGATTACAAATCAAAACTACTTGAGAAGTCGAGAAAACTTCATTATGAACAGTATCTGTATAAGGTTGGCTTGGTAAAATGTAGAGCGTTTGTAAATCAGACCATTACTTTTGATTTTCCGGTTACGGCCTTAATTGGTCCTAACGGCGGTGGAAAAACAACTATATTAGGAGCTTGTGCGCTTACTTATGATTCTGTTAGCCCTAGACAGTTTTTTACAAGGAACAGGCAGTTGGATCAAGAAATGAAAAATTGGTCGATAACGTATGATTTGGTTGATCGATCCAAGAACAAAACCGATGTTGTAAAACGAACGGCATCCTTTTCGAGAGAAAAATGGTACAGGGATGCCGTTCACCGGGATGTTCGTTTTTTCGGAATTTCTAGAACATTGCCCGCTGTTGAACGTAAAGACTTATCAAGGTTTACAAACAAGAATGTTGTTTTTAGTTCGGACAAAATTCATACACTAAGTCCAGAAGCTGCATCCCATATTAGCAAAATTCTTGGTAAAGATGTAAGTGACTACTCGGTCATACAGACGGACAAATTCGGCAACTTAACATTATTATCTGGTAAAACAGAAAGCGGTACGTCTTACTCGGAATTTCACTTTGGTGCTGGTGAATCTAGTATCATTAAAATGGTTATCGGAATCGAAAATATCTCAGATCAAGGCCTCGTTCTGATCGAAGAAATAGAAAATGGTCTACATCCTTTGGCTACGGCAAGACTGGTAGATTATTTAATTGACGTTGCCAATAGAAAGAATGTTCAGGTTATTTTTACAACTCACTCTGAATATGCAATAGCACCATTGCCAGCTGAAGCTGTTTGGGCTGCTGTTGATGGAACTGCAATTCAGGGAAAACTCGATATACATTCACTAAGAAGTCTTACGGGAAATGTTTCTTCAAAACTTGTGATTTATACGGAAGATTCATTTGCAAAGAAATGGGTTGAAGCAATTTTACGTTCGGATAAAGCGGTCGCAATGGATGCCATAAATGTGTATCCTATGAATGGCGACGGAACAGCCGTTAAGGCTAATAAATATCACAATCTTGATCCCAGCAATAAGGTTAAATCCATTTGCATTATCGATGGAGATTCAAAACAAAAAGACGATCCATCTGAAGGAGTATTTCGGTTGCCCGGAGAAGCTCCTGAACTATATGTGTTTGATGAAGTTGTCGACAAAATTGATACTTGTTCAGGTATGCTGGCAGTCCGTTTTATGAGAGAATTTACCGATGCTCCTGAAATAAAACAAACGATTTTAGCAATAAGCAAGACAAATCGCGATCATCATCTTATTTTTTCTCAAATTGGCGAGGCGGTTGGATTTGTTGATGAAAGTGTGATTGTCAATGCATTTTTATCAACATGGTGCTCACATTATAAGGACGAAGTAACCGCATTGCTAGATAAAATAAAGAATCAGTTACCCCTGTTGGAAAATGAGCATTTGTAAAATAATATTTTCAACGATGTAATTTGTGAGGTTTTCTGTATCATATAAAACTGTTTGTGTCTTTAGTTATGACAGCCAGTTATTTTGAGCCAAAATAACTGGCTGCTTTTTATTTAAAAAGGAGCGTGATGCCATTGACCCAACCCAAAAACACCTTACCCTATCTCCGCAACGAAAAAGCTAAAGCAGAACAGAAGCTGCGCTCTTGCCAGCACCGGGAGAAGATCCTTGAACGCAGGATGTCGGAGCTGAACCGGAGAGAGCGTGTGCATCGTCTTTGCACCCGTGCCGGAATGCTGGAAAGCTTTCTGGTCTGTCCGGGAGAGCTGACCGACGATCAGGTGATGGAACTGCTGAAAATCTCGTTCCGTCAGCCGGAAGTCGTGCTGGCTCTTGCAAAGATGGTGCATGATGTTCATGAAAAGCAGAACGTTCCGAACCCCCTATGAAATAGGGCACAATTATACACCTCGTCGTCACTTGCTACGTATCGTTCGCATCTGTGCAAAAGCACAAATGCTCATTCACTTCGCAGTTCCTCCTCTTCCCCATAAAATCATCTTCGATGCTTTTCCGGGGACCCCTTTGTGTGAAATTGCGGTCTTGCAGACGGCTCGATGAAATCGAAGCTGGCGTTTGTGCGC
>OLNS01001951.1_pt1 | contig 14490 bp, 12 predicted proteins | sample 1673031 | NCBI WGS metagenome assembly OLNS01 (sample SAMEA3136748, study PRJEB25190) | human gut metagenome | biome: human gut; feature: human-associated habitat; material: faeces | place: Austria | collected 2013
ATTGGCATGAGCTGTCAGCTGTTCGGATGTGGCAAACTGTACGATATCTTTGTGAATCTTTTTCAGTGCTTCTCTGGAATAATATACAATACTTGATTTCTTGATAAAATCGTCAACAGAAAGTGCTGAGAAGAATTTGGCAGTTCCGTTGGTCGGAAGCACATGGTTCGGTCCTGCAAAATAATCTCCAAGAGGCTCAGAGCTGTGCTCTCCGATAAAGATCGCACCTGCATTTCGTACCTTCATCATATCTTCAAAAGGATTCTTTGTGACGATCTCCATATGCTCGGAGGCAATTTCATTGGCTGCCTCAATGGCCTCGTCCATATCTTCTGCGATCAGGATATATCCAAAATTCTCCAGAGATTTCTCGATGATAGCTTTTCTGGAAAGTTTTTCAACAAAACCTTTTACCTCTGCGTCAACCTTATCTGCAAATTCTTCATTTGTTGTGATCAGGATCGCGGACGCCATCTCATCATGCTCTGCTTGAGAAAGAAGATCTGCCGCGATATAACGTGGATTTGCAGTCTCATCTGCAAGAACAAGGATCTCGCTTGGTCCGGCAATGGAGTCAATGCTGACATAACCATAAACTGCTTTTTTTGCAAGGGCAACAAAAATATTTCCAGGTCCTACGATCTTGTCCACTTTCGGGATACTCTCAGTTCCGTATGCAAGAGCTCCGATAGCCTGGGCACCGCCCACTTTATAAATTTCATCTGCACCGGCCTCATTGGCAGCAACCAGTGTGCTTGGATTCACCTTTCCTTCTTTTCCCGGAGGGGTTGTCATTACAATACGGTCCACACCTGCTACTTTGGCAGGAACGATATTCATCAGTACAGAAGATGGATATACAGCTTTTCCGCCTGGAACATAAACACCTACACGGTTCAGTGCAGTTACTTTCTGGCCAAGCATAGTACCGTCTGTCGTACTTGTGAACCAGCTGTTCTGAAGCTGCTTTTCATGATAGCTGCGGATATTTACCAGCGCTTTTTTGATCACATCAATCAGAGACGGATCTACCAGCTTATAAGCTTCCTCGATCTCCTCCGGTGTAACACGGATCGTCTCCTTTGTCACTTCAACTTTATCAAATTCTCTGGTAAAAGCAAACAGCGCTTCATCTCCCTCTGCCTTTACTTTTGCGAGGATATCTGCTACTGCATCCTCATATTTGCCATAATTATTAGGACTTCTTTTTAAGAGAGTTTCCAGAATATCTTTTGTAGATTCCTTGGTGAGTTTTACCTTACGCATAATAAATTCTGCCTTCTTTCTGTATTTTGGAGGTTCATCTGTTGTTCAGTTTATTTGATCACACCTCGAAGTTCCGTGATCAGTTTGCGGATCCGTTCATCTTCCATTTTCATGCTGACCTGGTTGACGACCATCCGCGCGGACAAAGGACAAACTTCCTCTAAGACTTCCAGTCCGTTTTCTTTTAACGTTGTTCCTGTCTCAACGATATCGACGATAACTTCTGATAATCCAACGATTGGTGCAAGTTCAACGGATCCATTTAATTTCACGATCTCTACGGTCTGTAATTTCTGGTTGTTGAAATATTCTTTTGCAATATGTGGATATTTGGATGCCACACGGATGATCTCATTGCTGTTTAAATATTTCTTCGCTTCTTTTGGTCCGCAGACACACATCTTGCATGCACCGAATTTAAGGTCTAAGACTTCGTATAAGTTTCTTCCTTCTTCAAGGATCGTATCTTTTCCGACAACACCGATATCGGCTGCTCCATATTCAACGTAAGTTGGCACGTCACTTGCTTTGGATAAGAAAAATTTTAATTTTAATTCTTCATTGACGAAGATTAATTTTCTTGTTTTTTCGTCTTTCATTTCCTCGCATGTGATCCCGATCTCTTCTAATAAAGCCATCGCTTTCTTTGCAAGGCGCCCTTTTGCCAGGGCAAATGTAATATATCTCATGGTCTTTTGCTTCCCTTCTTTATACTGGATTTGTTGATTAGATGAAATAAAGAATTCCGCCTAAACGATGTTCTTTGGCAAACTTTTCATAGTCTGCTTTGCTGCACAGATCATTCTTTCTCTCTAAGATGACTTTCTTTCCTTCTTTCCTTAATTCTTCTGCACGAAGGATCGCATCTTTCATCGTTGCTTCTTTATAAATGATCATTGTATCCATATGATCTGCTTCCATATGGATTCCCTGACGGCTTAATGCCATCATCAACTCGTCTAATACGATCGCAAATCCGACAGATGGGGCTTTCTTTCCAAACTGTTCGATCAGATTATCATATCGTCCACCTTTTAGGACTGCATCTCCAGTTCCATAGGTGTAACCTTTGAAAATAATTCCTGTGTAATAGTTATGTTTATTTAACATTCCAAGATCAAAGCTTACATACTGTTCTTTTCCATATAATTTTAAGATATCATATACGTTGCGAAGTCTCTCAATCGCTTTCTTAGACTGTTCATTTTCTACCATCGCTTCTGCCTGATCTAAGATTGCTACATCTCCATTTAACTCATTAAAATGTAAAAAGACATCTTTGATCTTATCGGATAAATCTAATGTTTCCACATATTCCATCAAACCGAAATAGTTTTTATTTAAGATCAATTCACGAAGCTGTGTTTTGACTTCTTCATCTTTGATCGTCTGTGTCAGTCCATTGAAGAATTCAACTTCTCCGATGGAAAGTCTGAAATCAGTAAGACCTGCAGCCAGGAAACAATCGATTGCCATTGCAATGGATTCTGTGTCTGCCTGTACGGATGCATCGTTAACTAATTCTGCACCTAACTGGCATGTCTCTTTTAATTTCAGCTGATAACTTGAGTTATTTAAAAATACGTTTCCTGCATAGGATAAACGGATTCCCATATTCTCTTCATTAAAATACTTTGCAATGCATCGTGCGATGGATGGTGTGACATCTGGACGAAGAACTAAAGTATTGCCTTCTCTGTCGAAGAACTTAAACATCTCTCTTGCGGATACGGTTCCTTTCTCGCTGTTAAATACATCAAAGAATTCAAATCCTGGAGTTCTGATTCCTTCATATCCATAAGATGCAAAGACTTTGTTTAATTTTGCCTTTAACTTACTTCTCTGTCCATATTCTGTTCCATATACATCTCTGACACCTTCTGGTGTGTGGACTCTCTTTTTATTCATATTTTTGCCGCTCCTTGATACTTTATCGAATTAAAGTGCTACTTAGGTAGCACATCAAATTATCTGTATTTTACCAATCCTTACCTTATTTGTCAACCTTGTTCACTCTAATTCATCTTTTGATATGTTACATGAAATTCCTACAACTGAGAAATAACTTCTTCGATCACCTGATCCATGATCTCTACCGGATCATATACAAGATCCACGCTGCAATATTCACATATATCCTCTAATGCTCCAAAAATCCAAGGATTTCTTGCTTTGATCGTCTTCATTCTTCCATTTTGCTGTACAAAACTAATGAAAAATCCTAAAGTTCTGCTGATCTCATCGTCACCTTCTTCTAAGATATCCATTGTGATCACGCCACCATCCGTATTATCATATGCCATAAATAACAGTGGATTCTTTGGACGTTCTCCTTCTTCTTCCCCTTCGACCATCACTGGAAGATAAGTAAAATCTAAGATTACTTCAAGATCGATCTGTTTTTGATTCTTTAATTCGTCTTTTAAATCCTGATCTTCTAACATCACTGCCGGGAATTCTTTTTCTGCTTCTGGAATCTCTTTTACAAACATCTCCCATGTATCATTCTCTGCATTATAACGGCGAACGATGCCTTCTCCCTGCTCGATATCTGGATTTAGTTCTCCCTGTCTGACTGCTTCCACTGCCATGTAGAGATTCTCATAAGTTTCTGTAAGAAGTGCAACTTCCTCTTCATCCAACTGATATGGTTTATATCCTTTCTTATAAGAAACAAAATAAATCCAGTCACTGATCGTCTTAAAACGAATATCTAATTCATCGATGACATTTCTTTGTTCTTCTGGCACATTCATCATGCTTCCCCAGAAACATGTAAGGCTTGAATGTTCATCCATCAGATACTGTGCCGGAAGATCTCCTTCTTCACTTCCAAGGATCATATAGAAATCTCCAAGACCTTCAACTCCGTCAAAGACTGCGATTCCTCTTTCTCCGCTGAATTTTCCCATCACGCTGCAAAACACAGGTTCTTCTCTGTCTTTGAGCTGGATGGTTACAAGCTGTGTATCCCCAAGGTAATTCCAAGGCTCTAATTTGTCTAATTTTAATGTAATGTCGTATAACTGCTTCCATGCATTCTTTGACGCTTCTTTTCTCACTGAACTTTCCTCCATATATTTCATGTGATTTTATATACCTAAGATTTATTATAATAAGAAATGATTTTAATTACAACAAAATCCCGACTATCCTCCTATGATTTATCGATTTCATCTTTTTTTCTTTATACTTTTTCCAATTTCTGATATAATTGTTTGACGGATTTATCTTGTTATTTTAAATTAGATAACCGATTTTATTACCAGGAGGTATTTACTATGGCATTCGACGGATTTGTCATTTCAAATATTGTATCAGAACTTAATCAACAGATCATTGGCGGAAGAATCTATAAGATCTATCAGCCGGAGGCTGACGAGATCACACTTGTGATCAAAAAAGAGAGACTGACAACCAGACTTCATCTCTCAGCCAGTGCTTCCCTCCCTCTTGTCTATTTATCCAAGGAAGGAAAAGCAAACCCTATGCAAGCTCCAAACTTCTGTATGCTGCTTCGTAAACATATCAGCAGCGGAAGGATCATTTCGATCACACAGCCTGATTTTGAACGTATTATTGAGATTAAGATTGAACACTTAGACGAGCTTGGAGATGTCTGCCAGAAACGTCTGATCATTGAGATCATGGGAAAACACAGCAATATCATTTTTGTAAACAGCGATGATGTGATCTTAGACAGTATCAAACATATCTCTGCAAATATCAGTTCTGTCAGAGAGGTACTGCCTGGGCGTGCTTATACTTTCCCTCCATCTAAGGGAAAACACCCGTTAGCAAGCTTAACCGCAGATGATTTCTATCAGCATATCATCAAAAAACCATTGAATCTTTGCAAAGCACTTTACACTTCCATCACTGGAATGAGTCCTTTGATCGCAAATGAACTATGCTATCGTGCTGGACTTGATGGAAATGCTTCCACGGATTCTTTGACCGATGACAGTGCTGCCGGATTATATGGCCAGCTTGTGAAATTAAATGCGCTTGTAGAAGATGCAGCTTATCAGCCAAATATCATTTATTCTGGGGAAGAACCGAAGGAATTTTCTTGTATTCCTTTAACTTCTTATCCTGATTGTACAGAGAAAACGTATGACTCTATTTTTGACGTGTTGGTCGGGTATTATTCTGAGAAAGAAAAATATACGAGAATGAAACAGAAATCTTCGGATCTTCGTAAGATCGTGCAGACAGCCCTTGAGAGAACGAGTAAGAAATATGATCTGCAGCTTCGTCAGTTAAAAGATACGGAAAAACGCGAGAAATTCAAAGTTTATGGAGAACTTACACAAACTTATGGCTATGGATTGGAACCAAATGCAAAATCTCTGACTTGCATGAATTATTATACAAATGAAGAGATTACGATCCCTCTGGATCCAACAAAAACTCCTTTGGAGAATTCCAAGAAATTTTTTGCAAAATATAATAAATTAAAACGTACGTATGAAGCTCTTTCTGAACTTGTCGTGGAGACAAAAGCTGATCTTGATCATCTGGATTCGATCTCTACTGCTCTTTCTTTATCCGAGGACGAGAAAGACTTACAGTTGATCAAAGACGAACTTTCTGATTATGGCTATATTAAGAGCCATGGAAAGAAAAAAGGCAAGAAACAGGCAAAATCAAAACCTCTTCATTTTATTTCTTCTGATGGCTTCCATATGTATGTTGGAAAAAATAACTATCAGAATGATGAGTTAAGCTTTAAATTTGCAAATGGCGGGGACTGGTGGTTCCATGCAAAGAATATGGCTGGGTCTCATGTTATTGTACGAAAGGAACAAGCGGAAACTCTTCCGGATGCTACGTTTGAGGAAGCTGGTCGCCTTGCTGCTTATTATTCTAAGGGTCGTCAGGCACCGAAAGTTGAAGTGGATTATGTGCAGAGAAAGGAACTTCGTAAACCACCGAAAGCAAAACCTGGATTTGTCATTTATCATACGAACTATTCTATGATGTGTATTCCAAATATTGATGGGATTGAAGTTGTTGAATAGACTGTATTTATAAATTCATAGTGTGCATGCCTTTTTTGAACCTTGAGCTTTCTTATACACAAAAAGCCTGAGAGAACTTTTAAAGAACTCTCAGGCTAAATCGCTTAATTTAATCGCCACCCGGTGCTTTGTCGTTGTAGCTCCACCATGCGGCGGTAAAGGCCGTTTTTGTCCATCAGCTCTGCCGGTGTTCCTTCCTCCGCAACCCGACCATCTGCCAGAACGACGATTTTATCGGCTGCCTCCACAGTACGCATTCGGTGAGCGATCACCAACACAGTCTTTCCTGCCAGCAGACGGGAGAGCGCCCCCTGAACCTTTGTCTCATTTTCCACATCCAGGCTGGCCGTTGCTTCGTCAAGAAGGACGATGGGAGCGTCTTTCAACAAGGCTCTGGCAATAGAGATACGCTGCCGTTCACCACCGGAAAGCTTCGCCCCGTTTTCTCCGATGGGGGTGTTGTAGCCCTGGGGAAGCCGATGAATAAACTCATCGCAGTTGGCCGCTTTGGCCGCAGCCCGCACTTCTTCATCCGTTGCGCCACGCTTACCAAGACGGATATTTTCCATCACGGTATCGTCAAACAGCACCACATCCTGAAACACCATAGAATAATCCCGCAGCAGTACCTCTGGGTCTACGGTAGAAATATCCACACCACCTACACGAATCACTCCTTTGGAAATGTCCCACAGCCTTGCGGCAAGCCGGGCACAGGTGCTTTTACCGGAACCAGAAGGGCCTACCAGTGCCGTGACTTCGCCCTCTTTAGCAGTAAAGCTTACATCATGTAGGACTTCTTTCTCATCATAGGAAAAGCCCACATGCTCAAAGACAATATCATGCCCCTTTGGCTCAAATTTCTCCGCGCCCTCCGCTGTAGGCGTGTCATAAATTTCATTCATACGGTCAGCAGACACCTGAGAAACAAACATTTCTGCAATGAGTGCCAAGCTTTGGTCGAATGGGGCATAGACACGAGTAATGACCAATAGAAACAGGAACAAAAGCATGAAATCAATGCTGCCGGACAGGATCAGATTTGCCCCCACAAGAATGGTCGTTGCCACACCCAGCCGCATGATAACGCTGGCGGCATTTACAAAAAGGCCAGTTCCCAGTTCACCCTGAATCGTAACTCGTTCATGTTCATCAATTTTCTGATTCAGACCGTTTAGATACCGTTCCTCTTGGTTTGTGGCACGAATCTCTCTAACATTTTCTAATGCTTCCTGAATACCGTCTGACACCCGGACAGCAGCTTTTTTCGTTCGTTCTGCATTGCGGGCGGCAATCTTGCGGCTACCAAATAGCAGGCCAAAGGCTATCGGTACACCCCACAGGCAAGCAATAGCCAACCGCCAGTCGTAAACAAGCAGGCACACAGCGATAATCGCCGTAGAGATGTAAGCACCGTACAGATACCCCAGCACATGAGACCAGACTTGTTCCATCCGATTCACGTCTCCCATGATAGTCTCGGTCAAGTCTGCCAAGTCCCGCTTGCCAAAATACCCAAGCGGCAGTTTACGAAGCCGTTCCGCCAGACTGAGACGTGTGGTTTTGACCTCATTATATACCAGCCCATAGGTAGCTTTGTATTGCTGCAAATGGGTCGCGAAGGACAAGAGGGCAAAGAGAACCAACAGTCCGAGGACAATCGCTGAACCAGGAAGCGGACTTCCTTCTGTCAAGGCTCCCATAAAACCAGACATTACCAGATACAGAATGCTGACACCGCCCATAACAACCAGATTCACGATTACTGTCCAAAATGTGCCTTTCTTTGTGTTCCGGACACCCTGATCGGTCAGGGCATATTTTCGCTGAAACTTCTCTCCAAACATTTACTCTGCCTCCTTTTCTCTGGTGATTTTCCATTGAACTGCCTTGTTATAGTCAGTCCACATCCGGGCATACAGACCGCCCGAAGCAGTCAGCTCCGCATGAGTACCCTGCTCGACAATGTGCCCTTCTTCAAGAACGATAATCTTATCAGCGCCCACAACAGTGGATAGACGGTGTGCAATCATAATAACAGTGCGGCCTTTCGTCAGTGTGGCAAAGGCCTTCTGAATCAGCACCTCATTCTCAGGATCGGCAAAAGCAGTTGCCTCGTCAAGCACCACAATGGGGGCATCCTTCAAAATGGCTCTGGCCAGTGCGATGCGCTGTTGTTCACCACCGGAAAGATAGGTTCCTTCGGTGCCGATCTGTGTATCAAGGCCATCCGGCAGTTTGTCAAGAATATCCTTGCACTGGGCAGCCATTAGCGCGGCCATCACCTGCTCTCTTGTCGCTTCCGGGCGGGAGGCTCGGACATTTTCCAAAATAGAGGTTTTGAACAAACGGTTATTCTGGAATACAAAAGCCACCTGATCCATAAGGACATGCGGATCGATCTGAGCAACATTGACTCCGCCGACTTCCACCGCGCCGGACGTTGCATCCCAAAAACGCGGAATCAAGCTGGCCGCCGTTGTCTTTCCGCCGCCGGACGGTCCCACCAGAGCTACGGTCTGCCCCGGTTCGGCTGTGAAAGACACATGAGAGAGTGCAGGGCTTTCCGATCCGTTATAGGTAAAACTCACATCCTTAAATTCTACTTTATTACTACGAGGGGACTGTGGGTGACTGGGTGCTTCCAGGGTAGGTGCCTCCATCACCTGATTGATCCGTCCCAAAGCGGTACTGGCCAACATCATACCGGAGGAAGCAAACATTATTTTTGCAAGCGCAGTGGAAATGATAGCTGAAAATACGGCATAAAAAACGAAATCGGCAACAAAGCCAGCAAAACTGCCGTTTGCCAATGCGCCTGGAGCAAGGAACAGCGCCACTGGAACCAGAAACACGAACGCTCCTTCGGTAAAGGTTAAATTGACAGACTGAGGAACACGGCATACATCCGCCTGATAATGTTCGGCTTTGCTGCTGTAATCTTCGATAGCCTCCTGAAACGCCTTGAACGAGTAGACCGTCTGCTGAAATATTTTAACTACAGGAATTCCCCTTACATATTCTGTTCCCGCTTTTGTCATGCGATCCTGGGCCGCCTGGTATTCCGCCATCAGTTTGACATTTTTGCCACCCATCATGGAGAACATAGCAATTACCGAAATGACTGCCGCTAAAAGGCAGGCTGCCCCCATTCGCCAATCAAACAGAAACATCATGACCAGCATCGACAAAAACAGCACGATAGTGCCTACGATGTCTGCCAGATTATGTGCCAGCAGCGTTTCGGTGTCGGCTGCCGTCGCATCCAGCCGCCCGCGAATCAGACCAGAGGCGTTGGAATCAAAAAAACCCAGCGGAGCCTTCATCACATGAGCAACCCCTTGTTTTCGTATGTTGGAAGCTGTACGGAAAGCAGCCAGATGGGTACACATTAGGCCTGCAAAATACAGGATAATGCCGCCCACTGCGAACGCAAAGGCGATCCAGCCATATTTGAAAACATTCTGCGCCTGTGTCCATTCCGGAGCTGCCTCAATCAGATCACGGGCCGCCAGCCAGATACAAATGTAAGGAGCCATGCTCAAAAGCATGGACACCGCCGATAGGGCCAGCCCTAAAAAGGTCAGGCCTCTGCGGCTTCCCGCATATTCCAGCAGGACAGCCACATCGTTCTTTTTTTCTTGTTTCATCGAATGACCTCCTTAAAATAGTGAGAAATATATTGGTTAGCATAAACTAACTTTTAAATAAAAAAATAAAGAATATCACACAGCACTCTGCTTGTGAAAGGGGCAGAGTGCATTCTACATATCACTGACGCAATCGCAGCAATTAAGACGACATCAGCTTCAACCATCCGGCCGTATAGAAAGTACGCAGCTGTTCTACATCCCGCATGGCCTGTTCCTGCGGAATATCGTGAACCACAATCTCAACAATGCCGCCCAACATACCACTGGCAATGATATGACACAAAGACGGGCTTAATTCTGAGATACTGTGTCCCAAGCGGCGGAGCGTCTCCATGTACCTAAAGGTGCTTTTCACTTCCAGTTCTACCATGTTATGAATAAAGTTTTCATAGCTAGTGCCTTCTGCGCCGCAAAACAATAACTTCACCGGTTCCCTGTGCTGGCAGACATATTCCACCATCCAATGAATGTAAGCTCCTGATTCCACGCCCATATGTTCCGGTTGTTCCTCTGCGGGAAGCTCAGAAAAGGAGATATGTGCATCCACATATTTACTCATCAAAATAGCGGCATGCGGTTCTACAATGGAAGCAAACAGAGCCTCTTTGCTGGAAAAATAGCCGTAAAAGGCCCCCGTAGTTACTCCAGCGTGTTTCACGATCTGCCGCAGAGAGGCTCCAAGAAACCCTTTTTCAGAAAATTCATCCAGAGCAGCCTGTTGTATTCTTTCTAATGTATCTTGTGTTTTTGATTCCATGACGGCCTCCATATAACAGTGTTATGTAACAATGTTATAATATAGCAGACAGCTACGTTTGTCAAGGCAAATAGCGGTTTTTTACAAACAAATCAAGCTTTATTCATAAAAACGGCTTCTGTTCACCGCAATGTCAAATGGTGAACTCAATTTGTGTTGAGGAAAGATAGTTGGGTAAGAATCTGGCGCAGCGGTTGAAAAATTCATGTTCCGATGTTATACTGTCAGTTAGATGTTGCTAACTATCGGTATCAATCACTCATAGCGAAAAATCGGAAGTTGAAAGGGAGAACATTGCAATGAACTTTTTTGAAAACACCCGTAAGCCGCAAGGTTTCGGCGGGAAATTGATGGCGAAGATGATGAACAGCGGCCACGCCAAGGTGTCGCAATGGGGATTCTCAAATATCTCCGCGAAGCCAGACGCTAAGGTGCTGGATGTCGGCTGCGGAGGCGGCGCAAATATTGCGACCTGGCTGGACAAGTGCAGAAACGGTCATGTCACAGGACTGGACTATTCGGAGGTCAGTGTGGCAGAATCTCAAAAGCTGAATGCTGCTGCCATTAAGCAGGGAAAATGCAGAGTACTTCAGGGCGATGTATCGGCGATTCCCTTTTCTGATGCGGTCTTTGATTATGTATCTGCCTTTGAGACAGTTTACTTCTGGCCGGGGCTGAAAAAATGCTTTTCTGAGGTAAATCGCGTTCTGAAAAGCGGCGGAACATTTCTGATTTGTAACGAGAGCGACGGAACGAATGTTGCAGATGAAAAATGGGCAAAGATAATCGGCGGTATGAAGATTTATAATCGTGATCAGCTTGCTGCTGCTTTGAAAAAAGCAGGTTTCACAGAAATAAAAACGTATACAAATACAAATAAGCATTGGATATGTATTGTCGCAACGAAATAGACAATTCCAGTTTATCTGGAGTTGGACAACGTGAAAAAATCGGGAATTTCGGAGGAATGAAAGTATGACTGAAAAAGAGTATAAAGACTTATCCGTAAAAGAGTTTACCAAGGCAGCGGAAGATTATGAAACCGATAAGGCTGGGATTTACGAAATGTGCAAAGCGGACTATCCCGACATACTCTTCGAGCTTGAAAAAGAGCCGTGGGATACGCTCCTTGACGCGGGCTGCGGGCCAGCACCCATGATTACCTTGCTTTCGGAAAATATCCGGACAGGCATTACACAGGAATTGACCTGACGCCGAAAATGATTGAACAGGCCAGGAAAAGAATATCCCCCATTCGGAATTTATCGTTGGAGATTGTGAAAATCTTCCGTTTTCGGAAAACAGTTTCAACGCGATTATCTGTGCCAACAGCTTTCATCACTATCCGAACCCGCAGAACTTTTTTAACAGCGTACAGAAAGTCCTGAAACTGGGAGGCAGATTGATTCTGCGTGATTACACGGCAGGTACGTTTGTACTGTGGCTGTGCAATCATATTGAAATACCTCTTGCGCATCTTGTAGGCCATGGCGATGTAGCAATGCGGAGCGAAGCGGAGATTCGCAAATATTGCGCAAAAGCCAAGCTTACGGTAGAACGCTTTGAACGGCGAAAAGGTATGCGAATGCACTGCATCGTCCGAAAAAAGAGATAAGTCAATCTGTGAAAGCTATCTGTATGCCAATGGAAATTTAATAGAAGTCGCTAAGAAGGTATAGATACACGTGTTTTGCCGTACATTTGGTTATAGTGACGTGGGCAGTAATTATCTCACAGAAATTATATTTCTTCAACATTGAATTCAGCAAATGGAAGATTTGTAATTATACATTCATAACTATCTTCTGATATTGGAAATCTTAATACTCGAAACTCCATTTTGTAATACGGATTATCTTTCAAATTAATATAATCAAGGCAATCTTTTTTATGAAAAGATTTATATTCGAGCTCCTCGTTGGAATGTCTCGTTATAACCAACCACGAGCGTCCCAATGTCGTTTTTGATGCAATAGTCTATCACTTTACGAGCGACTTTGCTCATATAGTCGTTCACCTTGTTATTACGGTCACGGGCAATCGTTTTTTGTCTTTTGGTTGGTTTTCTGCCGAAGTTTTGCTTTTCTTTAATACCCTGCAAACGGGCATTTTCTTTATTAAACCACTGGTTGATAGACTTGAGTCTTCTTCCATCGATGATGAAAGATTCTCCCATACTTGATACGGCAGTTACGAGATTATTGATTCCAAGATCTATTGCTAGTGCATTTGATGTGTTGAGATTTCTTTGGATACATTCAGCTTCGTATGTATACTGAATTTCAAAGAACCTAGCATTTGCTTTTGGGATAATACGAATTTCTTTAATCTTCAAGACTTAAATGATCCATCAACTTCTTTGAGTATCTGTTGGGCCATGTTGGAATTAAGTGTCTTATAATTATCAGAACTCTTTAAAAGGGCATAGTTCTTTTGATAATTAAGGTATTCTCCCTCGGCAAAGTAATATTGTCTAACGTTGTAAATTGCCTGATTAGCAAGATTCTTTGCAATATGGCACAAGTCTCTTAGAGTTTTATAGTCTTCTTTTGAAAGATGCTTTTTTTGTTGAAATGTACAAAAAGGCAGCCGAAACACCTTCGGCCGCCTTTTGCTATATGATTAAGAGAAAAGGTTATTTATTTTAAATATTGTTTTAATTACATTGCTTCGTAAATTGCTACGACATCATCTAAGATCTTTTCATCTGTGATTCCAGATACTTCTTCTAATGCAGCTTTTGCTCCAACTGCTTTAATCTTATCCTGTAATTCTACGCTCTGTGGATCTTCAGCGTTATCATATTTTAATGCTGCTGCCATTCCTGCTAATAATGCATCAACTGGAAGATCATATTCTAATGCTGTCATTGTTGGTTTTGTTAAACGGTCTGTTGCACTTAATTTTCTTAATGGTTCTCTTCCTACACGAGCTGTATCATCTACAAGGTATGGGTTTTTGAAACGATTTAAGATCTTGTCGATGTATTTAAAGTGAGCATCTTTGTCAAATCCATATTTGTTGACTAATGCCATACCACTCTGCTGCATTGCTTTTTTCACTGTCTTAAAGATTTCATCGTCTGCGATACTTTCATCGATCGTCTTGTATCCTTTGTAGTTTCCAAGATATGCTGTGATGCAGTGTCCTGTATTTAATGTAAATAATTTTCTTTCAATGTATGCCATTAAGTTATCTGCAAGGTTCATTCCATTGATCTGAGGAACCGCTCCCTTAAAGGATGCTTCTTCTACATTCCACTCATAGTAGTTTTCTACGACTACGTCGATTGGATTATCTAAACGTACTGGAGGTACGATTCTATCTACGGAGCAGTCTGGGAATCCAACATATTTGTCTGCGTATGCTTTTTCTTCGTCATTTAAGTTCCCATAAACAGCTTCTTTTAACTGAGAACTTGCTTTGATTGCGTTTTCACAAGCGATGATATTTAAGTACTTTTCAGAACCATTTTCTTTTCTTGCTTTGATTCCTTCTGCAATAGATGGAGCGATAATTGGAAGAATTCTTACTCCAACAGCTGTTGTAATGATTTCAGCTTCTTTGATCTCATCGATCAGTTCAGGTTTTGTTGAATTTACTGCACTGATGTCTGTGATCACGATTTCTTTACTTTCTACATCTTTTACATAAATTGTATATTTTTTGTCTTCATTGATCTTATCAACGATTTCCTGGTTTACATCTGCAAATACAACATGATATCCTGCTTCACTTAACAGTCCACCGATAAATCCACGTCCAATATTTCCTGCTCCAAACTGAATTG
>OLNS01001961.1_pt1 | contig 14429 bp, 10 predicted proteins | sample 1673031 | NCBI WGS metagenome assembly OLNS01 (sample SAMEA3136748, study PRJEB25190) | human gut metagenome | biome: human gut; feature: human-associated habitat; material: faeces | place: Austria | collected 2013
AGGCTCAGATACAGTTTGGTTTTGAAGCTGATAACATTCCACTGATGATCGAAGCAATTCCCGTAAGTGCGGAAAGTATCATTCTTATCATCACCAAGGTGGAAGATCCTGAAGAACTGGATACCCGTTTTTCCAAATTTGCTCCATTTAAAGGAAATAAGCCTTCGGATACCGTTGAGATTGACGGAGCCGATAATATCATTGATATCTTCCAGAAACTCTGTGAATCCAAACTTAAGAATCTTCCCCAGAAGCCGGAAGAAAAGAAATCCGAACCCGCAGCATCACCGAATCCGGAAAATCCGGATGCTTCACAGGCTTCCGAGAATTCTGTACGGCTTATCCGTCTGTACTCTTTCCCAGGACTTGACGATGTTATCGCTGCTTCTCATGGTATGAACGGTTTCTTTACCGGAAACATCTTTATAAGAAAGTTTGTAAGTATAAGCTCCATTCTCCGCCTGACTTTCATCTTCCAGACTCTTTAGGATTTCATTGGACATATACCAGTCTGTCTGAATGCTTTCTGAGTTTTTAATTTTCACACCAATCTTCATGGTATCACCAGGAAGCATTCCATAAACTTCTTCTGCGATTTCCTTTGAGGTGAAGTTACTGTTTAACTTATCATTCTTAAAATCTACCGTCCAGTCTTTACTGCTTGTAATCTCTTCTGCTTTCGCAGTTGTTGCCGTGCCAAATGTCATAACAGCCGCCATGACCAGGCACAAAATATTCTTTTTTAACATATCGTGCACCTCCTGTGGCTACTGTAAGCTGATACTGTTTCCGTCTTCTGAGACTGTCACATCAATCCCCCATGCACTCTTGATTGCATCCTGTGCATTGTGAGTCTGTACGGCATCGGCTTCTGCATCAATCGTAAAATGATATCCATCGTATTCATAAATGGTTTTGATGGTCTTCTTTCCATCTTCTTCGGAAACTACCTGTTCCTTTACCTTTGTTCCGATAGAAGGGTCAACTGTTAATGTATCACTAATTGCCGGAGCGCTTTCTCCTGCCGACAAAAGCCTGGTATAATAAAGTACGGTACGCTCTCTTGTTGTTGCACTTTCATCAATCACCCAGCCATTGTCTGTGAGCAGATTTAAATCAATCAAATCCGGAGAAAGTCTGGTATTTTTATTTCCGTCTGCGTCAGTCCAGCTCTTTGTAAGAATGACCCTTACAAATGTATCAATCGAGCCGCTGTTTTGTACGGTTAAGGCTTCATCGTAAGCTTTTCCAAGCGCAAATTTCTCATCTTTTCCAACCAGATTTTTAAGAAGTTCTCCATGTTTTTCCATCCACTGATTATCCTTGTCGTAATCTCTCTTACTGATTATTTCACCATTTTCTAGAAGGCTGACACCAATCTTGGAAACCTCTGCCTGCACTGCATAATTCTCACTGTAATAAGTCAGTGCCGCTCTTGTACTTCCCACGGTACTGCCAAGAATTAAAAGTCCGGCCACCGCAAACAGGAAAACGGGCTTTACAGAAAAGGATTTTTTCTTCTTTTTCATTACTCACCCACCTCCTCAGTCTGCGCAACATCTGCTTTCTTTGTCCAGTCTGCACTTGGATTTCCCTCTGCATCCAAGATAACAGGTGTACATTCTGAAACAACAATTACATTAAAATCCTTTGGAAGGTTCATGTTACTGATTTTTACCAATAATTCTTCGCTCTTTGCCCCAGGAGCTATAACATCAGAATAGTAATAATATCCGTCATCTCCCGGCGTCCATTTTCCACTCTCATCGGAGTAGACCAGTCCTTCCTGATACTGGCTTCCGGCAAATACTTTCACTCTTACATAACATTCGTAATCACCGGTATTTTCAATTTTGATATGCTTCGTCCAGTCACTGACCTCTTCATCCGGAATAACCTCGGTAAATCCAAGACTTAATTCCTGTCCACCCTGCGCTGTTACATAAGTGGTAAAGTAAGCCATGGCGCTTCCCACAGAAAGCCCTGCGGTAAGTGTAAGAGCTGCAGCAGTCAGACAAAGCGTTTTCTTATTCAACTTTTTCTTCATTGCTTAACCCCTCCCCTTATTCCTGTGCCTGTGTACTGTCCGTTTGCTGTTCCCAGTCCCAGACACCATCTTCGGCTGACTGTTTCTGGTCATCTGCTGTTTTCTCATTTGGAGTAAATTCAAAATGATTGACAACACTTGAACCTCCGTTTAATTTACCATCATACTGATTTTCAAATGCTGTGGAAACCATTTCATCCGCTACGATTTGAGTGGTCTGCTCTGCCTCTCCTGTTGCCTCATAACTTGAACCACTGTAAACTTCGGTTACCGTTATATTTGCGCCCGCCGGAAGTTCCTTTATCACAACACTCTTTGTGCCTGTTCCATCAAATACCATGGAAACTACATCACTGTAAACGATTTCTCCATTTACTTCTGCTTCAATATCAAATACAAACGAAGCACCTTTCATTGTCTCATTATAAGAAGTTAAAGTTTTATCGATTTCAAGGTCACCATATCGTTCCTGTTGGTCTGGTTTTAATCCTGTTGATGTATCATAAAGCCACTCGTCGCTTCCGGTTACATAATACTGATTATTCGGCAGGGAAATCAGATACGGTGTAAAACTGTAAGTATAATATGGAGACTGCACTTCTTCTGCCTCTACCAGATACATTCCGACTGAAAGCCCATCCACACTGCCCTTGCCTCCAATCAGATTATCAGAAGCTGTTGCCTCTGTCTGGTTTTCTTCTACTGCCTTCACTGCACTCTTGGCTTTCTCTTCCCATTCTTGTGCTGTTGTCTTACTGCTGATGGAATCCAGCTTCAATTCCTCAAATCCGGCTAAGGTCTGATACTCTCCATATTGATTCACATCTGCTACCTTATACATGCGAACCGGAATTGTCATATTCTCCCCTGAAAGTTCCGGATAAACCGCATCCAGCTCAAATTTCACAGAACACTGCCGGTCAGTTTCAATACTGATAGCAGCCTGAACTTTGGACATTACTACGGTGGAAAGTGTCAACACCAGAGCCAGAGCCAATGCGCTTCCTTTTTTTAGTTTTTTCTTCATCTTCACATTTCCCCCCCTCTGATAACAGATAAGTAACTATCCTGTACTGAAAAGTCTTTCTTGTTCTTTCTTATTTTTTTTATTCTTTTTTGTGTTTCTTCTTTCCAGGTTTAATCAGGAACCTCATCAAAAGTATTACAAGTAAAGTTACCGATAATCCAAGTATCAGATAAATCATGTAGTAATTCTGAATTGATTTTAACATGGATTCTGCGGCTGTAGATTCTATCTCTTCCTCTCCGTTATACGGTACTCTTGTGCCACGGACCAAAAGTCTGTGAGAGTTTACACCGTACGGCGTACAGGTAAATAGCGTTACATAATCCTGACCCTCTTCAATCTGGAGAGCCTTTTGAAGCGTCTCATTGTCATCCTTATCCACCATATCTAAAATCTGGTCAACCTGATAAGCAAGCGTTTCATCCAAAACGTGAATATAAAACATGTCTCCACGTTCTAACTGGTCAATATCTGTAAATAATCTGGCACTCGGCAGACCCCTGTGCGCTGCCAGTACGCTGTGTGTGCTCTCACCACCGATTGGAAGCTTGGTTCCATTTAAGTGACCGATTCCTGTCTGAAGCACATCATCTGCTGTTCCATGATAAATGGACAGCTTTACATTAATCTTTGGAATGGATACATATCCCATGACACCGTCATTTCCCACATTTAAAATCTGCCAGTATTCGGTATTTTTAATATCGTCTCCATTTTCTCCAAAAACATCACCAAATATATTGTTATGGATAATCGTATCATTAAAAGCATTCGCTTTTTCCCATTCCTTTGTAAAATCCTCTTCTGCCATCTTTCCGATTAACTCTTCATAAGATGAAATCAATTGATTCTGCCGGTATGTATTCCACTGGTTAGAAACTGTCGGATAAATCAAGATTGCAAATCCCAGCAGGAACATTAAGCCAAACAAAATACCTGAAATTTTTCTCTTCATAATACATCCCTACTGTTCCTTTGATTTTCTCTTCTTATCATAACAATAAAGTATAAGGATAAAGCCTCCTGTTACTGCCAGTCCGATAACTACCCACAACCCATAATTGGTATGGAGACTGACTCCTCCAAGCGGTGTGGACGCCTCTTCTATATCGGCTGTCTTGTAATCTACTCTGTGTCCTCGAACCAGAAGTCTGTGGCTGTTCACTCCATAAGGAGTACAGGTAAGAAGTGTTACCAAATCTTTCTCTTCCTCTACTGCTAAATCGTCCGTTTCTTTTGGTTCAACGACTGAAATTTTATCTACTTCATAGCAAAGCACGTCATCTAATATATAGAGAAGAAAATGGTCTCCCTCTTCGAGTTTATCAAGGTCTGTAAAAAGTGTAGCACTCGGAAGTCCTCTGTGTGCAGAAATTACTGCATGTGTTCCTTTTCCTCCGACCGGAAGTGAACTCCCTTCAAGATGACCGGCTGCTTTCTGAAGCACCTCATCTTCTGTTGTATGATAAATGGGAATTTTAATATTAATCTTAGGCACTTCTATATATCCCATCATACCATCACCACCAAGGTTCAAACAAGCAAAATAATTAGAATTTTCTTCATCGGAAGCCTCTGCAACTGCAAAAGAATCCGGAAGAACGGATGGCTGAAGAGAGTCATTATACGCATCGGCATTTTTCCATTCCTGCTCATAATTAATTTCTCCATCTTTTTCTTTCTGCGCAACAACTTCTTCATAACCGGATATCAGCTGCTTCTGCCTGTGATTGTTCCACTGATTTGCAACCAAGGGATACAACAGCAAGGACAAACCGGCTAAAAATATAATTATAATCAATATCGTAGTAACTTTTTTCTTCATCCGGGCTCTCCTTATTGTTGTATTTTTTGTCAGGTTTCAATTTTCTGTGAAATGAAAAACCAAGGCGGGCGAGCCGCCCTGGTTTTTTCACAAAATAGGCATTTCAATTGTTACTTATTCTATTTCATTATTTAGCAGATTTTTTGCGAGTTGCGAAGAATAAACCTGCTGCTGCAATCATAACTACACAACCACCGATTGTGAAGATTGTAGTACCGATACCACCTGTGGATGGTAAGTTGGAAATCTTGGTGTTGACGATTTCAACTTTTTCAACTGTTCCGATTGCCGGTGTATCATCAGTTACTGTGAAAGTAGAGCTTACAGTATGGTCGTCGCCGGAAATAGTAGCACCATTTACAGAAATAGACCAAGCTGTTAATTTACCTGTTGTCTCGTCGATTGTAGCATCAATTACGATTGTGTATACGGTATCATTTAATGTGTATCCGTCAGGAGCTTTTGTTTCTTTTAAGTAATAAGTACCGGCTTTAAGACCTGTCATGGTCATCTGACCATTTGCATCTGTTACTACAACACCATTAAACTGTTTATTTTCCGGATATGCTGTTCCATATACAGTTACAAGATCAGCATCTGTGTATAAAGTAAATTCTGCGCCGGCAAGTTTTACTTTCTGTTCGCTGGAAGTTGTTCCAACTTTTGTGATGAGTTCATTTGTTAAAGAACCATCTGCTGTTCCGTCAATATCAAATGTGTAAGTATAAGTTTTGTCGTTAGAAGAACCATCTTTGCCATCTACTTTAGAGTCTTTTGTGAAGTTTAAAGTAGCGTCGTTGACATTTGCTACACCATTTAATGCTGCATCCTGATTTACTGTTGCTGCATAAGTTACAACTAATGCTTTGCTCTGATACTGATTCAGTGTATATGCACCATTTACAACAAAATCAACTGTAATTTCATTCTTTGCTTCATTTACTGTTAATGTGTAATCTGTTCCTGCTGTTAATTCTTTACCGTCTGCTGTAACTTTCAGGCTGTTTTCTGTATAAGTTAAGCCGTTTAATTTATCCACGATGTTGAACTTCGGATAATTTCCACCGTAGTAAGGAATTGTTGTTGAAAGTTCATAATTTACTGTATCACCAATGTTTACTGTGTTACCCTTAACTTTGTTTTCGCCTTCAACGATTTTTTTGTCTAAATCAGGAGTATCACTTACTTTAGCCCATGCATTTTCTGTATCTGTAACATCTACTTCGTTGAAATCCATTGCTGTTTTTCCATCTTTGTTTTTGTATACTACAGAAACTACCAATGGGTTATAAATTTTATTTTCAGCGCCTGAGATAACAACTAAATAAGAACCTACAGGAACTTCTGCTGTATAAGTTGTTCCTGATTTAGTCATATCATACTCTGTGCCTGCAACTTTTTTCGCATCGATAATGTCAGCGAGCTGATCAGAGTCTACCTTAATATCATCAGCAGTTACATCTGTAATAATAGTTGGATATAAAGATTCATATCCTGAGAACTTTCCGCCATTCTCATATTTTGCTTTGATAATCTGGTAAGCTTTTACTGTAACGCCAGTTTCTTCTACGCCACTTACTGTAATTGTTCCTTTATCGGATGCTGTTCCTGTTGCTGCATTTCCTTCGGTTTTTCCATTTGCTGCAAATGTCGGAATACTCATAGCGAGTACCATTACCATTGCCAATACCATTGATAACATTTTTTTAAGTTTACTCATACTCTCTCTCCTTTTCTTTCCAGGATTTCCCTTACTTAATTATTAGTTTCTCTTGTTACTTGGTTTCCCCTTTACTTTTGCGATTTGGAAGTCGCTGAAACCATAATCTCATTTTGTTATTTATTCAGCACCTCCTTGGATTTGTTTCTATATAAGATTAGTGCCGCAGCCATCATAAGCAATGCGCCTCCAATCGTATATCGATAAATACCAGAACCGCCGGTACTTGGAAGTTCGTATACCACCTGATTCTTGATTGTTAATACGTTCTTCTCATCTGTGGTTAAAAACCACATATCCGGTTTCTGAGTAAGTGGATTACCTGCCATATCTGTTAAAATAACCTCACCCTTTTCCTGCTTGAAGTAAATTTTATTACCTAAAGGCAAGTAACCTGTTGGAGCTTTTGTTTCTTCAAGATAATATTCTCCCGGTTCTAACCCTTTGAGTTCTATCTCATTTGCTCCATTTTTAACGGTTAAAACATCTCCCAATTTTTGATAAGCGTTACCATTTTTCTTATATAACTGGAATTCTGCTCCATCTAATTTTAAGTCTGTATTATTTTCTGAGACTTTCATCAAATCAAGGTCTGCTGTTTCTTCCTGATAGGTATTCGTAAGTTCTACTTCTGCATCCTGACCATCTGTCACTGTATAAGTACCTGTTGCAAACATTGCCCATTGTTTTGATTTATCAAAGTGCATAATATTTTCACCGTCGTAAGTAATTTCTCCGTCTCGGAATGTCAATGTAGAACTAATCTTATCCACTCCACTAAAGAAATAACATTTCTCTAAAACTGCTTTTGGTGAAAATTTCATTCCATCTTTGCTGGAAATCAAATCAACAATTGCCATTCTTGCTTTGATACTTGCCGGCTGTCTGGTCCAAACAAAATATCCTTCATTTTGGGTTAATTTTGCAACAATTAAATTGACTTCTCCAACTTGATAATCCTGTGAGGAACATGTTGTTGCCTTCGTAGTTGAAGTATATTCAATTGTTGCCTGCTTAACTGTCACATCTGCACTGTCTCCATTTGAACCATTAATTGCTGGTGATACCTGATATCCATCTTTTTTATAATTAGCCTCGACAACTCTGTAAGTTCCTGTTGAACAATTTTCCAGCTTCCATGTATAAGCCCAGGTTGTATCTTTCCCTGTCAGATTTTCGTCCAGCTTATCTGCATCCATTGTAAGCGTTCTTGTATCACTTCCATTTGTTACGGTTATCTGATACGCAGGATTTGCTTCTGCCAGTTCTCTGATTTGTTCTTTTGTTAAACCATTAAATCTCTTAGCCACTTCAATAAATGGAGCATCCGGCTCATCCAGTTCTTTTATTTTGTTTGCAATTGTTACTTGAGCGTCTTTTTTCAATTCTATTTTTCCATCTGCAACTCTTTGCTCTTCTACATCTTCGTCTGCTGTTTTAATGTCCGACTTTTCACAATTGCTGACAGATTTTTCAGGCTCTAAATATCTTGTTTTATCCAGATTCACTTCTTCTACCAGAAAACTTGTTTCAGAAAGAATCTGTGTAACAATTACTGTATAACCTGCCGGTATTCCAGTAACAATTCCATTTGCATCTGTTTGGCCACAAACAACACTCTTACTGCCATTTGATTCCAATTCTCCATCTTTGTAGTAATAATAATTTCCTTCACCATCTTTAAGATAGTAATCACCCTCTGTATAAGGCACTAACGTTTGATTAGCCTCATTGTTAGATAGTTGAATCTTAAATGAAAAGGTATCGTTTGTTACCTGTCCATCTCTCATCTGCTTTGTAATCCGAAGTTCACGGCTGTTATATGCAGAACAATTATTTACACAAACTACTGTCGGTCTTGCTTCTACTGTCTTTTTATCTGTTTTAACATCCGAAATCGTTCCACTAAGCTGTGCATTTTCATCAAATGCTTTATACTCAACGCCATTAATAATAACCTTATCATATTGCTGAGCATTCACTCCAACCTCTATTACATAATACTTTCGGTTAGCTTTCAGTCCGCTAAATATTGCTGACTCATCTGGTTTTAGATAAAATACCTTTTTATATGTCGTATCATTAAATGTTACATCCTGGAACTTAACTTTTTCTGTTGAATCTTTATACGTTGCACTGTCTAATAATTCATACTCGTCATCGTAATACGTTTCATTTCCTTTTGGATCTGTTGATTTAATTTTCTGTGCATAGACCTGGAAAGCAAATTTTACATTGCTGTATTTTTCTTTATCTGTGTTTTCCAGTTCTTTTCTAACTTCCACCTGACCTTCCGGAATAACCTGAAGATTAAATTTCATGTGAAGATTAGATGCACCTGCACCACGTTCCATGTAGAACATTTTAAAGGAATGGAGAGTATAATCTTTCAATGTGTCGCCATCAAAACATGCTTCTATTTCTTTATCACTGGTTTTACTCGTCCACTTATTTCCATTCGGAAGCTTTTTAGCATCTTTGAAAAGTTTTTTAATCGTTGTCTTATATTTTTTTGGTGTGCCTCCTTTAATACAATCATACCAGCTTACCTCTCCTGTATTAAAATTAATACTGCCGGAGTGAGCATCATGAACACCACCAATATCAAGCACCAAGACGTCATCGATATAAATCCATAAGTCATCATCCCCATTGAATTCATATATCATCGGGTCTTTTTGACCACTAACCTGTTTAGAAGCTACTTTACCATCTTTTGGCTGTAAAAAACTTGCGCCCATATACATCCCAAAGTAATAATTATTTCCATTTGTTTTATAAAGTGTTTTTCCTTTTGCACTATCTGAATCTGATAAAACACTACCATTTTCATCATATTCATTTTTATTAGTTGATACGTTTTGATTATTAATTGTGTTATACGGCATAAAGTTTCCACGTTTATAATAATACTGATTTTCATTACTTGGTGTACCCAGTGCATCGTATACAGTAAAATTTGTATTGTTTCCTAAATATGCATAATTCTGAAAACTACTGTATTCATAATAACCTGTGCTGTTATAGATATCCTTTCGGAATAAATGATCTACTTCTGTTCCGCCACTAAAAAGACTCGCTAAACTTGTATTAGCAATTCCGGGAATTGCTGAACCCGTGGATTTCTGACCTGTAATACAGGTATTTTTTCCTGTTGTAATTGGATAGCCATCTGTGCCTAACACATTTTTTAAAAGACCTTTTTTAATACTTCCTGACTGATTATTATTATTCTGCCAGTTTCCATTATTCCACGTTCCGGCACAATAGCCTCCTCCTAAATCGATCCAGGTACTACTATCCAAAGCTTTTATCTTATATTTGTTAGAATCCTTACCTTCCATATCAATCATTCGCATTGTAATACCCGCTTGAGTATGGCTGACTGTTTCAACTTTATCCAACCCGGATTCTTCATCGTAAGCATACCAGGCTAACACGTAATTAGAAAAACTATCTGTTATAAATTCTGCCTTTGTAACTTTTGTTTCACTTGTTGTCTGTATGCTTGCTTCTTTCTTTTCATCAGCCACCATATCGACAACCTGTTTTACTGCTCCATTCTTATCTTCCTCAAGATGAATAACTGTAACATCAAGGTCTGATTTTTCTGTATCAACATCTTCCGGTGATACTCCTTTTTTATACTCCATCGTAACCTTGACATTTCCATCCGGCTCAATTTTATTTCCATCTTTATCTGTGAGTGTAATGTCATAAGCCAGAAATCCTGCTATAGAGTACTCTTCGTCTTCTGCTTTCTGATGTAATTTTTCCTCTACCTCAGTATATTCTGTCGTATCTTTTTGAACCGATGTCACACTTAAGGTTGTTCCTTCCGGAATTGCACCTTCTTTTTCCTCAGTAATACTAATTGTTACCTCTTCATCTTCGTATGTAAGTATAGGTTTGGTTTCTTTTATTTCAGTTTCAGCTTTTGCTTTCTCTTCTGTTTTTGTCTCTTCTTTTACTTTCTCTTTAATTTCTTCTTTCGGTTCTTCAACTATCCTTTCTTCTGCCTCAGCCGTTTCTTTTACATAACATCCATAAACTCCGGACTTTTCAGCTTTTAATATTACCTTATTAACTGCATTTTTTTCCTGATTCAAGCTAACATCGGAATAGATATATTCATCAATATTATCTATACTCTTTCCTTCTGCTTTCAGTGCTTCTTCTAAGTCCGTTTTTGATGTTATATTTAAAATTTCATCGGATTCTCTTTTATTTTCTTCGGTTGCTTTGTCCAGATAGAAAACATTTACTTTCTTCGTATCTTCTGTCTGAATATTGGTATTGTTTTCTTCAATTGTAATGGTAACCGGTTTGTTTGGATTCTGATTTTCACCGTTTACTTTAAAATTAATTTCATAGAACTGATAATTTCCAAGCTTTTCTGTTTCAGGAAGATTTTTTCCGATTAACGCTTTTACATGTTCCTGAGTTTCGGCATCCAGTTCTTTTACTTCCATCACAATATCTGAGGTGACTGCTTCAAATGCACCTTCCGGAAGATTTGCGATAACGCTTGTAAGCACGTTTCCGTTTTCATCCTGAAATTCATGTCTGATTTCAGTTGCTTCAGACTGTACACCTTCTTTAGAAACAGTTTCTTCAGAAATGGTCTCTTCTGCAACTGTTTCTTTTTCCACTTCCGGTACTGTTTCTTTCGGTATTGTTTCTTTCGGTGTACTTAGCTCTTCGTTAATTTCTTCTGCCTGCGTCTCTTCCGTTGTCGTTGTTTCTGTACTTTGTGTTTCAGGTTCCTGACTTGCCATGGATTCAGAAGAGGTTTCACCTATCAGACCACCTTCTGCCATAGTAGACATGCTGGTTGTCAGCATCAGAACCATGCAAAGCACAAACGCCAGAATTTTTTTACTTTTCTCACTTTTCATGGCTTCCTCCTTCTACTATCTCATCCTCGTCTTCAGTTACTGCACCATCTATTAACTTCAATAATTCTAAGGCACTGCGAAAATATTGTTCCTGTTTTGTTTCTGCCCATAATACACTTCCCTGCCAGGTTGAGTTCTGACATTCATTAATCTTTACGATAAATGTTTTGGTCTGTTTTTTCTTAGCCACAATATCTTCGCCTCCTTTCTTTTCTCAAATTAAATCATTAAATATTCTATGTTTTTTACTATGCGGTTATTATAGCGTATTGCCCATTACAAAAAGCATTACACCTTATTTTTTTATTAAATTTTTCCATAAAAAAACATTACCATACATCTGCTAGTAATGTTTTTTCTTTCGTACCTTAAAAACTTGAAGTATTGTTGATAATTTTAACCAAATCCAGTGCACTGGAAAACTCATAACTTTCTTCTGATTCCATTAAAACAATTTCGCCCTGCCAGGTTGCATTCTGTCGATACTGAACGCACACCAGAAATGTTCCCTTTGTGCCTTTTTGTTCTAATACAGTTTTAGGTTCAACAGCTTTAGGAATTGTTTCTCTTTGCTGTGGAGCTTTTTCTCTCAAAAAAGACCTGCTCTTTGTTGATGCTTCCGGAAAATGAAGTTTATCATACAGTTTTTCCATCTCATCCAAAAGCTCAACGACATTTTTAAAATTCGTCGCCTCTTTTTTATAACAATGATAAAGACGTCCTTTCATTTCTTCCTGCGCAATTTCGTCTACACATATATTTACAAGATTAGGTGCCGCCTTTATTCGTCCTATATTTTGTCCGCTTCTCATATTTTCATACACCACACCTTTACCTCTTAACCTTCAAAGGTCATTCTGCCCGTTGAAGGTAATCTTTGATTTTTTCTGTTCAACATCCACAATAGATGAGACATAATATTCTAAGTACTGTGCCCATGTTTTATGCTCACGGCTGAAATATTTTGTAATTCTATCATAAATCTGAGGACAATTTTCCTGTTTCGTCCCTACCAGTAAAATCAAAAACTGATTCGGACTGTATCTGGTATAAGAGTCGCCTTTACGCAGCGAACATTTAATTGTATGATTTAACTCTTCCGATAACACCTTTAAACGCTCTTTATTTTCTAATGGGCGTCCTTTTCCGTCTGTTATCGTTACCAACATCAAATAAACAGACTGACCATTTCTTTCGATAATACGGGTCACCAGACGATAGGTATCACGGAAACTTGGCAGACTACAGTAATACGCACCTTTTTCTTCATATTTTTCTTTTAAACCGCCACGAATATCCTTTAATACCTGCGGTTTGTAACTGACCCGTTCGCTCATTTCTTTAAACTGCTCCATCATTTTTTCAGATGGACTGATACCCAATTCTGCAAAGAAAAATTTTGCCGTATCTTCATAAATCTGAATGGCTTCTTTGTATCGATTCATAGCAACCAGCGCTTCCATCATCACAGACTGCCATTCATCAAATGGATAAATTTCAGACGCTGATTTAGAAAGTTCCAACACACTTTGGTACTCTTTCTGTACCTTTTTATACTCACATACTTCTTTCAGTGCTTTTTCATAAACTTTTTTATATTCTACACTTTCAAGCAGTGCCCAGTCCTCTCCCGAAAGTTCCGGAAGAAATTCTCCTTTATAAATCCGGCAGGCTTTTGTCAGCAGTTCCATTTTTGTCCGGATATCCTCTGTCTCTTCTGACTTTTTAACGAGCTTTTTTAATTCTAAGGCATCCACTTCAACTTCCATCGGACTGTTCCACTTATAGACTCCCTTTTTAATTTGTATGTAATCATACTCAGGCAGTCCTGCATCTACAAGCATTTTTTTCAATCTGTGTGAAGTTACCCTTAAATTGTTTGCCATATCTGCCAGTTCATCTCTGCTATAAAGATAATCCAGCAAACGAGTTCTTTGAATTCCTGTTTCTTTTGTATACAATAGTATCTGAAACAGCTGCAATGCTTTCGTTGACGTTGTTCTCTTAAATGCAATGTCTTTTTCTCCCCAGCTCACAGAGAAACGTCCTAACATCGTCACCTTTAAAACCGGTAATTCCTTACTCATCCTTATACACCCCTTTTTATAGGATTTCTCCCTATTTGTCAAACTACAGCCACTCCCTAATGCCGTACTTTTGCAGCCATATCTTAAATACAAAATATAGTTACTAAACTAAGCGAGTATTCGCACTTCCCTTTCCTGCTTACTTACTTTCGTTAATCTCTTTATACTTAAGACATCCTAGCTTAATTCTAACTTTTTGCCATTCTTTTGTCAACAAAATAGATTGTCAGATTCTGTCGAAATTAGAACAAAAAATCTTACTCTGAGTTTTTTTCTTAATTGTAAAATCATAAAACTTCTTAAATAAAACAAAAAAATACACCCCTGTCTTACCCTTAAACAGGAGCGTATTCTACATTTCTATTTTTTTATCTCCTCTGTCTCGATAATAAACCGTACACTTCCGCTCTGCCCTTCGTAAATCCCTCCAAAGTTCTGGTACTCGGCATCTACTTTTTTAAGACCTCGTATCTTTGTTGTCAAATTTGTCAGGTCATCACCTGCAAGGTCGGTTAATTTCTGAATGGCTTCTTTATCAAACTCTGCAAATCCTTCATCTAAAGCTTTCATCCCATCTATCAATGCCTGATAACCACTGTCGAGAGCACTTCCGGCACTGCTTAACTGGTCTGTTCCTTCACTTAAACTCTGACCGCCCACGTAGAGCTGACCGATTCCATCTGAAAATGCACTGATTCCGGTGTTTAACTGACTGCTTCCTTTGGCAAGCTGCTCGGCTGCATTTTGAATCGTCTCCATTCCTTCCTGCAAGGTCTGCATCTGTTCCGGAAGTCCTCCAAGCAATTCCGCTGCTTCTCCAAGTGC
>OLNS01001973.1_pt1 | contig 14360 bp, 24 predicted proteins | sample 1673031 | NCBI WGS metagenome assembly OLNS01 (sample SAMEA3136748, study PRJEB25190) | human gut metagenome | biome: human gut; feature: human-associated habitat; material: faeces | place: Austria | collected 2013
ATTTCTTCAACGGTCATCCCTGTCAAATTGGCGAGAAGTTCATCAAGCTCATGTTTTACCGGCTTAAGATTTGTGATTGCTTTTTTGGCTAATTTTGCAAATATAGCAATTCCTTCTTTTTCAACATCAATGTCCGCAGATTGTGTGCGTCCTTCAAAGACAGCCGTCAATTCATCAATGATGTCAAGCTTTGCAAAAATACTAAGTAATTGTTCTAGGTCTCCACCGTTTAGTTCACGTAATTCTAAAGTCATTTTATTTTCCCTTTCAAAATGGTACTATGCTGGAGTGACAGTCAATGCAAGGGTTGCTGTTTTATCATTCGCTGTAGTAGCTTTAATAGTAGCTGTCCCGTCTTTAATAGCAGTTATTTTTCCTTTATTATCTACAGTAGCCACTAATGGATCGCTTGAAGTAAATGTCACTGTTTTATTAGTAGCATTTGCAGGAGCTACAGTTGCTTTTAAAGTTTCAGTCGCACCTGCTGCAAGACTAAGCGTCGTTTTATTCAATGTAATACCTGTTGCAATAATGGATGCCGTCGATGGGTAGAAGATACGGCAAGGCATTTCTCCTACCAACATTTGTTCAGGCGTGGCATGAGCAGTAAATTCAAGATCACTTGTCGCTTCTTCTTTGTCTTTTGTGTCAAGACCAAATGTACTTGTCACAAGACAATTATCAAGAACGACAATAATCTCTTTGTTCGTTCCACGTTGGAAACCATAAATTGCAATGTTGTCAATATAATCACCATCTTTTACCTGACGTTCAAATTCAATCACTTGATATCCATCTGGCGCTTCATCTTTAGTTGCAGCACGGGCTGTTCCACCAGAAATTAAAGCAATCGTTTCAGGGCTAAACTCCTTTAATTTAGAAGACATTTTGGCTGTGAAACTTTCCACAACCTCCAATCCTTTTACCGGTGTAATGTATGCACCATCGACTTCCATTAAACGTTTTTTAATTTCGATTTCTACTTTTGTTCCACCAGAGGTCGCACCAATCGGTGTACCTGTAAATCCTGTAGATTTATCATATGTTAAATCTCGAACAATAACGCCCGAATCGACAATAAAATTCTGTGGACTTTCGGGAGTAAACCCCACTTTTGGTAATGCCATTATAATTTTCTCCAGTCTATTGTAATTTCCAACTGCAATGAACGCCTAAGCAGTTCATCTTGACTTGTTGGAATATTATTTGCTCGAACATACTTCCAATTCGCGCCAAAATATTCATTAAGGTCACGCTTGTAAGCAAGTTCTTGTTTAATCTTTGTCTCAATCAAAAAGATGTTTTCATAACTTGGGTTTAAGTCGAAAATATCTAAGTCAATCGAAACAGTTTCTTGGTTTCTATCTTCTTCAAAGCTCGTATCAATATCAAAAGTACAATAAGGATAGGTTACTTTTCCACTATTATTCTTAGAATAGTATGTTTCTGAATGGATTTCTTGAAGAAGAGTAGTAATATAAGCTATGAGTTTATCCATTACAAATTCCTCATTTCTGCATTGATAATTGATTTGATATTTTTCTTGTTTGCTCTAAAAGCATCACGCAAGAATTTCTTAGGTTTGCTCCCTCGTGTAAAGTGTACTTTTCCGTCAGGTCCTTCATAGACCCAACCGCCTTTTCTTCCAGCACCGTTTTCTGCAAATTCTCCTGTTCCGAATTCTTGATAAACAGCATACTGTAGATTACTTCCAACTTTAGCAACAAGTTTTCCGCCAGAATTATCAATTGTCCTTGAAATACTTCTTCTTAGCTCACCAGATTCGACAGGCGCTCTATCTTTAACTTCTCCGACCATATGAATGCTTGCTGCTTCAAGGGCACGTTCTGCCGCTTGCATAATGACTTTAGTGACTCCATCAACATTCGTTTCAATTTCAAAATCATTTTTAGCCATTATCTTACTCCTTTTTGAAGGTCAGATAAATTTCAAGATGATGGTGAATACCCATTGGATCATCAACATAAGTGATTGAATAGGTATTTCCTTGTTCATCAACTAATTCCATGTCTTCGGTTATTCCACTGACATATTGAGGGATAATCGCATAGTGAGTCGATTCTTTAATGAATGCATTCTGATTTACTGCCTGATCGGTTCCGGAGGCTAAGTCGATATAGCCTTTAACTGTTGTGAAGTCTTCAAAATCAAATTTAAAACCACCGATTCCGTCAGGGGTTCGATTTTTTTTTTGTATCAAAAGAGTTTGAGGTGCATACATCTTACCACCTCATTTTCTTATATTTTTTCAGAAAGCCAAATAAACTGGCTGGATATCCATTGATTGATTCACTCGAATTCATGTCATAGTAAGTGATGTTCATTCGAGCAATGCTTTCAGACTTGATACCAAGCTTATCCCCCATAGTTACATCATACTGGAGCAATTTTTTGACCCCCTCAACAATGTCAGGAGGGTAGGATATCTTAGTGATAAAAGCACTTTGAAAGTTGCCGTTAAACAACTCCGCATCTTTAAGCTTGATTGTCTTGTCGTTGATTTCTTCAATCACATACAAGCCATCATTCACGCCCATATCCTGATTTAATCCTGAACCCGTCTGACTCCAGGTATTACTGATTTCAATTGTTTCACCAACACGAAGAAAAGAAAGCGTGTCATTGAACCATAAAGTATTTTCATCGGTTACTTTGAACTGATAAAATCTAACGTTCAAGTTTTGAAACTTATTATGCGTTAGAGCACGAATAGACTGCTCTAATCCATCGAGCGTTTCTTGAGTAATACTAGGGTTGATTTTTTGTGCTTCATCTAGCGTGATAATCATAATTAACCTCCCACTAAAGCGAGCAAGTTAGCTTTTACCATTGAGCTGGTGTAAGCTATCCCTTTCTGGTCAAGATAACTCTTGATTTCGTTTACTGTCCAGCTATTATCTGGGATAGCCCCTTTCTCCGGGGCATCATCGGGGTTTAGGGGCAGTTGCTTTCAAGACAGCTTTCTTGTTGTCTTCAAGCATGAATTGACCACCTTTAGCATGAGCTTGGAGTGCTTTACCGTCAAAGGCTTCTGAATCAATTGTACGAGCTGTAGCAATACCAACAAATGGAACAGCAACTTGATCAGCAGCAAAATAAGCAACTTCGCCTGAAACAAAGTATTTATCAGGAGTTTCTTCAAGTTTGAACCCTTTATATTTCGGAACAGTGTTATTATCAAGACTGACAGTTGCACCTTTTAGTGAAGTTGCATTAGTCAAATCAACAACTGCTTGGTATAAATCAGGAACAAGGTAGGCTGTTTTATCTGCATCGATTTCATTATTAGTGAATTCTTTTGCAGCAGCATTGAACAAAGCATTGATATTTTCTTCTGTGTATTTGCTATTGGCATCTATCATTGCAAGTGTTTTGCTTGCGTTATCAGACAAGAATTTACCGTTCTTTTGGTTCATGTAACGAGTTTGAGCAATTGATTGAGCTTCCAAACGGTCAGCTACTGCATCGTCAAGTCCAGCGTTTACTGTGGCAATATCAATTCCTTCATGAATTACCAATTCATAGCTGAAATCAACATCAGTATCAGCATAAATAACCTCAGTACGGTTACCAAAACGTGAAGAGTTTCCAGTTCCAGTTCCAAAACCTACATTAGGGTCTTTGCTGTAAGTTCCAATTACTACTGGTGTAGCATTAGTTTTTACAGAAAAGGCTTTGGTGTTAAATGTGATCCCGTCAACTGTTTGAATTGGAGCAAATGCACCAGAGAATGCGGATTTAGCGTTGAATACTGCGGCAAGAATACCTTTATATTGTGGTTCATAACGACGTGCGTTTAGTTGGTTGTTATTAGTTGTCATATTTTTTTACCTCTCTTATTTCCCTTGTGGAACATATTTTGCGACTTTATCAGCAAATGGATCAGGTTTTTCTTCGTCATCTTCTTTATCATCTGGCGAATCAATTTTTTTAAGGCCTTCTGTAAGGTCTTGCAGTGCTTTACCTACATTTGCGTCATCTTCTTTATCAATGGCCTCTGCTAGTCCAGCGATAAGTTTGTCAATTCCAGCTTCCTTAAGCTGTGCAACCGTAATCGGTTGTTTTTCTTTGTCTTCCAAAGTGATTCCTCCTATTGGTTATATTTGGCAATTTTTTCTGAGAACGGGTCAAAATCTACATTTTTACCGTCTTTAGGGATGTTATCCAGAGGAGTCCAGCCCTTATGATCTTTTGGAGGTTCAGGGGCCTCAAAGTATTTTGGATAGCTTTCTTTCAATTCATTGAGCTTGTCATCGAAGTTAGTAAACTCTCCATCTTCTCCAACTTCTAAATCTTCTCCACCACGCATTTTATAGTTGAGAATATAGTCAATGTCATTAACACCAGCTTTAGTCAGCAATTTTTCAAGCTTAGTAGTACGCTTGATTGAGCTATTTTCTCTTGTCAGTGTTTCAACTTGACCTTGAAGTTCTTCAAGTTTTTCTAACTCAGATTGATTAGACTCTAAAGTTTTTTGAACTTCTTCGGCAGCAGCTTCAAGTTCAGTAATTCTTTCATTACTTTCATCGAGTTGCTCTTTGGCTTCATCTCGTTGTTGAACAGCCTTGTTATAGCGTTCTTCAAGATTCTGTTCAGAAGTTAGATAGAACTTATTTTCTTCCATTCCTGCAGTAATGGACGCCACTTGCTCATCATCTAACCCAAGAGATTTTAAATACTCTTCAAATGTCATTTTCTTCCTCCTCACACCTACGCTTTTATACGAGGTCGCTCTCACGATGCTTGCACTTTTTACGACGTGTCTAGTCGAATTTGAACAGTTTTATGCCATGTTCAGGGCATAAGAAAAGCGCCTGTCAGTGACAAACGCTTATCATTTATAATGTTTTCCTAGTTTTTGTAGTACCTCAATCGGAAGACTTCCTTTATGATATTTATCCATATATGGATTGAATCTTAAAACCTCTTCGGGAGCAACTAGTACTTCAATTCCCATATTTTTTAGCATTAACTCGCCCAGCTTTTAACCTTGATTCTTCACGTTTCTCGTTTAAATAATCATCGTTCAGACCTTTCAATGAAACTGGAATATTTTTACCACTATTTTTCTTGCCTTGTTCCTTCAACCAATCATCATAACTCTTCCATTCGCCAACTTTACCAGTGATATTATTGCGCCGAACCGTTGGCATAATACCGTGTACAATAGGACGGGTTGTACATCGGCAGTTAATATCTTCACTTGGCACACCCACTTGATGTGGACCCAATGCATCATATCCACCAACTTGAAACATCTTATCAACTTCTCGAATCTGTCCATCAACATGCTGATGGTCTTCACGAGTATGACCGTCTAAGGTAGCAAGCCACATTTTTTTAAGGTCTATTCCTTTACCTGTGGCTTCTTTATATGCTTTTTGAGTGGAAATACTGCTTACTCGTCCGCTTTCAGTTCTAGCAATCCTTACCGCTCGCTTATAACTAGCTTGCGTTTCAGTTGAAATATCTCTAGCGATATCCGCATAAGCTTTACCTTGCATGAATCCACGAGAAATGGCATTATTTGAAGCTTTGGCCAACTGATTAACGTTATCTTCCAAACGTTTTGAAAGTCGCTTACCTGCGACTGGTTGCTCCATAATCGTTTCCAAGTAATGAGGGTCTAAAACATCAAAGTCAAGAAGAATGTTATTGCTTTGTTCTAGTTCGTACCACACACTATTATATGCATCAGTCCCTTGTTTTACAATGTGTGCCTTAATAGATTGCCTTACATTTATTCCAAGCTCTCCAATCAAGTTATTAATGACATTTGCGACATTCAATAATCGCTCGACTTGAAGCTGCTCTGAAAAGCTCATTTGGTCATAAAGTTCAAGCCAAGTTTTGAGTTGTACTTTTAAGTCTTTGAGGTACTTCCGGTAGAAACTCGCTAAGTCGTTGCTTAGATTAGCTAAATCCTTTTCAGAATCAGGCATCCCTGCTTTGAGTGCTTTTTTGAAGTTCTTTAATGCTTGTTGTTTTTCATCCATAAGATTATACCGTTGCTTGAGTCACATCTTTGTAATCAGAAGTAGAAAGTTTTTCTTTCACTTCTTCCCAATTTAACTCAAACTCTTCACAGATAAGCTTTAAGGTTTCATCATCGCCGATAACGGGAGCGGCAGCAAGTATTGCGTTGATATTTGCTACTTTTGTCTCAGCTTTAACTTTTTCATTATTAGCAAGGTCATTTTCATTGACCAGCATTTTACGAGTAATGACAAACTCAACTTGATTGCTTTTGTAGGATGTGTTATTTTTTCGATTAATATCCGCAATGACTAAATCAAGCGACCATTTCAAGAAAGCTCTCAACCGAACCTCTGTCTTATTGGCTTTCATGTCTAGTCTTGTGTATCGTGACTTAATAACAACGTTCGTCACATTGCCATCACCGACTTGCGAGCTATCAAAACCAAAGCCAAAACGATAGATATTTTCGCTATCAATCTCCATTTTAGTCTTACGACCTTCAACAGGAATATTGACAACTTTTACATCAATTCCGCCATCATCTCCAACTCCTACAACTTTTTTATTCCGCAGGTTCATTTGGAGTTTATCTAAAGAGTCACCTTCAAATCCTCTAACCACATAAATGGCATCAGAGAAAGACTGTAAGTTGTTTGATAGATAAGAATTCATCAAGTCATAGTCATCAATAAGCGCTTTGATTGGTTCTAAATCTGTTCGTTCCTGCTGATTGTTCTGGTAACGATAGAGCGGGATAGTGTCGTATGAACGACCGCCAATCTCCTCTCCATTAGTTCCAAGAATATGAGGCTGTGAACCGATATATTCATAATTATCTTTTTCAGAAGCTTCAAAGATCATGACTTCTTTATCATCATATAGTTCAGCAGTCTTAATTGTTACCACCTTACCGTCTTTGACGATGTCATTTGAGTAGTAACGAAGGACTTTTTTAACGACATTAAAATCATCATAAATAGGAATAATTTTTAATCCGTCTAAAACTTGAAAGACAATGACATCATCAGGAGTAGTCCGAGGATAAACATATTCAAAGCCTTTCTGACTTCCGTTTGTCAGTAAGTCATTAAGGAACAATTGAAAGTCTTCGTTATAATAATCTTCAAGGTACTTAGCCAGCTGGTCATCATCACATTCGATTTCAACTGGATTTGATAAAAGATATTGGACTTTCTGGTCAATCAATTCATTTAAGAAAGCATTGGGAATTTTGATATTTGTAGCGTACTTATCTTCTTTCAGATTATTATTATCATCAATATAAAAAATTCGATTGTCTAAAATATCATGTTTGTAGTTATAGTAATCTACACCTTGTTGAGCAAGTTTCTTTTTATCGTCTTTTAAATCAGCCTGAATCGCATTTTTAATTCCGGAAGCAATAATTTTTGGGTCTTTGCTTAGTAGTACATTAGTTGCCATTATACTAACCAACCTCCTTTACTTTTAGTCTGTCTAATTAAACTTGCTGCACTATCTGGCGCATCATCGTGTTCGGCATTCTCTGTATAATCCAATACCTGAGCCATATAATCTGGATCAGTAGTATCAAGCCATTGAATGTTGGACCACTCCGCTCTCAAATAGGTAGCAATCTTAATAAATTTATTTTGTGATTCGTGATATTCTTTGACTGGAATGCCACGTTTTTTAATTTCTTTAGCAAGATAACCTTTATCCCCATTGTTTTCAACATGGATGGTTCCAAGCTTCAATTCCTTGTGGATAAGCTCAATCTCATTCAAGCAATCATCAACATGCTTGTCCCATTTCTTGCCAAACATCACATTATCTTTTTTAGCAGTGTAAACAGTTGAGTCACTCCCACCATAAGCCGCATCAATGTGCGCTGTTCCATTGGCTATTTTGCTAACGTCAGCAATATAGGTTGGAGCGCTAAACATGGCATCTTTATCAGCAATATGTTTCAGTTCATAGTTAGCAGCGAATAAGCTGGGTATCATGGACTGCCTCAAATGCTCTAACTGTTCTTTACTAATCAAACCTGTTTCGTAACAGTCGTATCTTCTGACATTTGGCATCTTAGAAATCGCATCTTCCTTGTGCCAAGGAGTTCCAGTATTAATGAAACGTCCACCACGATTCTTCACGTTCTGCAATTCCTGATACTGTGTTTTAGTACGCTCACGTTCTGCACGACTTACACGGTCTTTCAGATTGACAATGTCATCAGTGATAACAATGTCCGCATGCTTACCAGTAATGCTGGCACCAATCCCTAAAGCAAGAAGTTGAGAAGTCCCCTTATTACTGTCTTTTAGATTAGTATCAATCTCAGTCGTCGTTGCTTTCAATAAGGTAACTGACTTCCCCCACAGAGCTTCTGAGAAAGCTTGAAAGATGTCTGACTGTAATAACTTCTGAACCTGCAAGACAATTTCCATAACGTCCGTGTCGGTTTTACGCATAAAGATGATGGTTTGATTTGGAAACATGACCAATAGAATCGCAATAGCAATTGAAAGACAAGTCGTTTTATATGACCCACGATGAGCCAGAAGTGTTTCGTCTTCCTCAGAAAATAAAAAAGACTTGATCCATTCGTTATGAATGTCTTCTAAGTCTTCAAATCCACTCTCTATTCCAAACTGAACAGGATGATTAAGAACTAGGTCCATGAAAAAATCAAAATCATTCTTCATCTTTTATCCGTTCTTTTATCCGTTCTTGTATCTCTTTGCTTCTTTGACTAATATTTATAGTATTAGTAACTTCTTGCTTTTCAACAATTGTTACACCTCCCAAACCTAAAATCATTTTCCAAGCATCAAGTCTGACTCGTTCATTTTCTCCATATCGAGCCAATTCAAGAATACCTGCAGCAGCTTCACCCATATTGTCCGCAAGATATTTCTGGACTATTTCAGCGAAACTTTCTGTCAAACTATAATCATTTATGATTTTGGTTACTGTGGTTTGAGAAAGTGAAGCAATTTTCGCTATTTCACGAACCGTTTTTCTTTCTACATTACGCATGATTAATACACTTGATATAATCTTTGGGTCTGTATAATATTTACTGGTTGCTCCATTTTGCTTCATATTTTCTAACCTCCAATCACCACAAAAAGCTTGCCATTTCTGACAAGCTTTTCTTTTTTTCTCAATTTCTTGATGATACTATTATCTCATTAAAAAACGGGGGTGATGTTCCGTTGTTGTGTCATCGTTGATTCACGGATGTGTCAAGTTTTTAGGCATTGAACCCAGACCAACGGTAAATGGCTTCTTTTAACCCTCGATATTCTCTATATATTGAACTTCTGCTCATACGATATTTCTGTTCAATCTCAAATTGAAATAAATCATCTCGCCAACGAGCTTCACAAACATTACGTGCATTTTTAAATTGACTACTATTTATCCATGCTTCTACTTGATATTTCTCATGCTCGAGTTGGAGTATCAAAGCATCATCTCTAATCTTTTCCCTTAACAGTAACGCTTGTTCTTCTTCTGAACCTCCACTATATGCTGTTCTGATTCCTAGATTATCAATTTTAGACTTGTAGGTTAATTGTTCAATTCGAGCCTCGATTCTTTTATCGATATTTCCATTGACATAATCACGTATTAATCTATCCAATTTGTCTATTTTCGGCATTTCTACTCCTCTCAAATATGATATAATATAGACAGATAATCCTTTAATTGAGCCCGTTCCCAGCGGGCTTTTTTTGTTTATTTTTCAAGGCTTTTTAATCGTAAATAGTTCGAGCATTGAGTTTCTGATAATCCTAGATTAGCAGCCATATCTTTTACAGATTTATACTTGATTCCATTAAATTCAATGTCTTGGCGTTGGATTCTTCTGACTGTGAACTTTCCCATTTTATAATCTTCAATTTCAGATTTTTTCCAAAGATGAGTTCCTCCAATTTTCAATGGTTTTATATATTTTTTGATAACTTTACTTACCTGGTTGTCCTTCGATTTAAAACCTAGCGCTTCTTTGGCTTGTCCATTTGGTTGTTCAATATTACCCAAGCTATTGTGAAAATGACGGTGCCCATAATCACAGCGATTAGCGCTCTAAGGGCAAGGTAATTAATTCCCATAAGCATTGTCACAATCAGCGTTGGCATTGATATAATAAGCGATACAATACTCATAGCCATAATAGTAAATAAAACTAATTTTGACGCATCTTTCATTCCACAACCTCCTCGATCAAGCCATTTTTCAGGGAACGCGTTCTCAGACTCATCAAGGTCTGAGCGGTTGAAATCTTGTGAATGGAATTTTTTACTCCAATAATCTTTCAACTCAATTCCGCATCTTTCACAAGTGATAGTCCCATAAATATCAACTGGGAAATCCCACTTATGCTTGAACAGCTTACACATTAGCTTCATTGGTCGTCCTCCTCAAATACTGATTGCAAATATTCATCCGAATATGGACACCAACCTTCGTCATCAGTCATTTCTTTTTTAAGTTGATTCCAGTTTGAAAACTGACCAATAATAGAATCATTGTCTCCGCATGTATCACAATAAACTTCAACTTCTCTTAATTCTTCTTCTGGAGTATCTTCTGGCATCAGATAAAATCCTCCCCGCCAGTCATTGACCAGCGATATTAGTTTGTCGGTCATTTTTCGCACTCGTCAAATAAACTCATCTGTTCTTTCTTTTCTTCTATGAGTGGAATCCAGTCAGGAAATTTACTTTCAATATGTTCAATTGCCTGTTCCGTCCATTCATGAATCCCTAAAAAATCCATTGCATCTTTGCTGTGAGGGATAACATTTATCTCTGAGAAACCAATCGGATTATTAGCACTGTTTTGAATGAAATAAACTTGCTTCACGGCCATTTCCAATGCATCACCATGAATGATTACACCATTCATCCCTCGGATTGCAAAGGCATGAATCAAGAATGAAATAGCTTCATCCGATAATTCTAATGCCTGGTACCAATAGTTACTCGGCAAATAGTTAAAAAAGTCTGCATTCATTCGATCATTTTGCCATTTTTGGATAATTAGAGTTCCTGTTCCTGCTCCAGTTAAATCAGCACCTCCAGAACCACCTACAAGCAACGCTGTGAGCTTACCAAGTTCATCTGGTGTATAATGCTGCCCTTTTGCTGAAACAGCTGAATGAGCCATAAAATAGTCTCTAAAGAAATCAATGCCCATGTCATGGTGGATATTTAAGATTTTAGAATAAAATTCTTCACGTCCTTTTTTATCAAAAACAAGTTCTTGAATTCGATTTGTGAAATTCATATGTTCATCAACATTGAGCATGTCATAGAATTGTTGTTCAGTAATTGTCATCTATCCCCTCCACCACTTTCACTAAATCAGTCATCATCCCCTCCAATCGCTGCGAGTGCTTTTTCTAAATCAGGCAAAATCCAGTCTGTTTGAATAGTTCCTAAATGCCCATCATGTTTAATCGTTCCAATAACATGCTCGATATACTTTTTCAAAGTTTTGTTATCTGATTTTAGTTTTGCAACAGCTTCAATAATTAGATCAAGTAATTTATTGTCTTCTTTATCTGCTTTATAAGATTCTTCAATATATTTTTTAGCAGCATCAATCTCTTTTTGTAGTTTCTGATTTTCAAGTTCTGCTTGTAAAATTTTTGAATTAAAATCTTTAAGCTCTTCTACTCGAATTTCTTGGAGTTTTTCAGCTAATACAACATCAATATTCTTTCCGGTCACTTTTTCGATATAATCAACTGCAAGTTTATGAGTTTTAGCTAGGTCTGCAAGCTTTCTATCTACAAGGTTTCCAACAACAATATCTTGCATGATAGTCGCTGCTTCGCTTGCTTCAATCAAAGTCTGGATGCAACTCTCTAGTTCTTTTTGGAGCTTTTCAGCTGAAAATTTGTCAGTGGTGACAGGAGCTTTATATAACGGAACGGCATTGTTTTCCCATTCCTCCATCGCTGCTTGAACTTCTGATGATGTACCATTATGAGCTTCTAAAAATGCAATATCATCACTCCAAATTTCCCCTCTTATCATCCAATAATCAGGTCCATTTGGTTTATCACAGCCATAACATGTTGTTTCCTTCATCATTTTTTCACACCTCCCCAGTGCTACCAAAGTATTTACTCGTTATCTCTTTCCATACTTTGCACCTTTTTATATTATTTATTGCGCTTTTAGTAACTCCAAACATCAATGATATTTCATAAAGTCCATGCTTAATGTTTTTATAAATTAAATCTTTCATTTACTAGCTTTCTAGCTTTTAATGCTTATCAGTTGAACCAAATCCTCCGGTACGCTTTCCATTTGCGTTGTCATCGTCTGTTTTAAGGTATTTGACAAATACCCCTTGCATTATTCTTTGACCTTTAAAAATGGTTACAGGCTCTTTTGAGATGTTCATAAATAAGCCTTTAAATTCTTGCGGATAGTAATCTGAATCGATAATCCCTACTGAATTAATCAATGCAATGCCACGCTTAACTGGATTACTTGAACGGTCGTATAATTTCAATACTTCATCATCACCAAGTTGAACAGCTAGCCCAGTGCTTACCTTTTTAATTTCATCAGGTTGAATCGTAACTGTTTCACTTGCTGAAATGTCATATCCTGCGCTATGTTTTGTCGCTCGTTCTGGAATAGTCGCATTTTCGTTTAGTTTTTTAAATCCTCTTGTCATTCTCCATCCTCCACAGGCACAGCAAACTGCCAGTAACGCTCATCAATTGACTTGATTTCTTGTTCTGTTAATTTTAATGCATAATCTTTCCCTTTTGTAAATTCTAAGATTATTCCACTTTCCGCTTTTGATACGAAGGTTGAATCGCTAGTTGAATCGCTTAATCCAAAAACTTTTGGTAAGTCAATATAGAACAGCTGCGGTTTTTCTACTTGATAGCCGTCTAGCCATGCACGCATATAATCTTCTTGGTATTCAGAAATCCAAAATACAATATTTTGTAGTTTTTCTTCTGTAAATCCAGTTTCTCCGTATGTTTCTGGATTTTTTAGTGGTTTAAGGCCTTTAGTTTTTAATATTTCTATCCACTCAGCAACAAAATCAGGCACGACTGGCAGGGCTTGCTGTTGGAGTCGGGATTTTAAATTGACGATTTCTTCATCTGCTTGTGCTATTAACGTTTTAACATGAACAGCCGTATAATATTTAGTATCTCCAACAGGGTGCTGAATTGTTTTTATTGGCAACTTTTCCAATTTCTCTTCAAACTTAGTCATTTTCATTTCTCCAATTCTGTTCCAATATATTTTGCCGAAAGAAACCAATCAAGTTTTGGAAAATTTTCTTCTAGCAAAACATTCCAATTAGTCACACTGCAATTAAAACCGCTCCGTGACTTTCTGACCTGTACTGGAGTTGTAACTTGCATAAATCCCGACATATCAAATCCAACTAACCATTGGATCCTTTTCCCTTTTTGATAGAAACCACTTTTCAAATCTTTTTCCTTAACAAAAGATATTAATTCGTTCGCTGTTTCAAACTTAGTCATTTGCTGTTCCTATAATCCTAATTCTTCTTTTCTTAAGTTTTCGATTGCCATTTGCGCTCTGATATTTCTTCGCAACCTACGTTCTTCTTTTGTTTCGTGCTTTCTACGTTCTTTTTCTTCTGTTTCAATAAATTCTTCTTCTGATGAGATTGAAGACAATGGAAATCTTTTTCTAGTTTCTGCTTCGTTTAAAATCGCATGTTTTCTTGTTTTTCTGTAATCAAAAGCGTGCTTACCAACTTGGATATATGAATATACGTTATTTTTGCTAATATTTAAAAATTGGGAAATTTCTCGAGCAGTTCCTGTCATTATGAATTCCCCTTTGTCATAATAATCATAAACAGAAGCTGGAAGTTTGCGCCCTTCTTTTTTCTTTTGTTCTATAAGCTCTTTAGTTTTTTCTTTATTTAAAATAGCGTGCTTATATTTATGATTAGCTTTTTTAGGGTCTTTCCCATTCTTTATCCATAATGAGATAGAGTTGCGGGAAAGATCAAAGTAATCGGCTATCTCGTCAATTGTTCCGGTTGCTTTTTTTTCGCCTTCAATATAAGCATCAAAGACTTTAACTACCATTTTTTTCTCCTAATTTTTTAATTCTTTCGTGAAACTCAGCTTGCATTTCCTGATTAAACTTGCTTTGGCTATCTAATTCAAATTCTTTTTTGTTTTGCTCACTCGATATATTTTGACTAGCAAGTTTACTGATTCGCCTAGCTTCATTTTTTGTGTCGTAATATCCCATATTTAACACCTCATATTTTAGCTTCTAAGCGCTTTTGTCTAGTTCGTGATAAATTATCCATGAAATGGTTTAAGCGCTCAATGTAACCGTAATTTT
>OLNS01001975.1_pt1 | contig 14345 bp, 9 predicted proteins | sample 1673031 | NCBI WGS metagenome assembly OLNS01 (sample SAMEA3136748, study PRJEB25190) | human gut metagenome | biome: human gut; feature: human-associated habitat; material: faeces | place: Austria | collected 2013
TGACGATTTACCGCAATGTCGGAATCAATCGGCTGAGTCTTGGACTGCAGTCGACAGATGCAGAAGAATTAAAGCTGCTTGGCAGGATCCACAGTTATGAAGAATTTCTGAAGAGCTATGAATGGGCGAGAGAAGCAGGATTTTCTAATATCAATATTGATCTGATGTTTGCCATTCCGGGTCAGACCGGTGAGGCATGGCGGCAGCATCTGTATCAGGTGGCAGAATTAAATCCTGAACACATTTCGGCATACAGTCTTATTATCGAAGAGGGAACTCCATTTGCAGAACAGAATCTTGAACTTCCGGATGAAGACACAGAGTATCAGATGTATGAGGACACCGCAGAGATTCTTGAAAGATATGGATATCGACAGTATGAGATTTCAAACTATGCGAAGCAGGGATATATGTGCCGGCATAATGCAGGATACTGGCAGCGCCGGGAATACCTGGGATTTGGTCTGGGCGCTTCATCCCTTTACGGGGGAATGCGCTTTTCGAATACGCATCAGATGCAGGAATATCTGAAAGAGAGCAGAAATCCGGATCAGATCCGTAAAGATGTGACAGTTCTGTCACGCAATGAGCGGATTGAAGAATTTATGTTTCTTGGTCTTCGGATGACAGAGGGCATTTCTGAAAAAAAATTTGAAGAAAATTTTGATGTCCGGCTTATGGATGTTTACGGAGATATCCTGCAAAAATATGAAGAAACAGGATTTATGGAACATATAGAGACAAAATGGCGACTCACACGTAAGGGAATACATGTGAGCAACCATATTCTGGCAGATTTTTTGCTGGACGAGTGACAGAGGAGAGAAAGATGGCAGAACGAACATCGGGGAAAAAATTTATTAAGATCAGAGGGGCAAATGTCAACAATCTTAAGAATTTAAGCGTGGACATTCCAAGGGATGAATTTGTGGTACTGACAGGTGTCAGTGGTTCCGGTAAGTCTTCGCTGGCTTTTGATACAATTTATGCGGAAGGGCAGAGACGTTACATGGAATCTCTGTCGTCATATGCGAGACAGTTCCTGGGACAGATGGAAAAACCGGATGTAGAAAGTATAGAAGGATTGTCTCCGGCTATTTCCATTGATCAGAAATCTACGAACCGCAATCCAAGGTCTACCGTAGGAACGGTAACGGAAATCTATGATTATTTCCGGTTATTATATGCAAGAGCAGGAATTCCGCATTGTCCGAAATGTGGGCGTGAGATTAAGAAACAGACGGTTGATCAGATGGTAGAACAGGTGATGGCATTTCCGGAAAGAACCAAGATACAGCTGCTGGCACCGGTTGTAAGAGGCAGAAAGGGAACCCATGTAAAATTACTGGAGCGCGCCAGGAAGAGCGGATATGTCCGTGTCAGGATCGATGGTAATATGTACGAACTGTCGGAAGAGATCAAGCTGGATAAGAACATCAAGCACAATATAGAGATTGTTGTAGACCGTCTGGTAGTAAAAGAGGGTATTGAACAGCGTCTGACCGATTCCATTGAAAATGTACTGAATCTTGCGGAAGGACTGATGACCGTGGATGTGATCGGCGGGGAACCGATCCAGTTCAGCGAAAGCTTCTCATGTCCGGACTGCGGAATCAGTATTGAAGAGATCGAACCGAGAAGCTTTTCGTTCAACAATCCGTTCGGCGCATGTCCGGAGTGCTTTGGACTGGGATACAAGATGGAATTTGACGAAGACCTGATGATTCCGGATAAACGTCTCAGTATCAGTGAAGGTGCGATCACTGTTATGGGATGGCAGTCCTGCACGGATAAGAAGAGCTTCACGTATGCGATCCTGGATGCGTTGAGCAAAGAATATGGCTTTTCATTAGATACACCGTTTGAGGACTATCCGAAGGAAGTCCATGATGTCCTGATCCATGGGACAAACGGCAAAGCAGTGAAAGTATATTATAAGGGGCAGCGCGGAGAAGGAGTCTATGATGTGGCATTCGAAGGTCTGATCCGCAATGTAGAGCGCCGTTACCGGGAGACTTCGTCGGAAACGATGAAAGCAGAATACGAAGAGTTTATGAATATCACACCGTGTTCTGCGTGCAAAGGCCAGCGCCTGAAGCCGGGAGCACTTGCTGTGACGGTAGGAGATAAAAATATTTCCGAACTGACAGGAATGTCAATTGAAAAACTGCAGACCTTTTTAAAAGAACTGAAACTTTCGAACCAGCAATTACTGATCGGCGGACAGATTTTAAAGGAGATCAATTCCAGAATCCAGTTTCTGATGGATGTCGGACTTAATTATCTGACACTTGGAAGATCGACCGGAACACTTTCGGGAGGAGAGGCACAGAGAATCCGTCTGGCAACACAGATCGGTTCCGGACTCGTAGGTGTGGCATATATTCTGGATGAACCGAGTATCGGACTGCATCAGAGAGACAATGATAAATTGCTTGGAACTTTAAAACATCTGAGGGATCTCGGGAACTCAGTAATCGTGGTCGAGCATGATGAGGATACTATGAGAGAAGCGGACTTTATCGTGGATATCGGACCGGGAGCGGGAGAACATGGCGGTGAGGTAGTTGCAACCGGAAATGCGGAAGAGATCATGCAGAATGAAAATTCTGTAACCGGAGCCTATCTGAGCGGGCGGATCCGGATCCCGGTTCCGGAAGTAAGAAGAAAACCAACCGGATGGCTGAAAGTACTCGGAGCACAGGAAAATAATCTGAAGAACATAGATGTGAAGTTTCCGCTTGGCGTGATGACCTGTGTTACCGGTGTGTCCGGTTCGGGAAAAAGCTCACTTGTGAACCAGATCCTCTATAAACGTCTGGCAAGAGACCTGAACCGTGCAAGGACCATTCCGGGCAGACACAAAGGCATCGAGGGACTGGAACAGCTGGACAAGGTGATCAATATCGATCAGTCTCCGATCGGGCGGACTCCGAGATCCAATCCGGCAACCTATACCGGAGTATTTGACCTGATCAGGGATCTGTTTGCAGCAACACCGGATGCAAAAGCAAGAGGCTATAAAAAAGGAAGATTCAGTTTTAACGTCAAAGGAGGACGATGTGAGGCCTGCAGCGGAGATGGAATCATCAAGATCGAGATGCATTTCCTGCCGGATGTCTATGTTCCGTGTGAAGTCTGCAAGGGAAGACGTTACAACAGAGAGACACTGGAAGTGAAATACAAAGGAAAGAATATCTATGATGTTCTGGACATGACCGTAGAAGAAGCAATGCATTTCTTTGAAAATGTACCAAGTATCCGCAGAAAGATGGAGACCTTGTATGATGTCGGGCTTTCTTATATTCGTCTGGGACAGCCGTCTACGACTCTGTCCGGCGGAGAAGCCCAGCGTATCAAGCTGGCAACAGAGCTGAGTAAGAGAAGTACGGGAAAGACAATCTATATTCTGGACGAGCCGACGACGGGACTGCATTTTGCCGATGTGCATAAGTTGACAGAGATTCTCCGCAGATTGACAGAAGATGGGAATACAGTCATTGTGATCGAGCACAATCTGGATGTGATAAAGACCGCAGATTACATCATCGATATCGGTCCGGAAGGCGGTGACAAAGGCGGAACCGTGATCGCAGAGGGAACACCGGAAGAAGTTGCGGAAAGTCCGGTATCCTATACCGGAAAGTATATAAAACCAATGCTGGAACGGTAGAAATATGACATTTTGTTCAATGCATCGTCCGGATTCGTCATATTGTAATATTTATGTAAAAAGGTTCATAAAGATTTAAGCAAAATGGGTCTTTTTATTTTAAATGATTTTGATTATAATGGGAACATGCTCAAAAATAGCATGTGATATAATCATATCTCACCAAAGATAGGAATATAGACAGCTTGATGAAGGGAGAATTGGGAATGTCAGTAGATCTTGGAATTGATTTGGGAACCGCCAGCGTACTGGTGTATGTAAAAGGAAAGGGTGTTATTTTAAAAGAGCCTTCTGTTGTAGCGTATGACAGAGATACGAATGCAATCAAGGCGATCGGAGAAGAAGCAAGACTGATGCTTGGAAGAACTCCGGGAAATATTGTGGCAGTCAGACCTTTGAGACAGGGCGTGATATCAGACTATACAGTAACAGAAAAAATGATCAAATATTTCGTGCAGAAAACACTTGGAAAGCGTACATTCAAGAAGCCGAGAATCAGTATCTGTGTACCAAGCGGGGTTACAGAAGTGGAACGCAAGGCAGTGGAGGAAGCAACTTATGCAGCAGGAGCAAGAGAGGTACATCTGATCGAAGAACCGGTTGCGGCAGCAATCGGTGCAGGAATCGATATCTCAAAGCCGTGTGGCAATATGATCGTTGACATCGGCGGAGGTACATCCGATATTGCCGTCATCTCACTTGGCGGAACGGTTGTAAATACATCCTTAAAGATTGCCGGAGATGATTTCGACGAGGCGATCGTCCGCTATATGCGAAAAAAACATAATCTTCTGATCGGTGAAAGAACAGCGGAAGATATTAAAATCAAGATCGGTACAACCTATCCAATGATCGAAGATGAGACGCTGGAAGTCAGAGGAAGAAACCTGGTAACAGGACTTCCGAAGACGGTAACGGTAACTTCGACAGAGACAGAAGAAGCACTCCGGGAGACAACGGGACAGATCGTAGAAGCTGTTATCAGCGTGCTGGAGAGAACACCACCGGAGCTTTCCGCAGATATCCTTGACAGAGGGATTATGCTGACCGGAGGCGGATCTATGTTACGTGGTATGGAAGAACTGATCGAGGAAAAGACAGGCATCAACACGATGACGGCGGATGATCCGATGAAGGTTGTTGCCATCGGAACCGGAGAATACGTAGAGTTCATGGGTGACAGAAAAGGAATCTAGATTCAGATAGGAATCCGGGTGAGTGAAATCGAATGGAAGAAATAAAAGGATACGTAGAACATATTGTTTACCGCAATGAAGACAACGGGTACACGGTATTCCATCTGAATAATTCAGATGGAGAAGTGACCTGTGTCGGAAGTTTTCATTATATTGAAGAAGGTGAACTGTTAAGACTGAAAGGAGGCTATACAACGCATAAGATGTATGGCCTTCAGTTCGCTGTGGAGGAATCGGAGATATGTGAGCCGGAAGATCTGGTATCCATCGAACGGTATCTGGGTTCCGGTGCGATCAAAGGAGTCGGAGCTTCTCTGGCGGGAAAGATAGTGAAAAAATTCAAAGAAGATACCTTCCGGATCATCGAAGAGGAGCCGGAACGACTGGCAGAGATCAAAGGAATCAGTGAACGGAAAGCAAGAGAGATCGCTTCACAGGTAGAAGAGAAGAAGGATATGCGGCAGGCAATGATCTATCTGCAGAAATTCGGCATTTCTACAACACTGGCAGCAAAGATTTATCAGCATTACGGACGTAATGTCTACCGCACGATAGAGGAGAATCCGTATCATCTGGCAGACCATGTGCCGGGAGTGGGATTTAAGACTGCTGATGAGATTGCAATGAAGATTGGCATACACACAGATTCTGATTTCCGGATCCGCAGCGGAATCTTTTATACCTTACAACAGAGTGTGAATGAAGGACACGTCTATCTGTATCAGGACGTGTTGCTGAAAGAGACGGGAGACCTTCTTGGAGTACAGATACAAGATATGGAAAAGTATCTTATGGATCTTATGATGGAAAAGAAGATCGTCATGAAGCAGTCAGAGCAGGGGGTGAGAGTGTATACTTCCCATTATTATTATATGGAGTTGAATACTGCGAAGATGCTGCATGATCTGAATCTTGATTTTGAAGCAGCTGATGTGACACTTCTTCACAGGATCAATCAGATTGAAAAGAACACAGAACTGTATCTGGACGAGATGCAGAAAGATGCAGTAATGGAAGCAGTCAGGCATGGTCTGATGATACTGACCGGAGGACCGGGTACCGGTAAGACAACGACCATCAATGCGATGATTCATTTCTTCGAAAGCGAAGGACTGGACATCTATCTGGCAGCACCGACAGGGAGAGCGGCAAAGCGTATGACGGAAGCAACCGGATGCGAGGCACAGACGATTCACCGGCTGTTGGAAGTGTCCGGCAATCCGGATGATGAGACAGTTGGTGGTTTCCAGCGCAATGCAGAGAATCCGCTGGAAGCAGATGTGATCATCATAGACGAGATGTCAATGGTAGATCTGCCGTTGATGTATGCGTTGCTGAATGCGATCGTGCCGGGAACCCGTGTGATCCTGGTAGGAGATGTGAACCAGCTTCCGAGTGTAGGACCGGGAAGCGTACTGAAAGACATTATTTCATCCGGATGTTTTCCGGTGGTAAAGCTTACGAAGATATTCCGGCAGGCAGGCGAAAGTGATATTATTGTCAATGCCCACAAGATCAATCGGGGTGAACCGGTTGTGTTGGATAACAAAAGCATGGATTTCTTCTTCCTGAAACGTGATGATACGAATATGATCATCAGTAATATCATCACACTGATCCAGAAGAAACTTCCCAAATTCGTATCTGCATCAGAAGCAGACATTCAGGTTCTGACGCCGATGCGAAAGGGCCTGCTTGGAGTGGAACGGATCAATAAGATCCTGCAGGAATATCTGAATCCGCCGAAGCCTGGCAAACAGGAAAAAGAATATGGAGATCATCTGTTCCGTGAGGGGGATAAGGTGATGCAGATCAAGAATAATTACCAGCTTGAGTGGGAGATTACCACCCGGTACGGAATGACGGTCGATAAGGGGATCGGTGTATTTAACGGGGATATGGGGATCATCAAAAAGATCAATACATATGAAGAGACCGTGACGGTCGAATATGATGAAAAGAAGCAGGTAAAATATCCATACAATCTGCTGGATGAACTGGAACTGGCTTATGCGATCACAATCCATAAAGCGCAGGGAAGCGAATATCCTGCAGTCATTATCCCTTTGTTACAGGGACCAAGACAGCTTTATTATAGAAATCTGCTCTATACGGCTGTCACAAGAGCGAGAAAATGTGTGACGGTGATCGGAAGTGAAAGCGTATTCCAGGAGATGATACAAAACACAAACCAGCAGAACCGCAATACGAGTCTCGCAGAGCGAATCCGTGAATTTAATGAATAAAAGTATCATACAAGATATCAAAGAAAATATAATTGTTCTGTTCTGGCCGGAAATCTGTCCATTCTGTCAGAAAGTCTGTAAAGAGGGCATCTGTACAGAATGCAGGGAAAGACTGGAATTCTTAAGAATCAGAGAACCAAGGTGTATGCAATGCGGCAAGCAGATCCGTAGTATGGAAAAGGAATACTGTTATGACTGTATGCATACACATCATTATTATGAGCAGGGATTAAGCTTATGGAACCATAAAGCTCCTGTGAATCAATCTATCTATCAGTTCAAATACCACAATCAGAGAAGATACGGGGAACTGTACAGTCAGGAACTCGTGAAAAATTTTCAGAAAGAAATCCGGCGATGGAACCCGGATGTGATCATACCGGTCCCGCTGCACCGGGCGAGACGTAGAAAACGGGGTTATAATCAGGCACAGATTCTTGCAGAAAACCTGGGAAGGATGCTATGCATTCCGGTGGACAGTAAAAGCCTGGCAAGAAGAAAGAAGACCAGTCCGCAGAAGAAACTTGGACATAATGAGAGAAAAAAGAACCTGAAAAATGCATTTGCGGTAACACCGGCATTTCGCCCTGTCCGGAAGGTTCTGCTGGTGGATGACATATATACGACCGGCAATACACTGGATGCGGCGGCAAAAGCATTAAAGGAAAAAGGCGTGGAGAAGGTTTATTTTTTAACTATAAGTATTGGACAAGGGTACTGATATTTGTTATACTTAAAATGATGTTTTTATGGAATTAATATCATGTTGAGGTGGATATATGTTAGATGAGAGAAAAGTAAAATTAATGACAAAGCTTGCTCTCTATGAAGAGACTTATGGAAAAGAAGATTTTAAGATCAGTTCCTATTATAGAAAAGATTATGCAAGCCTGCACGTTATATATGCATTTCTAAGCGTATCAGTCGGTTATGTGTGTCTGGTGGCGCTGCTTTTACTGGCCGGTGTGGAGGATATAATGAGTAATATGTCGAATGGTCTGATCCTGTTCCTTTTTCTGATCATTCTGGCAGGCTATGTGGGTGTGGTGATCGTATATTGCGGAATTGCCAGTCACATTTATAATGAGAAACACAAAAAGGCAAGGAAAAGAGTGAAAAAGTATAATCATAATCTGATTCAACTGCTGAAAATGTATGAAAAGGAGAAAAGATAGATGGACAATATATATGTAATACGTGAAAGAATAGAAGCGGTTTATGGGAAGCATTCCAAGTCGTTTGATAAAGCCTTTCAGTTCATACTGGCAATGATAACATTTACAATGATCAATCAGAATACAGGATTTATGAAATCACTTTCCTCACCGGTAATCTCTCTAGGGCTGGCTGTGGTTGCTACTTTCTTGCCGCCGGCGGTTCTGGTGGTACTTGCAACGATACTGCTGCTTGCACATACACTGGCAGCGTCCATAGGTATATTCGCAGTGTCTGCACTGATCTTCCTAATCATGTATATATTTTATATCAGACTGGCACCGAAGATGGCATTTGTTGTGCTTCTGACACCGATTGCATTTGCACTTAAGATACCGTTTGTGCTACCGGTTGCATGTGCGTTGATCTATACACCGGTAAGTCTTGTACCGATGGGATGTGGAACTGTTGTATATTATATGATGGAATATCTTAAGAAAATAAGTGCGGCATCTAAGACGTCCGGAAGTAAGGCAATGCTTGCCGAGATCAGCACATACGTACAGAAAGTGTTCCAGAATAAAGAAATGTGGCTCTACATAGTTGCATTTATCATTGGATTTTTTATCATTTATACCATCCGCAGACAGGAACTGGATCATGCCTGGAAGATTGGGATTATTGCGGGAGCAATTGCCAATGTGGTCGTAACGGCAATGGGAAGTATTGCACTGGGCGTAAACACCTCCTATGGTCCGCTGATCATAGGAAATATTGTGGCAGCTGTTGCAGGACTTGTGCTGGAATTATTCCTGTTCTCGGTAGATTATGCAAGAAGTGAACGTCTGCAGTTTGAAGACGATGAATATTATTACTATGTAAAAGCAATACCGAAGGTTGCCATGACAACGCCGGAGAAGACTGTGAAGAAGATCAATGAACGTCAGAAGACGGAGATCATCGATGCAGAAGCGGTAAAACGTTTGTCGCAGGATACGGCGGAAGAAGAGACAAAAGCCATCGATCTGGAAGTACATGCGGGACATGGACAGAAAAGAGAAGCAGAACGGAAGCCGTCATACGGTGATGCAGACTACAGAAGTCCGGCACAGATCCGGGCAAGTCAGGTAAGAAAGCATTCGCCGAAGAGAGGACCGGCACCGAAGAAACATGACATGAAAGATGTAGATAAGATGCTTCTGACACAGAGTCTGGAAAATGAATTTCATGCAGGCAACCGCAGAAAAAGATAGAAAGACAGAAAAAATCATTAAAAACCATGCAGGGAGGTGAGAGGAATGGGACAGACAATTGCAGATTTTATTGATAAATATGGAATTGGACTTTATATTCCGAGAGTGCATATCACAGATATCATAGAAGTTCTGATCCTCACTTTTCTGATCTATCAGATCATCATATGGATAAAGAATACGAAAGCATGGATGCTGCTCAGAGGAATCATTGTACTTGCGGGCTTTATTCTTCTCGCAGCTATATTCAAGATGCATACGATCCTGTTCATCGCGAGAAATTCACTGACGGTCATGGCTACGGCGGCAATTGTAGTATTTCAGCCGGAACTGCGGAGGGCACTGGAAAAGCTTGGAGAGAAGCAATTCCTGACATCAGTTGTTCCTTTTGAACAGAACCGGGAGATACGTTTCAGTGAAGAGACAAGAGAGGATATTATCCGTGCATGCTTTGCCATGGGAAAAGTCAAGACAGGGGCTCTGATCGTCGTAGAACAGGCAATACGGCTTACGGAATATGAAAGCACCGGAATCCAGATGGACTGTCTGGTATCAAGTCAGGTGCTGATCAATATCTTCGAACATAATACACCGCTTCATGATGGTGCGATTATCGTAAGAGGTGACAGGATCGTCTCGGCAACCTGCTATCTTCCCCTCTCGGATAATATGGGGATCAGCAAGGATCTGGGCACCAGACACCGTGCGGCAGTAGGAATGAGCGAAGTTAGTGATGCACTGGTCATTACGGTATCAGAAGAGACAGGAGCTGTGTCAGTCGCACAGGGAGGAGAGCTTACAAGAAGTATCAATGAAGCAGAACTTCGTGTGAAACTGGAAGAGGTACAGCATAAGAGCAGTGAAACCAACAGAATAAAGGCAAAGTGGAAAGGATGGCGGAAGCATGCGAAAAAGAATAACTAACAATCTTGCGCTGAAAATACTGGCTTTCCTGATTGCGGTATTCTTATGGCTGGTTGTAGTGAATATCGATGACCCTGTGGATGACAAGACATTTTCCAATATTCCGGTGCAGGTAACGCATGAAGAAGTGATTACGGATAATAATAATACGTATCAGATCGTGGATAACACACAGGAGATTAATGTAACAGTTACAGCACAGCGGTCGGTACTGGATAAGATCAAGGCAGAGGATATTGTTGCGACAGCGAACATGAAAGAACTGACGCTTCGTACACAGGTGCCGATTGAAGTGACGATTAAAGGATATACAGGAAAATATGAAAAGGCAACGGCAAATCCAAGAAATCTGCAGATCCAAATCGATGAGGAAGCGAAGAATAATTTCCCAATCACACCGACAACAACGGGAACGGTAAGAAACGGATATGAAGTGGGAAGCCTGAAAGCACTTCCGGAAAAAGTAACACTTCGCGGACCGAAGAGAATCATTAACAATATTGCAAAAGTAACAGCAGAAGCAAACGTATCCGGATTATCCGAAGATGAGACGGTAGAAGCAAAACTGGTACTGTATGATGCAAATAATAATGTGATCGACCAGACACTTCTTGCAAACAACCTTGGAAAAGAAGGAGTCAGTGTTGAAGTAGAACTGCTTCAGGTAAAAAGTGTGCCGCTCAAAGTGGATACATCAGAGGTGTCGGCAGCAGAAGGGTATAAACTTGGCAAGATCACGGTAGAACCGCAGGAAGTGGAAGTGACAGGTGATAAGAGTACGCTTGCAGAGATATCAGAGATCGATATTCCACCGAGTGCCCTGAAATTGGAAGAACTGACACAGAGAACGGAGCAGACCATTGACATCTCATCTTATCTTCCGAGCGGTGTGTCCCTTGCGGAAGAGAATGCGAATAAGGTGGTAATATCCATCCAGGTACAACAGCCGGGAACAAAGAGCTTTGAGATATCGACAGGATCGATCATCCTGGAGAATATAGCGGACGGACTGAGCATCAATTACGGATCTAACGTTGATCTGGAGATACAGGTGAAGGGACCGAATGATGTGCTGAATCTGTTCTCACCTGCGAAGAAAGTCAGCATTGATCTTAAGAATTATACAGAGCCTGGTACATATACCGTTCCGGTGTCTGTCGAACTGCCGGATGGCTGCAAGCTTGTGAATGAAGTGAATGTGGAGATCACGCTTGAAAACTCAAAGCAGAGCAGTAAAACACAGGGGGAAAGCCAGAACAGCAGTCAGACAAAGACAGATGAAAACAATCAGAACGACCAGAGCGAATAACAGACAGAAATGGGGAGAATACATTATGATCAGACAGAAAGTTACAATAACAAATCCGACGGGACTACATCTCAGACCTGCAGGGATGTTCTGTAACATAGCAAGCAGATACAAATGCAAAGTAGAATTCATGTATAACGATGACACTGCAGCAAATGCGAAAAGTGTATTGAGTGTCCTTGGAGCATGCGTGAAATCGGGAGATGAAATCGAGCTTATCTGCGACGGAGAAGATGAAGAAGAGGCCATGAAAGCAATGATGGATGCGGTCGAAAGCGGGCTTGGAGAATAAGAAAAAGTAATAAGGAAATAGGACAGGCGGCTTGTGTGTGACATGAGCCGTTTGTTGTGTTTTGTTCTGTAATAATATATGATTCATAATAAGAAGTTGAATACAGGTATGAACATTAGAAATGTGAAACAACAAGAAGGGAAGAACAGGTAATTATGAAAAAAAAAATAAAAAATATGCTGGATATTACATTCTGGAAATTTGTATTGGTGGGAATTGTGAATACTCTGGTGGGTACAGGGGTAATGTTTGCTGCTTACAATCTTTTGCATCTGAGCTACTGGGTATCTTCTGCATCGAATTATGTGGTGGGAAGTATTGTGAGCTATTTCCTGAATAAATACTTTACGTTTCAGAATAAAGAAAGATCCTGGAAGCAACTGGGGATGTTCGTGATAAATATTACAATATGTTATCTGTTGGCATATGGGATGGCAAAGCCGGTTGTGTCATGGATCCTTCATGATCAGAGTAAGAGTGTGCAGGAGAACCTGTCTATGCTGGTTGGAATGGGTGCATTTGTGGTATTCAATTATGTGGGGCAGAGGTTGGTTGTGTTTAAAAAGTAATTTGTATAAAGTGTGAAAAAAAGATGAAATTTTAATGGTTTTAGTTGTAACACTTGTAAAAATTGTATATAATGTTTTCCGTCTAAAAACGAAAAATTAAGTGAAAAGAGAAGAATAATGAAGAAAAAACATAAGATAATCTTAGTTGCAGGGCTGGTTTTAAGCACAATACTGGCATTGTTAGCATCGCTTCTTGCATTCAGTGCAAAATGGATGTTTAAAACATGGACAAATCTGACAATGGATGAACTGGTATATCATCTTACAGCACCTTTAGAGGGTACAAATACCGATATGATCAAAGACTATTGTAATGAATGTGCAGTTCCGGTGCTATTGATTTTGGGATGTATTCTTTTTGTAATAGCGGCAAATAGAAAGCATGCAAGAATCTTGAAGAAAATTGCTATAGTATGTTCTGCAGGAGCTGTTGCAGTGACAGGAATTACAGTAGGTGTAACATGGAATGGATTAGATATTTCGAATTATATGAAGGGGCAGAGTACATATTCTACATTTATCGATGATAATTATATAGATCCGTCAAGTGTAAATATTACCTTTCCGGAGCAGAAGCGTAATTTGATATATATTTTCCTGGAATCAATGGAAATGACGTATGCGGACAAAGAAAACGGTGGTGCATTTAAACAAAATGTGATTCCGGAGCTGACACAGCTTGCTCAGGAAAATGAAGATTTTTCTGGAAAAAGCAATAAATTGAACGGCGGCTATTCCATGCCGGGGACAACTTGGACTATGGGGGCGATGTTCGGGCAGACATCGGGGCTGCCGTTGAATACCTCGATTGATGCGAATGGGATGGATACGCAGGATTCATTTTTTCCGGGAATAACAACGTTGGGAGATATTCTTCAAAACGAAGGATACTCACAGACACTTTTAATCGGTTCAGAAGCAACATTTGGTGGACGAAAATTATATTTTACAGATCATGGTCAACATGACATCATGGATTACGATTATGCACATGATAATGGTCTGATTCCGGAAGATTATAAAGTCTGGTGGGGATATGAAGATGAAAAATTGTTCGGATTTGCAAAAGAAAAATTATTAGAACTCGCTCAGCAGGATAATCCTTTTAATCTTACGATGCTGACAGTGGATACACATTTTGAAGATGGATATGTATGTGATATTTGTCCGGATACATTCGGAGATAATCAGTATGCGAATGTAATGGCTTGTTCAAGCAGACAGGTAAAAGAATTTATTGACTGGGTACAGCAGCAGGATTTTGCTGCAGATACAACGATCGTCATATCAGGAGATCATCCAACGATGGACAGTGACTTTTGTGAGGATGTGGATAAGGATTACGAAAGACGGGTCTACACCACATATATTAATGCCGGAGCAGAGAAACAAACTAATGAGAAAAGAAATTATACGACCTTTGATAATTTTCCGACAACACTTGCTGCAATGGGAGTTGAGATAGAGGGGGATCGTCTGGGACTTGGAACGAATTTATATTCGACACAACAGACTTTAACAGAGCAGTTTGGAATCGAAAAAGAAGAAAAAGAATTGAAAAGAAAGTCTAAATTATTGAATCAGATGGCACAGATAGATAAGAAAAAATATGAAGAAGAGATAGCTGCGCAGACGGATCCGATAGCGAAGGCTAAGGCAGGAAAATACAATGCTGAAACAGAAGAAATTCCAATCACAGTAAAAAAAGTACAGTATGCGGATAAGGGA
>OLNS01001980.1_pt1 | contig 14333 bp, 17 predicted proteins | sample 1673031 | NCBI WGS metagenome assembly OLNS01 (sample SAMEA3136748, study PRJEB25190) | human gut metagenome | biome: human gut; feature: human-associated habitat; material: faeces | place: Austria | collected 2013
TCAGAAATTTAATACTGTGGTTTGGAAAACTGCAAAGAAAAAGGAGAGAAAAGAACATGGCAGAAATACAGAATATCAGCATTGAACTTGTAAAGGTCCACCCAAACAATGTGAGAAAAACGTATAACGATATTGAGGAACTTGCGGAGAGCATCAAAGCGAAGGGAATACTTCAAAATTTAACTGTTGTGCCCGACCCACAGGAACCTGGAAAGTATTTGACTGTAATCGGAAACAGAAGATTGACAGCAGCACGCATGGCGGGACTTGAAACTGTTCCCTGCATTGTTTCGGATATGGACGAAAAAGAGCAGACATCTGTAATGCTTTTGGAGAATATACAGAGAAGCGATCTGACTGTATATGAACAGGCACAGGGATTTCAGATGATGCTTGACCTGGGAGAAACAGAGGACACAATCGCAGAAAAGACCGGCTTTAGCAAGAAAACAATCAGACACCGTTTGAACATTGCAAAGCTGGATTCCAAGACGCTGATGGAGAAAGAGAGACAGGATGGATACCAGCTGTCGCTTACGGATTTGTACGAACTGGAAAAGATCAAGGACGTAAAGACCAGGGATAAGATTTTGAAGGATTCCACAGATTCGAGAGATTTGGCAAGAAGAGCAATCAATGCTCAGAAGGAACAGAAACGCCAGGAGAACATGAAGCTGTACGTGGCAATGATGAAGAAACTGGGATTGAAGAAAGCTCCGAAGGAAGCAGACAGCGAGTTTTACACGGATAAGTGGGAACGTATGAAGGACTACAGCCTCGATAAGGAGCCGCCTAAGACGATGAAGTTCGAGGATAATGGCGAGCCGACGTTTTACCTGGAAAGATACGGAACATTGTACGTGATCCGTAAGAAAAAGAAGGAAAAGAAGGAACTCACGCCCGCACAGGAAGCAGAGAGACAGAATAAGCGGAACAAGAAGCAAATCAAGGCAATTCTGAAGGAGGCGGCCAACACGAGGAAGGCGTTCATTGAAGGCATTTTATCCGGCAGAATTAAGAAGGTTACGAATGAAGAAAAAGTCGTTGCAGAACTTTTTGAGCAGATGATAAGCTGGGAGACATTCACGGGTCATAACACATTGAAGGAGTTTTTCCTGGGAGACAAGTGCTACAACGCTCAGAAAGAAGATATAGAAGCTGCAGAGAAGAAAATGGAAGGACTCAGCGTACTCCATAAACTGCTTTGCATGGTATCGGCAATGGTTGCTGATGCAGATTTGGTTGAGTGGAATTACACATACAACACGGTCAGAGGCAAGAGGGTAAAGGCATTCTACGGAATACTAGAACAGTACGGCTTCCAGTTCCCTAACGATGAAGAGAAAAGCGTGGTCGAAGGAACCAGCGACTTGTATGTAAAGAAGGAGTGTTAGCGATGCAGGAATGCGAGGGATTTATAAAAGACGCCGATTGCACCAAAGACACGCCGCTTATGTATGGGGAACTAGATATACCGATATATGGTACTGGCAAAAGGATAATTCCGAGAGTTGAAGGCAGGAGAGACTCTTCCCACTTCGAGAAGATTTTCCTACCGGAACTGTTACCGCTTGAGGAGTACGACCTGGTTGCAATACTTCTTTCCGGAGGAAAAGATAGCATAGCCTGCTATTACAAACTGCTGGAACTCGGGGTACCAAAAGAGCGGATGGAGTTTTGGCACCATGATATTGACGGTGGAAACCCGGAGAGAAAAATGGACTGGAAATGCACACAGAATTATGTGAAATCATTTGCAGAAGCAGAAGGAGTAAAGCTGAGACTTTCGTGGAGGGTTAATGGATTTTTCGGGGAACTGTATAGAATCGGCGCAAGCGAACCGGTTGAATGGCTTGATCCGGATACCGGAGAAGTAAGGCAATGCAGATTGTCGAGAAATTATCTACAATGCCAGGAAATTAAAGAAAAAGCCACGGAAGATATGGAAGCAGAACTGAAAAAGCTGGGTTATAGAATGAAATTCCCTGCTAAAACAGGAGATTTGAGCAGGAGATGGTGCAGCGCATATTTGAAAATTATGGTTGCAGACACGGTGATGTCAAACCTTAGCCGACTGCAGGAGTTAGAACAGCTTGGAGGGAAGAGACATAAATTTCCGGCAAAAGGCGGTACCCACCAGGGACGTTGGTGCAGCGGAAATCTAAAGGCGGCAGTCCAGGACAGTGTAACATCGAACCTGGAACAGACAAAGGAAAATGTAAAGATTTTAGTCGTCTCCGGAGAACGACGAGGCGAGTCAAAAGGACGCTCAAAGTATAACGAAATAGAAATACACAGGACAAACGCACCGGCAAAAGCACATAGAATAGTGCATCAATGGCGGCCGGTGATCGACTATTCAGAAAGAGACATATGGGAAGTCCTAAAGAGGCACAACGTCAATCCGCATCCTTGCTACAGAGCGGGATGGAATAGATGCAGCTGCGCGATGTGCATATTCTCTACTCCGAAACTGTTTGCGGGAATAAAGGAGATATATCCGGAAGAATTTGAGGCATTAAAGAGAGATGAAGAGATACTTGGCTTCACACTGGATAACAAATGCGACTTAGAAACATTCGTCGGAGATGCGGAGTCATGTGTATATCACGGAGATTTCGAGGCATTGAGGAGTTTGATTACTGGAGAATTTACAATCGATGATGTGTATGTGAAGGGGCGATGGATGTACCCGGCGGGAGCATTTCATGGAGCGGAAGGAGGACCGTGTTAGGATGGAAAAGAATAAAAGACCGGAGATCACGGCGATGCTGTCGCTCTCAATCCAGCGGCACATCTGCCCAAACAATGATCCGAGAATTTACTGGGCCAGGGAAGTGACTTTCGACTACGCCACCACGAATGCGGTGCGAGTGGATTTTATGAAATTCAAGCCGGTAAACAATACGGTGTCCGGTATAGAGAAGGGAGACTTCTACTGCTACGAGGTTAAGTCCTCGGTAGAGGATTTTCACTCGAAGAACGGTCATAACTTCCTGGGAGACTACAATTACTACGTGATGCCGGAAGAAGTGTACGAGCAGATTAAGAAAGAAATCCCATACCAGGTAGGCGTGTATGTCCCGGATGGAATGAACTACCGGGGTGAGTGGTACGACCTCAAAGCAATCAAGAAGGCAAAGAGAAAAGATAGAAGCAGGCCGGTATCAGAAATGCTGTTGATGATGTTCCGGTCTGCAGCGAGAGACAGGAGGTGCCGGAATTGAAGCTGAGAAGATGTAATAAATATATGTTTCAGACAGTGAAGTGCAGTAAATACATGAGAAAAATTAACGATGGAAAATGTATAACACTTCTGACTGGGGATGAAACAGAAAACGGAAAGCCTGCATACTTCTACACAGATTACTCAGAGAAAAAAGAGAAAGACAGATTTAGGGAGGTTCCGGCAGAAGATTGGGGCGGTGGAGATTTTATGAAAACATATTACGAACCGTCAGAAAAGGAGTTTGTTGGAATTATTATAGGCATGAAGATGATTGTGGTAAAAGCAGAATTGTTTTGCGACACAAATTATGGGTACGATGGCTCGGAAAAAGATTACATAGGAAGAGATGTAAAAGAGCAAATGAAAGTCGCTATAGTTGCCTATGGATGCAATAAAACAAGGCTTGTACCAATGGATAGCTTTGAAATAATAAAGGAGGAAGATAAATGCTGATATTACCAATCAAGAAAAAGTGGTTTGATATGATTGCTTCCGGTGAAAAAACAGAAGAGTACAGAGAAATCAAGCCGTACTATGACAGCAGATTTATGAACACTTTCGGCTTTATCCTGGTTGGAGGACAGATGGTATATGGAGATGCAGCACCGGAAGAAATCCGGAAGCCATGGCCGGTACCGATAGTATTTAGAAATGGCTATTCCAAAGAGTCCCCGGAAATCATCTGCAAATGCACATTGCATTTCGGAAAAGGCAAGCCGGAATGGGGAGCCGAGCCAGGAAAGTTATACTACGTGTTAAAAATACAGGAAACCGAGAAAGGAGCGGGACAATGAATAAAGTAATTTTGATGGGTCGCCTCACACGTGATCCGGAAGTTAGATATACCCAGGGGGAGCAGGCTATGGCAGTGGCGAGATACACCCTGGCAGTTGACAGAAGAGGGAAAAACCAGGAAAACTCAGCAGACTTCATCCAGTGCGTTGCGTTTGGCAAGGCGGCTGAATTTGCTGAGAGATATTTGCACAAGGGAACGAAGATTGTACTGACCGGAAGAATACAGACCGGAAGCTACACGAATAAAGAAGGCCAGCGTATATATACGACAGACGTTGTGGCAGAGGACCAGGAATTTGCCGAGAGCAAAAACGCCGAGAGCGGCGGTATATATAGCAACCAGCCTGCACCGGCACCACAGTCGGGGAATGATGGATTTATGCCCGCAGGAGACGACAGCGAGCTACCGTTTGTATAGGAGGGCGAAGGATGAAACAGTACACATTGAACAGAAAAACATACAAGGATGTTAAGAGAATGGATCATCAGCAGATGGATGCATTCTGCAAGAAATTATACAAGGCAGGCCATGCGGACGGCATGAAAGATGCGGAAGGCTTGACCGAGGATGAAGTGAGAGAAGTTATCCTGGGTGTGAAGGGCATCGGGCCAAAGAAGGCAGAGGATATTGTGAACGCTCTGACTGCAGCACAGAGAGAAAGGAGTTAGTTGACAAATGGATAAGAGTAAAGTATATTTAGAAGTGCCGGAGTTCACTGGCGAAAATGTACCGGTGGCAGTAGCGGCAAGAGTAATGAAAAAGGATCAGCAGTTTATACGCCAGGGCATTATCCTTGGATTTCTGAAATTCGGAGTTGCTTTCAAGAAGGAAGGGAGCAGCCAGTACGATTACTACATTTCCCCGATGAAGTTTTGGGAAGAGACAGGTTTTGTGTATGCCGGAGAGGAATGCTAAATAAGTCGTGAGAAGTGCTGAATAGGTATAAAAATTGATGAATAGGAAACATACAGGCAACAAAAACGCCAGCGGATGCGATAAATACGTGCATTACTGTTTCTGTTGAGGACACGGAGTATATGGTGAAAGCGGTAGAGACATTTTATGCATCGCATATACAGGCTGATTCGGATGGAAATTATCAGATTAACCAGTAGTTAGAAAAATAAGACAGGATAACAGAAGTTATGACAGAATTAGGATACAAGACATTACGTGAAAGTATTGTAGATATTATAAGAAAACGGATCATTAACAGGGAATTGCAGCCGGGGCAGAAGATTGTCGAACAGGAACTCGCAAAGGAATTCCAGACCAGTCGTGCGCCGATCAGAGAGGCACTGCGCGAACTGGAGAACGAAGGCCTGGTAGAATATGTAAGAAATGCCGGATGTTCCGTGAAAGAGATCACATTCGAAGAATCATTTGAAATCTATCTGATGCGTGCGAATTATGAGATTATGGCAGTGCGTCTTCTGGGAGGAAAGATACCGGAAGAAACGCTGCAGGAGATGGAAGAAATCCTGGAACGCATGAAGAATCTGGATGTGGACGAATATGATCAGCTGTTTTCATATGATAATAAGTTCCACAGCTGTCTGATCAGAATGACCGGAATGAAAAGTCTGTATAAGGCATGGAAAAGTCTGAATTATGGGAATATCGTAACGGGGTATAATCTGGCATCGGACAAAAAAGCAGTGATCACACGACAATATCCGATACATAAAGAACTGCTGGAAGCATGCAAGAGCAGGAAGAAAGAAGAAATCTGCAGGGTATTGTCGGATCATTATATGGGTACGATCCACAGACTTTTAAAAGAGCAGGGAATGACGGAAGCAGACACGAAGTTTTCACTGGACTTTCTGATTTCATAAAGAAGTCGTGGAGGGATCTTGGAGAGCATGATTCCGGGAAAATGAATGATGGATGAAAAAGAGAAATGTTGGTGTAATGACACAGGCATTTCTTTTTTATTGTCATGTGTTGTAAGGAGATGCCTGTAACGATCTTTTTAACATGTAGCAGGTTTTGAAATGACAGATGTTGTGCATAAAATACAAAAAGAGATATAAAATACAAATAATATGTTGAAAAATATACAAAAATATGATATATTACATTCAACCTCATTGACGATTGTCGACAAAAGATATAAAAGAAAAATATATCATCTGAAGCAGTCATCGGAAGGAAGTATGCAAAATGAGTCTTTGGAAATATAAATATTTTTTGGATGTAGTGGAACTCAAGAGTTTTACAAAGGCCGGAGCAAGAAATTATGTAACACAGACGGCAGTAAGTCAGCAGATCGCCTCTTTGGAAAAAATGGCGGGAGGGACTCTGCTGGAGAGAGGCAATGGTGAGATATGCCTGACAGAATTAGGGGAGATTGTCTATGAGTATGCCAGGGAGATGGTGCAGACGCACGAACGGATGCTGCATGAGATAGAAAGATATAAAGAAAGCAGCGTAGTCCGTATCGGAATCGATAGTTCTATAAACAAATTGTTCTGGGCAAAGATGCAGAAGATGATTAATGATAAGCATTCCGAAGCAGACTTCCACTTCAGTAAACTGGATTCCTACATAGGCAGCCGGATGCTGAGAGAAAATACATTGGATATTTATATTGGATACGGACTAAATGAGTTGGAGCAGCCGGATGAAATAGGAGAAAAGCCGCTGATATCCAGCCGGATCGGAGCATATATCGGACTGGAATCATCGATAAATGAGCAGCCGGAGTTTAAAGCAAAGGATCTTGAGCGTTATACCAGATATGGAACAAAGTCATATTTATGCAGTATGATGAATGGACAAAAGAATGATCCGCAGTTGCTTACACAAGGAATAGAATTGGTTGACAATGTGGATACCATGAAATTAAAGGTAGAATTTAACGACGGATATGCACTGGCAGACAGTCAGTATTTCTCCTATAGTGATGGAGATATGCTGCTGCTTCCGGGATATGAAGGAGAGTGCGTGATCAAAGCATTCTACAGAAAAAAAAGAAACAAAAAGAAAGTAAAAGAGATTCTGGAAGAAATTAAGAATGTAGTGAACTCATAAGAAAAAATTATTGATTGTGAAAAACGATCGATAATTTTTTGCGATTTTATAATGGGAAAATATATATTTTATATTTGACAGAACAATGAAAAAAATAAGATTTTCTTATAGTACATGCGCTTTTCTTGTTGGATATATTCTGTGAACGGAGATACTATTTTTATAGAAAGACTGCGAAGGAAAAAGGAGGAGCGAAAAAATGCAGCGAAAAAATATGTGGAAAGAATACACAGAAATTCAGCAGAAAGAATTAGAAGAGCTGAGTGTCCGCTATAAAGAGTGTCTGGATATCGGAAAGACAGAGCGTGAATGTGTAAAGCTTGGAAAGAAGATGGCAGATGCATGGGGATATAAGAATCTGGAAGATTGTATTTCTGAGGGAACCACTTTAAAAGCCGGGGATAAGGTGTATGCAGACTGCATGGGGAAAGCGTTTGTAATGTTCCAGCTCGGTAAGAAACCGTTAGAAGAAGGTATGAATATTCTTGGAGCACACATTGATTCACCAAGAATAGATGTAAAGCAGAATCCATTATATGAAGACAGTGATATGGCATATCTGGATACGCATTACTATGGTGGGATCAAGAAATATCAGTGGGTTACAATTCCGCTTGCAATCCATGGAACGATTGCAAAAAAAGACGGAACAGTGCAGGACATTATTATTGGGGAAAAGGAAGATGATCCGGTACTTGTGATTTCAGATCTTCTGATCCATCTGTCACAGCAGCAGATTGAGAAAAAGGCGGGCGTGGTAGTCGAAGGAGAAGGATTGGATATCCTCGTTGCAACAAAGCCGCTTACAGGCAATGATGAGTTAGAAAAAGAAGAAAAAGAGCTGGTAAAGGCAGCCGTAGTACAGTTCTTAAAGGAGAAGCTTGATATGGAAGAGGAAGATTTCCTCTCAGCAGAACTGGAGATCGTGCCGGCAGGAAAGGCAAGAGACTGCGGACTGGACAGAAGTATGGTGATCGGATACGGACAGGATGACAGGGTCTGTGCTTTTACTTCATTATTTGCAATGCTGGAAACAGAGAATCCGGAAAGAACAAGCTGTTGTATTCTGGTAGATAAAGAAGAGATCGGAAGTGTTGGGGCAACAGGTATGCATTCCAGATTCTTTGAAGATTATGTGGCAGAACTGATGGCACTTACCGAAGATGGCAATCCGTTAAAAGTCAGAAGAGCTCTGAGAAATTCTTATATGCTTTCTTCTGATGTAAGTGCAGCATTTGATCCATTGTATGCAGATGCATTTGAGAAAAAGAATACAGCATACTTTGGAAGAGGTCTGGTATTTAATAAATTTACCGGAAGCCGCGGAAAAAATAACAGTAACGATGCCAATGCGGAATATATCGCAAAAGTGCGTCAGGTATTAGACAATAACGAAGTCGGATTCCAGACAGCGGAGATGGGAAGAGTCGATCTTGGGGGCGGCGGAACCATTGCATATATCATGGCAAATTATGGCATGAATGTCATTGACAGCGGTGTTGCTGTACTTTCTATGCATGCACCGTATGAGGTGACAAGTAAGGCTGATATTTATGAAGCTTACAGAGGATATAAAGCATTCTTGAAAGATATAAAATAAGACAGACAAGGATATATGTACAAAATAAGGAAGAGAAAATAAAAGTACATAAAAAGTAAGGATTGAATTTAGAAAAAAGTGGGGAAAAGAATATGGAGACAAAAAAGAAAGGCTTTCCGGCAGCGTTCTGGGTATGTGCCTGTACAGAGATTTTTGAACGTCTGGCATATTATCTGGGACGTTCGCTGATTTTGATTTTTGTAACTGCTTCGGTTGCAACCGGAGGACTCGGACTTTCGGATACAGTGGCTGCCAATATGCAGTCAAACCTGACCGCATTTTCTTATCTGCTTCCACTGTTTGGGGCAGTGATCGTAGATAAGTATATCGGTGCGAGATATACGACACCGGTTGGTATGTTTATTGCTGCGGCAGGATATTTCACCGGAGGAATCGCAAAGAGTTCTGCCGGAGTATATGCGATGATCTTCCTGGTAAGCCTGGGACTTGCATTATTCAAAAACGGTGCGATCATCGGACGTGTTATCACGGACAAATCACAGATGGATCCGGCATTTTCGATGCGTTATACACTGGTAAATGTGGGTGCATTCATCGGAACATTCCTGGTGGGAATCCTGTATAAGGATGTATTTGCAAAAGATGGTGTGCTTGGATTTGCACCATGCTTTAAGATGGCAGCATTGATGATGGTTCTCGGAGGACTTTGGTATATCTTTGTGTGCTGGAGATTCTTAGGTGATCTTGGAAAGCTTCCATTCAAGAAGACTCTGACAGAAGAGGAAAAAGCAGCAGAGGCAAAGAAAAAAGAAGAGACAGGAACAAAGCAGCCGCTTACAACGATCGAGAAGAAACGTATCGGTGCAATCTTTGTAGCTTCGTTATTCTCCATCGTATTCTGGATATTCTGGTATCTGGGATATATGCCGGTATATTTCTACTGGGCAGAGAATATGGACTGGGTAGTAGCAGGTTATCAGGTACCGTCTACATGGTTTGATGCAGCCAACTCACTGTTCTGTGTTATCCTGGGACCTGTAACAGCGGCATTATGGAAGAAACTGGCGGCAAGACCGCAAGGGGATATGAGTCTGTTCAGAAAGACCGGACTTGGAATTGCGATCATCGGTGTCGGATATCTCTTCTACGCAGCAATTGATATCATGCGTGGTGGGGAAAAGGCAAGTGTGTTATGGCTGATCGTATTTGCCTTCCTTCTGACAATGGGAGAGATGTTCTTCTCACCACTGGGGCATTCATTTATCAGTAAATATTCACCGAGCCGTTATCTGGCTGTTATGATGTCAGTATGGGGATTTGCAACATTTATTGCAGCAAAGAGTTATGGTCCGGTATATGGACTGCTGTTTGGCGGAAAGATTGAATTCAAAGTAGCATGTATCGGAGTTGCGGTTGTATCGTTTGCAGCGGCGCTGATCATGATAGCTCTGGACAAGACATTATCGGCATTGGTGGACTAACCGCCGGGTGCTGGATAAAAACAATGATAATTGTATAGATATGCCTGAAACAGATTTAGGCATAGACACCCTTCAGAAAAAGATGTACTCCTCTTTGCACAAAAAAAGAGGAGTACATCTTTGTGCAGAAATATTGAATTAAGGAAGAATGAAATGAAGATAACAAAAAAAGAATTTATTATGATGCTGGGCGGCATGTTCTTAATGTCGGCAGCTGTATATTATGAAATGATGCCAAATAATCTGGTGCTTGGAAGTCTGTCAGGACTGGTTCTTGTTCTGGTAAAGATCATTCCGTTACCGGTATCGACAATTACATTTGTCTTAAATATGATACTGTTGGTCATAGGGTATATTTTTATCGGCAGGGAATTCGGTGTGAAGACCGTTCTTGCATCACTTATGCTTCCGATGTATCTGAGGATTTTTGAGATACTGACTCCGCATGTGGAATCCTTGTCCGGGAATATCGTGATCGATCTGGTATGCTTCATGATCGTGGTTGGTGCAGGACAGGCCGTCTTATTTAACATGAATGCATCCAGCGGGGGAATTGATATTGTTGCGAAGTTGATCAATAAGTATCTTGGATTTAAAATAGGACAGAGTATTACGATCATAGGTGTGCTCATATCGATGGCAGCAATCTTTGTATATGATCGGGAGACAATGGTAATAAGTCTTGTTGGTACGTTGATCTACGGTCAGGTATTAGACCGGTTCTGTGATGGATTCCATGTGCGTAAGAAAGTATCCATTCTTTCAAAGGAGCATGAAAAAATTCAGAATTATATTGTAAGGGAATTACGCAGAGGTGCGACGATTTATCCGGCATATGGAGGCCTGGATCATGCAGAGCATGTAGAAGTTGTAACGATATTAGAAAAGAATGAATATGGAAAATTATTATCTTTCATCCACGAAACAGATGAACATGCATTTGTGACAGTCAGTACCGTAAATGAAGTAGTCGGAGCCTGGAATACAGTGAAAAGCAGATAAAAATACATTCCCGGATAACTGAAACATCGACGAAAAAAGAGAGATTGGATTTTTATCGGGAATGTATTTTATCTATGTACTATTTAAGGATGGCTGCTGCTCATATTATTTCTGCTTATATCCGTCAAGGAATGTTCCCATCCGGCGAATCGCATCACTTAAGATATCTGCCTGCGGAAGCATGACGATACGGAAGTGATCCGGATCTTTCCAGTCGAATCCACTGCCCGGAACGAGCAGGATATTGGTGGCATCCAGCAGATCATGAGCAAATTGCTTGTCATTGGTGATGTTGAATTTCTTCACGTCCAGTTTCGGGAAGACATAGAATGCAGCGTCATTTTTTACAAATGACAGACCGTCGATCTTCTCAAGTTCACGAACGGTTGCTTCACGCTGCTCATAGATTCTGCCGCCCGGCCGAACCATAGAAGCAGGTGTCTCCATATCATCAAGAGCTGCAGGGATGACGATCTGTGCCATGGTATTGGCGCACAGACGCAGAGATGTTAACTGGATGATGCCCTGTCTGTAATCTTCGGTCAGTTCTCTTGGACCGCTGATGACCATCCATCCGCAGCGGTATCCGCACAGACAGTGTGATTTGGACAGACCGTTTAATGTAATGACCGGAACATCCTCTGTCAGTGAAGCAAGAGAGATGTGCTGTTTGCCATCCATAACGAGACGGTCATAGATTTCATCTGCAAAGATCAGAAGTCCGGATTCTCTTGCAATCTGGATGATCTCAAGAAGGAGTTCCTTTGGATAGAGTACACCGGTCGGGTTATTCGGATTGATGATAACGATTGCTTTTGTCTTATCTGTGATCTTGGAACGGATATCCTGAATGTCCGGATACCAGTTGGCCTGTTCATCACAGGTATAGAAGACCGGTTTACCGTCTTCGAGATATACGGAATTGCCCCAGAGGGAGTAACTAGGAGAAGGAACTAAGACTTCATCTCCATCATTTAACAAAGGTGTTAAAGCGAACGATACAACTTCGCTGACACCGTTACCGATAAATACGTCATCCGGCGTGATACCTTTGATCCCTTTACTGGTCTCATAATCACAGATTGCCTGTCTTGCCTGAGGCATTCCTTTGAAGTCACAGTAGCCGACACCGTCCTGCATGTGTTCCATCAGAGCGTTTTTGATGCTGTCAGGCAGACCAAAGCCAAAGGTTGCAGGATTCCCGGTATTTAATTTTAAGATATCGATCCCCTGTTTCTGGCGTTTCATAGCTTCTACGAATAATGGACCACGGATATCAGAGTGTACTGGTTTCATGCGCCCGGCGCGTACGATTGGTTTCATAATTTTATTCCCCGCTTTTTATTATTTTATCTTTATTCCAATAAACCCCAAATTCATATTGGAATAATTGTTTCATTAATATAATGATACGTCCGTGTGGACAGAGAATCCAATACTTATAGTGCTATAACAATTATAAGAGTCTGACTATAGCTGTCATGTGAAAAGAGGAAACAGATGATAGCAGGATATGAGAGGTTACGTGTATGTTTGTATGGAAAAAATATGTTTATGAAGTGTATAAAGAAAGAAGTTTTACCAAAGCGGCACAGAATCTGTACATCAGTCAGCCGTCTTTGAGTGCAAGGATCAAAAAGATTGAAGAGATTATCGGGGAACCGTTATTTGACAGAAGTACGACACCGCTCCAGCTTACAGAGGTCGGAAAAGTATATATTGAGGCAGCGGAGGAGATCACCCAGATCGAACAGCGGGTAGAGAATTACATCAATGACCTGGCGGGTCTGAAGACGGGGAATCTTGCAGTAGGAGCAAGTACGCTGTTTGCCGCATATGTGGTACCGTCTCTGATCACCCAATTTAATCAGAAATTTCCGGATGTACATATTCAGCTGATAGAGGGGAATACAGCCGAACTGGAAGAAATGCTGGGCAGTAATGCGCTGGATTTTGTCATTGATAATTATCACTATGACAGTATTCTATATAATAAAGAATTATATTGCGAAGAAAATATATTACTTGCGGTTCCAAAACATTTTGCCGTAAATGAAGAACTGGGAATGTATCAGCTTTCTTATAAGAATATCAAAAATAAAAATTATCTGAACCAGAAATATCCGGCAGTTCCGTTAGGGAGATTTGCGGATCTTCCGTTTATTATGCTGACACAGGGAAATGATACCAGAACCAGAGGAGACAGGCTGTGCCGAAACGTCGGATTTAAGCCCAATATCGTGCTGGAATTCAATCAGCAGTCGACAGCATATATGGCCTCGTCTACGCAGCTTGGAGCAACCTTCATCAGCGATATCCTGGTAAGCCAGCTCCCGGCATTTGAAAACCTGGTGTATTACAAATTAGACGGAGAAGAAGCGAAGAGAAAAGTCTTCTTTTACTACAAAACACACAAGTACAAAACACGTGTGATGGAGGAATTTATCAGAATGATGCATGAACAAATCTGAAAAAAATGATAATATGCAAAAATTAATTAAAATGTAATATAATTTCAGAGAATAGTAAAAAAATTATGCTATAATCATAATATATACATTAGGATAAATCGATTGTCGGAAAGTAAATTTCCTGCAAGATAATAAAAAGGGGGCTTTTGATATGACAGAGAATTTAATCAAAGATGTAAAGAAGATTCAGCAGGCACTCATTAATAAGGAATCCATCGGGGATGAATTCGAAGAGAAGATGGAGGCCGTACATAAATTAGAAGAAGTTGCAGATTATCTGAAGGATGCACTTGGAAGAGGCATTGAGTTCTAAAATGGATATAAAAGCATTTATATTTGATATGGATGGTCTGTTATTTGATTCTGAAAGAATTGTACAGCGCTCCTGGGAGATGGCAGGAGATGAGTTGGGAATCCCACATATGGGGGAAGTCATCTATCACACACTTGGGATGAACCGCACAGGCAGGAATGAATATTTCAGAAAATATATCCGGGAAGACTTTCCATTTGAAGAATTTGGAAAACTGACACGGGATAACTTCTGGAAAATTGTGGATAAAGAAGGTCTTCCGCTGAAAAAAGGTGCAAAAGAACTGCTGGCTTATGGAAAAGCGCAAGGATATAAGATGGCAGTAGCGACATCTTCCAGCAGAGAGTATGCCATGGGGAATCTGATCCGGGCCGGAATAGATTCGTATTTTGACAGTGTGGTCTGTGGAGATATGGTTAAGAAAGCGAAGCCGGATCCGGAGAT
>OLNS01001984.1_pt1 | contig 14315 bp, 15 predicted proteins | sample 1673031 | NCBI WGS metagenome assembly OLNS01 (sample SAMEA3136748, study PRJEB25190) | human gut metagenome | biome: human gut; feature: human-associated habitat; material: faeces | place: Austria | collected 2013
TGCGGTGGAAGGCGTCGCCCACGGCGTTGGTGCCGCCGGCGCAGGCCGTGACCGGGCAGGTGCACATGCCCTTCAGGCCGAAGCGGATGGCCACCTGGGCCGCCGCCATGTTGGCAATGGACATGGGCACGAAGTAGGGGCTGACCTTCTCCATGCCTTTTTCCTCGCCGCGGGTGTGCTGCTCCTCGATGGTGGGCAGCCCGCCGATGCCGCTGGACAGGATGACGCCGGTGGTTTTGGCGTTGGCTTCGGTATCAAGGCCGCTGTCCTGGATGGCTTCGTTTGCGGCAGCCAGTGCCAGCAGGGTAAAGCGGGCCATCTTGCGCAGCTCTTTTTTGTCCACGATCGCTTCCGGATCAAAGCCCTTCACCTCAGCCGCCAGTTTGCACTTGAACCCAGCGGTATCGAACTGGGTGATGGGGGCAATGCCGCACTGTCCGGCCTTTGCGGCGGCCCAGCTCTCGGCCACGGTGTTGCCCAGCGGGTTCACAGTGCCCAGACCGGTAACGACCACTCTGCGTTTTTCCATGAAAACGTTCTCCTTTACATTGCCATGCCGCCGTCCACACAGAGCACCTGCCCGGTGAGATAGCTGCTTTGTTCTGCGGCAAAAAATGCCGCGGCGTTTGCCACGTCCTCCGGCTTTCCGGCCCGGCCCGCCGGGATGCTGTGCAGCATTCCGGTGCGGACGGCTTCCGGCAGGGCGGCGGTCATATCGGTCTCGATCAGGCCGGGGGCCACGGCATTCACCGTGATGTTCCGGCCTGCCAGCTCCTTGGCCAGGCTCTTGGTCAGGCCGATGAGCCCCGCCTTGCTGGCGGCGTAGTTGGCCTGACCGGCGTTGCCCCGCAGGGCCACCACGCTGGACAGGTTGATGATGCGGCCATGCCGCTGGCGCACCATGCGGCGGGCGGCCTCCTTGCAGCAGAGGAATGCGCCCTTGAGGTTTGCGTTCAGCACGGCGTCAAAATCGGCTTCAGACATGCGCAGGAGCAGACCGTCACGGGTGATGCCCGCGTTGTTCACCAGCACATCCACCCGGCCAAAGGCGTTGACCGCCGCGTCAAACAGCGTTTTGCAGCCCTCAGCGGTGGAAACATCGGCCTGTACGGCCACGGCGTCCACGCCCTCGGCGCGGCAGAGCGCTGCCGTCTGCTCCGCAGGCTCTGCGCCGTGGCAGTAGTTGACCACCACGTTGCAGCCCTGCTTTGCCAGTGCCACACACACCGCCCGGCCAATCCCCCGGCTGCCGCCGGTGACCACCGCCGCGCGGGTCACAGTCTCTTCGCTCATGCTTCGTCCCTCCATGCGGCCAGCGCGGCGTCCAGCTGCTCCGGTGTCTCCACCGAAGCGCACGGCACGCCGGGCAGGGTCTTTTTCACAAAGCCGGACAGGGCACTGCCGGGGCCGACTTCCAGAATGTGGTCCACGCCCAGCGCGCCCAGGCGGCGCAGGGTGTCCTCCATGTAAACACTGCTCTGCACCTGCTTCACCAGCAGCGCCGGGATGGTGTCCGCGTCGGCCTTTTCGCGGCCCAGACAGTTGAACAGCACCGGAATCTGCATCTCACGGAACCGCTCGGTCTTGAACCGTTCGGCGAGGGCATCTCCGGCGGGGGCCATCAGCCGGGTGTGGAAGGGGCCGCTCACCTTCAGCGGAAGGCAGCGGCGGGCACCGGCAGCTTTGGCCAGTTCGGCGGCCTTATCCACAGCGGCCTTCTCGCCGCCGATGACCAGCTGGCCGGGGCAGTTGTAGTTGCAGATCTGCACACAGCCCAGCGCCGCAGCCTCTTCGCAGCAGGCGGAAAGCGCAGTGCGGTCCAGGCCCAGCACGGCGGTCATGCCGCAGTCGATGCCCTTGGCCGCATCGGCCATGGCTTTGCCCCGGTAGGCGGCCAGCTCAATGGCCTGCTTGGCGGTGAACACCCCGGCAGCTTCCAGCGCGGAGTATTCGCCCAGCGAAAGCCCGGCAGCGTAAGCGGGCTGCACGCCATGCTCGGCCAGCACGGCGGTGACGCCGCAGGCAAAGGCCACCATGCAGGGCTGGGTGTATTCGGTCTGATTCAGAACGCCGTCCGGGTCCTCAAAGCAGACGCGGTGCAGGTCAAAATCCAGCGCCGCGCTGTCGAAGGCGGCCCGGAAGGCGGGGGAGCTTTCGTAAAATTCTTTGCCCATGCCGGGGTGCTGGGCACCCTGACCGGCATACAGAACAGCAAGTTTCATAGGTTATGCCTCCATTCGGCGGTCAATTCGTCCATCAGTTCCCGGACGGTGTACATCCGGTCCAGTCGGCCCACGTTGGCCCCGCAGAAGAACAGCCCCTCTTCCACATTGCCCTTCACCGCTTCGATGAGGGCGTGGGTGATGCAGTAGGGCACCTTGGCGGGGTCGCAGGTCTTTAAACAGCGGGCGCAGTGCCGGGGCGCAAAGCGTTTGCCCTTGGCCAGCGCCTGCACCAGCGGGGTGTTCAGCGCCCGGCCCGGCATGCCCACCGGGCTGTGGATGATGCGCACATCCTCCGGCTTTGCGGCCAGGAGCACGTCCTTGTAGGTCTGGCTGGCATCGCACTCGTAGGTGGGGATGAACCGGGTGGCCAGCTGCACCCCGGCGGCCCCCAGCTTTGTATAGTGGGCCATGTCGGCCCCGGTGTAGATGCCGCCCGCCACGAATACCGGGATGGCATGGCCGAACTGCGCCTCATAGGGCTGTACCTCGGCCAGCACTTCCGGCAGAATTTCGTCCAGAGACTGGCAGTGGTTTGCCAGCAGGTCGGCCTCGGCAAAGCCCAGATGCCCGCCTGCCTTGCAGCCCTCGATGACCACAAAGTCGGCGGTGCGGGCAAACTCCTTGGCCCAGCGGCGCAGGATGAGCTTAGCGGCTCTGGCACTGGAGACGATGGGCGCAATGGCCACCTCCCGCGTGCCCACAAGGCCGGGCAGCTCCAGCGGCAGGCCCGCGCCGGACACCACCGCGTCCACGCCCGCTTCTACCGCGGTGCGGATGGCGGCGGCATAGTCCTGGGTGGCCACCATCGCATTGATGGCCACCAGTCCCGCGCCCTTGGCAAGGGCTTTGGCTTTCTGGATCTCAGCGGTCAGGGCGCGGTGGTTGGCGCTTGCCGGGTCGCGGGCAAAATCCGGCTCCCGGTAGCCCGCATCGGCGGTGGAGATGCACCCCATGCCGCCGCAGGCCGCCACGGCCCCGGCCAGCCCGCCGAGGGACACGCCCACGCCCATGCCGCCCTGCAGGATGGGCACGGGCAGGGCCTTTCCGGCAAGGGTCAACATAGCTCGTTCAGCGCGGCGATGCGCTGCCTCCCGCTTTCCCACAGGTCGTTCAGGATGTCGGCCACGGGGCGCACCTCGTGGAGCATCCCGGCCACCTGACCGGCCATCAGGCTGCCGGTGGTGGTGTCGCCCTCAAACACGGCCCGGCGCAGGCTGCCGAGGGTGTATTTTTCCAGTTCCATCTTGTCGGCCCCGGCCTTTTCCTGCCGGACGTACTCGCGGCTCATGCGGTTTTTCAGCACACGCACCGGTGCGCCGACGCTGCGGCCGGTGACGATGGTGTCACTGTCCTTGGCCTTGAGCAGGGCGGCTTTATAGTTCTCATGGATGGGGCACTCCTCGCTTGCCAGCAGGCAGGTGCCCACCTGTACGCCGCAGGCGCCCAGGGCCAGCGCAGCCGCCAGCTGGCGGCCGTCGGCGATGCCGCCCGCCGCAATGACGGGCACGCTCACCGCATCCACCACCTGCGGCACCAGCGCCATGGTGGTCATTTCGCCCACATGGCCGCCGCTCTCGGTGCCCTCGGCGATAACGGCGTCGATGCCCAGCGGCTCCAGATGCTTTGCCAGAATGGCCGCTGCCACCACGGGAATGACCTTGATGCCGGCGGCTTTCCACATGGGAACATACTTGCCGGGGTTGCCGGCACCGGTGGTGACCACCTGCACGCCTTCTTCCACCACGATCTTGGCAAACTCGTCGGCCTGCGGGTGCATCAGCATGATGTTCACGCCGAAGGGCTTGGCCGTCAATTGTTTGCAGCGGCGGATGTTCTCGCGCAGGGTGTCGGCGTTCATGCCGCCCGCGCCGATGATGCCCAGCGCTCCCGCGTTGGAGCAGGCGGCGGCAAACTCGCCGGTGGCGATGTTGGCCATGCCGCCCTGGATGATGGGATATCGGGTCCCTAAAATTTCATTTAAAAGTTTCATAAAGTTTTCCTGCGAAAGGCTTCCCCCTCGGGGGAAGCCTTTATTTCTTATACTCCACGATCATGCCGCCCCAGGTCAGGCCGCCGCCAAAGCCGATGCAGGCGATCGTCTGCCCCGGCTGCAGCTGCCCGTTCTCGGCAAGCTCGTTCAGGGCTACCGGGATGCTGGCGGCGCTGGTGTTGCCGTGGCGGTCCATGTTCTTGTAGAATTTGGCCGGGTCGGCGTGCAGAGCCCGCACACAGTGGTCGATGATGCGGCTGTTGGCCTGATGACAGACCACCCAGTCTACCTCGTCCAGCGTCTTGCCGGTCTCGTCCAGCACCGTGTGCAGGCAGCGGGGCAGGGCATCCACCGCAAAGCGGAACACTGCCTTGCCGTCCATGGTGATGGGGGCAGAACCGTTCCGGTCCGGCCCACCGGCGTGCAGGACGTCGCTGCCCCGGGCCCCCAGCGTGAGGGCAAAGGGGGTGTCGGCCAGCCGGAAGATGGCCGCGCCCGCGCCGTCGCCAAACAGGACGCAGGTGGAGCGGTCGGCGGGGTCCATCAGGCGGGAAAGGGCTTCGCACCCGATGACCAGGGCGTACTGCCCGCCCAGTGTGGCCAGCAGGCCCCGCGCCACAGCAGTGCCGTACAAAAAGCCGGAGCAGGCCGCGTTGACGTCCAGCGCGGGCCGGTTCTCCGGCAGGCCCAGCGCCGCCTGTACCTGACAGGCCACACTGGGGGTGGCATCCGGGGCCGACAGGGTGGCGCACACGCAGCAGGCGATGTCTGCCGGGGCAAGGCCGCTGCGCTGCAGCGCCTGTTTTGCGGCGGCAATGGCCAGCGTGGCGGCGGATTCGTCCGCGGTGCACCAGTGCCGGGTGCGGATGCCGGTGCGGGAGGTGATCCACGCGTCACTGGTGTCCACGGTGCGGCTGAGCTCTTCGTTCGTGACCGTCCGGCCGGGCAGCGCCCCGCCGGTGGCTATCAGCTGGAAGCCCTTCATGCGTTCCTCATTTCTCCGATCTGGCGGTATTTCTTGTAGCGCTGGTCGGCCAGGGCCCTGCCGTTCATGCGGCACAGCGTTTTCAGGTGTGCCCACAGGGCAGCGTCCAGCTGCTCAAACAGCACCGTGTGGCCGCGCTGGGCACCGCCCACCGGCTCCGGGATCACTTCCTCCACGATGCCGTCCTGGTACAGATCCTGTGCGGTCAGCTTCATCATCTCGCAGGCTTCGCCGCTGCGGGAGGCGTCCTTCCACAGGATGGCGGCAAAGCCCTCCGGGGAGGCACAGGACACGCAGGAATCGAGTGGAGAAGCACCGCAGGAGGAGCGGATAGATTCCATGACCGCCCAGACTTCCGGCTCTCAGGAATCCGGCACAGAGCAGATAACGGAGACCTCCGGTAAGGGAACGAACGCAGGCCGTGTGGCGGCAGCGGCAGCAGCCGGAACCGTAGTGGTCGGCGGTGGCGGCGCAGCTGTCTACGTGACCATGATCAAAGGAAAGTTTAAATTCAAATAACGTATGATAAGATGATAAGCGAACCTCAGAGGCCCGGTGCTTCTGAGGTTTGTTTTGCCATAGGGGAGAAATCTGCCGGAAATTACAACAAACTATTTTCAGATGAAAATAAATGTATTAAAATAGAAATAAGTATTGGCAGAACGAAGACAGTTTTGCATAGTTACAGCAAACGCAAGAGAAAATAATGAAATATAGAAACGGAGGATCCTACGATGAAGAGAATCGGAATGTTGACGAGCGGTGGTGACTGTCAGGCATTGAACGCAGCCATGAGAGGCGTGGTGAAGACCCTGGCGAACGGCAAGGAAGAGGTTGAAATCTATGGTTTTCTGGACGGTTACAGAGGACTGATTTACGGTAATTTCCGCATGCTGACAGACAAGGATTTCTCCGGCATCCTTACCAAGGGCGGCACGATCCTGGGAACCTCCCGGACCCCGTTCAAGACGATCCAGGATCCGGATCCCAACGGGCTGAACAAAGTGGAAGCCATGAAGCAGAACTATTACAAGCTGCAGCTGGACTGCCTTGTAATTCTCGGTGGTAACGGCACCCACAAGACTGCGAACCTGCTGCGCAAGGAAGGATTGAATATCGTGACCCTGCCCAAGACCATCGACAATGACCTGTGGGGTACTGATATGACCTTCGGTTTCCAGAGCGCAGTAGATATTGCTACGGATGCCATCGACTGCATCCATACCACAGCAGCTTCCCACGGCAGAGTATTCATCGTGGAAGTCATGGGGCATAAGGTGGGATGGCTGACTCTGAATGCCGGAATGGCAGGCGGTGCGGACATCATCCTGCTCCCGGAGATCCCTTATGATATCGATAAGGTGATCGAGAAGATCGAAGACAGGGACAAAAAGGGCTGCCGTTTTACCATTATCGCCGTGGCTGAGGGTGCGATTTCCAGGGAAGATGCTGCCCTGACCAAAAAAGACTACAAGAAAAAGATGGAAAAATATCCGTTCCCTTCCGTATCTTACGAAGTGGCTGCACAGATCCAGGAGAAGACCGGCAGAGAAGTACGTGTCACCGTACCCGGCCATATGCAGAGAGGCGGAAGCCCCTGCCCTTATGACAGAGTATTCGCCAGCCGTCTGGGCTCCGAGGCAGGCAAGCTGATCCTGGATAATCAGTATGGATTCATGGTAGGTTACAAGAACCGTGAGATCGTAAGGGTTCCGTTAGAGGATGTAGCGGGCAAGCTTAAGACCGTGGATCCTGATGCCACCATCGTACAGGAGGCGAAGATGCTGGGCATCTGCTTTGGCGATTAAGAAAGTCTTCACGGCAGAACAAAGTTAGGAAGAGAGAAAACACATGTCATATACAGCGCTATACCGGAAGTTTCGTCCGGATGCTTTTTCCGATGTCAAAGGTCAGGATCATATCGTGACCACACTGAAGAATCAGCTACGGGCGAACCGGATCGGCCATGCGTACCTGTTTACCGGAACAAGAGGTACCGGTAAGACCACGGTGGCCAAGATTTTTGCGAAAACAGTGAACTGCGAACACCCCACAGAGGACGGCCCCTGTGGGGAATGCCGTATTTGTAAGGCCATTGCGGCGGGAGCCAGCATGAATGTCATCGAGATCGACGCGGCTTCCAACAACGGTGTGGACAATATCCGTGAGATCATCGACGAGGTATCCTATTCCCCTGCGGAGGGAAAATACAAGGTCTACATCATCGACGAGGTGCATATGCTCTCCCCCGGAGCTTTCAACGCATTGTTAAAAACGCTGGAAGAGCCGCCCTCTTATGTTATTTTTATTCTGGCGACCACAGAGGTGCACAAGATCCCCATTACGATCCTGTCCCGCTGCCAGAGATATGATTTTAAACGAATCTCCATTGATACCATCACGGATCGTATGAAGGAACTGATGGACACGGAGCAGGTACAGGTGGAGGACAGAGCTCTGCGCTACATTGCCAAGGTGGCAGACGGCTCCATGCGTGATGCCTTGAGCCTGTTGGATCAGTGTATTGCCTTCCATCTGGGCAAAGAACTGACCTACGATATGACCCTGGATGTGCTGGGGGCAGTGGATACGGAAGTGTTCAGCAGGTTGCTGCGCTTCGTCATGGACCGGAATGTGTTAGGCTGCATTGAACTGTTGGAAGAGATTGTCATGCAGGGCAGAGAACTGGTACAGTTCGTCACAGACTTTACCTGGTATCTGCGGAATCTGATGCTGGTACAGACAGCGGATAATCTGGAGGATGTCATAGATATGTCCACGGATAATCTGGCGAATCTGAAGGAAGAAGCTTCCATGCTTTCCATGGATCAGATCATCCGCTATATCCATATTTTCTCCGAACTGTCCGGACAGATCCGCTATGCGGCGCAGAAGCGTATCCTGGTAGAGATCGCGCTGATCAAGCTGTGTAAGCCGGAGATGGAGACGGATCAGGAAGCTGTCCTGGATCGTATTCGCCAGGTGGAGGAAAAGGTCGAGAACGGTATTGTAGTCACGGCGGCCCAGATGCCTGCCGGAGCTCCCGGAGCACAGGGAGTGCCGCAGGCCGGTGTGGCAAAGCCGAAGCCACAGTTGCCGAAGGCGGTTCCCGGGGATATCCAGGAGATCGTACGGAAATGGCCGGCCATCGTGGGAAATGCAGAGAACCCCATGAAGATGTATCTGAAAAACGCCCGATTAAGTCTGGGTGGAGACAACAAGCTCATGGTGGTGTTGGAGGACGGACTGGCTTCCGATTATTTTAAGGGGGAAGCCCACGAACAGAACAAGCAGCAACTGGAAATGCTGTTGTCCGATTTTTCCAGCAAAGAGATTGAAGTGACGATCCAGACGGTGGAAAGCAGCAGAGAATTCGAAGACAACTATGTGGATCTCAGTAAGGTCATCAACATGGAGATCGATGAGGAAGAGTGATCCTGCGTGAATTTGGGATTGCGGCAGACTTGCAGATAAGGTAAGATAGAATAATAACTCAACCATATATGAGCACGTAGGACAATAGTCCGAAATGCGAATATATGTTATGATTTCGAAAGTGCGCAGCACGGAGAAATCAATTATAAATAATATGGAGGAAACAGCAACATGGCAAAAAGAGGTGGATTTCCCGGAGGCGCAATGCCCGGAAATATGAATAATCTGATGAAGCAGGCACAGAGAATGCAGCGTCAGATGGAAGAAGGACAGAAGGAACTGGAGACCAAGGAGTTCTCCGCATCCGCAGGTGGCGGAGCTGTGGAAGTGACCATCAACGGTAAAAAAGAGATCACATCCATCAAGCTGGCAGAGGAGATCGTGGATCCTGAGGATATCGAGACATTACAGGATGCTATCGTGGCAGCAGCCAACGAAGCACTGCGCAAGGCGGATGAAGCCAATGCAGAACTTATGGGCAAAATGACCGGAGGATTAGGAGGATTTCCTTTCTAATGGAACTCTACAGCGGACAGATCAATAAATTAATAGAAGAACTGGCAGCCCTTCCGGGGATTGGCAGTAAGTCCGCACAACGACTGGCTTTTCACCTGATCAATATGCCGAAGGACCGTGTGGACAGACTGGCAAACGTCATGATCGAAGCCAGAGCCAATGTCCGCTATTGCAAGGAATGCTATACTCTGACGGATAAGGAACTCTGCCCGGTGTGTGCGAATCCCAGACGGGATCATCGTACCATTATGGTGGTGGAGAACACCAGAGATCTGGCGGCTTATGAGAAGACCGGCAAATATGAGGGCGTTTACCATGTACTGCATGGTGCCATTTCCCCGATGCTGGGTGTGGGACCCGGTGACATCAAGCTGAAGGAACTGATGGAACGTCTGCAGGGTGATGTGGAGGAGGTCATTATCGCAACCAATTCCAGCCTGGAAGGTGAGACCACGGCAATGTATATCAGCAAGCTTATCAAGCCCACAGGAATCAAGGTGACCAGAATTGCCAGTGGTGTCCCTGTAGGAGGAGATCTGGAATATATTGATGAGGTAACATTACTCCGCGCTTTAGAGGGCAGAGTGGAGTTATAAGCAGCAGAGAAAATGTATAAATGTGGGAGGAGAAGACAATGGCAGTAACAAAAAGTTTATTTGGGAAAAGCCCGGAAGGGAAAGAGATCTCGCTGTATACCCTGAGTAATAGTAAGGGTATGAAGGCAGCGGTGACAGATCTGGGCGCTACTCTGGTGCGCGTACTGGTACCGGATGCCGCGGGCAAGGCGGACGACCTGGTGCTGGGATTTGACAATGGTGAGAGCTATTACGGCAACGACAGCTTTTTCGGCACGGTGATCGGCCCCTGTGCGAACCGTACCGGCGGTGCAGAGTATACGCTGGATGGCGTTACTTATCAGCTGGATAAAAATGACGGTGTCAACAATTTACATACCCATAAGCAACTGGGATTCCATAAGAGACTCTGGGATGCGGAGATAGGAGAGAACAGCGTGACATTTTCTCTGGAGGATGAGGATGGGCAGCTGGGATTTCCAGGCAATAAGAAGGTATCCGTAACCTACTCTCTGAGTGAAGAGAATGAGCTGACTCTGCATTACCATGCTTCCAGTGACAAGAAGACCATTATCAACCTGACCAACCATTCCTATTTCAATCTGGACGGTCACGGTGCAGGCAGCATTGAAGAGCATGAACTGTGGCTGAGAGCCTCGCACTTTACTCCGGTGGCAGCAGGATCGATCCCTACCGGTGAGATTCGTGCGGTAGCAGGCACACCCATGGATTTTACACAGCCCAAGAAGATCGGCAGAGACATCCGGGAAGATTATGAGCAGTTACTCCTGACCGGAGGCTATGACCATAATTTCGTGATCGATGGATGGAACGATGACGGTACATTACGGCATATTGCCACAGTAAAAGGCCCGAAGAGCGGCAGAGTAATGAAGGCATACACCACCCTGCCAGGAGTGCAGTTTTATGCAGGCAATTTTATTGATGTACAGCCCGGAAAAGATGGGGTGACCTACGGCAACCGCTGCGGTTTTGCATTGGAGACCCAGTATTTCCCGGATACCATTCATCATGAGAATTTCCCCTCCTATGTATTTGGCGGGGAGAACGGCAGAGAATACGATTCTGTTACCGTATATAAGTTTGAAGCATAGCTAAGAATACATAGAATATGGTGCAAACTTTGTCGAACTGTTTTTGAAGAGGTGCGACAAAGAACGCTAAAATACCTCCTGTGCGGATGCTATAGTTAGTGATAACTGATAGAAACGGCATGGGAGGTGTTTTTTGTATGGAATTACCGAAGAACATAACGCAGATCGGAGAGGCGGACAAGCACTGCAGAATCTATGTGGAAGATTATGTGGTATCTTACATAAAACAAATGAATGGAATGGCACAGAACAAGGATATTGCCATAGCATTATACGGCAGGAAGACAGCAGAGGACGGTGTGGCATATCTATTCGCCTATGGCTCCGCAAAGCTGAATTTCCTGCAGAAGCCGGTGCGGCACCTGTCCCAGGCGCAGGAACAGGAGATTGAGAAGCTGCGGAGAAAGTATTTTTCGGAAATGACCTTTTTAGGCTACCAGATACTGAATGGCGAGATGGTGGAAGGCTTCCAGATCTGCGAACAGGAGATCTGCCGTTATGTGTCGGGGTATGCACAGTTCTATGAGAAGAATGACAGTATGCTGGCATATATGCTGGAGAACCGGGGCGAAGAGGCGGCACCGGAGAAGGTGGATCAGGAAAAATACGAAGTGGTGAAGAAACGGCAGGAGGAACGCAGACAGAGACAGGAGAGCGGAAATGCCTTCCGTGCCGCCGGACATACGGAGAATGCACCTGTGGAATATCGCAGAGTGGCAGAGAACAGACGCAGGGAACCGGATAATATTATACCCATGCCAACGACCGGACTGCGTCGGATGAAAATGGCGGCTGCCGGTGTCTTTGTTCTGCTCTGCGTGATGGCATTGGCATTGATGCGGCAGGAAAGCACCGGAGAATCCCTGGGGGAGACAGCCAGGCAGGCCATGAGTAACCTGATGGAGCAGAAACTGCCGGATGCGGTGGAGGAACAGAGCCAGATCAGCACGCTGGTGGCGGAGGACAAGTTGGAGGACGCTCTGCGACAGGAAAATGCTGCGGCGGGAAATACTACTGGGACTGCAGCAGAGACAGTGATGCCGGAAGGCACGGAAAATGCATCAATGGATGGAACGGGAAACAGTGCTGTAGATCCGACGGAAGAAAATACGGGCAGTGTAGCGGATGGAACCTCTGCGGACAGCAATGTCACAAAAAATACGACAGATGTGACGGAGGTAACAGAACAGAACACGACACAGGAAACAATACAGGATGTGACACAGACGGCAGAACCTGCAGTGGCAGAGACTCCTACAGTGGAGGCCGTTTCTCAACCCACACACTATACTATCCGGAGAGGGGATACACTGATCGGCATTTCGCTGCGGAACTACGGCAGCAACAGTAAGGTATCTGAGATCTGTTCCCTGAATGGTATCACTGACCCGGATGATATCAAGATCGGTCAGGAAATCCTTCTCCCGTAAAAAACTTATTTTCAAAAGGGGGAAGTGTGTTATACTGTAACTACATGAGCAAAAAGCAGACTGCACCGCAGTAATTTTGTGAATGCGCTTCTTAATAGTTACGATAACACATAAGGAAACAGATACATGGCAGCAGATATCAAGAATTATCTGAAGGAAAAAGAAAAGCGACAAAAGAGTCAGGATGATTATAAGAAAAAGATCCGTAAACACCGGCTGAAAATCGTGTACCGAGTGCTGTTGGTGGTGGCGGCTTTGGGAGCGGCACTTGCTCTTGTGGTGGTACAGGCAAAGAGACATATCTATACGGGATATGACACCGTATCTTCCATTAGCCGGGAGGTCTCATCGGATGCCACAGACATACGGTTGAAAAACAGTATTCTTACATATAGTAAAGACGGCGCTCACTGTACGGATGCCAAGGGAAATGTAAAGTGGAATCAGACTTATGTGATCCAGGATGTGAAGATCGCTACTTGTGGCGATGTGGCAGCTATCGGCAGTTATAACGGCCGTGAGATCTACGTGCAGAATACGGACAAGCAACTGGGAACTATTACAACGACCATGCCGATCCGAAATATCACAGTGTCGGAAACGGGAAGAGTGACAACAGTGCTGGCGGATACGGATGTGGCATGGATCATGACTTACGAAGCGGACGGTACCAACAGCTACACGGGACAGGCGCATATGACGGATGGAGGTTATCCGGTATCCGTCAGTTTGTCACCGGACGGAGAGCTTCTGGCAATCAGTTACCTGTATGTGGATGCAGGCGTAGTAAAAAGTAATGTGACATTCTACAATTTCGGACCGGTGGGCGAGAATCAGAGCGATTATATGGTCAGCGCATATTCTTATTCCGACCTGGTCGTGCCGAAAGTGCAGTTTATGAATAATGATACAGCGTTTGCGGTAGGAGACAGCCGCCTTATGATCTATTCGGGTACCCAGAAGCCTGTGACGGCGGGAGAATACCTGTATGACGACGAGATCCAGTCGGTTTTCTACAGCGATAAATATGTAGGACTGGTGTTCCTTTCGGACCAGGCGGAGACCAAGTACCGCATGGATGTGTACAATACTTCGGCGGCAAAGGTGGGCAGCTACTATTTTGATGTGGATTATACGGATATTTTCTTCGGGGATGATGACATGGTGATCTACAACGAATCGGAGTGCCAGATCTTTACAACGGACGGTGTGGAAAAATACCATGGCAGCTTCGGTAAGAGTGCCCGGCTTCTGCTTCCTGCAGGAGGTTCCTACAAATATTATCTGGTGACAGATAGTACAATAGATACGATACAGTTAAAATAAAGGAGTATACCAATGAATCTGAATTTATTACTGGTCATCATGGCGGTAGTATTGATCTGCATGGTGATGGACGGCTACAAGAAGGGAATGGTAAAATCCCTGATCTCTCTGATCTCCCTGCTGATTACCTGTGTGGTGCTGTTCCTGATCGGGAATGGTCTGAGCAGTTACTTTGATGGAAAGATATTCAATGTGATCCTGACAATACTGTTGCTGGCGGCGATCGGTTTGGTGCATCATCTTCTTAATATCGTGTTTTTCTCGGCAAAGATGATCGTGAAACTACCTATAGTACATAGCCTGGACAAATTACTAGGTATTGTGGTTGGAATCTTAGAAACTGTTCTAATTGTTTGGACAATATACGCATTTAATATCTTCAGAGACCTGGGAACCCTGGGCCAGGTGATCGTAGATTATACCAGAGACAGCAGAATACTTACATGTTTGTATGAAAATAACTATCTGGCATATCTGGTGGAACAGCTCGGACAAAAGCTTCCGTTCTTTGTAAAATAGTAAAAAACAGAATAGAAACATGGCAAAAATCCCCTGTTTATGCGGAATTGACGTAGCAGGGGATAATTTGTGCAAAAAATTCGAAAAATAGTGTTGACAAGTACAGTGGGGGATGATATACTCAGATTCGTTGTTGAGGCAGCACCGAGACAACACAACAGCTCGAAAGAAACTTGAAAAGATTTCAAAAAAAGTTGTT
>OLNS01001987.1_pt1 | contig 14300 bp, 9 predicted proteins | sample 1673031 | NCBI WGS metagenome assembly OLNS01 (sample SAMEA3136748, study PRJEB25190) | human gut metagenome | biome: human gut; feature: human-associated habitat; material: faeces | place: Austria | collected 2013
TTTTCTTCAAAATCTTATTCCATCACCTACTTGACTTCATACCATTGGACTTTTCAAATTATCTTACACAGCGGGTGTATTGATGGGATAGGTCGGCGTTTCGCTGCGTACCGGGTGCGGCGTGCAGTTCTGCCACAGAATGACCTGCGGCAGGTCGCGGCTCAAAAACAGACCAAGTCCTTCCGTAACAGAGTAGGCACCGGTGTTTTCAAAAACAAGCAGGTCGCCGGGGCATAGTCCGGCCAGCGGCATACTGCGCACAAGAACATCGTTCGTAGTACAAAGGCTGCCGCAAAGTGTCCAGTCCTGTACGGAAGCTGCCCGGGCAGCAAAATGGCGCAGATGCGGGCGTTTCATACCCATGATCTGGCCAAGATAATTCAGGTGGTTCATTCCACCGTCCACAATGCAGTAGTGCTGTCCGCCGTGGTCCTTGCAGTCCATGGCGGTGGTCAGGTAATAACCGCATTCGGCGGTGTAAAAGCGGCCCATCTCAACGGTCAGATGGACCCAGCTGCTGACTTCGCGCAGTGCTGGCGCAAGGTCTTTGGCCGGGGACAGTGTGTCGGTAAAATCGTCGCCGTCAAAATACGGCACCGCCAGCCCTGGGCCGTATTCCAGTTCCGGCAGACGCAGGCCGAAAGTCTGCTCAATTTCAGCGTACAGTTCCCGCAGCATGGCCAGCTCTTTTTGCTGATTGACAAGCTTTTTGCGCTGGGTCCCGACAAAGTAGTGAATGCCGATAAACTCCAGATCAGGTGTTTCCCTGCGATGCGCCAATGCGGTGAAAAGATCCTCCTTTGACATGCCGAACTGACTGCCCGCGTTCAGCCGCAGCAGCACAGGCAGCCGTTTGGCGGCCTTGCGTGCAGCATCCTGCAGATAGCGGACCTGCAGCAGAGATTCCGCTGTGCAGGTGCCGACGCCGTCAGCCACGGCGCGGGCAATATCCACGGGCGTCTTATTAACACCCGAATAGATAACACGTGCATCCGCAGCATGCAGGCTCTCGCAGAGCGAAAGCTCTCCGGGACTGCATACTTCCAGCCGCGCAGTGACCTGCATCATGGCAGGCAGCAGAAATGGGTTGGCTTTGATGGAATAGCAAAGGTCGATTTCCCTGCCCCAGATCGTCTGAATAGCGCGCACGCGGGCCTGCAAAGCGTCAGTGTCAAAGACAAACGTCGGTGTGCTGTAGGCGGCAGCAATTTTTTGTAAAGAAGCGTCGGTCATTTATGGGCTCCTTTTTTCGTCAGGGCAGCCAGTGCCGTGCGGTCAATTTTGCCGTTTTTATTCAGCGGCATCTCGTCCAGCTGCACAGCAGTATTCGGCTGCATAAAAGGCGGCAGACTTTCTTTCAGCGCAGCCAGCAGGGCGGCTTTCTCACAGCTGCCCGTGTAAAACAGGTGGAGCCGCTGGCGTTCGGCATCAAACGTGCAGCAGGCACGGGTCACAGCGTCGCAGCGCATAGCGGCAGCTTCAATTTCGCCAAGCTCTACGCGGTGTCCCATGTGCTTGATCTGGAAATCCCGGCGGCCAATATAATACAGGCTGCCGCTTTCGTCGTAGCGGGCCAGATCGCCGGTGCGGTAAATACGCTCATACCAGTTGGTGTTCAGCGGATTCTGGGTAAAGGCCTGCGCTGTGCGCACAGGGTCAGCATAGTAGCCGAGGGCAAGCGCCGTACCGGAAACGCAGATCTCCCCTGCCTGCCCGGGCACGGTGACAAGGGCGTCGTTCTCATCCAGCAGAAAGACCTTCTCGTTGGGAAACGCGCGTCCGATGGGCAGCGCTTCATCCGGGGCAAAATCGCGGTCCGGCAAAATGGCGTAGGTGCAGTTGCAGGTAATCTCTGTCGGGCCGTAGAGGTTCACAAACCGGGCGTGCGGCAGAGCGGACTTCCACTTCATCAGGTGCTTGATGGGCATGACTTCGCCGCTGAACAATACCTGCCGCACGCGGGAAGGTATACGGTAGCTGAAGCCGTTCATGATGGAGACAAAGCACATGGCACTGACGGCCCAGACAAGTATGGTGACCTCATGGTCTGCCAGATAGTCCATGAGTTTTGTGGGCTGACTGAAATAAGCGCGCGGGATGATCTGCACCTTAGCCCCCGTGTACAGTGCCGTGTACAGGTCTTTGACCGAAACGTCAAAGTCAAAGGGAGCCTGATTGCCCAGAATATCGTTTTGTGTGATGCCGAAAATTTCGGCAAACTGCGGGATAAAATCCAGCACCGAGCGGTGGCTGACGGTGACGCCTTTTGGCACACCGGTGCTTCCGCTTGTGAAGTTGATATACAGAGGGTCAACGTCCACAGCCTGACGGCGGCGGGCTGCCAGCAGGGCAGCGTCTGCGGGTGCGGTCAGCAAATCGTCAAGCCGGATGATTTGCCCGCTGTACCCCAGCGCAGCGGCTGCGGCAGCGTGGGCCTCGTCCGTAACAAGAAGTGCAGGGGTCAAAGTATCCAATACCTGCAAAGTGCGGGCAGCGGGCTGGCGGGTGTCAAGCACTGAGTAGCAGCAGCCCGCGTAAACTGTGCCAAGCATGGCAGCAAAGGCGGAAACGGATTTTTCCAGGTAAAATGCCACCGGGCGGCGCGGCATCGTGCGGGACGCCAGAAAGCTGCCGGCGCGGCGGGCCGTGTCGGCCAGTTGTGCCCAGGTACAGTCTGTCTGGTCATCCCCCACAGCGGGGGCATCCGGGTAGCGGGCGGACGTGGCTTCAAGCCAGTCCAGAATGTTTGTTTGCATAGAAAGCTCTTTTCTTAAAAGTTGGCATAGAGGAAACCAACGGTTTCGTTGACGCAGATAAAGCTGAGGAGTACCATGAAAATAACAAGATAGTATAAACCCCAGCGCAGCGCAAGCGGCAGCCGCTGTACCTCTGCGTAAGGGTCGCGGCCTTGTTCCTTCAGCACACTATGGGCAAAGACCAGAAGGGTACTGATGATGACAAGTCCCCAGGCCGGGCCGGAGACTGCCGCGAAAGCGCCGGGTGCGTTCGTGGCCAATGCGGGCAAATTGAAATCTGTAAAGGTGTTGCGCAGGTAGATGCACCCCTGCACAAACTCATTGCGGTCAAAGTACCAGCCGATGTTGACGATGATAAAGGTCCGCACGATGCGAAAAACGTGCCAGCCGCGGCTTTCGGTAGGAATGTGCAGCGCTGTGTTGAGCTTTTTGAAAGCGGGCTCCAGCAGGTCAGCCAGCGCAATGACAAGACCGTTATACAGACCCCAGGCAAGGTAGTGCGCCTGCGGGCCGTGCCAGATGCCGACTACGGCAAACACAAGCAGGTTGGCGACTGCAGCGGGCAGCACACGGCCAAAATGCTTGCCCCAATGCGATGTGGCCCACTTGCCGAAGCGCTGCATCGGCTTGGTCAGCGCAAAGGGATAGAACAGGTAATCACGCATCCACGCACCCAGCGAAATATGCCAGCGCCGCCAGAAATCCCCCAGCGAGGTAGAAAAATACGGCTGCCGGAAGTTGGGCATCATCTCAATGTCGTACAGCTGCGCAACACCCAATACCATATCAATGCCGCCGGAAAAATCTGCATACTGCTGCAGCGAATACAGCAAAATGGCCAGCAGTGCCATAGAACCGGCCAGCTTGGGGTCATTGCCGTCGAGGATGGCGGCAATCGTCGGGGCGGTCAGGTTTGCGATGGCATATTTCTTCATTGCGCCGAACAGAAACAGGAACAGTGCACGCTTGGTGCGCTCCCAGTTCCAGATGTGACGGGCGGTGAGCTGCGGGGCCATCTCTCCGTAGCGGTTGATGGGGCCCTGGATCAGCTGCGGGAAAAAGCTGATGAAAAGCAGAAAGCGGACGTAGTTTTTCTCTGCCGGGTGCCGACCACGGTAGCAGTCAATCAGATAACCGACGGCCTGAAACGTGTAAAAGCTGATGCCAAGCGGCATGACCAGCCCCAGTGAGGACGGCGCTGTGGCCGAAAATGCACCGGAGAGCAGCTCCGCAAAATAGGACCAGTATTTGAAGTAGCCAAGCACAAGAAAGTTGGCAGTCAGCACAGCAGCAACAAGACATTTTTTGCGGCGCACCGCCTGTGCTTTGATGGCCTTTTTTTCGTCCTTGGTTGTGCCCGGAGCCTTTCGCCGCGCGGCGGAATCGGCATCCAGCTTTGCCAGCTGCAAGCCGCCGAGCCAGATCGTCAACGCAGTGAAAAGCAGAAAAACAAGGCCCTTCCAGCCGCTGGCGGCAAAAAACAGCAGGCTCAACCCCAGCAGGCAGATCCATTGGCAGCGGCTGAAAACAGTATAATATAAAATGAGTCCAACGCTGACCAGCAGGAAGAAACTCAGGGAATAGATTTCCACACTACACCATCCACAAAATTAAAAATCGACAGAACATTCATAATATCGCTCAAAATCGGCGGAAGAACCAACAATACGGGCATTCACGCGGAACTGGTAGGTGCCGTGCTCCGCCGCTGCGTACTCGGTCCAGGAGCGGGTAGAATACGCGGAAACCCGGCTGTATTCGCTCTCCCCCGGCGCTTTGACCCAGAACTCGTATTCAGCCTGTACGGACGGACCGTGGTAGGAACCGGCCAGCAGCAAAATCTTGTCCGGGTGAATCTCCGGCGTCATGTAGACGTTGGTGATATAGTTTACGGCGGCCAGATATTCTGACGGCGTCTCGAACAACGATTCCACATCCTGCCCGGCGTCCAGCATGGCCAGAAACTTTGCCATGCTCAGGCTGAACGCATGCCCGCCGGCAGCATTCATGTGGGTGAAATCCTTGTGATAGTCAGGCTCTTTGTTCTCAAACAGCTCCGGCTTTGCAAGGTTAAAGTCATAATAGGAAGCCCCATACTGTGCTGCCAGCTGCTTGAAGTAGGCGTAGTCGTCAAAATACGTCTCGTAGCTCACGACATCCAGTGTGGTCTTGGGCGCACTGATGAGCAAAAGACGCGTGCCGTTCTCCTGACAGAGCTGCAGCATGGAGGTCAGCTCTTCAATGTGCTGTGCGCTAAAGTCGTGGGCGTTCTGGTTCCAGGTGTTCTCCGTGCCGACAGTATCAAAGTTGATGACCGCGGTATCCTCCGGCTGGGCATGGGCCGCACCGCGCCGGTGCGGCAGACGATTCAGCACGGCATTCCATTTCTGTTGGATCGTAGCAGGCCAGTCGGTGGGCCAGCTGCCGCTCTGCCAGGGAAAAAGCGCATTCAGGGAATCTGCACCTGTAAAGTTATCACGGCTGGTCATGTAGCGCAGCAGGTCAGCGGGCTTATCCTTCCAGGAATCCGTCTGCAGCTCTGCATATAAAAAAGCCTTTTGGGCTTTGGCATAGGGTTTGCCTGTCATGTTGGTCAGATCCATGACAAGGATCACATACCGGGGAGAATGCTCCCGAAGCAGGGTCTCCAGCGCGATCTGCGACATATCCAAGCTTTGGGCGTTTGTTGCCATCAGTGCAACGGTCTCCCCTGTTGCGGCGGCGAGTTCTTCTTCGGGCAGGGCGCAGGAAGCCAGCGAAGAGCCAATGACGGCAATGTCAATGGACTGCTTTTGGTGGTAGCTGCGCCACATGTCAAGGCTGGAACCGTTATCGGGCGGCATAAAGCCGCAGAAAATCAGATTTATAATCAGAAAAATCGCGGTGAACGCTGCGATTTTGGCTATGTGCTTCAAAAGATACGCTCCTAAAACAGACAAATAAAGGAAAATGTCAAAAAACAGTGAACACAACTATTATACATCAATTGGAACTTCCCTGCAATGGTGATTTGCTGACAAAGGTAAGATTTTACAATTGTGCAAAAAACCGCGTTTCTTCGTGAAACGCGGCTCTATATAATCAGCCTAAAAGCTGCTTGGCCAAATCAGCGCTGGCCTTGGCGTCCTTGCAGTAGTAGTCGGCACCGATGTCCCGGGCGTAGTCGGGCGTCAGCACCGCGCCGCCGACCATGACCTTGCAGTCAAGGTGCGCGGCATGCAGGGCCTCGATCGTGGCCTGCATATTGGGGACGGTGGTCGTCATCAGGGCCGACAGGCCGACGAGCTTTGCACCGGTCTGGCGCACGGCCTCTACGACACGCTCGGGGTCAACGTCGCGCCCGAGGTCGAGCACGTCATAGCCGTAGTTTTCGAGGATGACACGGACAATGTTCTTGCCGATGTCATGCACGTCGCCCTTGACTGTGGCAATGACGATCTTGCCCTTGCTGCCCTGCGCCTGGCCGGAGGCGGCAATTTTGGCCTTGATGGCCTCGAACGCAGCCTGCGCGGCGGTGGCGGCCTGCAAAAGCTGCGGCAGGAATACCGTGCCTTTCTCAAAGCCGTCGCCCACGGCGTCCAGTGCGGGGATCAGCGAGACATTCACTACGTCCAGCGGTTCGCGCATTGTCAGCGCGGCGTCCGCGGCGGCGCGGGCCTCGGCCTTCAGGCCGCGGCGCACAGCCTCAAACAGGGCGTCCCCGCCCGGTGCGGCGGCGCCGACCTCGGCCACGGTGGCGGCGGACTTGCTCGTCTGCGTCGTCTGGATCTGCACATCGGCATAGGCGGCAACGTAGTCGGTGCTCTGTAAATCCTGCGAGGTCAGCACGCGGTAGGCTCGAACGGCAGCCATCATTTCCGGCGTGTTGGGATTCATGATGGCAAGGTCGAGCCCGGCAGACATGGCCATCGTCAAAAACGTTGTGTTCAGGTAGCCGCGGCACGGCAGGCCGAAGCTGATGTTCGACACGCCCAGCACAGTGCGCACGCCTAGCTCACGCTTGCAGCGGGACAGAGCCTCCAGCGTCTGGACGGCACCCTCCTGCTGGGCGCTGGCGGTCAGCGTCAGGCAGTCAATGTAGATGTCCTCATTCGGGATACCGGCGGCGTTGGCAGCGGCGACAATGCGTTGAGCAATCGCAAAGCGGCCCTCGGCTGTCGGCGGGATACCGCCCTTGTCCAGCGCCAGGCCGACGACGGCGGCACCGTACTTTTTGCAGAGCGGCAGAATCTTTTCCAGCGTCTCCGGCTCACCGTTGACCGAGTTGACGATGGGCTTGCCGTTGTAGATGCGCAGCGCACGGGACAGGGCCTCGGGATTCGAGGAGTCGAGCTGCAGCGGCAGGTCGGTGACAGCCTGCAAATCCTTGACAAGCTGCTCCAGCGTGGCGGCTTCGTCGATGCCGGGCAGGCCCGCGTTGACGTCGAGCACCTGCGCACCGGCCTCGGCCTGGGCCACAGCCTGAGTGCAGGGGTAGGCGCTGTCGCCGTCCCGCAGGGCCTGCTGCAGCCGCTTTTTGCCGGTGGGATTGATGCGCTCCCCCACCACAGTGATGCCGTCGACCTCCACAAAGCGGACCGGCGTGCACAGACAGCTGCGGCGGATGGGGATCTTGTCAGCCGGGGTCAGCGGGCTGAAGGTCTCATGCAGCCTGGCGATAAACGCGGGCGTCGTGCCGCAGCAGCCGCCGACCATCGAAACGCCGATGGCGGCGTACTCCTTCATCTCGGCGGCAAATTCATCCGGGTCGAGATTGTAGCTGCCGTCGGGGTTCGGCAGACCGGCGTTCGGCTTGACAAAGACCGGAACACCTGCGGGCACGCTGCGGCAGAGGCGCTGCGCGAAGGGCAGAATCTCCTTGGGGCCGAGCGAACAGTTGATGCCCACGGCGTCCGCGCCGAGACCCGCTGCCGTGACGGCGTAGCTTTCGACGGTGCAGCCCGTGAAGGTGCGCCCGCGGCTCTCAAAGCTCATTGAGGTGAAAACAGGCAGATCGCAGTTTTCCCTGGCGGCGAGGATGGCGGCCTTCAGCTCATACAGGTCGGTCATCGTCTCCAAAAAGACGAGGTCAGCCCCTGCCGCCGCACCGGCGCGTATGACCTGTGCAAACTCATTGTAGGCATCCTCAAACGCCAGCGTGCCCGCGGGGACGAGCAGCTCACCCAGAGGGCCGATGTCCAACGCCACACACGCGCCGGTGGTCTCGGCGGCCTTGCGCGCACAGGCGATGGAAGCGGAAACGACCTCCTCCACCGTGTGGCCGCAGCCGGTCAGCTTCTTGGCGTTGGCACCAAAGGTATTTGCCAGCAGAATATCCGCGCCCGCGTTGGCGTAGTCAGTGTGGATGGCCGTTAAGACCTCCGGCATTTCCAGCGCGGCGAGCTCGGGCTTCTGCCCGGGCTGCAGACCGCGTGCCTGCAGCTGGGTGCCCATGCCGCCGTCCAGAAAAACAAACCGCTTGCGGTCAAAAACTTCACGAATCTGCATACGCTTCTCCCCTATCAGTCTTGTGTGAAACAGGTCGTGCCGCGCTTGCGGAACGAGCAGGTCTCCTTTAAATGGCAGGTCGCACAGCCTGCGCGGGTGCCGGTCACGGGATGGTCGGCAATGCCTAAAATGGCGGTGGTACTCTTGCGGGGGGTCAAAAGGTGCTGGGGCGTCACGGCCAGGCCGCAGCCGCGCACCGTGTCCGCCGCAAGGCAGAGCGCGTCGTTCAGCTCCAGCGGGCAGTCACCGTAGCCCGGCGCGTAGCGCCCGGTCATAAAGACGCCCTGCGCCTCGATCTGAGCGCGTATTTCGTTCTCCAGCTCGTCACAGACCTGTTCCAAAAGCACTGAGGCCAGCGCGTCTGCCGCGGCGGCCAGGGCAATGTCAGTCAGCTCCATGCGGCGCAAAAGCTTGTCAACCTCGGCCCCGAGGGTCGCTGCCAGCAGAAGGACCTCGTCGCAGCCCTGCAGATGGCGTGTCAGGTCGCTGCCGCAGTTTTCCAGCGGCAGGGCGGTACGCGGCAGACGGCGGTACACCGCACGCGGCGCAGCAGCGGTCAGCACGGTCTGCTCGGCCTTGTCCAGCAGGGCCGCGGTGGCGGCATCGGGCGTCCAGCCGGACGCACCCATGTAGCGCAGCGCCGTGGCGCGGTCAATGGCGGCGGGCTTGCGGCACTCCATTACAGCAGATCCCTGATGCCGTCATAGACCTTCGCGGCCACGGCGGCGTCATTCATTGCGTACAGGTGGATGCCGTCTGCGCCGCCCTCAATGAGGTCGCGCAGCTGCCTGACGGCGTAGTCGATACCGGCGTCGTACAGGCTGGCCGGGTCGTCCTGATAGCGGGAGATCATACGGGTGAACTCAGACGGCAGGCTGGCCGAAGAAAGCGAAACGGTGCGTTCGATCTGGCTGCGCTTGACGATGGGCATGACACCGGCAGAGACCGGCAACGTGATGCCTGCGCGGCGTGCCAGATTCAGAAAGCGGTAAAAGTGCATGTTGTCAAAGAAAAGCTGGGTCAGCAGGTGCTCGGCACCGGCGGCCTGCTTGATGCGCAGGTTCTCAACGTCATGCAGCAGGCTGTCGGCCTCGGGGTGGCCCTCCGGGTAGCAGGCACCGTGAACGGAAAATTCCGGCTTCTTCCATTTGATAAAGGACGTCAGGTCGCTGGCGTGTTTGAAGTCGGGGCTCTCCGGGCGGGACGGGCTGCGGTCCCCGCGCAGGGCCAGCACATCCCGGACGCCGACAGATTCCAGCTGATCCAAAATCTCCGCTGCACGGGTTTCGTCGTTGCCCATGCAGATCAGGTGCGCCAGCGTGGGGATATGCAGCTCGTTCTGAATGTAGTCGGCCACCTCCGCGGTGGAGACGCCGCCCGCAGAGCCGCCCGCACCGAAGGTGACGCTGATGAAGCCGGGGTCCATGGCCTGCATCTGGCGCAGGGTGTCCTTGAGCTTATCCATCTGGGTTGTCTGTTTCGGCGGGAAGCATTCGATAGAGAAAACGCAGCGTTTGGCTTTGAACTGTTCCGTAATCGTCATTTTCTACTCCTTATTTTTACGCCGCAAAACCGGCGGAGTCCGCGGAAGTTTCCACGTTGAGGGTGTTGTTCTGCCAGATGAAGGTGAGGCTGCCCTCCAGGTCAGTGCGCCATACCTCGGCACCGACCTCTGCGTAATTTTGCAGGGCAGCGCGGTGCGGATGGCCGTAATCGTTGTGCAGCCCGCAGCTGACGGCCACGGCCTCGGGCCGGACTGCCTGCATAAAGGTCAGGCTGTTGGAGGTGTAGGACCCGTGATGCCCCGCCTTGAAAAGAGTGGCATGCAGAGTCGGGCCGTAGGTATCGACCAGGCGCTGCTCGGCGTCTGCCTCTGCGTCGCCGGTATCGAGAAAGCGGAAATCGCCCGCCGTGAACAGCGTGCAGAGCGAGGCATCGTTGACGCTGTCGGCATCCTCGCTGCCGCCCTGCAAAATTTGCAGCTTGCCGCTGCCAAGCGGGTATTCTTCCCCGACTTCTGCTGTGAGAATTTCTGCTCCGCTGTCGGCGGCCAGCTCTGCGAGATGGCGCGGCCAGTCGGCGGTCTCATCCGCCGTGGGCTGCCACAGCGGCAGCAGCAGGGTCTTGACCGGGAGGGCGCGCAGCACCGCGCGGGCGTTGCCGGTGTGGTCTGCGTGGGGATGGGTCAGCACAAGATAGTCAAGCGACGGCACACCCAGCACGTCCAGGTCATACAGCAGCGCGTCCTCAGCCTCGACGGGGCCGGTGTCGATCAGGCAGTACGCGCCGTCCTGACAAAGCAGCACGGCATCGCCCTGCCCGACATCCAGCACATACACGACGGTGCTGCCGTCCGCGGTCTGCGGAGCGCTTTCCTCGGTTTGGAGCGGTACGCCGAGCGCGGCGCGCAGCTGCTGCCAGCCGGGAACGCTGCCCTTGCCGCCCAAAAGCTGGACGACAAACGCGGCAAGCACCAGCAGGCAGACGGCAACCGCCGCGGCCAGGCGGGCAAAGCGCTTACCCGTCATACTGGCCGTTCAGCTTGCGCTCCTCCCACTCGGCCTTGGTCACAAGCACGGCGCGGGGCTTGGCACCCTCATAGGGGCCGATGATCTTTTCCTGCTCCATCTGGTCCATGATGCGGGCGGCGCGGGCGTAGCCCAGCTTGCAGCGGCGCTGCAAAAGGCTGGTGCTGGCCTGTCCGGCCTCAATAACGCACTCAACGGCCTGCTCAAACATAGCATCCAGTGCACCGCCGCCGTCTCCGTCATCGTCGCCGCCCTTCTTGCTGCCCTTTTCGGCAACGGCGCGGCGCTCCATTTCGGCAATCATTTCTTCATCGTACTGGGCGGTGGAGGTGGACTTGATAAAGCTCAGCACCGCGCCGATCTCCTCATCGGTCACGAAGGTACCCTGCACACGCACGGGCTTGGACGCGCCGACGGGCAGGAAGAGCATATCACCGTTGCCCAGCAGCTTTTCGGCACCGCCGCTGTCCAGAATGGTGCGGCTGTCAATTTGACTGGAAACGGCAAAGGCGATACGGCTGGGGATGTTGGCCTTGATAAGGCCGGTGATGACGTCCACGCTGGGTCGCTGGGTAGCAACGATCAGGTGGATGCCGGCGGCGCGGGCCTTTTGCGCGATGCGGCAGATATAGTCCTCGACCTCCTTGCCCGCGACCATCATCAGGTCGGCCAGCTCGTCAATGACGATGGCGATATAGGGCAGGTGCTCCATGCCGGTCTGGGCGGCCAGCTTGTTGTAAGCCTTGATCTCGCGGACGTTGTTCTCGGCAAAGAGCTTGTAGCGGCGCTCCATCTCGGCCACGCTGGCACCCAGCGCACCGGCAGCCTTGCGCGGCTCGGTGACGACGGGCATCAGCAGGTGCGGAATGCCGTTGTACTCGGCCAGCTCGACGACCTTCGGGTCGATCAGAATGAGCTTGACATCCTCGGGGCCGGAGCGGAACAGGAAGCTGATGATAATGGAGTTGACGCAGACGGATTTACCGCTGCCGGTGGAACCGGCAATCAGCAGGTGGGGCATCTTGCAGAGATCCGCGACCTGCGCCGTACCGGCAATGTCCTTGCCGAGGGCCATCGTCAGCGGGCTGCGCATATTGATATAATTCTGGGATTCAAAGACTGCGCGGATGTTGACGGTGGAGCGGATCTTGTTCGGGACCTCGATGCCGACGGCGGGCTTGCCGGGGATGGGCGCTTCAATGCGCACACCCGCGGTGGCCAGGTTCAGGGCGATGTCGTCGGCCAGGCTTGTGATGCGGCTGACCTTGATACCGGCCTGGGGCTGCAGCTCATACCGGGTGACGGACGGGCCGCGGCAGATGTCGAGCATCGTCGTCTTGACGCCGAAGCTGTCCAGCGTGTTGACCAGAATGTCCGCGTTTTTCTTCATTTCGCGGGCGGCCCCGGCCTCGTCGTCGGGGCGCGTGGCGTTGAAGAGATTCAGCGACGGATAGCAGTAGGGCTCCGGCGGCTGCTCCTCCGAGGTGGGCAGACGCATGGCGTTGGGGTCGGCCTTGGCCGCACAGGGCGGCGTATGGATGGGCGCACCGGCAGAGTTGCCGACAGCGGTGCTGACCTGCACGCGGGCAGCCTCCCCCTGCCGGGGCACAGTGAAGCTGCTCTGGGTCGTCTCCGCCGCAGGGCGGGTCATGGCAGGAGCAGACTGGTACGGCTGTGGGGGTGCTGCCGGGGCCGGAGCCTCGACAACAGGCTGGGCAGGGGCAGCGGGTGTCTCGGCCAGCATATCATCCAGCATTTCGGAGACAGAGCGCCCGGACTGCCAGGCAGCGCTGACCGCACTGCCGGTATCGCTGAAGCTGCCGCCCAGTGTCGGGATCGGTGCGGAAACAGCGGGGGCCTCCGGTGCGGCGGGCACAGCTGCGGGGGCGGGCGTACCCAGGGGCGCAGCGTCTGCGGCCATCTGTGCAGCAAGATCAGCCGGAGAAAGGACCATTGTATCGCCCTGCACACGGCCTGTCATATCCAGCTGCGGCAGCTCGACAGGGATCGGCTCGGGCTCGTCATCCACGGGAATGAGAGGCGTGTCAAATTTGGGTTCCTGCGGGACAGGCGTCAGCGGGGTCTCAAACTCGGTAGGCTGCGGCAGGTCCAGCGTCGTCTCGGCACTGACCTCCTGCGGCGTATAGTAAGGCGCGTGGCCGCTGACAGCGCGGTTGATGAGCGCATCCAGCTCGTCCTGCGGCGCGGTGGACGCCTGTGCGGCGGGCGTGACCGGGGTCAGCGGGGTGCTGTACACCGGCGCGGCAGGCTCTGAGGCAGGCTGCAATTGCAGCTCAAAATCCTCCTTCGGTGCGGGAGCAGGCTGGGACTGGGTGTGGCGCAGTGTGCTGTTGGCCCGGTTGGACAGCGGGTCCATGCCGAACGTGCCGCCCGGGCCGATGCTGACCGGCTCCAGCGGGTCAGCGCTGACGGCCTTTTGGCGGGCATTTTCCCCTGCACTGGGGCCAAGATCCACGTCAAACGACGCATGGGTCTGGGCGGCGGGCTTGGCGGCAAACGGTGCCTCGGGCACAGCAGGTGTCACGGGGGGCGTGTAGGCGGCCTGCCGCTGCGGGGCGGGCGGGGTCTGCTTCGGGAAACGGCTCGTGTCCGCGATGACGTCGTAAACCGGATGGTGTGGGCGGCTGCTGTCCGGCAGCGCACCGGTCAGATTCTCGACGCTCTCCTCCTCGGGCTCCTGCTCAAACAGGCGGGTGTCGTAGGCGGTCTCGGCTGCGGCGCGCTCCTCGCGCTTGGCCTGCAGGGCCTTGTACTGGCCGTCTACAAACATAACGACGTCCGCGGGGGTGATGGCAAAGAAGAACATCAGCCCCAGCAGGAAGATGAGCAGCATGATAATGTTGGAGGCAGGACGCCCGAACAGCGCCAGCAGCGTGGCACCGATGGGCGCACCGAGGACGCCGCCTTCCCAGAAGTAGGTACCGCCGCGGGTAAAGAGCATCTTGACGATCTCCCCGACCTTGAGGTTCTCAATATTGAGCTTAGAGAAGATGACCGGCACGCTGGCGCAGAGCACGCCCATCAGCGATACCTTGCCCGCAAACAGCGCGACGCGGTAGCCGGTGGCCAGCAGGTAGGCCAGGTACAGCAGGAACGGTCCGACCAGATAGGTCGTGATGCCGAAAACGCCAAAGTACCAGCTGCGCAGCGTGCGCCAAAGATTCTGCCCGGGCACAAGCACGAGCGCAACGCAAAGCAGACCCAGCCCCACCAGCAGGATGCTGCGGGCCAGGTTCGGGGTCTCGGCGCGGCGCTGGGCACGGCGGGACGGCTGACGGCTGCGGGAGGCCGCACTGCTGCGCGCGGATGCGGAGCGCCCGGTGCTGCTGCGGCCTGCGCCGCGGGAGGAGGCTGTGCTCTTTTTGCCGGAGGAGTTCTTTGTTGATTTTTTACCGGAACGAGATTGTGCCATGTTACAGTGTTTCCCTCTCTTATTTCTCTGAACGCTTCTTTAGGCAATACCGCATAATTCCCGCCTTACGGCTTAAGCACCGCTCCGGCGGCTGCG
>OLNS01002004.1_pt1 | contig 14250 bp, 6 predicted proteins | sample 1673031 | NCBI WGS metagenome assembly OLNS01 (sample SAMEA3136748, study PRJEB25190) | human gut metagenome | biome: human gut; feature: human-associated habitat; material: faeces | place: Austria | collected 2013
AGATGCGGCATGATGAATTTGGAGAACAGGTTGCAGATATTATCGTAAATGAACAAGGACAGGTTATTGCAGAAGATTTATGGCATGGCTTTAGTCCTGAAGCAATGAAATTAATTGGAGAATATTTATTAAGCAAATCTCTATATCAGAAGAAAGAAGTTGCATATCTCTTGCCAGATAACGGTTATTTTATGATTCATGAAACAGACGGAGGATATGATTACACATTTTACAATCATGAGTTTAAAGAATTGGATGGAGGGGTTTATGATAATCCAGAGGTTTCGATTGCAGAAGCGACAGAAGATATTTTAAATGATGAAGGAATAACTATTGAAAATATTCGTGAGACGGATTATGAGCAGCTAGAACAGGACATTGAAGAAGCAGAGTATATAGTAAAAGTTGATTTTTATGTTGCGGAATGTTCGGAATTTCCATCATTAGGTGAATACCATGAGGGATTAACACTCGATGAAGCAATAAAAATATATGAAAAGATACCAGAAGAAAGGATGCATGGCAGAAAAGGAATTGGTATTGACTTACATTTTCCAGAAGAAAATTTATATCCGGGAAAATGTAGCTTGTTTGAAGGCGGAGAGATTTGTAGGGAATTTCTTGATATAGTACCTTTTTACAAAGAAAACAAGGAAGTTCAAAAAGCAGTAAATTATTTAGAGAATCATTTTAATAAAAAAGAAAAATCGTTGATGAAACCTAAAAAACCAGAACAGGCTCCAAGATTATAAAGGGGGAATGATGTATGGCAATGACATTACCAACTGCAGAAGAACTGTTTGGAGAAACTGTCCGAAAAGTTTCTTCTACACCACAGGAATGGCTAAAGTTTTTAAATACAGCATCTCGTGTATATCAGTATACTTTTGATGCCCAGCTTATGATCTATGCCCAGCGACCAAATGCAATAGGATGTACAAGTTTTGAAAAGTGGAAACAAATGAATCACTATGTTAAAAGGGGAACACAAGGAATTGCCCTTATTGTCAGAAATGGCGAAAATAGAAAGCTTCGTTATGTATATGATTATAGTGATACAGGGGTGGCTTCCAATATTCCAGAAACCGATATAAGAAAACCTTATATCTGGAGTTTGGGAGAAGACGGGCAGGAAGATTTATGTGACTATATTAATAATAAATACAATATACGACCACAAAATAAAGATTTAGGTTTGGTATTAAAACAATTAATAGAAGAAACGGTTAATGATGTGATAGATGATGAAATATCAGAAATCTTGAAGGAAAAACAAGGATCTTATCTTGAAGATTTAGATATAGATACTATCCGCAAAGAATATCGGGAGTTATTTATTCATTCTGCCTGGTATATGCTTTTAAGACGATGTGGGATAGAACCCGGAGACTATATGTATTTAGAGGATTTTCGGGCAATTACTGATTTTAATAATATCAATGTGATTTCTTGTTTAGGAACACCTGTAAGTGAGCAATGTTCTTTTGTATTGAAAGATATATCCCGGTATTTGTGGCAGAAAAATTTACAAAAAAACAGAGCAGAGTCTATTGTACAAAGCAATCAAAGGGAATATAATAAAGATAATAAAACACAGGAACAAAAGAGAGGGGTGAACAGAAATGACGTTGACATACACAAAGAAGGAGGACGGACTGCTGTATCCGGATCTGGAATTAAAGGAAGCTCCGAAGGGATACATCGGGAAATACGGAGTAATGAGAGCCGATTATCTGGAGCAGCATCGGAAATCAAGGTATACGGCGATGATGATGACCGGGGAAATCAATCAACATATGATAGACATTCAGAAACAGGCAGAGGAGAGAATGGACGAACTGATGCCAGAACTGATGAAGATAGCAGGAGCAACAGAGGAACTGAAGGCAGCCGATCAGATGAAGTGGGTCGGACTCGTAAACAACTGCAAACAGCAGGCGGAGGAGATAATCAAAGAAGAGATTATATACAGTTAAGCCTTTTCCCGGAAAACCCACAAGAGCAAGCTGAGTATGGAACAGCAGCAGGTAATACACCTGCTGCTGTTTTTGCATTCCCGGATAACTATATTGATGAATGCCTGAGAACAGGTGGTAACAATGAACTTTCGTTAGAGTATGTCCTGCTTGATCTGGCACAGGAAAACCCTCAAAAAATACTTGCAAAAGATTTAAAAGAAAACTGGAAAGGTGGAAAAGGGCTTGCAATGCCAGACGGCATAAAAGTGAGTGTCTGGTATAACGAAGAAGGGATTTCTTTTCGCAGAGGCAATGGTGCAAGAAAGAATCCTGAAAGGCTGTTATCATGGGAGGAAGCTGCCGAACGGATAGAAATTCTTTATAGAAATGGGCAGTTTACCACAAGAGAATTATCAGAAAATGCAATAAGTACGATTCGGGAAGAAACGGCAGGACTTATTGCATTTTTTTATAAAGAAGATATGGGACAGTCCCGATGGGGAAACATCCATAGTGAAGCTGTCATATCAATCATTGAGGAGTTAAAAGCGACTGCCAGTATAAAAAAGTTATACGATGAGATTTCACTTTTTGGAACAGCTAGAGCAGGTAGCATAAGCCAATGGCAGGAAAAAAGATGTGAGAATCTGGCAGAGAGACTCTATAAGTTAGGGAATCTGTCTCCTCTTGTTCCACAAAATGTACAGGAAATAGCTCCAATGGTATTTATCACAGCAGATGAGATAGATAGATTATTGCAGGAAGGAGGTATTGTTGAGGGAGGAAAAAGAAGAATACTTTCTTTCTATCAACAGGAGCCTGCGCCGGATACCAAAACAGCAATTAATTTCCTGAAACAGGAGTATGGTATGGGAGGTCATTCCCATTCTATATCAGAAAGCCGGAATTCAAACGAATGGCACGATGCCAAAGGATTTCATTTAGAAAAAGGAAACGTACAAAAGAAACTGACATGGAAAGAAGCAGAAAAACGTATCCGTACTTTAATAGAAAATAAAGAGTATCCGTATATACATCAGGAAGCAAAAACAGAAACAAGGGAGAACGTGCCGAATTTCGGTACACAGGAAGAAAAAAAGGCAGATACCATTCAGTTCCAGATTGATTTCTCTGAACATGATATTTTAAGCCACTATGATAAGGAAAAGAAAGCCTATGTTACTGCTAAAATGTCTTTTGCGGCAGCAAACAGACTGTTTGCGGAGTTAGATGAACAGGAGATGGAGCAGCAGGAGAATGAGGGAGAAGGTTATTCTTATTACAAGACGGCATTTTCTATTTATGCAATTATAAATGGAGAAGAATATTCTTTCCAGGGAAGATATGACATAGGAAGTGAAGGAAAGTCCCTGATAGAACATATCCAGGAATATTATGATTACTGTCTGTCCCCAGATTGTATGTATAGACAATACTGGGAGGAAGATGGCATATTAGAGGAAAAGATAGAACAACTCACAAAGTATAATGAAAACTTTTTGCCGTATCTTGAAAACCACTTAGATCTGACACCTGCAGAACGGAAACAGATCACTGCGTTGATACATAAAGAAGAACCAGAAGTTTTACAGGATAAAAAGTATGAGATTATGGATACAGGTCGCATAGACTTTCCATTTGATGTACAGGAATGGACAAGGGAAAATAACGAGTTTGTTTTTTCTGGACGTAATAAATACTGTAAAAGCAGGGAAGAAGCCAGTGCATGGATAGAAGAACAGCAAAAAGAATCAAATCTTATTGAGGTGGCTGTTGAAAGCAGCGAAGATTATGAAGATATTGCAGGTTCTTTTGTCACAGCAGTCGATACGGAAGGAAATAGAAAGCCTGTTTACCGTCTGATACAAAAGGGGAATGACGGGTTAGAAACGTATCTTCCAGAAACGATTCTCTTTTATAGTGAAAAGGAAGCAAAAAATTATATTAAGAGCCATGCGGATGAGATAAGAGAGATCAGTTATGACGAAATGATAAACTGGGCTGCAGAAATAAGAGAAGACAGGATTGCGGCAACAGAGATTCAGGAGGAAATCTTAGATACAGACAATATAGCCATCACTCCTGTTTCAAATGACAGGGGACAAAATTATCATATTCCGAAAGAAGAATTAGGGACAGGGACAACCCGTGAAAAATGCTGGAAAAATATCCTTGCGATTGAGACTGTAAAACAATTAGATCAGGAACAGCGCAAGGCAACAAGAGAAGAACAGGATATATTAGCAGATTATGTTGGCTGGGGTGGGATTGCAGATGTCTTTGATGTGAACAGATCACAATGGCAGGAAGAACGGGAACGGATACACACAGCCCTTACCCCGGAAGAATACCGTTCTGCAGAAGAATCTGTTTTAAATGCCCATTATACGCAGCCCCTTATCATTAAAGCAATGTATCAGGTATTAGAAAATATGGGATTTAGCCGGGGAAGGATATTAGAGCCTTCCTGTGGGATTGGGAATTTCTTTGGTCTTGTTCCAGAAAATATGGATGGTTCTACTTTATATGGTGTTGAATTAGACCGCATGAGTGCAAAGATAGCAGGCTATCTTTATCCTGAAGCAAATATCCAGAATATAGGATTTGAACGTACCAACTATCCAGATGGATACTTTGATGTAGCGATTGGAAATGTGCCATTTGGAGATTACCGGGTAAATGACCCAGTTTATAACAGTCATGGATTTTTAATCCATGACTATTTTTTTGCAAAAACTCTGGATAAATTACGTGCTGGTGGTGTTGCTGCGTACATCACAACAAAAGGTACAATGGATAAAGAAAGTACAAAAGTCAGGGAATTTCTTTTTAAGAAGGCAGAATTACTGGGAGCTATCCGTTTGCCTAATACGGCATTTAAAAATGCCGGAACGAAAGTAACTGCGGATATTTTATTTCTGCAGAAACGGGAAAAAGAAATAGAAAATCCTGAATGGATCGCTGTTACAGAAGATGCACAGGGATTCCGTATAAACAGCTATTTTGTACAACACCCGGAAATGATATTGGGAACAATGCAGGAAATATCAGGACCATATGGAATGGAAACTACTTGTGTAGAAAAAGAGGGAGTTCCTTTAGGAGAACGGCTGCGGGCTGCTATATCACATATCACAGGACATATACCTGAAAGAGTGGAAGAAGAACGTGCCGAATTTCGGTACGGGGAAGAACAGCAGGCAGATGCACCCAATGCTTCCGAGGTACGGATGTACAGCTATGTACTATCTGACACGGGAGAGGTTTATTATAAAAATGAATCCGGTCTGGAACAAAAAGAGACAGCGAAAACAGCAAAAGCACGTATCACAGGTATGGTCGCAATAAGGGACTGTGTCCGTGAACTGATTCGATTGCAAATGGAGGAAACAGAGGATGCAGATACAAAGATTTCTGCAGAGCAGGCAAGGCTCAATGCGCTTTATGATTCGTATACTGCCAAATGGGGGCTGTTAAATAGTACGGCAAACAAAAGGGCTTTCTCGGAAGATTCCTCATATCCCCTGTTATGTTCTTTAGAGAAATTAGATGAAGATGGAAACCTTGACAGAAAAGCGGACATGTTCACGAAACGTACTATCCGAAAGAGCGAAACGATCACTCATGTAGATACTGCAAATGAAGCGTTGGCAGTATCACTGGAGGAAAACGGAAAAGTTGACCTTGCTTTTATGTCAGGTCTGTGTGGAAAATCTGCTGAACAGATCACAGAAGAATTAACGGGAGTTATCTTTAAAAACCCGGATACGCAGGTATGGGAAACGGCTGATGAATATCTGTCGGGAAATGTCCGGGAAAAACTGCGTGTAGCAGAGAGAATATCAGAAAATGATACCGGCTATAAAAGTAATGTAGAAGCATTAAAGAAGGTACAGCCAAAAAAACTGGATGCTTCCGAGATTGAAGTCCGTTTGGGAACGATGTGGATTCCACTGGAAGTATATGACCAGTTTATGAGAGAAACTTTCCAGCCACCACAATATATTAAAGATATAATCAAGCTGCAGTATTCCAAATATACAGGAGAATGGAATATCGAAGGAAAAAACACGGACAGAAGTATTTTAGTAACAAATACTTACGGAACAAAAAGGGCAACGGCATATCGTTTACTGGAAAGTTCTTTGAACCTGAAAAATATCCAGATATTTGATACTTACACGGATACAGAAGGAAAAGAACATAGAGAATTAAATAAAAAGGAAACGATATTAGCCAGTCAGAAACAGGATATGATAAAAGAAAAATTTAAAGACTGGATTTTTCGGGATAGAGAACGGCGGGAAATGCTGGTTTCTATTTATAACGAAAAATTCAATTCAATACGTCCAAGACAGTTTGATGGAAGGCACCTGGAGTTTCCTGGCATGAATCCAGAGATCACTTTGAAACCCCATCAGAAAAATGCAATCGCCCATCAGCTTTACGGCAGAAATACCCTGCTCGCCCACTGTGTAGGAGCAGGTAAGACGTTTGAAATGGCTGCTGCTGCAATGGAAGCAAAACGTATCGGACTTGCTCATAAATCCCTGTTTGTCGTGCCAAACCACCTTACAGAACAATGGGGAGCAGAATTTCTTACTCTATATCCTGCTGCCAATATCCTTGTGGCAACAAAAAAAGATTTCCGCCCGGAAAACCGAAAAAGATTCTGTGCGAGGATTGCAACAGGCGATTACGATGCGATTATCATCGGTCATTCTCAGTTTGAAAAAATCCCTCTTTCTGCAGAAAGACAGCGTGCTGTTTTAGAAAGCCAGATTGATGAGATTGAAATCGCTATCACACTGGCAAAAAAAGAGCAGGGAGAAAACTATACTATCAAACAGATGGTGAAAAGCCGGAAAAGTTTAGAAGTAAGGCTGGAGAAATTGAATGAAAAGAAAAAAGATGATGTTGTTACTTTTGAAGAATTAGGTGTAGACAGGCTGTTTGTAGATGAATCGCACGGTTTCAAGAACCTATTTTTGTATACAAAAATGAGAAATGTTGCCGGGGTTGCACAAAGTGAATCCCAAAAATCAATGGATATGTACAATAAATGCCGTTATATGGATGAAATCACAGGTGGAAAGGGGATCACTTTTGCAACAGGTACTCCCGTGTCAAATAGTATGACAGAATTATATACTATCCAGAGATACCTGCAGTATGACCGTCTGCAGGAAATGGAGTTAGGAATGTTTGATAACTGGGCATCTGCATTTGGGGAGACGGTAACAGCTCTAGAATTATCGCCAGAGGGCAGTGGATACCGTATGAAGACCCGTTTTGCGAACTTCTTTAACCTGCCGGAACTGATGTCTGTTTTTCAGGAAGTAGCAGACATACAGACTGCAGACATGTTACGGCTGCCTGTTCCAGAAGCAGAATATGAAAACATCGTACTGCCTGCGAGTGAAGAACAAAAAGAAATATTAGAATCCCTGTCAGAACGTGCGGACAGGGTAAGAAACCGGGAAGTAGATCCATCGGAAGATAACATGCTCAAGATTACGACCGATGGACGTAAACTGGCATTAGACCAGCGTCTGATAAATGATATGCTCCCAGATACGGAAAATAATAAAGTTTCTGCCTGTGCAGAAAAATGTTTTGAGATATGGAAGGAAACAAAAGAGCAGAGGTCAGCACAGCTTATCTTTTGTGATTCTTCTACACCTAAAAAAGATGGGACGTTTAATGTCTATGATGCCCTGAAAGAAAAACTGATGCAGAAAGGAGTACCAGAACAGGAGATTGCTTTTATCCATGATGCCAATACGGATGTACAGAAAGCAAAACTCTTTACAAAGGTACGTTCTGGACAGGTACGTTTCCTGCTCGGTTCCACTTCGAAAATGGGGGCAGGAACCAATGTACAGGACAAACTCATCGCTCTGCATCATTTAGATGTGCCGTGGAGACCTGCGGATATAGAGCAGCAGGAAGGACGTATATTAAGGCAGGGAAATCAAAATGAAAAAGTGAAGATATTCCGTTATATCACAGAAAATACGTTTGATGCCTATTCCTGGCAGCTCATCGAGAATAAACAGAAGTTCATTGGACAGATCATGACTTCAAAATCCCCAGTCCGTTCCTGTCAGGATGTGGATGAAGCTGCCTTATCTTATGCAGAGGTAAAAGCCCTGGCAACTGGAAACCCTAAGATTAAGGAAAAAATGGACCTGGATATACAGGTAACGAAGTTAAAGATGCTGAAAGCAAACTATGAAAGTAATCTGTTCCGGCTTCAGGATGCGATTGCGGTAGAATACCCACAGCAGATTGCAAAATATGAGGAACTGACCGCAGCGTATGAAGCAGACATAGCCCATTTAGATACTGCCATGAATACGCCTTTTTCCATGGAGATACATGGGATCACTTATGATAATGAAAAGACAGCAGGTGAGATTCTTGTACAAGCGTGTACCAAAATGAAAAAGGAACATACAGATGCCGCAGACATCGGGACTTTTAAGGGATTCAAAATGAAGGTCTCGTATTCTCTTTTTGATAATAGTTTTTATGTAAAGCTGACAAGAGAATCCTCCGTTACTGTCGAAGTAAAGAAAGACCCTGTACGCAACATAGAACGTATCCTTACGGCATTAAGAAAAATGCCAGGACAAAAAGATGTTGCAGAAGAACGGCTGGAAGGGGCAAGACAGCAGCTTGTTCAGGCAAGAGAAGAAGTGAAGAAACCTTTTGAAAAGGAAAATGAATTACGGTCTGTACAGGAACGTCTGACGAAAATAAATGCAGAACTGGATATGAAACCAAAGGAAGAACCGAAAAAGATGATTAAGAAGGAGGAACTGAAAAAATGTCTGTAAGATTAGAAAAAATGGGAGAATGTATCCTGCGATTAAGAGAAGAACGGGGATATAGTCTGGAAGAATTAGCCGGACTCATATTGTCATCGCCGGATGAATTAAGAAAGATTGAGAGTGGTACACAACAGCCGGACAAAATGACCCTTACCCTTTTAAGCAATGTTTTAAATGTATATCCTGACAGTCTGCAGAACGGAGAGATTCATTACCGTGCTTCACAATCCAATCTGATAAATCTTATGAAGGAAACATTAAAGTATCTGGAGGGAACAGAAGAATATAACAAAGAGATTGAGGAACATATGGAAAAGCTGCAGAAAGAATATGATATACAGCGAGAGGAAAAGCAGGAAGAAGAAAAGACAGAACAGATAGAAAAAGAAGAACAGGTATTACCGAAAAGAGAGCCGGAAAAAGCTGCACCCAGATTATAAATAAAATGTGCCGAATTTCGGTACGGATAGGAGATGGATAAGATGGAAGATAAAAGCAGAGAAGTCGTAATGGCAATTTCTAACGCAGCAAGGTATATGGACCCATTTTTTAAATTAACAGCAATGGGGACCGTGCTGTTGATTCAGTATTTTGCCCGCATGGTAAAGGAAAAAAAGCTCAAGGTAACTGAATTTACTGACTTTCAGAAATTTCTCAAAGCAACAGATGGAAAATATGACATCATGAATGTCCCGGAGATTCCAGAAGGACAGTTATCAGAAGAATTAGATGCACTGGGTATCCATTATATGGTATTACCCGATCTGGAAAAAAATGATGGGATGCTGCAGGTAGCAGTCTACCAGCCAGACAGGGAAAATTTTGGAGCATGGTATCAACGGCATATCCTGTCGCAGATGACAGGAGGGGAAAAAGATTTACAGCAGTTAAAGAATCTTACTTCTGGAAAAACAACAATCATTTCCTTCCCTCTTGAAGAGGAAGAAGAAATGATAAAGGAAGATTTTGAAAAAATGGGGATAAACTATTCCCAGCTTCCAGACCTTCACGTTGGGGATGGTGAGATACAGGTTGTTGTAGCCAATGCTGACCTCCCTAAAGTCGAATCATGGTATAAATTATATCGGGAAGATTTATTAAAAAAGGGCATGATAGATGTGCCTGCTATGAAAAAAATGTCGATGGACAATTATATGCAGACAGGACAGCAGACCGAATCAGAGTATATTGATACGGCTTCTCCTGAATTAAAGGCAGCGAATGCAAAGTATGAGGGAGAACAAAAAGGAAGAATAGAACAACAGATAGAAGCAGCCGAACACAATGCCATGAGACAGGAATCCTCAACAGCATATCTGCGATATATCAATGACCCATCATATATCCCGGTCAGTATTGATAAAAGAACACTGGTTGAAAAATCAAATGTGATAAATAAGGATGGGCTGGAGAGATATAACCAGTTCTCGTGCAGGATACCAGGTACATACGGTAAAAATGAAAAGCAACTGGTCATTCCTAATGAACAGGTTTTTGAAAAGCAGAATGGCTCTTATATTGCTTTCCTGCAGAAAGATGAATCCCCGTTTGTTTTTGATGTGATAACAAAACAGGTAGACCGTGAGATGAGAAAACTGACAGGAGAAGAATTTGTAAAACGCTATTTTGATAAAGTAGATAAAACTGTTGAACGAAAAGTGACATCATTACAAAAATATAAGGAAAACACAAAGGCGAAAGATTTAAGTGATCTAAAGATAAAGATGCCGACTCCGCCGATCAAATCAAAATAATGTGCCGAATTTCGGTACAAAGAACAGGCAGTGATTATGCTGTCTGTTCTTTTATAGAAAAGGAGAAATATTTTATGACACAGAAAAGAAAACCACCCTGGGGGATGTTTCTTATCGGCTTAGTTCTTGTACTTCTTGTTTCCTATTATGCAGCAGGGCTTTTTTCGCTGGATGGTGTGACAATGCAAAATTATCAGGATAAATTGACGTATATATTGCTGCACCCTTTCCGTAACTGGTTAAACAGTAAGACATCAGCAGTCATGGGGATTGCCCTGGTCGCATGGGCAATGTTTGTCTGTTATTACCTTACCTATTACCGTAATTTTCACCCGGATGCAGAACATGGTGTTGCAGAATGGGCAGACGTTGCTAAGACAGCAAAAAAACTCTATGGAAAAGGAGAAGAACCAGTTACTTTACTTAGTAAAAATATCAAGGTGAACGCAAAAGCCTTACCAAATATGCACATCCTTATCTTAGGAGGCTCCGGCGATGGAAAAACAACCTCTCTTTTGATACCGAATATCCTGCTTGCCAATATGACGAATATCATCTTGGATGTAAAAGGTGACCTGTTGAAAAATTACGGGGGATACCTGAAAGAAAAAGGTGTGACAGTAAAAAGCCTTAACTTTAAAGATATGTTACAATCTGACCAATATAATCCATTTGTATATATAGATAATTATACCGACATGGTAGAGCTTATCACAAATATCCAGACATCAGTAAAACCGCCAGATGCCCAAAAGGGTGACCCGTTTTGGGATGACGGTGTTGGTCTGTATCTGCAGTCTCTCTTTGAATATGAATGGCTTCAGGCGAAAGAAGAAAACCGTGTTGCATCCATGCCAGGGATTTTGGAACTGGTAAACAGGGAAACACAAAAGATAGATGAGGAAGGGACAACACAGTTACAGCAGGATATGTACAGATTACAAGAGAGGTATGGAGTAGATTATCCACCTGTGCGGGATTATAGAAAACTGAAGGAAGGAGCATCGGAAACAGTTCGTTCTATCGTTATCATGGTAAATGCACAGTTACGCCTTTTTGAAATCCCAGAAATCAAGAGAATCTTTGAAGGAACTGACGATATAGATATTCCATCACTTGGATTAGGAGTAGAGGGAAATCCAGAAAAAAAGACTGCCCTTTTTCTTGTTATGCCATCAGGGGATTCTTCCTATAATCTTTTTATCAATATGTTCTACACACAGTTATTCACTGTTTTAAAACGTATCGCAGATGATCGGAGAGATGGACAGTTACCTATCCATGTGCGGTTATGGGCAGATGAGTATTACGCTGGTCCAAAACCTTTAAACTGCGAAACGCTTCTGGGAGAGATACGAAGCAGAAATATGTCCATTGTTCCTATTTTGCAGGATATAGCACAGATAAAGACCTTGTATCCAAATGATAAATGGGAAATATTCACGGGAAACTGTGCAACGACCGTATTCCTGGGGAGTGGAGCAACTGCACATACAACACACCAGTGGATCTCTGATATGCTAGAAGACATGACGATTGACAGCCGTTCCGAAAATTTAGGACATTCGCAGGGAGGAAACCTGCAGATGAGCAAGGGTGGAATGAAATTAATGACTCCGGGACAGGTCAGCCGGATGCCGAAAAATGATTGTATCCTGTTCCTGAAAGGAGAAAGACCAATCTATGATAAGAAAAACTGGTCATTTGATACAGAAGTATTTAAAGAAGCACAGGAGATAGCAGGGAAAAATGGTTATAAAAATCCTGTATATGTATCGTATGATGAAAAAAACAGGCAATATACTACAACCCGTTTTGAATCAAGACTAAATTATATCTCACAGGAAGATTATGAATTTTATGAAGAAAAAGCCAAGACGGATGATAGCATACAGACATTCCAGATAGATGAAGATGCTTTTCTGTATCTCAACTTCAACGAAACTCCGCAGCCAAGCCTTCGGGAGTTAGAGAAGATGGTGAAAAAGATACAGGTTTCAGAAAACAGTGAAGATGATGAAAATGAGGGGGACGAAAAGAAAGAAGATACTGTACAGGATAGAGAAAAATGGGATTTATCTGGAGATATTATGGACTGTTTTCAGCGATATTCCAGTGAGCTGTCGCAGGAAGAACAGGAGGAAATCATAAAAGGTATCGAAGATGGATTAACAGATCAGGAGATAAAGAGATATTTTGCCTTGTACGGAGCAGATAAAATGCAACAATACAGAAGGGTTCTCACGGCAAGAAAAAACAGAGGATAACAACAAAAAGAGCAGAAAAGACTTCAAGTCCTTTCTGCTCTTTTTCAGTGGGAGATTCTGATATTTTCTTTTTTAATAATTCAATGATTTGCAAATGATTTTTCTGGAACTCTCACTATTCATAGGTCAACATAAATGTATATTATTTAACAAAAGTTTGTACGTGCGTACAGATTTTTCTTGTAATTTCCTAATACCTATGATAAAATATACATAGTAAAGGAGGTTATTATAATGTTAAAAGAAAAAATTAGTTTAAAAAGATTGGTTGGTTTATCACAAGAAGATGGAGAAAAACTTTTACTTGCGGCAGGATATATACAGGATAATACCTATTGCGATGATGAAGATTGCATAGAAGGACAAAGGTATCATGATGACACATACTACAGTTTGTATGATGAAGATGGACAGGAGATAGACACAAAATCCTGGACAACGACGTATGAGAAAGCAGCAGAAATAGAGGACGATATAAGAAATGATAAGTTTATTGAATCTCATTGGGACGGATTATACGAAAGGGTAGTGAAACAATGATTGTATCTGGAAAAAAGATAAAGGAATATCGCGAAAAAAGGAGTATGACAAAAGCTGAACTTTCTAAAAATGCAGGCGTACCTTATGATACGTTGATGAGCTGGGAAATGGAAAGACGAATACCACGGGATGTTTCTTTAGTAGCCCAAGTGAGTAGAGAACTTGGGGTATCTATAGAAGACCTTATTGACGATGAAGCAGAAAAGGACTTTTGTGATACAGAATTAGATGAAATTATGACTGATAAATTGAGTTCTCTTATTGAGAAAATCTACGAAAATTATGAATTGAATGGGTTACTTAAATTGCTTGACCGATTTGTTTACATTACAGGTGTTTCAAAATCAATTAAAATCATGGAGGAGTTCATAAATGAAAGCAGTGAGGATTAAATTTCATCAGGATACAGCACAATTCAGGAACCCATTGATGAATGGGAAAAATCGGACAACTTTTCCATTACCTCCGTACTCTACAATGATTGGTATGGTTCATCGGCTATGTAAATGGGATACCACTCATACAATAAATGTATCGGTAATGTGCACGAATGAACGGCTTTCATCTCCACAAGTGGATAGGTCATACGGCTGGATCGGTGGCAATCCAGCACGTACTTTAACGAAAGAGTTTCAAACAAGATGGTCGATTGTTGTAGATGATGGTTCTGACGGGTATATGGGCTGGGGGCGTATGTTAAAAAATGATTCTATTCTTGTAGACAGAAATTACACAGTTCATATTAATTCGGAAAATGAAAATGAACTAAAACAAATATATCAAGCTTTTTTGTATCCTCCGATTTATCCGTCACTTGGGCGATGGGAAGATACGATTCGGATTGATGAAATTACTTTTGCTGCCAATAAGCGCACACCCCGTCTATACTCTCTGA
>OLNS01002005.1_pt1 | contig 14247 bp, 10 predicted proteins | sample 1673031 | NCBI WGS metagenome assembly OLNS01 (sample SAMEA3136748, study PRJEB25190) | human gut metagenome | biome: human gut; feature: human-associated habitat; material: faeces | place: Austria | collected 2013
TTTAAAAGCAATTAAAAATATTGGTAGAAAAGACTTTTTGGATGAAAATTTCTTGATGTGTTTAGCAACTTTTGGAGCGATTGCTTTAGGTGATTACAGTGAAGCAATTGCGGTTATGCTATTTTATGCTATTGGTGAAATTTTCCAAGGATATGCTGTTAATAAGACAAGATCATCTATTTCTTCTTTAATGGATATTAAAAGTGAGTATGCTACAATTGTAAAAGATGATCAAATGATTCAAGTAACTCCTGAAGAAGTACAAGTAGGAGATACAATTGTTGTTAAAGTTGGAGAAAAAGTACCGTTGGATGGTAAAGTTATTAAAGGAAACAGTATGTTAGATACTGCAAGTTTAACAGGTGAATCAGTTCCTAGAAGTGTTGAAGTAGGAGATGAGGTTTTATCAGGAGTTGTCAATTTAAATGATGTTATTTATATTGAAGTAACAAAACCTTATGCGGATAGTACAGTAAGTCGTATTATTGATCTTGTTGAAAATTCTGCAAGTAAAAAAGCTAAAATTGAAAAATTTATTACCCGTTTTGCAAAAGTTTATACACCAACTGTTGTGGGACTTGCTGTTTTATTATTAATTGTTCCGATGATTATTTTACCAAATCAAAATTTCTATGATTGGCTTTATCGTGCATGTACATTCTTAGTTGTTTCTTGTCCATGTGCACTTGTTATTTCAGTACCTTTAGGTTTATATGCTGGTATTGGTAAAGCGAGTGCTTTAGGTGTTTTAGTTAAGGGTGGAAACTATTTAGAATTATTAAAAGATATTGATACTGTTGTTTTTGATAAAACAGGAACACTTACTAAAGGTGAATTTGAAGTTGTTGAAATTTCAGATGATTATTTATTAGAAATTGGTGCATATGGTGAATATATGTCAAATCATCCAATTGCTAGAAGTATTGTTAAAGCTTATAATAAAGAAATCGATAGTACAAGAATAGAAGATTTTAAAGAAATCGCTGGAAAAGGTCTTTCTGTTGTTATTGATCAAAAACAATATGAATTAGGAAATGAAAAATATTTTCATGAATTAGGTATTGAAGTGAGTCAACCTCAATCTATTGGAACAATTGTTCATATAGCATGTCAAAAACAATATTTAGGACATATCGTTGTTGCAGATGTTATTAAAGAATCTACAATGCCAGGTATTCAAGACTTAAAGGAGGCACATGTTTCAAATACGGTTATGCTTACAGGAGATCATTCAACTGTTGCTCGTGATATTGCTTCTAAAATAGGAATTGATCAAGTATATAGTGATTTATTACCACAAGATAAAGTTACACAATTAGAAAAATTAATGGGTAATGATCATGTTGTAGCTTTTGTTGGTGATGGTATTAATGATGCGCCTGTTCTTGCTAGAAGTGATATTGGTATTGCGATGGGTGGCGTTGGTAGTGATGTAGCTATTGAAGCTGCAGATGTTGTTTTAATGAGTGACGATATTACATCAATTGCTAAAGCCATTCAAGTTTCTCATTATACAAACTTTATTTTAAAAGAAAATGTTACTTTTACGTTATTAATTAAAATTGGAGTTTTAGTTCTTACTTTGTTTGGACTTACAAATATGTGGATGGGTGTTTTTGCTGATGTAGGCGTTACTTTAATTGCTATTTGTAACTCAATGAGAATTTTGTATAAGAAGTCATAATTTTGACTTCTTTTTTTTATTTTGTCCATACTTAAAAGGGTGATTAAAATGAATTTGCTTGAATATTTTGTTTTGCCCTTAATTTCTTTGATTGCTTTGTTTTTACTAACGAAATTAATGGGCTATAGGCAAGTAACAGAGTTATCTTTATATGATTATATAATTGGAATTACAATTGGTTCTATTGCTGCTGAAATGGTTATGGGAAGTTTTAATGATATTTTAAAGCCGTTGATTGGAATGATTGTTTATGGTGTTTTTACTTGGGGTGTTTCTGTTTTAACAAAAAGGTATTTAAATTTTCGCTTTTTTGTTGAAGGGAAACCTGTTGTTTTATTTGAAAATGATAAGATATATTTAAAAAGTTTGGATAAAGCAAAAATTGATTTGAATGAATTGTTGATGAATTGTAGAATGAATGGTTATTTTGAGCTTAACGAGTTAGATAAAATTATTTTAGAAACAAATGGGAAATTTACTTTTTATCCTAAGACATTGTCAAGGCCTTTAAAATTAGGTGATCTACATCAAGAAGTTCAAAAAGAATTTATACCAACAATTCTTATTTTACAAGGAACAATTATTTATGAAAATTTAGAATTGATTCATCATAATCAAAAGTGGTTAGAACAAATTATGAAAGTTCATGGAATTAATCTTCAAGAAATTGTTATTTTGTATGTAGATGGACAACAAACAATACATTTTTATTTAAAAAACGAATTAAAAAGGGATTTTATTTAATCCCTTTTTTGCATATCATATATAATTTTTAAACCTTTGAATGTAAGATCTTTATCATAGGCATCAATCAAATTTGTTTCTTGATAGATCATTCTACCTAGACCACCTGTAGAAACGACTTTTAATGGTTCAGGATATTGGCTTTTAATTTCTTCAATCAGTTTCTCTGTTAAACCAATATAACCATAAACAACCCCTGATTGCATACCTTCAACAGTATTTTTACCAATAATATGTTGTGGTTTTTTTATTGCTACTTCAGGTAGTTGAGCAGCACGATTAGATAACATTTCAGCAGAAATACCAATACCAGGAGCAATTGCGCCACCCATAAATTCACCTTTTGAAGAAATAACATCGAATGTCGTAGCAGTGCCAAAATCAATTACTAAACAAGCACAATGGTGACTATAGTAGGCACCAACAGCATCAACAATACGATCACTTCCTAAAGATTTAGGATTATCATATTTTACAGAAATGCCTGTTTTAATTCCTGGACCAACAATAATAGGTTCTTTGTGGAAATATTTACGAATGGAATTTGTAAAAGAATACATGATTTTAGGAACGACACTAGAAATAATAACATCTTTTATATCTTCAACGGTTACATTATAGGCGCTTAAAAAAGCAAGAATCATAAAACCATATTCGTCTGATGTCCTTTGCAGTTTAGTCGTTAAACGATAATTGCCAATAAGCTGATCATCTTTAAAAAGTCCCATTGTAATATTTGTGTTTCCCATATCTACAACTACTAGCATCTTTATTCTCCTTTAACTTTCATTAATTTTTCTAAAATAATATGTGCTAGATCTTCTTTGCTCATTAAATCTAAATAATCAACAAAGTTTTTTGTAATTAAAGCAACTTTATTTGTATCAGTTTTAAACCCAGCACCATCTTCAAATAAATCATTAACAACTAACAAATCACAATTCTTCTTAAAAAACTTATTTTGAGCATTTTCAATAACATTTTCTGTTTCCATAGCAAACCCACAAATAGTTTGTTTTGTTTTATGTTTTCCAATATAAGATAAAATATCTTCGTTTTTTCCTAATTTTAAATAAAATTCGTCAGCTTTTTTCTTTATTTTTTGATCGCTATATTCTAAAGGACGATAGTCACCAACAGCAGCAGACATGATAACATAATCTTGAAAATCAAAATAACTTAATACTTGTTTAAACATACCTTGTGCACTTTGAATTTTGATTACATCTACTTCGTAAGGAGCTCTTTGAGATGATGGCCCACTAATCAATGTGACATGAGCTCCTAATTGACGAGCAACTTTTGCTAGTGCATAGCCCATTTTTCCACTTGAATGATTTGAAATAAATCTCACTGGATCAAGTGGCTCTTGAGTAGGACCAGCGGTAATAAGAACATGCTTTCCAGCTAATGGATGAGGAGATGTCGCATATTCAATAACATCAAGTAAATCTTCAATATCACTTAAATGTCCTTTTCCTTGATAACCACATGCGAGTTCACCAATTTCAGGTTCCACAATCTTAATATGATAAGATTTACAAATATCAAGATTTTTTTGAGTTGCAGTATTTTCATACATGTGTACATTCATTGCAGGAGCAATGATTTTTGGACATGTTGCTGCTAAAAAGGCGGAAGATAAAACATCGTCTGCTAAACCATGAGCAACTTTGGCAATAATATTTGCAGTTGCTGGAACAATAATAAAACAATCAGCATCCTTAACAATGTTAATGTGTTTAATTTGATAACCTGTTTCATCAAAATCATCAATTAAAACAGGTTTATGAATAAGTGCTCCAAAGGTAAGTGGTGTTACAAATTGAGCCGCATTTTTTGTCATAATAACTTCAATATTATAATTTTTCTTTTTTAAACGGGAAATAAGTTCACATGTTTTATATGCTGCAATACTTCCTGTTATACCAATAACAATTTTTTTCATAAAACCTCCAAGGGTGATTTTTACATCTATGCAACATTATAATATATTTTGAAATCCCATACAATGTATTTCATTCTTTTATTTTTTGGTTTTCATGATAAAATATCTTTAAAAGAAAAGAGGAGTGTTTATGAAGAAAATAGCTGTATTATGTAAAGATGGATTTGAAGAAATCGAAGCATTGACACCGGTTGATGTTTTAAGAAGAGCAAATGTTCATGTTGATTTAGTAGGGATGGATGATTTAAAGGTGACAAGTTCTCATCAAATTACAATTCAAATGGATTGCGTCTTTAATGATCAAATCAAAGAATATGATGGAATTGTTATTCCTGGTGGTTTACCTGGAGCAACAAATTTAAGAGATGATGCACGTGTTATTGAAATTGTTCAACAATTCAATCAGGAACATAAATTGATTGCTGCTATTTGTGCAGGACCAATTGTTTTAGCTAAAGCAGGTATTTTAAAAGATAAAATCTGTACTTGTTCTCCAGGTTTTGAAACACAACTTACCGGAGCTAATTTTCAAGAAGCTATTGTTCAAAAAGATGATCATATTATTACAGGTAAAGGACCAGCGGCTGCCTTAGAATTTGGATATACTATTTTAGAAAGTTTAGGGTACGATTCATCAAACTTAAGACAAGGTATGCAATATGAATATCTTATGAACGTTGAAGCACATAAAGAATAAAATTGATAAATAGTAAAACGCTAATTTCGATAAGACCATTGATTTGAGAAAAGAAAATAATGAACATGGCAATGATTGAAAGACCGTAGGAAAACCATAAATAAATTTTGTGAGCTAAAATTGGCTCACTTTTTTGTTTATTTTTAATAAGATATGCTAAGAATAAAAGTGCAATGATAATGCAAGATAAAGGAATAAAAACATGTAAAGTTGAAAAGATTGGATAATTTTTATGATAGGGTAAAATTAATCCAATAAAAAAGAATAGAGAAAGAAAAATAATGAATTTTTTTAAAGAAGTTACTTTAAAAAAAGTTAAGCATAAAGAAAGAGTTAATAAAACACACCAAATGTAATAAAAAAAAGAAAATGACGTATTCATTAAACTTGTGTAGTTTTGATAAAGTGGATGATAAAAAAATAATAAGATGATTGAATAAATAAGTGTAATAATTTGCATAAAATTCCTCATTTCTAAAAAAATAAAAAGAAAAAACCTAAAAAATAACAATATATATAGTGAAGGAGGTAAAATAAATATGGAAAACAGTATATCACAAATTCATTTATTAAGTGTACACTTAAATGCTGAAAAAGACAGTGTTATTCGTAATTTAGAAGATATTCGGGCAGTCATGTCTGTTTCTTACAAAATTTGCGATAGTAATGCAATCAATTTAATGTTTCTAACGACTGTTAATGAAAAGGAACAATGTTTATTTCATCTAAAATGTGAGTATGCGTTTTTATGTCATGATTATCAAAATGAAAAAGAAAATGCAATTGCTCCAATCATTACAGGAAAAGGAGCAACTGCTGTCCAAAAGCAAATTAACGAAACGTTTATTGAAACAGTCGCACAGACTGCACTGGATGCTTTTCAGATTGTAAGTTCTGCTGCACAGGAAGCCGGGGATGACTCTATGGTTGATCATTTGATTGATAACTTAAATCAGATGGGAACCGATCTTGGTTCTGTTGCCGGAACCGTTCAGTCTTTATCCGATATGACTGATTCAGCCATCACAATGTTAAACACAACAACGGAATTCCTTCAGGAAAGCGGTTCTGGTACAAAGTCCAGCGTCAGCTCCCTGGAAAATTCAGATTTAAGTTCCCTGACATCTTTAGTATCCGGTACATCAAAGACAATTTCTGATGCTCTGACACAAAACGCCAGCTTTTACACCGCTGTTTCTGATGCTGTTGACAAAGCATTAGACTCCTATAATAGCGATGCCCAGGCTGCGTCAAATGCCCTGACTTCTGTCAGCAGTCGTGTACAAACTGTAATTGATGAATATACGAAGCTGTCTGATGCTCTGACAGCGATTGCAAATGAACACCCCGAGCTCACGATTTTAAATGATGCTGTTGCCAGCATTAACCAGAAGATACAGCTGGCAATTGATCGTCAGACAGCAATCCGCGATAAAATAAATGCTGCTGCCGAAGCACTTCCTACAGCTACTGCAAATGCTGCTGAATTAAAAAGCGAACTTGACACCCTGATCACTCAGGCAACATCATCTGTCACAGAAGTTAAGACAACATATGAGAATAATGTAAAAGGAAATCTGGACAGCCTTTCTGCCAATCTGGATTCCACAACAGGCTCCATTTCTTCCATGCTTGGAGATCTTGATAAGAGCATTCAGAACATTGCTGGTGTCACAGGTTCTACTTCCGACGGACTGACAGGACTTCAGAAGACTCTTTCGAATTCCGCTGAACTGTTGAATGAGGCCTCCGGAAAATTAACTTCACTGGCTGCAACGCTTTCCTCCGAGGATTCGAAGGATCTTTCCGCTGTGACAAACCTGTTATCAGAAGATCCGGAGACAATCGCCTCTTTCCTCTCCTCTCCGGTCAAACTGGATGAGAAAAAGATTTATCCAATTGAAAATTACGGGTCTGCAATGACTCCATTCTACTCCACTCTTGCGATCTGGGTAGGTGCTGTTGTTATGGCTGCCATGCTAAAAGTCACTGTAGCTGATTCTACAAAGAAGAAACTATTCCATCCGAAAGAATATCAGCTCTATATCGGACGTATCCTACTTCTGATCATTATCGGTTTCATGCAAAGTGCACTCATCTGTCTTGGAGATCTTTTCTTCCTTGGTATTCAGTGTAAGCATCCGGTAATGTTTATACTAACCGGTATGTTCACAAGCTTTGTCTATGTGAATCTGATCTATGCACTGACTGTCTCCTTTGGAGATATCGGTAAAGCAATTGCCGTTGTCCTGATGGTAATGCAGGTTGCAGGAAGTGGTGGAACATTCCCGATCCAGTGTGCACCGAAGTTTTTCCAGGTTGTTTATCCACTTCTGCCGTTCACACACAGCATGAATGCGATGCGTGAATGTATTGCAGGATTCTACGGAACAACTTATGCTACAGAGCTCAGCAAACTGGCAATCTTCCTTGCACCGTCACTGCTGCTTGGTCTTCTGCTCAGAAAACCAATCATAAAGATGAACGATGCATTTATGGAGAAGCTTGAAAGTACACATCTGATCTAATGTAATGGTCTAAAATATATAACTACAAAAAGCCCCCTAAAACATTACCGTGAACGGTTCTGTTTTAGGGGTTCTCTTATTATTTCATATTATTTTCTACCGTCTGCTGTACTTCCTTCGATACTTCATCTGTAAAAATCGGAATAAAAATTTCTTCTTCGATACCTACTCCATAAACTTCATTACCATTGAGTTTTCCATCCATATAATGATCCAAAATCCAGGAATATATTTTTCCGAAATCAAACTTAATCGATGCTGCAACCGTTCCCGGAGCAAGATCATTTTGATTCTCCGAAAATCCAATCACCTTTACTCCATTTTCCTTTGCAGCCTCAATGCAGCCATTTCCAACTTTATTTGCGTAAATAAATAAAACATCTGCACCTTTTCCGATCATTTGGTTTGCAATCTCTTTTCCAAGTTCCTCATCTTCCCAACTATTCGCATAGGCCCTGAGTACTGTTGCATTCGGAAGCTTTCTATCCGCAGCCAGCTGACGAACATCCTTTTCATACTGATCCAGCAAGGTCTCCATTGCCTCATTCGGATAACCGGCAATGATGCCAAGTATTCCTGTCTTCGTCAGATTTCCACCAATGATTCCCGCCAGATGGCTTGCCTCCTCTTCTTTTGGATAAACAGAAAATGTATTTTTACCTGATGCCGATCGGCCATTTAAAATACAAAAATCAACTTTCGGATAATCTCCTGACACAGAAGAAACAACCTCCTCGAACTGTGATCCTGCAAGTATGATCAGATTATAATTATCTTCTGCATATCTACGAATCACTGCCTCAAAGTCTTTCTCTTCGACATTACTCTGATACTCCAGATCAATTTTCTTATCTTTGTTCTGATTTGCAAGAATCCCTTCGTAATTTCCCGTATTCCAACTTTGATCATTTGTATCTCCCGGAAGAATTACAACAACTTTCGGCTGATTGGCCGGAATAATTTTTCGGTAAGTAGTTCCTTCGATTACTGCAACAATGATAAGTAATACTGCAACAATGATGCCTGTCTCAGCTTTTATTTTCTTTTTTTTCCTGGTATCTTCCATGCCTTGTTATCCTTTATTTTTGAGTTCTGTATATTTCAGATCCTCTGACTTTCGATTATAAATCTCCTAAAAAAGGTTTTCTATAGAGATACTTTCCATCTCCTCGATTACCTTTAAATTCATTATTTTCAGCGATGATATTTCCTCTCTGCATTACGAGATCAATCTTTCCGTGCAGATCTGTTCCTTCATAAGAAGTATAATCAACAGCTCCGTGCATCATCTTGTGAGTCAATGTCTGTTTTGCATCAGCATCAATAATCACAAGGTCTCCATCTGCTCCCGGTTCAATAATTCCCTTCTTAGGATACATTCCGTATACCTTTGCCGGATTTGTACAGGCAACTTCTACCAGCTTGTTGATGCTGATTTTGTTTTTCATTACACCTTCTGAGAAAAGAAGAATCATTCTTTCTTCAACTCCCGGAGCTCCATTCGGACATTTTCTGAAATCATCCTTGCCGTCCTGTTTCTCTTTTGCATAATTGAATGGACAATGATCTGTCGCAACGATCTGAATCTCTCCTGCCTCTAATCCTTTCCACAGCGCATCAAGATCCTGCTGTGTACGAAGCGGTGGAGACATAATATATTTCAATCCATCCGGATCTTTATATCTGTCTTCTGTAAGTGTCAGATACTGTGTACATGTCTCAACAAAAATGTTTTTTTGTCCGTTTCTTCTTGCTTCTTCAACTGCTTCAAGACTTTCCTTACAAGAAAGATGTACAATATACACCGGTGCATCACCTGCAAGCTTCGCAAGATAAAGGACTCTTCTTACAGCCTCTGCTTCTGCAAGATTCGGCCTGCTCTTTGCATGATAGATCGGCGCAGTCTTTCCGGCATCACCATATTCTTTCTTCAGATGCTCTACCACATAATGATTCTCGCAATGGAATGCTGTGATTCCATGCAGTTCTTTCATCTTCTTAAGAACTTCTAAAATACCATCATCATCAATCTTATAGCCATAAGTCATATAAACCTTTGTGCTCTGGACTCCGTCATCCATCATTGTCTCAAGTTCATTTAAAATAGACTCGTCTACATGCTGAACTACTCCATGGAATCCATAATCGATAACAGCTTTATCATCCGCCAGTCCATGATATACATCCAGTTGATGATGTAGTGGGCATCCTGCCGGTCCGAATCCCATATGGTCTACGATTGTTGTAGTTCCGCCGCATGCGGCTGCAACAGTACCTGTATAAAAATCATCTACTGCTCTCGCGATTCCGACATCAATATCCATATGCGTATGAACATCAATACCTCCCGGGAGAACATATTTTCCTTTCGCATCGATCACCTTATCTGCATCCCCAAATTTTGCTTCCAGGTTTTTTCCGATACATTCGATCACACCATCCTCAATCAGGACATCTGCTTCATAAGTGTCCTCCGGTGATACGATCATTCCATTTTTTACAAGTGTTTTCATGATACTTCCACTCCTCTCTTAGTTTCAGTTATACTTCTACCGCAGTCTATGCTTTCCATAGTTGTGGTGATTTTTGTGCCTGATGAGTGCTGTTTCTAACCTCTTTTTGCTGCTTTAATATAGATAAAGTATGCAAGACCTGCACCGATACTTCCTACTACATATGCATTGTCAAAGATAAATTTCAGTGGTGCAATATATTTTCCGGCAAAGATAATGATCATTGCTGCCACAAAAATAATGATGATCGGTACATTAAAGCCTTTTGAATAATAATATTTTCCGCCGTCTTCCTTGTACATATCAACCATATCAACCTCTGTCTTATGCTCAAACAGATAGGATACCAGATATAATCCTGAGATAGGTCCCAGCAACGCTCCAAGCATTCCACATACATTATAAATCAAATCGTACGCACTTGCCAGTGCATTCCACGGTTGAGCAAATAAAGCAAGTACTGCTGCAATCAAAGCAGCCTTTTTGTAGCTTACTTTCTTTGCAAATAAAGTTGCGATAACATTTGTCGGTGGAACCAGATTTGCTGCAACATTTGTTGTCAGTACTGCCATAATAATGAACAACGAGAAAATAATTACAATAAACGGATTGTCAAATTTACTTACAAGAACTGCCGGCTCCCAGATTGCTTCTTTAAATACAATTGCTGCTCCTGCTGTTCCGCAAATTCCTACAAAGGAAATGAATGCTGTCATTACAGGTGCCCCGACAAGCTGTCCTACTGCCTGTGCCTTCTGTGTTTTACAGTTCTTTGTGAAATCTGCCATAGACAGTGCAATACCACCGTCAAATGCAATCATTGAAGACAATGCCGGGAAAAACAGTGTCCAGAAATTCTTGGACGGATCTCCCTGAAGAGATGGGTCAGAAAGAAGTTTCGACACACTCCAATCTGCACTTCTAATTCCCCAGATGATTACGATAAAGCTCAACACAATCAATACCGGTGCTGCAAACTTTTCCAGTTTCTGTAATGCACTGGATCCTGATCCTGCAATATATACGTTCATTGCCCAGAATAATAAGAATGAAATAAATAAACCTTTAAATCCAAGTCCATGCCATGCTGGAATGATTGCTCCGATAATTGCATTAAGTGCCTGACCGCCAATCCATGCCTGAACACCGAACCAGAAACACCCAAGTACTCCACGGACAATTGACGGGACTACAGTTCCTTTTGATCCAAACACCATTTTACTGAGCATCGGATAACCAAGTCCATACTTTGTACCGAAATGTCCAAGAACAACTGCAAAAATCATAACAAGTGTATGTCCTAATACAATCGTTAACAATGCCTGTGCCCATGACATACCAGATACGATCAGTCCACTTGCCACCTGATATACTGCGATAGATACAATCATACCAATCCACAGATTTCCCATGTCCCATGCTGACCAGTTACGCTCTTTTGAACTCAATGGTTTTGTCGCATCTGCATAATTATTTTTGTATTTATGGATTTCCTTTTCACCTTCCGGTGTCAATTCTACCATATCGCCTATCTGTCTTTGAAAAGCCCCCATAATGTACCTCCATTGTTTTTTATTTTTGTTTCGATATATCATTTGCGCATTGATATCTTATACTTCAATTTTAGTACATTTTGTTGCATTTTCAATGTGATAACTTTCTACTTTTGTTTAATATTTACGGTTTTTATGTTAGATTTTCTACATTTCCATGAGAGAATTATTATTTTTTTATCTTTTATTGTTTGTTTCTGTATTCTGTCGGCGTAAGATTATATTTTTTCTTAAACATACTGCTGAAATAACGAACATCGTTAATTCCCACTTTTTCTGAAATTTCTCCTATTCTAAGCTGCGGATTCTTAAGAAATTGACAAGCTTTCTCCAGCCGGTAATCTATAATATATTCAGATACATTCTGACCTGTATGTTTTTTAAACAACTCACTCAAATAGTTGGGCGTGATACAAAGTTGTTCTGAAATCTTTGTCAAGGTCAGCTTTTGTGAATAATTCATAGAAATGTAGTCCATCGCTTTCTGAACAAAAAGATTTGTCACTTTCATTTCTTGTTTTTCTTCACTCCGAGGTTTCTGAATATTTTTCTCAATTTCTTCCAGAATTCCAATTAATTCTCTGGCATTTGTAGGCTTTGTCAGATATCTGGTCACACCAAGCTCTATTGCTCTCTGTGCAAAAGAAAAATCACTATAACCACTTAATATAATAATTTTTGTATTCTCATCCTTTTCACGGATTCGATTGATCAGATCCAGACCATTAATCTCCGGCATCTTAATATCAGTAATAATCACATCCGCATAAGAAACAGACAACTGTTCCAGCGCTTCCATGGCATTTTCAAATACACCTATAATCTCAAATCCAGGTCTGGATGACAATAATTTTGATAGACCATTCCTGATCTTCGGTTCATCATCTACAATTACGATTTTCATCTTCTGTAACCTCCTTTGCCTGATCCACTTCTTCTACTGGGAGAAGAATAGTAACGGTTGTCCCTTTCTGCCATTCACTGTCAATTTTTAATCCATATGCCTCTCCAAAATGCAGCTGAATTCTACGATGTACATTTCGCATTCCAATATACTTTCCACTGATTTCATCTGAAATAATACTCTCCCTAAACCTCATCAAACGATCTGGCTGCATACCGATTCCATCATCTGTTACACGTATCTCAAGAGTTCCTTCTCTGACGATCGCTTGAATCTGGATTCTGCCCATCTCCTTCTTCTTCTCAATTCCATGCAGAATCGCATTCTCCACAATCGGCTGAAGAATCAGCTTCGGAACAAAACACAGCTTTGCTTCTTCATCTATTTCTATCTGAACTGTCAGACGATCTTCTAATCGGTTCTTCTGAATACAAAGATAACTTTCAATATATTTTAATTCTTCCTCAAAAAGTACAAGCATCTCTTCTCCATGAAGTGAATATTTTAAAATATCTCCTAAAGATACTACAACATCACTTATCTCCCATTCTCCCTTTTCAATTAACATCCAATTGATAGAATCTAATGTATTGTAAAGGAAATGTGGATTGATCTGAGCCTGAAGTGCTGTAAGCTCTGCATTCTTCTGTGCCAGTTTTTGTTGGTATACTTCCATAATCAATTGGCGTAATCTACTGACCATATAATTAAAAGACTGAATCAGCATTCCTATTTCATCATGTGCTTTTGATTCTACCTGTATTTCAAAATCTCCTGCTTCGACCTGTTTCATAGCATTTTTCAATCTCCCGATTGGCCTTGTAAATGTATAGGACAAAATAAAAATTCCAACTCCTGCCGCCAGCATTGCTAGCAAAACAAGGCCCATAATTGCTTCTCGAAGTCTCTTTGCCTGTGGAAAGAAATCATCTGTCGAAACCACTGAATAAGTCTCCCATCCGGTCAGTCCATTATACTGCCTACAGGCAAAATAATCCTTATTATCCCAGTTGAATTCATATCTTCTAACTCCTTTTTCCATCCCTTTTGTTACGACATCTCCCCAATCATAAATATTTGTCTTATTCGAGCACAGAACATTTCCGGCGCAATCCACCAGATAAGTGTACTGATTTTGAAAGGTACTATAATTATTCAACATCAAAAGTCCAAACGTCTCCGGATTCAATTCTATCGCAAGAATTACCTTATTGATAGAACTTATAAATGTTACTACTTCTTCTGCATTTTTCTGACAAAGCGAACTTCCTTTTTCCGTCCAGGTACCATCTCCAACAAGGTTACTTGCTGCATTCTCATATACTTCCATCCGCCTTTTATCATTCACTGACTGACAGCCTGAATAGCTGTAATACACGGTTCCATCTTCATTCATCAGTATCAAATCTGAGCAGCTTGATATAAGATTTAAAAGCCCTTCCATCCAATCATTTAATTCTTCTGTTTCTTCCTGCGTATGTATCTCTTTTTTCAAATATGCCCTCACGATTTGACTGGATTTTACATTTTCAGCCAGACGATTGATCTGCTGAACCTGACTATTAATAGAGATATCAATTCTGTTAATTGTATCAGCCATCTCTTGTTCTTTGTTTTCCACTACAAGATTTTTTGCATTTTGATAAGAAAAATATCCAATCATTGATCCCATCAAA
>OLNS01002012.1_pt1 | contig 14216 bp, 11 predicted proteins | sample 1673031 | NCBI WGS metagenome assembly OLNS01 (sample SAMEA3136748, study PRJEB25190) | human gut metagenome | biome: human gut; feature: human-associated habitat; material: faeces | place: Austria | collected 2013
AAATCCGATATCATTTCCCGCACTTCCCTGTGTACGGCTGATACAGATAACGAGATGCGCATTTTCGTCCACTTCATCCCAGTGTGCAGCCGGATTCAGAGCCATTCTTTCTGCATTGACAATATCCGTTGCAGACATATCCGGAAGCTGCTCCATTGCTTTAAGAATCTCATTATATTCTGTCATCATACGGCTCTTATCTTCTTTATTCTTAATCGTACGAGCCATGTTACTGATCAGCGCCAGCTCACTTCGCAAGAGATGTCCGTCAGGCTTCGTATACATCAACATACTAAGTGCACGGATCGTATTCTCTCTGCTTCCTGTAAATGTTCTTCCAAGGGAAGATCCTACACATTTATATACTTCACCATCCAGATTATAAATCCGATTCGCAAGTTCTATATACATATCTTTATTATTTGCCATATCCGTAACCTCCTACAAAAAGAACACAAGCATATCCAGTATAAATACCGGAACTAAGAATGCAAGCGACCATAAGATATATCCAAAGAACGATGGCATATTGACACCATTTTCATCAGAAATCGCTTTTACCATAAAGTTCGGTGCATTTCCTATATATGTGTTTTCTCCCATAAATACAGCTCCACAGGAAATAGCCTCTAGAAGATTCACCGGAATTTGTCCAAGAGCCGTTGTAATACCTCCTGTTAATCCAAGTGTTCCCGCAGTTGTCAGGAATACAAGATAGGTCGGTGTATTGTCAAGGAAGCTGGACAGCGCTCCTGTTGCCCAGAACATCTGGTACGTCTCGCTAATTCCAAGGGTTGGTCCAACAGATTTTAACAGCATCAGTGCCGGCTGCATAGTAATAAAAATTCCGATAAACAAAACTGCAACCTCTTTGATCGCTCCCCACGTAAAATGGTTCTTTGTACGGATGGAACTGTCTGTTGTCTTAAATGACAGAAATGCTGCAAGTAAAATAATATTGTGCAGTCCTTCGATATAAAATTCGGTTCCCGGTCTGCTGATATCCGGTTTTCTTCCTTCCGCAATATCTTTACGGTATGCCTTTTTATCCAGATGATAAAATACAAATAACAGAATCACCAGATTAAAAGTCAATATTGGCAATAAATGCATGCTCCAGAAAAATGGTACTCCACGCATAAATCCCATTAGAAGCGGCGGATCTCCGATTGGCGTAAGACAGCCACCCATACTGGCTCCCGTTGTTCCAATACAGCCGGAAAGCAGTGTACCCAATGCCAGCAGACATGCATTTACTCTCGGTGATCCTGCAAAATCTCCTCCAACTGTAATGTTACCAGATACACAGAATAATCCAAATAACAGAACAATAAATGTCAGATAATCATTCACGATACATTCCAATACTGTTTCAAATGTATCGCCTGCACCATAAACGATTGCAAATGGCACTACAAGTAATATGATCCACATAAACACCACAAGTGGCTGGTGTGCTTCCCACCACTCAGCACGTAACAGCGGCATGACCGCTATACATAACAAAAAGAAACAGATAGTAAAAGCCAGCTTTTACTATCTGTTTCTTTTTATCTTCCTACTCGAATTCTACAGCTCCTGTTTCTGTTCCGTTGATCACATAGTAGACCGCATTCTCTTCCGGTTTTATGTAAAGATCCATCTCTTTAATGTCTCCGACTTTTTTGCCAGATCTCGTCCATGCTTTTTTCACACGGGCAATGATGTCTTTCTCTTCTACCTGCTTACCATAATACTCAACAAATGCTTTTATTATAATGTCTTTCTTAGCAGCTTTCTTTACAGTCTTTGTCGCAGTCTTTGTTACAGCTTTTGCTACAGTCTTTGCCGCACCTGCACCTTTCACTGCTTTTCTCGTAATCTTTTCTACTGTATCTGCAGCAGCCTCCTCAACTTTAGCTTCTACTTTCTCTTTTGTCTGTGGCTTTATCTCGGTCTTAACTTCTGCCTTTGCTTTCTCTTCTGTCTTTATCGAATCAGCCATAACATTTGCAGCTATTTTTACATCTTTTGTCTTTTTTACAGGTGTCCCTTTTTTTGTTACCATAATAAATCCTCCTCACAAAAAGGTATATCTCAAGTGTGAACATATTTATTATAGCACATCAAAATAGAAAATCAATTTCGAATATGTTAACTTTTTGTCAATTCGTGTCGCTTATCGACAGCATTTTTCACAATTTGACAACTTAAAATCCGAAGATCTGTAAAACCATTCCTGCAATCACTGAAAGTGCATATAAAGTGAGTACAATCTTTATGTTCTCACGTTTATCCCGATTGACCTTAAAAAGTACAACCAATCCAATTCCTGCTCCGGTACAGAGACCGGAAATGGCAGATGCGAATGAAATTGCACCGCTGATATAAAGCTGCGTGATCACAACAGAAGCCGCACAGTTAGGTATCAATCCAATAAGTGCTGCAATCACTGGCTGGAAAATACTATCTGCCAGAAGATATTCAGATAATGTCTGAATCCCAATTACTTCTATAATAAAATTCAAAATTGCTGTAAATACAAAAAGATAGAGAAATATCTTAATTGTATGGCGAAGTGCTGGTTTTAAAAGTCCGGCGTGGTGATCATGACATCCACAGTGATCACAGAGATTTCCACACTCTTTTGGAGTTGCAATTTGTTTCTGCAGGAAAAGATCAATGATGTATCCTGCTACGACCGCAATCACAACTTTTACCGCAAGGAGTGTCAGAACTGTCTTTCCCTGATCCGGATTGCCAAGCAAGATCAATACTGCTTCATCTGATGTTGCAAGAAATACAGAAAGCAATGTTCCTACCGATATAATCCCTCCTGCGTAGAGGTTAGAAGCCATGACTGAAAATCCGCATTGTGGTACACAGCCCACGAGTGCTCCCACAACCGGACCTGCTTTATCTACATCTTCCAGTGCCTTTCTTGTCAATTTTGTCGAATAATGCTCCAATCCTTCAATTAATAAAAATGCTGCAAAAAGAAATGGAAGCATCTTTAAACAATCTGCCAACGCATCTGCAAGTACATCTATTATCATTTCCATATTATCACCTCTAATTCTATTATCTAGTTACTTATTATGTTCTATTCTTAGTAACACAATCCGCAATATTATATCTTATTCTTTTCAAAATTACAAGAACTCCTCTGCAAATTTACAGGAAATTCGAGGCAATACTGTGAGGTACGGTACAAATCAAATACCACTTCATCATTCTGTAAATTTGCAGGGGAGTCCCTTTTCGATATTATATTCGAAACTTTTTTATTTCTTTTTCAACATGTTAATGACTATATAAACAGTTTTATGTAATCTTATCTATAATTATAACGGACTTTTGATCTCTTCATGTGCTCTTCCATAGCTTCTGCAGCACCCTCTCCGTCTTTTGCGAGTATAAGACCATAAATTCTCTGATGCTCTTCATAAATTTCCTGAAGCTGCCGTCCGTCAATCATTCCCGTCTCACTGACATGCCGCATCAGATTACTGATTGTCTGAAGCATACTGTAAATTACAGTATTCCCGGAACACTCTGCAATACTGCTGTGGAACTCCAAATCTGCATCCAGAAACTTCTTATAATTCTGTTCTACATATGCCTGATGGATTTTATGTGATACATCATACAGATGATTCAGAGCGCGATCATCTACGCAGTCAGCTGCCAGATAAGCGGCTTTCACTTCCAGAAGATCTCTCACTTCCAAAATAGACTCTGTCTGATTGCCATTCATAAATAAAGACCAGGAAAGTGGAATGACGAAAAAATTTGCTTCATTTCCACTAATATAAGTTCCCTGCCCCGGCCGGATATCAATCATGCCAAGCACATCCAGAACTTTCAATGCCTCACGTACGGCCGAACGTCCAACTCCAAGTTTTGCCGCAAGTACACGATCTGACTCTATCTTATCCCCTTTTTTCAGACTCTTATCAAACATCTGCTCTGCAAAATACATAGTCAGGCGATTCAAAAGTTGATTAATGCTGCCTTTTTTAGACTGAAGCTTTCCAAGCGCTTCCGGGCTTACATCATCCGGTAACAGAATATGTATCTTCTCGGCAAATTCTTCTGATGGCATATAAAAATGCATAGAATCAATTCCAACCTGTTCTGAAACACTGATAATGACATCATTCATTCTGGGACCGTCTTTTGCCTCCAGGTTAGACAATTTCGCGATGCTCATAGTTGGCTTTCCTTCTTCATCCGACAGGAATCTGTCAATGAATTCTTTTTGAGTCAGCCTTAAAGCTCTTCTTAACAATCGTAAGTTTTCTCTTTTGTACATCGGATTTAATTCGCCCATATCTTTTTCCCCGTTTCTTTCTCGAAAGGCCGCAGGATATCTCTTCCTCCGGCCTTTCGAATCACCATTCATAAATAATTATTTTTTCGGATTACTCAGCAAGAAGCTTTTTAGCAAGACCTGTCATAACAACAGAAGCTTTTGCAAATTCACTATACTTTGTAAACTCTACCGGGCAGTGACTTCTTCCGTCTTTACTTGGAACGAAAATCATAACTGTCGGAAGTACCTGACCAATCTCAAGTGCATCATGACCTGCTCCACTAGGAAGTCTCATATAAGAATATTCTCTTGCTTTGCAGTCTTCTTCCATGATGTCAAGCATACCTTCGTCCAGCATAACTGGCTCGATCACAAGCTTTGTATCGATGTCATAGGATCCACCCATAGCCTTCACTTCACGGTCTAATGCTGCACGAATTCTGTTTGCGATATCATTAATATTGTCGTTGCTCTTAGAACGAATGTCAACTGTAAATTCACATTTTTCAGCTACAATGTTCATTCCACCAGGTATCGTGTTAATGTATCCGATTGTTGCAACTGTTCCGTCAGCTTTCTCTCTTGCCCAATCTGGGATTTTAGAAATAACCTTTGTTGCTGCATCAACAGCATCAAGACGCATGTCCATTGGAGTTGTTCCGGCATGGTCAGCTCTTCCGTTTACTGTTACCATATATCTCTGGATTCCAACGATACAATCTACAAGACCGATCTCAATATTCTTTGCATCCAGAACCGGTCCCTGCTCAATATGAAGCTCAAGGAATTTTCCGATAGAACCTTCCGGCCATTTTGCATCTTCAATCTTCTCTGGATCAAGTCCATATCCCTTCATGGCATCATAGATAGAAATTCCGTCTGTATCTTTGTAATGTTTGCAATACTCGACATCTCTGTGTCCAAGCATAGCTCCGGATCCAAAATATCCTGTTCCGAAACGCATACCCTCTTCATCGCAGAAACCAACGATTGCAAAGTTTCTCTTTGGTGTAAATCCTTCATCTTTTAACTGTCTTGCAGCTTCGATTGCACATACAACTCCGGCGATTCCATCAAAGTCTCCACCGTTTACTACTGAATCATAGTGAGATCCCATCATAACACATGGAAGATCTGGATTCTCTCCTTTTAAGATACCGATTATATTTCCGGCCTCATCCTCATGTACTTCAAGACCAGCCTCTGTCATAACCTCTCTCAGGTAATTTACGGCATCTCTAGCCTCTTTCGTAAATGGAAGTCTTGTACATCCATCTCCTGGTGTTGCTGTAAAACGTTTTAAATACTCTAAGTTTTCAGCAATTCTTCCTGTTACTTCTTCAATTGCTACTGTTCCCATAGTCTTTTTTTCCTTTCTGGTTACAATAATTACTTATGTTTTGGTGTTAAGATAAACACTTTCACCGGTGAATAAAACATAGCTGCCATCACGATCACAAATCCAACTGCACAGGCTGCGGTTGTCCCGGTATATAAACCGAAAAGCATAATAGCAAATGCAATCATAATTACGATAAATGCTAATGTCAGTCCACCTTCTTTAGTTTTAAAAAAGCTATTCTTCTCCATTGTCAGCACTCCTTTTTCCAGATTCAAGACTTTCTTATAAAGCTGTCATAACAAACAATACTGCTCCTATCAAGATTGTAGCCGGTATTGTAATCGCCATAAGCTTTTTCATAACTTCGCCTTCGCTTCCGAGGATACTTGCTGTTGTCGTACCAAGAATAATCTTGCTCGGGCTGATTGCAGCTCCGATGGCACCACCGGCTGACTGCGCTCCAAGAATTGCAGCTGTATTAGCCCCAAGAAGTTTTGCGGTTGTCATCTGGAAACTTCCAAATAAAATATTGGAACTCATGTTACTTCCTGTCATAAATGTTCCAAGAAGTCCTACAAATGGTGCAAAGATAATGTAAACTTTTCCCAGCACATTCGCGATTCCGTTTGCAAGCACGACTGTCTGTCCTGTACCATCCATAATCTTTGACATAATAACAAGTCCGATTACGGCAATACCAGACGGCATTGTCATAGATACAGATTTCACAAACACTCTCTTCGTACCACCCTCACCGATCCAGCCATGCTTTTTGTAATAAACAAGACCAATGATCGCTGATACAAACAAGAACATACTTGCATGAGTAAATGGAGCTAATGGTGAAAAGCAATCTACTGCTTTATTTACATAACCATAACCCGTAGATGTCTCTGGAAAAGCAAATCCAAATTTAAACTGTCCAAGCACTGTGTTCAGTGGTTTTACAAGTAATACCACCAGTGTGATAATAGATAACGCAAAATACGGTACAAATGCCTGAACAAGTGTCATATCCGGAATTTCTTCTTCTCCATCGGCTGCAGCAAAATCACGATTCATGATCGGGCTGTCCTCAATGCACCACTCGTCCTTATACATTTTTGTTCTTCCAAGAAGAAGAATGACTACCAATGAAATAACTGCAGGGATGAAACAAGCCAGTGTTGTGCTTACTTGTGTCAGCAGAAGTTCTCCGCCTCCCTGAATGACTGCCATAATTGCTACGGCTACAAATCCTTTTTTCAGTGCTTTTCCTTTACCGTAGAACCAGCATGTGGCAAAACCACCGATTGCTGTCCAGATAAATAAGAAAAATGCTGTCCACATAGCTGTTGTAAGATACTCACTGCTTCCTACAGCAAGTCCGGCTGACATAGCCAGAGAATCCCACGCAGCTCCAAGTGTACCGAATGTATTTCCCCACGCCTGACCGATAAGAGGGATAATAACTGCCCACAGCGGTTTCACACCAATACCAATCAAAAGAGGTGCTCCTACTGCAACAGGTACGCCGAATCCTGTGATTCCCTGAAGGAAACTCTCAAAAATCCAGCCCATTGCAAGTACAAGAAGCAATTCATTTGGCAAAAGTTTACGCATACCATTACGGATTACCAAAAATGCTTTTGCCTCATCTCCAACCTGATACATCAGAATTGCAGTCCATACAATGATCAATATGATCAGTGCATTCCACACACCTTTCGCACTTTCGGAAGCAAGAAGCGTAATGTCTGCTTTATAAAAAGCAACTCCAGTAACTACCGTTATCAGTAATCCTACCGGTGCCGCCTCGGTCGCTCCCCAGCCACACTTGATCATTAAGATCAGAAGTGCCGCAATTGGAAGGAACGCCATAATCCACATAAATAGATTTACTGGTATATTCATCTTGTTCCATCTCCTATTTTCTTCTCATTACTTACAGATGTGGGATAACTCCCACATCTGATATAACTATTATTGATGGATCACAGTTCCTGTCTTTCCGGCAATTCCTTCTGCCGCTTTGTCAAGAAGTGTAATCAATGTTCTTCTTCCTTCTCCTGACTCAGCAAAACGAATTGCTGCTTCAATCTTCGGAAGCATAGAACCTTTTGCAAACTGTTCCTCGGCGATATACTCTTTTGCCTGTTCTACAGTCAGATCTGAGAGCCATTCCTGATTCTCTTTGCCAAAGTTGATCGCAACTTTTTCTACGGCTGTCAAGATAACCAGATAGTCTGCTCCAAGCTGAGCTGCCAGAAGGCTGCTCGCATTATCTTTGTCAATAACTGCGTTGACTCCGACCAGTTTTCCGTTCTCACTGATTACCGGAATTCCACCGCCACCGCATGTAATCACGATGTGTCCTGCATTTACCAGTGTCTTGATCGTCTCAAGCTCACGGATTCTCTGTGGCATCGGAGAAGCTACAACTACACGGTAGCCTCTTCCTGCATCTTCCATACAACGCACGCCATTTGCTTCATTTTCTTCCGCCTCTTCCTTAGTAAGGAACCTTCCGATTGGTTTTGTCGGATTTTCGAATGCCGGATCATTCTTATCTACTTCTACTTGTGAAAGGATTGTAGATACTTTTCCTTCAATGTTACGGCTGTAAAGCTCGTACTTAATTGCATTCTGAAGATCGATTCCGATATATCCCTGACTCATTGCCACGCTTGTCGGAAGCGGAACCTGTTTATAATTCTCATGCATAACAACCAGATTGTCCATAGCATTCTGGATCATTCCGACCTGTGGACCATTTCCGTGTGTTACGATGATATCTAATCCCTGCTGTGCAAGGTCAACAATTACTTTTGCAGTCTTAGCCACTGCCTCTTTCTGCTCTTCTACATCTTTACCAAGCGCATTTCCGCCAAGAGCAATGACAACTTTTTTCTTTTCCATGGCTGCCTCCTATCTTCCGGACTTATGCCTCGAATCCAAGCTTCTTAGCGTATGCTACGATAGCTTTTTCGAAGCACTCGATTGGCGGGTGAACTGTACCTGCTCCAATCTGTCCTTTTCCTGCTACTTTGTTAGCAATACCTGTGTTGATTACTGGTGTGATACCTTTCTCAACTACAAGTCTTGCATCGATTCCAAGACAAATTCCCTGGAAATTCCATGTAGGAACTGTGAAGTTCGGGTTTCTGTCTGTAACGATTTCCATCATCTCGTTACTTGTACGAAGAGCATCCTCGTATCCGCCAGCACCTACGAATCTTGTTACAGCCGGTGCTGCGATCATTGCCATACCACCGACACCAAATGTCTCTGTAATAGCACTGTCTCCCATATCCGGGCAAGCATCATCTGCATCATATCCTGTAAAGTACAGTCCCTGTGGTGTATTAACCGGACCTGTGAACCACTCGTCACCCATACCAGCAATACGGATACCGAACTCATATCCGTTACGGCACATTGCTGTAACGATTGTTCCGTCTGTTCCTTTACGTGCATCATCCATAACAGCCTTACCTGTAGCCATCATGATGTTCAGGAAGAACTGATCTGTATCAGCAAGGAATTTGATAACATCATAGCGGTCTTTCTCGCTGATGTCTTTCATATCTGTAATAAGCGGAGCCATCTCTTTTAAGAATACAAGAGAAGCTGCAATATTTCTCTGGTGGAACTCGTCACCCATTGCGATTGCTTTTGCGATCAGTGGGTTAATTGCAAGTCCATTCTCCATAGAACGAAGAGCTTTTCCAAGTGTTGGACCAAGAACATCTCTCATCCAACGAAGTCTGTTAACAACTTCCTCATCATAAGCTCCGAAACGAAGAACTTTACCAATACCCTCGTTCATTGTACAGTAAGCTCTGTTAGCTCCTGTCTCGTTCTCAACTACAAATACTGCCATGTTAGGAGATGTGATTCCACCCATAGGTCCTACTGCATTGCAGTGGTGGCAAGGGATGAATTTGATTTCTCCATTCTCAAGCATCTTTCTTGCTTCTTCTTCTGTCTCTGCCCACTCCTCGAACATTACAGCACCTACGCAAGATCCCTGCATCGGGTCTGGCATATTCTTGTAATCTACCGGAGGACCTGCATGAAGAATTACTTTTCCATTATTTTCAGCAAACTCTGGAATTACCTCTTTTGCACGAACGTTGTCTTTTAATACTGGCTGGCTGGCTACAACCTTAGCAATCACTTCACGGTTCTTCTCTTCGATTCCTTCGTAATTTCTTAAGAAGTTCAGAGTCTTAATAAGTTTTACATTTCCGCCTGCCGGTGGAGCCCAGTCATACTGTACAACTTCGCATCCAAACTCTTCTACAACTTCTGCGAAGCTCTTCAGTCCGATGTTGATGATACGTGGTTTCTCAGAAAGAAGCTCTTTTAATGTCTCAGCTGGTGTATGTTTCTCACATGCAACAACCTCTTTTGCGCGAATCTCTTTCTCTGGCTCCTGGAAATCTCTTCCGATAGCGTGGATAGCTGTCTGACATGCAAGCTTGTTGTTCTCACATACGATAACTCCAGCCTCTTTTAATTTGTTAACTGCCTCATCATATCCCTGATAATCTCTTCTTGTTCCACATACTGTAGCGATGAAGAATACTTTTCTTCCTGCTGCATCTGCTTTTGCCTGAAGTTCTTTGATTGTCGGGATCAATGATCCTGCCATATCTGCGTGTGAACCATATCCAAGCATGATGTCAAGAAGGACAACTCCTGTAGACGGATCATCTACTGCTTCCTGCATACACTCAATACGTTTTGCAGGATCGATCATCGGATGTGGTTTACCCTGTGTATAAGCATCATCTCCAAGGTCAACTACTACGTTGCCATCTAACTGGAGCATATATCCTTCAACGTCCTCTGGTGGAACTTTGCAGTTCATTGCATCTTTGATCAGCATAGCTGCCTCATTTGCAAGTGTACCACCTGAGTAGTAAGCTTTGATCGTCTTTCCGTCTTCTGCTTTGTAGAATTCAGACTCATCTACATCAACAGTAGCTTCCGGAACCTTTGTTCCTCTTACAAGACCTACAGCAAGACGAGCTGCCTCATCCAGTGTGTATGCATGATAGAAGTTCTCCTCATGATACTCTGGCTTCTCTCCAACGAACAGAGTAACAACTGGTTTGCTGAAGTTAGAAAGTCTTGCAGAGATTTTATCTCTTACTTCTTTTGCAGGCGGTTTGGAAACGATTACAAGTACTTTCACTGTATCGTCGTCTTCCATTGCATCGATCATATCCATCATTGTGATTCCACCGACCTCAGCCTTCAGGTCACGTCCACCGATACCGATAGCATTTGTAACGCCCTCACCAAGTCTGTCGATAATTGTTGTAAGCTCCTGGATACCTGTTCCTGAAGCTCCGATGATTCCGATAGAACCTTTCGCTACATTATTTGTAAATGCGATCGGAACTCCCTGAATGATTCCTGTACCACAGTCAGGGCCCATAACTGCAAGTCCTTTTGAATGAGCTTTCTCTTTCAGAGCTTTCTCATCCTCAATTGTTACATTGTCACTGAACATGAATACGCTCAGTCCCTCATCCAGTGCACGGTCAGCCTCTAATGCTGCATAAGCTCCCGGAATAGAGATAACTGCCAGGTTTGCATTGGACATTTTCTTCAGTGCCCCGTCCCATGATTTTACACTTTCAGAACCTTTCTTTCCTTCTGCTGCTGTAGACTGTTTCTTTAAGAACTCCTCAACTTTGTCCATTACAGCATCAAGTACTGCTTCATCATTAACATCAGCTACAACTACCATATCATTTGCTGTAGCGTCAATTAACTCATCTGTTGTAAGTCCACTCTCCTTAAAAATATCTTTGTTCGCCGGTGTAGCCATCATAACCTGAATCTTGTTGACTCCATCCAGTGAAGAAAGCTCATTTGTCAGAAGCATCAGAACTACTGAATCCTGGTAACTGCCTTTTTTTACGACTGTCTTTAACATGTCATTTCTCCCTTCTTATCTAGTTCATTGTTTTTATAGTTTGATATCATCTATTTTTGAGATGGAACCTGGGAAGCAGAGGAATGCTCCACTTCCTGGTCCATTGGAAATTGCACGAAACAAATGAATTAGTCAGCGAATCTGTTTTTGTGATCGTATCTGTCAAAGTGAATTGCGTCACTCTTGAGATAATCAACAAGCTCATCTACGACTTCGATTCCACCTTCAGCATAAGCTTTGTCTCTTCTCATAAGAGCTCTCTGTCCTGGGTAGTATACTTTGTCAAATCCCGGAGCTGGTCTCATAGCATTTAACTCATCGCATGTCTGAGACATATTCTTCTTGAACTGCTCAGCACCGCAGAATCTCTCTGGATCGATAACGATAATTGTCTGTCCAAGCTCACGTCCTTTAGAGCAGTCATGATACATGGAGCTTACATGTTTACCAAACGGTACTCCAAGAAGTACTCCTGAGAAGATGTCTACCATCATCATAAGTCCATATCCCTTAGCACCGGCAATCGGTACAAGAGCATTTACTTTATGTGGATCTGTTACAGGAGCTCCGTCCTCATCTACAGCCCAGTCTGCAGGAATCTCAGCACCCTGTGATCTCTTGTCCAGGATTTTTCCCCAAGCCTGAACTGTTGTAGCCATATCAAATACAACATTACGATCGTCTGCTGTCGGGCAAGCAAATGAAATCGGGTTTGTTCCATAATAAGGCTCTGTTCCGCCGTATGGTACTGCCATCGGATCTGACTGGCAGAATGTAATAGCTGCAAGTCCTTCTTTTGCACACATCTCTGTATAATATCCGATCGCTCCTGTATGAGATACATTCGCCATACCTACAATAGCAACTCCGTTCTCTTTTGCCATCTCAATAGCTTTCTCAGTAGCTTTTGTTGCTACCCAGTAACCGATACCATTGTCTCCATCCATGATTCCTGAGCAAGGGCCCGTCTGATTCCATGTGATGTTTGGCTCATGTGTGATTCCGCCTTTGAAGATTCTCTCACAGTAATACTCAACACGAACAGCACCATGTGAAGCAAATCCTCTCTCATGTGCCCATGTCAGAATTTCTGCTGTCTGATCAGCGTGATCCTCACGAAGTCCCGCCTGGATCAACTTGTTTTTCATTAAGCCCTTAAGCTCTTCTCTTGAAAGTCTCATTCTTTCATACCATCCTTTTCTTTATTTTCTCTCTTTATATACCATATAGTTACCTATATAATTATCTACGTGTTTTCTTTACATGCAGTATTTTTCTAATTTATGCATCTTCTAATTCACACTTTTTCAATTCATCTTTTCTATTTTGTCACATTATTGACAAACTCTTATATAGCATATACGCCGGTACATACAGTTTCTTTATTGCTCCCAGCAATGCCGCTCGCTTTTTTTACTGTATATACCGGCATATGATGTCAATCGTATATAATTTATATTCGATTTTATTATGTGCTAAATATCATTTTCAGTGTAAGAACATCCTTCAGGTTATGTACTATATATTACAGAGCAACGTCTCTGTTGCAGTCTTTAGAGTAGATGTAAACTAGCTCTTCCTCACGTCCCTCATCACCTATAGCGTAGCAAGCTTGTGGAATATAAGCGTCCATGAAGCAGTAATCACCTTTCTGAAGCGGTACCCAGTCATCTCCAAGTCTGTACATAGATTTTCCAGACAGGAAATACATACCATGCTGCTGAACATGTGTCTCGATATATCCATGAGAAGCTCCGATGTGGAATTTCAGGATATGCATGTTCATGTCAAATCCGATGTCATGAGCTGATGGAAGGAAATCCTGTACGTAGCAGTTCTCCATTCCTTCATAGGACATCCACTCAAGATCATTAGCATTTCCAACTACTGTGTGAGCACTGTGCCCTGCAACTGGCTCATAACGGCGTCTGTATACATATAATGTAGCCTCGCCTTTAGCTTCAAAAGTAATGTTGTTACTTGCTGGTGAGTAAATGTATCCACCTTTTGTAAGTTCTGCGGACTGATCATCATTCTTTACTGAAAGTTCACCATCAACTACATATAAGAAGGACTCGATTCCCTCTCCACCGATTCCTGTATTCTTTCCACCTTCGTGAACATGTACAAGATAGTCAGCAAATGTTGCACCCATAGCCGGTGAGCCAAGAATTGTAACATCACAGTTCTCATATCCCGGAACTACATTCTTTACAAGTCCATCTGGATCAAGAACGATGTAATCTCCTTTTTTAATAATGGAACGTGTGTCCAAAAGTGCATCACGATATCCTAATTGATTGTTTAAGTAACTCATTACCAAATACCTCTCTTTCTTAATGCGGAACACAAAATCAAATTCAGGTTTTGTTGTTACCATGTTTTATGGTCTTATTATGTCATTAAAGCTTAAAATTTGCAATCGGAATTTTAGATAAAAGGTTCAACCACTTTTTATCTACTTTATGGTAAGTTTTGTCTAATGACTTCTCTTGAAAATGACATTTTTTGTGATATACTGTTAATTATTGGATAAGAGCCTATATATTTTAGCTATAATCGATTTAATAAATATAAAAATAATGATGAAGATTATGAAATTGTTTTAGAAAATGAAAAAATAGATATTAATGCAACTGAAAATGAAA
>OLNS01002013.1_pt1 | contig 14214 bp, 6 predicted proteins | sample 1673031 | NCBI WGS metagenome assembly OLNS01 (sample SAMEA3136748, study PRJEB25190) | human gut metagenome | biome: human gut; feature: human-associated habitat; material: faeces | place: Austria | collected 2013
CTTGCGCATCTTTCTGCCAATCGGCAAAATCATTTTGTATGCTGGGATTGAACCATAATCCGATGCGAATACCCAATTTCTTGCCTTTCTCTACAATAGGTTTCAGCCCATGAGGGAACTTTGTGGGGTTGGGCGTCCAGTAATCGCCACTTTTCCAGATATCCTTAAAACTACCTCCGGCAGTCTTCGAGTTAGGGCTTTTTCCGCTCTGCCAGCCATCGTCCAGTTGAAAGAGGGTAATGCCCATGCGTGCGGCACGGTCTAGTTCTGCCAGACAGAAAGCCTCATCTATTTTGGCATCCTGGCTACGGTCGCCCCAGGTATTGAGCATAATCATCTCATCCTGTACGGCGGTATGATGGCGCAATTGTTTCTGATAGAGGCGCAAGGCAGTAAGCGCTTCTTGCTCGCCGCCGGTATAGATGCCGGTAACGCATCCATAAACGCGGGTCCAGCTATCCGGCTTTACATCATGAGACGCAATGCCCAGCCCCACTACCATAAAATCGCTAAAGTCCGCCACGAAGTCAGAACCCGGATAATGTAATTGGGTACTGCTGCTAGGAGCCTCTTTCAAAAAAAAGAAGCCTTGACGCGTAACTACGTCATGAGCAAAAAGCAAATTACCACGATACGTATTGCGACGGTAAGGAAGCCAGGTACGCCCGGCCACCAGATTGTCGTTCCAATCGGTGTAGTCGAAAAACTCTATTGTGCGGGCACTCCAATGATTGCCGGATAGTTGCAACCTGTCGAGCGTGGGAGTTTTCACCCCCGTAGCCATATCGGCCGTGTGCTCTATATTTTTGCGGTCAGCGTTAGAACGGTTATCCTCCTTATTCTGATAAAGTTCCACTTGCCCTTTCAGATAGGTGTCGCAAGCAATAGCGGGACAGTCTGCATAAATGCGATAGCGACGCTCTATATTCAGCGAACCGATAGTGCAAGCCACGGTAGCCTGCAGATAACTGGCGTGGATGCCGTTCGTCGGTATCTCGTTCACGGTAAGTGTAGCATCCGTAGGGATACCTTTCACAATCGAGAAATCGGGTTGTTTGCCCTGTACCGGAATGTTTTTTCCGTGTTGCTTGTCAGTAAGGCTGATGGTAACAGGCGCACCGTTATTCCACAGCATGACGCGTTCCATATAGTTATTGCCCATACGTAGCGTGTCACCTTTCAGAAAAGCGTAATACTGTTGTCCTCCCCAAAGCGGCAAGGTACATATTGCCGATAGAAATATCGTGATAATATTTTTTTTGCTCATAGTTTGTCTACGGTTTGATGTAAGCTCCCGGAACTTCCAACAATTTGTTGGGTTCGTTGAAGCGTTGGTTATCGGGCACATCGCGTTTGCCCAGACCCGCTTGCATAAGTTGCTTCAGTTCCGACAGGTGATGATGATAGATGTCGCGCGGTTCTACACGATGCTTGTGGCAGAGTCCGGCTGCCATACCTACTACTTCACCCATCATGCCGGTAGTACGCATCACACGTACCGTACCCAAGGCTACATGGGTGCAGCTCATATTGCGGCCTGCCATAAAGAGGTTGTCCACATTGCGCGAATAGAGACAGCGATAGGGAACGGCATAAGGATGAATCCAACGATGCACCGTGGCCGACTTGAATTCATTGCCGGGAAAGCGGACACTGTTCACGCTGTCGGGGAAGTGAAGGTCGATGCTCCAAGTGGTGGTAAACGAAGCATCCTCGTGCGCCACATTCTTGTCTATATCGTCCTGTGACAGTACGTAGTCGCCCAAGAGACGGCGTGATTCACGTTTGCCTGAAACATACGCCACCCAGTCGAGGGAACGGTTGGCATACTTCTTATGGTCTTTATAGTGATTTTTCAGATAGCTCCAGTTGGAATATATCACCAAAAGTCCATAGTCGCGTACACGTTCAGCTTCGCTGACTTGATTACGGTTCATACCCGTTTCCCATTTCCACTCGCCCATGGTTACAGGCTCACAGTTTTCAGCGTCAAAGCGCACGCCATATTCAAAATGAGGGAATGAGGTTTTCTTCTTCATATCCTTACTATACCATTGTATAGAAGCCCCCATCACCAATGAGTCGGGTTGCTCGGGAGCAAGGCTCTCGCCATATTCATCGCGACCTTCACGCCCCATAGCCCAATCGGCACCGGCTAAATAGCCTATGGTAGCATCACCTGTGCAGTCGCTAAAGAGAGGAGCGGTAAGTTCAGTTTGTTCGCCCGTCTCGATGTGCTGGATAGTGACTGACGCAATGCGGTCTCCTTGCATCTTCACGGCTACCGCACGCTGAGAAACATAAAGAGTAATGTTCTTTTCGGCATCTATAAAGTCTTCCTTCTTCCGGTCTTCATAGTAGTCACCCGGTTGGGCATTGCCGGAGCGTTCATGACCGAATTCACGTATCATACGCCCCAATCCCTGATTAGGCCCCATTTCGATGATACCGCCGAGATGTACACGAATCTCTGACGAGTTATTGCCGCCCAATACAGGACGGTCGTTCACTAGTGCTACCTTACAACCTAATCGGGCAGCAGATGCGGCAGCACACATTCCGGCTATTCCCCCTCCTACTACCACAAAGTCGTATTGATGAGCGGGCACCGTCTGTTGTTGTCGCAAGCGGGCACGAAGTGCGGCTGTCTCTGCCGCATCCCAGGTAGCGGGCTGCGTGTTCGCATCGGTCGTTAGGTAAATGGCATCGCAACGACCGTCGAAACCGGTGAGGTCTTTCAGCGCAAGGGTGGTAGTCCCCGCTTTCAATACTGCCTTTCCGGCAAATTGCCATTGCCAGGAATTACCTGTATGTCCTAATGTAGCTTTCAGCAATTTGCCGCCTAAAGCCAGGCGGAATTTTCCGGGACCTTCGGCATCGGTCCAAGGTGAAGTCCAGTTGTAAGTACGGGCATATACGTAGTAAGTGCCCGCCTGGGGAATGTTGATTTCTGCCGTAGCATCCGCCACAGGGATGCCCATACCATGTGCCATGAGATAGGGCGAACCCATTTGATCCATGAACTGCTGGTCGAGCACCCAGCCGCCTCGCTGGCTGAAACTTTCAGCTTCGATGAGCAGTTCTTCGGCTACAGCCACAAGGCTACAAGCTACGGCTATGCATGTCAATAAGAATTTTTTCATCACAGTACAGCGTTTTTATGATTATTGTCTACTATCTTCACAGAGGGAACAGATTATCTCGCCATTTTATAAATTTCATTGCCTGCCATCAAAAAAGCACCAACTCCATAAACTTCCGTCATGTCACGAGTCACTTTCTTCGGGTCGGCACCGATTTGCTGCACATAACCCAGTTTCCCATTCGGTTCCACAGCCGAGACTAATGCATTCCAGCCTTTTATCATTACAGGAAGATAAATTTCCTTATCCAATAAACCTTCGTTTATTCCATAAGCAATGGAATAGACAATGAAAGTAGTGCAACTCGTTTCCGGTGATGGATAAGAGGCAGGATCCAAAAGACTGGCATGCCAGAAACCGTCCGGATGCTGTAATCCGGCAACACGGGTAGCCAGTTTTGCAAATAATTCCTCATAGAATTTGCGGTTCTTATCTTTCTTGGGCAGTTCCTTTAATATTTCAACCAGACCACCAAGCACCCAACCGTTGCCACGTCCCCAAAAGACTTTCTTACCATTGGCTTCGCGCTTATCAAAATAACGCCAGTCACGGTAGAACAAGTTTTCTTCTTTATCGAACAGGTAATCATAAGTCGCTTTATACTCACGATTCATAAATTTGATATATTTTTTCTCTCCGGTCAGCATATACAGTTTGGCATATACAGGGGGAGCCATAAAGAGAGCATCACACCAAGTCCAACGTTCCAAGGTCTTTAAGTCTCCCTCCACCAGCTTGAAACTACCTTCGGATGGATGATTGACAATCCATTCCGTACGGGCGAGCGTAGGGATAATCATTGCTTCGTCTTTGTACTTGCGGTATAAATCCAAAAAGGACTGTGATACAGCGATGTCATCAGCATGGTAAAACCGTTTGTCCGGCTGCCAGCAATTCCGTCGGCCTATACGGGTAAGCCACTTATAATATGTATCATCATTGTCTTCTTTTTCAGCCAATTCCGCCCAATCCACCATGCCGACATAAAGAGCACCTTGCGGCCAGTTCAAGTCGTCATGTTCAGGAGCGGGGTGTGGATTGGCAATCTGCCAATCCGCCACCTTTCGCATGATAGACTTTATTTCTGCTTTTTGAAAAGGAATCTCTGTTGCCATTATAAAAACGGAACATAACAGAGACGCTCCCAATAAAAGTGTTTTTTTCATTCTATATTTATTTGTTTATCATTCGGTCATTACAGTTCAACTGTAGCCTTTAAAGGCAATTGACTGGAAGCAGGCCCGACTAAGATCTCAAAGTCTCCTTTTTCCACTACAAAGCGGTGTTGATTCATATCGTAAAAAGAGAACGCATCCTCATCCAGCACAACAGAAACCCGCTTCTTCTCCCCTTTCTTCAAGAATACCTTTTCATATCCTTTCAGTTCTTTCAACGGACGGGGAACAGAAGACTGTACATCATGCACATACACCTGTGCCACTTCCGAAGCATCCATCTTACCTGTATTCTCTATATCAAAGCTAACGGTAACCTGATGCTCACCCGTTTTCTCCGCAGCCATATTACTATAAACGAAAGTAGTATAGGACAAACCGTAGCCAAACGGATAGAAAGGTTCTTTTCCCGAACGGTCGTATCCACGATAACCGACAAAGACACCTTCGGAATAGTCTACACGCTTAATCTCCGCCTTTAAGTTCTCGTAATAACTGCCGTGCACCGGATTATCTTCCCATTTCCGCTCGATAGAAATCGGTAGCTTTCCACTTGGAGAAATCTTACCGGTCAGGATTTCAGCTATCGCCTGGCCGCCTTCCTGTCCCGGATACCAGGCCATAAGAATCGCTTTTGCGGCATCATACCAGTTGGTGAAATCCACACCGCCACCGGCGTTCAGCACAACCACAACATTGGGATGCATGGACGCAATCTTCTTGATAAACAATTCCTGATAGCGGAGCAAGGCAAACGGACGGTCAAAGCCTTCGCCTTCGGTATTACTATTGAAACCTGTGCAGAACACAACATTATCCACCTTTGCCAATCCTTGACGAAGTTTCGCCTCATTAAGGCTATAAGCATTAAAACGAATGATGGCCGAAGAAATATTATCAAAGAATTCAATCCGGAAACGATATTCCTTACCACCCTCAACCGGCAGTTCAACTTCACGGCTAGAGTAGGAATGATTTCCCCAATCTCCCGTAATATGCTTGTCATTCACAAACAGACGATAACCGTCATCACCACCGATATGAAGTTTCAACTGACCGTCAGTTTGTGGCATGTAGCAGGCTGTCCAACGGACAGAGAATCCATCTGTCGGAAAGCCGTCCAAAGGTGCTCCATATCCCCAGTCATAATCAACAGAGGATTCCGTGCGTATTACTTCAGGCTGGCCCGAAAGAGTCTTGTTTTTAAAGTATTCAGCTTTGAAGCCTTTCATCTGACGATTAGCATCAGTATAAAACTCATGGACAATATCTTCATAAATCACATCATCCGTCAATAGTAACAGATTCTTTTTCTTCAATTCCTTCAAGCCTTGAGCCACTGAGACGGTAGAAAAAGGAGTGACAAACCCACTACCGCCACCGGTAGGAATCAAATTTGCATTAGGCCCCATCACGGCTGTCTTTCCTTTCAGCGGGAGCAAGTTTCCTTCATTCTTCAACAGGACTACACCCTCGCGCGCCAGTTCTAAAGCTGTCTGGCGGGAGAAAGGATTATCCTCTGCGATGTTGCTGTCTTTCTGTTCCTTATCCAGCATACCATAAGCAATCAGAGTTTGCAGGATGTGTTGTACTTTCAGGTTGATGGTTTCTTCTGTCACTGTGCCAGTCTTGATAGCAGGCAACAGATTCTCCAAATTCATAAAACGTCCTTTCGGCATTTCGAGGTCAAGTCCGGCGTTAGCAGCGCCTACGGCGGAATATACGGAAGTCCAGTCAGACATCAGAATACCTTTGAAGCCCCAAAGATTGCGCAAGACATCAATATTCAGCCATTTATGTTCGGTGGCATGGACACCGTTCAACAGATTGTAGCTGTTCATTACGGCGCCGACATTGGCTTCCTGTACAGCTTTCCGGAAAGCCGGGAAATAGATTTCCTGCAAAGTACGTTCGTCTATGTCAGAGCTGGCATGGTGGCGGCTCCATTCCTGGTTGTTGGCAGCAAAGTGTTTGATTGTAGCAATGACTCCTTCCGATTGTACTCCCAGGATATATTGTTTCGCCGTTTCACCTGTCAAGTAAGGGTCTTCACCGAAGTATTCAAAGTTACGGCCGCACAACGGAGCACGATAGATATTCACGCCCGGACCCAACAGGATATTAACTCCTCTTGCCTTGGCGTCCTGTCCCAAGCCTTGCCCTAACTTATAAAGTAATTCCCGGTTCCAAGTAGAAGCGGAAAGTATTCCGGAAGGATATAAAGTGCTCTTGGGAGCATGATTACGAATTCCCTGCGGCCCGTCAGCCAACTTGATTTCAGGTATTCCCAAACGGGGAATGGCACGCAGAGAAAAACTGGTATATCCGGAGATATACTCTATTTTCTCTTGCAAAGTCATTTTTGATACAATGTCCTTCGCACGTTGTTCGGCTTGGGGAGTGATTGTTTGTGCACAGGTTAATATGCTCCATGCAAGCATACATAAACCTATGCCTCCTATTTTCTTTTTCATGGTGATTCTGTGTTAATATAATATGTGTAAAAAACCAACTTAGCTATCAGCTCTTCACACACTTTTGTTCTTTACATTTTTAGTCTATCAGTTCTATTTTAACGGTCTGTCCTTGTACCAGAATATGATATTCGCCGGCTTCAAGGAAGCGTTTACCATCCTCATTGACAAAACCGAAATCACGTTCCAGGTCGATGTCGAAACGGAAAGTCTTCGTTTCGCCGGCTTTGATAAGTTGTTTCTCAAAGTGTTTCAGTTCTTTCACCGGACGGGTGATAGAGCAATAAGGATCGGAAATAAACCAATGAACAGTCTCTGCTCCGTCGCGGGAACCGGTGTTGGTGACGGTCACTTCTGCTGACAGTTTATCGCCACGCTTCACCTTAGTGGCAGAAGGGGTAACAGTGCCATACTTAAATTCGGTATAACTTAATCCATGCCCGAACGGATATAACGGATCGCTTGTTATATCTTTATAAAATCCCTGATGTCCGCGTCCGCTCTTGCGGCGATTATAATAAATAGGAATTTGTCCTGTGGAGTAAGGGAACGTCATGGCTAGTTTACCGGAAGGGTTGATACGTCCGGATAAAATTCCTGCCATTGAACGCGCACCATTTATTCCCGGTTGCCATATCTCCAATATAGCATCACAAAGAGGTTCCATGCGATTTAACTCCAAGGGACGTCCATTAGAAAGCACCAATATAACAGGTTTACCAGCCTCCTTTAGTTCTTTCACCAATTCTTCCTGAATCTGTGGCAAAGCAATCGTAGAACGGGAAGCATTCTCACCACTCCAGGTAAGCATCTCGCCCAAACAAACAATGACTACATCAGACCAACGAGCAACGTCCAATGCGCCAGCAAAACCTGAACGGTCATTGCCCTGCGGTTTGCATCCCATTGCATAACGTAATTCGGCGTCTCCTCCAAACTCGGCAGTCAACCCATCATAGAGCATTTCCACATCCGTATCTTTTCCATGTCCGCACCAGGAACCCAATAAGTCCCAACCATTTTTTGCCATTGGACCTACTACGGCAATCTTTTTTTTGTTTGTAAGTGGTAATATCTGATTGTCATTTTTCAACAACACCATTGATTCTGCTGCTAGTTGAGCGGCCACAGCCATACTTTGCGGACGGAAAAAACGATCCTTCTCATTAGTAACCGGAGTATAAGGACGTTCGAACAAACCCAGACGGAATTTTACACGCAATACTCGACGGACTGATTCGTCAACTTGTGCCATTGTTACCTTACCTTCCTCTACAAGCTCTTTCAGATGACGATCGTAGGCATGAGACATCATATCCATTTCAAGCCCCGCATTAAAAGCATACCGAGCAGCATCTTTCTTTGTAGCGGCCAATCCCTGATTCTTTAACTGTTCCACAGCCCCCCAGTCAGACACAATGAACCCGTCATGTTTCCAGCGTTTCTTTAATATCTCGGTCATGATATAAGGATTAGCTGACCCGGGTACTCCACTGATGTCATTGAAAGAACTCATCAAAGTGGCCGCACCAGCTTTCACTCCCATCTCATAGGGCAGTAGATAAGTATCCCAAAGAGTTTGAGCTGAAATTTCGGTATAAACATAATCTCGCCCAGCCTCCGAAGCACCATAACCTACATAGTGTTTCAGACAAGCAGCCATACGGTTCTCTGCTGACATATCATCTCCCTGATACCCACGCACCGAAGCAACGGCAAACACTCCATTTGTATAAGGATCTTCACCATATCCTTCGGCTACACGTCCCCATCGAGGATCACGTGCCACGTCGATCATGGGAGAAAAAGTCCAATCAACCCCAGACATGCGGGCTTCTTGTGCAGATACCGCACATGCCTGTTCTACCAATCCCGGATTCCATGAACAGGCCTGCCCCAACGAAATAGGATATATGGTGCGAAATCCATGAATAGCATCGTAGCCAAAAATGATGGGAATGCCCAAACGAGATTCTTCCATCGCTTTTTTCTGCATACTATTACGCAACTCTGGATTTATATCAAAGTAAATCAAAGAACCAATCTCTGACGGTACTTTTTTCACTTCTTCGCCAACATTATTCACATTGTTATTTCGTCCCAATGTATATTGGTTTAGCTGCAAAACCTTTTCCTCCAATGTCATACGCGATATTAAATCATCAATACGTTTTTCAATTGGAGCTTTGGCATCCTTATACAAAGGAATACTCTTTTTATCTTTTGACGAAAGAGAATGTGTGACTCCCAATAGGCACAATCCCAAAATCAAAACTTTTTTTCTCATCAATGTTTTCGTCAGTTAATTATTATTTCTATTTTTCAGATGTATATCAAACAATACGTAAGCAGATACTTATTCCAGCCATTCCATGCACTTATCATTTAACTAAGTACCAGACACTTACAATCAGTTCATTGGAGATATATGCCCAACGAACCGGAGAACTATGACCTGCCAATACATTCATTTCCAACAATTAATGTATCTCGTAGCAATTGACTATGACTTACCGAGCGGTAACTTCAAATAACTTCAACCATCCGGCAGATGTTACATTGTTCTTTACAGCAAGGTGAATTCCAATCTCATTCTGCTTTGCCGTGTCAACAATCCCAACAGCCCACATGTATTTACCTGCCTCCACGCCTTCAATCCGGGTTGTAAACGTATATGATTTAGCCGTACCTTTCACCCAATCACAAGCTTCCGGTTCTCCATCAACAAATACATACTTCGGTTTATCATTCTTGGTGTCCAATAAAGCAAAAGCCACTTTATATTTATTCTTCCACTGGGGAATATTCGTCGGACAATATCCCCAACCAAAATTATTCCAACGGTGCGCTATTTCAATCTGTTTACCATTAGAGATAGTTGTAGGCAAAGAAATTCTGTCCGGAAATAAACGGTAGCTTCCTTCTGTACAGAATTGTTTAACTAATTGGAAAGCTTCATTAAACCATGAATAAGTTTCTCCATTGCGAAAGTCTGAATTATAGCGTAAATCCATCATATTGACGCAGGCTGTTTTAGCCTCATCAAACTCACCCTGACGTACTTCTGCATAATTGGCATATCCATCTCCCTGAATCGAGTTTCCATGAGAATTTTTCACCCAGCCACCTTCCATTACTACAGGAACGAGATACTTCCACTTGGCTATAAAATTGCGTTCCCAAGTAGAATAATAAGTTTTCATACCAAACGCATCGTGACGTAATGAATATCCTTTAGCTACTGCTTTTCCTATTAATCTTTCAGTATCTTTATCATAATTATTGCCGTCCCATTCCTTACTTGTACCTATCCAACGATGATAATTTACAAACACAGGAACTTTATCAAATACTTGAGAATATAAATCTGTCACCCAATCGAAAACAGCCTCACGAGTCGGCAGCTCCGGTTTTCCCAACTCACGCACCTGATAGTACCATACACTATGATACTCTCCCCATTTTCCAAATCCTGAACCACTTACAAACTGTACTTTGTCGGGATCATTAAAATCCTTAGCCAAAGCCCTGATAAATTTCTCATAATATTTCTGGAAAATAGGATCATCCGGATAGGGAGACCATACTTTTACTGAACCTGTTTGTGTTTCATATCCTTTCGCGCCAGCCTCTTTTACAAAATTCGGAGTAAAATTATAGTGCTTATCACGGCTATCCACCACAAAAGTAAAGGCCAATTTCATATTTCTTTGCTTAGCTCCCTCTATCAACATCTTCAGTCGCTTAGCCGAAGGGGTATCACAATCGGAGTTCCATGCATATTTTCCTTCTTCAGGATTAAAATCAGCCCAGGCACCACGAAGGTATAAGGTATTTGCATAATCAGAGACCTTTACAGTGCCTTCCGATGACGGGAAATTATCATAATCCTGCCAGAATGTGGAAGATAAACCATCACCAATACCCGCATATAATACCCATCCGGAAAGAGGATTATGCAAAATGATATTTCGATTCTGCTTTACCGTGACAATGCTGTTTCCAGGAATAGAAGTATCTTCTACCAAACCATCATCACCATTACCACCTCCCTCTTCATCATTATCACTGCCGCAAGCGACTAATGATATAGCCATAGAAAAAATAAGCCCACAACTTATTTTTCTCAAACTGCACATATTTTGAAAATTAATCTTCATACCTATAGCTCTTATTTTTTTATGCTTACTTTCGACAATTTTAACCAGCCCGAATCCAATATATCCCCTTTGGCGGCAATATCCAGCCCTATGAGATCTTTATTACTCCGGTCAACCAGGCCCACAGCCCAAACATAAGTACCCGTTTCAACTTTGGACATATCCGGCTCAAATACATATTCAGCGGGACTTCCTTTTATCCACTTGGATAAATCTGTATTCGTATCCACAAATGTATATCGCACCTCATTCGTTTCAGAATCGAGCAAAGCGAAAGCTACTTTATATTTTTGATTCCATTGCGGAATATTAGTAGGACAGTACCCCCATCCCATATTGTTCCAGCAATGTTTAATAGTCGGAGTTCCTTTTTTAGAGACTTCTAACGGTAAAGAGATCTCACTGGGGTAGAGCCTATACCCGCCTTCCCGAAGGAATCGGCGTACTAAATCAAAAGCATCTTTAAACCAAGACTCTGTATCGCCAAAACGGAAATCCATCATATTGACATGTGCCTCTTTGCTGTCATCAAACTCACCGCGTCTTACGTCCTCGTGTGAATCCTTGCGATATCCTCTAGGATCCTGCCAATAACTATGTGATTTGACAATCCAGCCACCTTCCATAATAATGGGGCAGATATTACGATATTTTTTTGCGAACCTACGCTCCCAACTGCCATAATAGGTTGTCATGCCAAATGCATCATGACGCAATGAATATCCTTTCTTGATTGCTTCTTCCAACATTTCTTCACTGTCAACAGCAAAATGTTCATCATCTACCCAATCTTTTCCCGCACCAATCCATCTATGGTAGTTAATTACTACTGGAACTTTATCAAAAGCTTGAGAATATATATCTGTCACCCAATCGAAAACTGCTTTCTTTGGAGTATCATCACCTGTTGAATAAATCATTGTATGATATTCTCCCCATTTCCCAAGTCCGAATCCATCTATAAATTCAACCTTCGAAGGATCGTTGAAATCTTTAGCCAGAGCCTTCACAAATTTAGTATAGTACTTCTGAAAAACAGGATCGTCAGAATAAGGTGACCATTTACCTTTATTCATAAATCCTTTTGCACCGGCATCTTTTACAAATTGAGGAGTAAATTCTGTTCTCTTATCACGACTGTCAACTACAACACGAAATGCCAAACGCATATTCCGCTGATAAGCTCCTTCAATATATGCTTTTAAATTAGAATCAATTTTCCAACCATATACATCTTCCTGTGGATTAAACTCTGTCCAACTAGCGCGAATATAAAGCGTATGAGCATAATCTGTCACACTAACATTGTGTCCTAGTTCAGGAATATACATATGGTCATACTGTGCCCAAAAATCTGCAGCATCCACTCCCATACTTGCATAGAGCACCCATCCTGTAAGCGGGTTATGAAGAATACGCAAAGAATCAGGCTGAATCGTAACTATGTTATTCTCCGGTAGTTCCTTATCAAATGAAACGGCTGAATTCTCGTCTCCGAAAACAGGAGATAAAAGGAACATAAACAGACAAAGAGACACAATTACTCTATAATAACTAATCTTTCTTATAACCATACTACTAATTGTTTTTTAAAGAGTGCTATATCATTGTTCTCTTTATTCATATAAAAATCACGAGATTGATATAGCACTCTTAATTTTATCCTGCTTGATTATCTCTTATCAAAGAATACTGTCAGTTCTTTAATATCTAATTCTATGTAATTAACTCCTACAGGTACACTAAAGAAGGCATAGCGGTTATGAGATTGCCCTCCGACTACAGTCTGTTTCTGATTGTAGTCACTCTCTGCAATATCAAGGCAACCGTCATAAGATCCTCTGATGGCATCTGCTGTTGAACCAAAGGTATAGCAACCTGCACTTTGCGGTCCGACTTTAAAGTTCAATCCACCCGGATGTGCATTTCCATCTTTGTCTTTAATGGAATTCTTTCTGGGTAACTCCGCTCCTTTGTATATAAACAAATAAGGATTTGCCAAACTAGGTGTCATAGAATGAGCCATAGTGAATCCTGTATCACCAGTGCCATCTTTAGCCCATCCATCGTATGGTCCCCAAATAAAGACTCTTTCAATAGTGGTAGTCATCGTATTATTATTCCATGTCCACGAAACAACCATTGGTTTAGGATCTGTTTCGGGGGAGTAAATCGTAACCTTTTTAGTATTTATGTTAATCACAACACGATAGACACCCGCAGTCTTGATATTCCAATGATAAGCAAGTGCAGCTGCTTCCGGACTCATTGTCGAGATATTCATTGCTGTACCATCTGTAAAATCGCCCGATTCTTCGGGAGCAATAGCCATATCTTTCTGTCCATTAAACAAGATCGGGAAATAAATAGTACCAGGTTGCAGTTCTGCATGGAACGCATATTGATTTTCATCTTCTATCGTGCGAGTCATCTCTACATCTGCACTAACACAAGTTCCGGCAATATAGATTTTATCAGCTTCTATAAAATTACTAGCCAAACCTATAGTAACGGTACGTGTTTCAAAATCTACCACTACACGATACTGCCCATCTTCAGGAATCACCCAATATCCAGCATTATCTATCCCCTTAATTTTAGCTTCCATTGCTCCATCAGTAATCTGTTGTTCTGCAGCAACTGGTGAGATGGCATTAATCTTATTTTCATCTTTCCAAACAATCGGGAAGTGAAGATTACCTGCCTTCAAGTCACAAATGGAAACATAACGCTTCGGCTGACTTTCCATTGGCAAGATTTCGATATCTTCACCATCAACAGCTGTGCCTGACATATAAAGATGGTCTGCTACAAAAGTCTTTTCAGAATACATCTTTACTTTTATAGTAACTGTAGAAACTTCCGGTTTTACAAACTTAGGCCCTTCTACAGAACCGATAATACGGGCTTGTAACTTTACTAAATCACCAGGCTGCTGCTTCCACTTTGACACCAATAAACTCTGCAATTCTTTATGAGTATAACTTTTAGAAAAATCATCATCAATATACTCCCTTATCATTGTGTTTGTTCCAAAACTGTTATTTTCCAGATCCATTTTATAAAGATAGGAAATATAATAGTCAGAGCCTATTGGGTCAGCTTCCGTCCAGTTTAACGTCAATGCAACCTCATCCGGGGTATCTTCCTTGAGTTCTATTTCATAATCAGAAGGAGTAAGAACTAAACTTGTACGATTGTCGAGCGAATTAGTAGCATCGTCATCATCATTGCATGCTACTATGAAACACGAAGCAAGTGT
>OLNS01002017.1_pt1 | contig 14175 bp, 15 predicted proteins | sample 1673031 | NCBI WGS metagenome assembly OLNS01 (sample SAMEA3136748, study PRJEB25190) | human gut metagenome | biome: human gut; feature: human-associated habitat; material: faeces | place: Austria | collected 2013
AGCAAAGGACTGAAAATCCTTGTGTCCCCGGTTCGATTCCTGGTGGCACCACTTAAAATCCTGATTCTCAAAAGAGTCAGGATTTTTTATTTTTCTACCAATATGCCACTCCAAGCCGAAAAAGTTAAAAAAGCATGTGAACTTTCTCAGTAACAAGCCTATTAAAAGTAGAGAGTAAATTCAGTTATAGCCAAACAACAAGACAAAAGCACGAAGTTGTTTCGTAATTAATTCACTCTCACATACACATTTCTTCAGTATCCTCTTTTTTATTTCCAATTAATATCTAACTTTGTAAAAAACCTCTAAACGAAGTAATATATGAAGAAGTTATTATCTACACTGATGGTAATTGCCTGTCTGGCACTTGCCATTCCGGCACAAGCCCAAATAAAATTTGGAGTAAAAGGCGGTTTGAATGTTTCCAAAATGTATATCTCCAAGGATGTAGTAAACTCTGATAACAGAGCGGGATTCTTTATCGGCCCAACAGCAGAATTCACACTGCCTCTTCTTGGTTTAGGAGTAGACGTTTCCGCTCTTTACAACCAATACGGAGCCAAAGCAGACAATGAAACTGCAACCAAAAAGAGTATCGAAATTCCTATCAACCTGAACTGGACGATTGGCTTCAGCAGCATAGTCAGCGCATACGTTGCCGTAGGTCCACAGTTCGGATTCAACGTAGGTGACCGCTGGTTCAGTGAAGTTTGTGAATTTAAAAAGAATACTACAAGTTTCAATGTAGGCGCCGGTTTGAAACTCCTCAGTCATTTGAAGGTAGGTGCCAACTATAATTTTGCTCTAAAAGATAATGGTACCATCCATGCTGAAGAAGCCATCGGTTTTAAACAAAACACTTGGCAGATTTCAGCTGCTTATCTATTCTAAAGACACACATAGAGAACCATAAAAAACCTCCTTTCAGGTGACACTGGATATTCACTTGAAAGGAGGTTTCCTTTTTGTATTATATAAACCGTTTATTCGTTATCACAAGGATACACCACTCCCCATTCCCGGCGAAGGGCATCCATCTGCTGCATGATACGAAGTGTCTCGGCATGCGGCATGTAAGGCGATTCCAGCCAGCCTTTTTCAATTGCTTCCAGTGAAGCGTACACCTGATACTCATAGCCTGTAATCTGTTGCGGGGCATCGTACACGGCTACAGTCTGATAATTCGTATCCAGCACTTTGACCGATTGCGGATTATTGATGTTTTCCACTATCAAATGACCTTTGTCACCTGAAATGATTCCCATGCGGTCGGTAGCGGCATGAATGCTTGCCTGCAAGGCAGCCATCTTGCCATCCTTAAACAGTAATGTAATATTTTCCTGTGCATCCACTCCCGTATCCGTTTTCTGGCAGACAGAATGCACGGAAGCTACTTCCTTTCCGAAATACATAGCAGCAAAGTTGAGCAGGTACACACCCAAATCGAGCAAAGCGCCTCCCGCCAGTTCCGGACGTAAGATACGTTCCTTCCGGTCAATTACATATCCTAAATTGGCCGATAAAATATGGGGCGTGCCTATCACTCCTTCTTCTAATAATTCACGAATCTTCAATGAAAGCGGCATGTAACGGGTCCAGATAGCTTCGGTCAGAAATACTTTCTTTTCTTCAGCCAGTTTCAGCAGGTCGGCTGCCTGACGTGCATTGGCCGTAAAGGCCTTCTCACACAGCACCGGCTTGCCCTTCTCAATACACAAACGGGCATTGTCATAGTGCATGGCATGAGGAGTGGCAACATAAATCAAATCCACTTCCGCATCGGAAGCCAGTTCTTCATAACTTCCGTAAGCCTTCGCAAACTGCCATTTCTCGGCAAAAGCCTTTGCCTTTTCTACCGTGCGCGAAGCCACGGCATAGCGTTTCACCCCTTTCATTCCTCCAAGCGTAGCCGCCATTTTTGCCGCAATGCTACCACATCCGATGATTCCAATATTGTAAATTTTCATTTTGAATTAAAGATTAAAAACAGCAGGTACAAATCTATAAAAGTTTCAGGAGGGAACCAGCTATGTGAGGGGCTTTTTGTAACTTTGCAATATGAAAAAATTCGTGGATGTCATAGTACCCCTGCCTATTGCCAGCCAGTACACGTATTCGCTTCCGGAAGGTATGGAAGCGAGCATACAGCCTGGCTGCCGGGTCATTGTGCCTTTCGGACCCAAAAAGTTTTATACGGGCATTGTCACCAAGGTACACGAAACGGCTCCGGAGGCGTATGAAACCAAAGACATCTCAGAAGTGCTCGACTCACGCCCGGTTTTGTTAGGACAGCAGTTTTCTTTCTGGAAATGGCTGGCCGACTATTACCTCTGCACGTTGGGAGACGTGTACAAGGCAGCCCTTCCTTCGGGTATGAAACTGGAAAGCGAAACATTGGTGGAATACAATCCGGACTTTGTAGCCCCGGAACCGCTCCCTCCTCGGGAGCAGCGTATTCTGGACTTGCTCAGTGCCGACCCGGAGCAATGCGTCACCCAGCTGGAGAAGGCCAGCGGCATGAAGAATTTGTTGCCGGTCATCAAATCGCTGCTGGAGAAAGAGGCTATCTGCATCAAGGAAGAAATCAAACGAAGCTATAAACCGCGTACGGAAGTACGGGTACGACTGACAGAAGCGTTGCAGAACGAACATCACCTGCACATTCAGTTTGATTTACTGGCACGGGCCCCCAAGCAACAGGCCATCCTGATGAAATACCTTGAATTGTCGGGATGGAACGCCGAAGGGAAAAATATCCGGGAAGTCAGCAAGAAGGAGTTGCTCGATGCCTCCGGACAGACGCAATCCGTCTTCAAGAACTTAGTAGACAAACAAATACTGGAGACGTACCTGCATGAGATTGGCCGACTTACGGGAGACCATGCGGAAACAGTTCCACTACACACCCTGAGCCCCGCACAGCAACGGGCGTTTTATGAAATCCTGACTTCCTTCCAGACCAAGAACGTATGTCTGCTCCACGGCGTGACGGCCAGCGGAAAGACAGAAATCTATATCCATCTGATAGAAGAAGTGCTGAAAGCCGGAAAGCAGGTGCTTTACCTTCTTCCGGAAATTGCCCTGACGACCCAGATTACCGAACGGTTACGAAGGGTATTCGGCAAACGCTTAGGAGTATATCACTCCAAGTTTCCGGATGCAGAACGGGTGGAAATCTGGCAAAAACAACTGACTGAACAAGGTTACGACGTAATATTGGGAGTCCGCTCCTCGGTATTCCTTCCGTTCCGGCGACTGGGACTGGTCATCGTGGACGAGGAACATGAAACAAGCTACAAGCAGCAGGACCCTGCCCCACGCTATCATGCACGGAATGCCGCCATCATGCTGGCTTCCATGTATGGGGGCAAAACCCTGTTAGGTACGGCTACTCCCAGTCTGGAGAGTTATTACCATGCCCGCAACGGGAAATACGGTCTGGTGGAACTGACCGAGCGCCATCAGCAGATTCAGTTGCCACACATTGAGTTAGTGGACATCAAGGAACTGGCCCGTAAGAAACGGATGACGGCACAGTTCTCTCCACTTTTATTACAGAAAATACGGGAAGCACTGGAGCAGAAAGAACAGGTCATCTTGTTCCAGAACCGACGGGGTTTTGCTCCGATGATTGAATGCCGCACCTGCGGATGGGTACCACGTTGCAAGAACTGCGATGTGAGTCTGACCTATCACAAAGGGCTTCATCAGCTGACATGTCACTATTGCGGCTATACCTACGCCGTGCCTACAGCCTGTCCGGCTTGTGGAGGAGTGGAGCTTATGAACCGCGGATTCGGCACGGAAAAAATTGAAGACGACATCAAGCAGATTTTTCCGGAAGCCAAAGTGGCCCGAATGGACTTGGATACCACCCGTACCCGCACGGCCTACGAGCGTATCATCAACGACTTTGAAGAGGGGAAGACGGATATTCTGATTGGTACGCAGATGATTTCCAAAGGACTGGACTTCGACCGGGTAAGCGTGGTAGGTATCCTGAATGCCGACTCGATGATGAATTATCCTGATTTCCGCTCGTACGAACGGGCGTTCCAGCTCATGGCACAAGTGGCCGGAAGAGCCGGACGAAAGAACAAGCAGGGACTGGTAGTGCTTCAGACGAAGTCGCCGGAGAATCCGCTTATCCATCAGATTATGGCCAACGATTACACCCGTTTGTATCAGGAACAGATGGAAGAACGCAGCCTGTTCAAATACCCTCCCTTCTACCGGCTGATTTATGTATATTTGAAGCACCGCAAAGAAGATATCCTGAATCAGGCAGCCGACCTGATGACCGCTCACCTGCGACAAGGCATGGGCGAACGGATATTAGGTCCGGACAAACCACCCGTGGCACGGATACAATCGCTTTTCATCCGGAAGATTGTCATCAAGATAGAGCAGGAAGCTTCCATGAGCAAGGTACGCCGCTACCTGACGCAGGTACAACGCACCCTCATAGAAGATGAGCGCTTCCGCTCACTGATGGTATATTATGATGTAGACCCTACCTAAACCCTATACACATGAAGATAGAATTAGATGTACATACGCACACCATTGCCAGCGGACATGCTTTCAGCAGTCTGCAGGAAATGGCACGGGCAGCCGCCGACAAAGGCCTGAAGTTGCTCGGCATCACAGAACATACACCGGGAATTCCCGGAAGCTGTCACCTGATTTACTTCCGCAACCTGCACGTGGTACCGCGGCAGATGTACGGCATCGAACTCCTGCTTGGGGCGGAAATCAATATCCTTGACACGCAAGGTACACTCGACCTGGATGAATTCCACATGAACTTGCTGGATTTGCGAATCGCAGGTATTCATTCCTTGTGCTACACGCCGGGAACTCCCGAAGAAAATACACAAGGGATGATTAAGGCCATCGAGAATCCTTACACCCACATCATCAGCCATCCGGGTGACGGTACGGCCAAACTGCTTTTTGAACCGATTGTGCAGGCCGCAAAAGCCCATCACACCCTGCTGGAAATCAACAACAGCTCCTTGAAGCCTTGCCGCAACAAAGTGGAGGCACGGCCCAACAACTTAGAGATACTCCGTCTCTGCAAGCAATATGAGGTACCCGTCATCCTGGGAAGTGATGCACACATCTCATTCGACATTGCGACTTACGACCATGCCCTGGAGCTGGTCAAGGAAACCGAGTTTCCGGAAAGCCTCATCCTGAATACGGATGTAGCACGTTTTAAACAGTATTTACACCTTGATAAATGATGAAACAAAGAATATTATTCGTCTGTCTTGGCAACATCTGCCGCTCCTCTTCTGCCGAAGAAATCATGCGTACGCTGGTACGCCGGGCAGGAAGAGAAAAAGAGTTTGAAATTGATTCCGCAGGCATCAGCGGTTTCCACGAAGGAGAACTGCCCGATGAACGTATGCGGGCTCACGCCAGCCGCAGAGGCTACCAGCTGACTCACCGCTCGCGTCCGGTACGCACGGAGGATTTCTATCACTTCGACTGGATTTTAGGTATGGACGACCGCAACATCGATGCCCTGCGCGACAAAGCGCCCGACGTGGAAAGTGAACAGAAGATTCACCGCATGACTGATTTCTGCCGTACCAAGGTAATCGACTACGTGCCTGACCCCTATTATGGAGGCGCTCAAGGCTTCGAGAATGTGCTCGACATACTGGAAGATGCGTGTGAAGGACTGTTGGCGCATCTGTCCGACGAAAAGAAATAACTTGAAACTTATTAAAACCCGATACCATGAGTCAAACCATTGCACCTTTTGCCCGTCCGCTATACGTAATGACAAAACCCGTAGGGGCAGTCTGCAACTTAGCTTGCGACTATTGCTACTACCTGGAAAAGGCAAATTTATACAAAGACATCTCCAAGCACGTGATGAGCGACGAGCTGTTAGAGAAATTTATCCGCGAATACATCGGCTCGCAGACCATGCCACAGGTACTCTTTACCTGGCACGGCGGAGAAACACTGATGCGTCCGCTCAGCTTCTACAAGCGAGTAATGGAACTGCAACAGAAATATGCCGGGGGACGTACCATCGACAACTGTATCCAGACCAACGGTACCTTGCTGACGGATGAGTGGTGCGAATTCTTCAAAAAGAACAACTGGCTGGTAGGCGTGTCCATCGACGGGCCACAGGAGTTCCATGATGAGTACCGCAAGAACCGTCAGGGACGCCCGTCGTTCACCAAGGTAATGCAAGGCATCCACTTGCTGAAAAAACACGGGGTAGAATGGAACGCCCTGGCCGTAGTGAATGACTTCAACGCAGACTATCCGCTGGACTTCTATCATTTCTTCAAGGAAATTGACTGCCACTACATCCAGTTTACCCCGATTGTAGAGCGTATCAGCCCCCATGCCGACGGCCGTCACCTGGCCAGTCCGTTACAGAAAGACGAGAAATTAGCCGATTTCTCCGTATCACCGGAACAATGGGGAAACTTCCTCTGCACCTTGTTTGACGAATGGGTACGCCAGGATGTGGGAAATTTCTTCATCCAGTTGTTCGACTCTACCCTGGCCAACTGGGTAGGTGCGCAGCCAGGCGTCTGCACCATGGCCAAGACTTGCGGACATGCCGGTGTCATGGAATTCAACGGCGACGTATATTCGTGCGACCACTTTGTATTTCCGGAATACAAACTGGGCAACATTCATGAAAAGACACTGGTGGAGATGATGTACAGCGAACGCCAGATGAAGTTCGGGCAAATGAAACAAGACTCCCTCCCCCGCCAGTGCAAGGAATGTGAATTCCTCTTTGCCTGCAACGGTGAATGTCCGAAAAACCGCTTCGCCCGCACAGCCGACGGTGAGCCGGGACTGAACTACTTGTGCAAGGGATACCATCAGTTCTTCCAACACGTAGCACCCTACATGGATTATATGAAAAAAGAACTGCTGGCCGAACGCGCTCCGGCCAACATTATGGAAGCTATAAAAAAAGGAGAGCTCTAAAGCCCTCCTTTTTTTATAGTTGCCTGAATATATCACCTCAATCGTTCTTCAACAACACATTCTGAATAGCCTCCTTCAGGTTCTTCTTAGGCAAGGCTCCCTGCGCCATCTGCGGAGTACCGTTCATCGGCACAAACAGCAGGGAAGGCACGCTGCGGATACCAAACAAGGCTGCCAGTTCTTCCTCTTCGTCTACATTCACCTTATAGATGTCTACCTGTCCGGCATATTCATCGGCCAACTCATCCAATACCGGAGCCAGCATCTTGCACGGACCACACCAGGTGGCATAAAAATCAATCAAGGCCGGACGCTCACCCAGGAATTTCCATTCGTTCGGATTCGCTTCATAATTTGCTACTCTTGTCAAAAAATCTGCTTTGGTTAAATGTACTGCACTCATATTCTTCTGTTTTTAAATTTTTACTTACTTTCTTTTGTTGCCTGATAAGGTTTCACAAAATCCTTATACAACGCTTTGTTCCCGGACGAGGTGCCACATCCTCCTGCCGCACAGCAGGACCAGTTCACCATAGCCATCAGCATCAACAACCCGCCCAATACTATCATCAGGGAGTCTGAGGCATAGATGCCATAAGCGGCAAACACTGCTCCCGAAAGGAGGCGTATCACCCGGAGAACATCCCAATTACGAAATAACCTTTTCATTGTCAACACCTTTTTTGTTTGTTTCTGATGCAAATGTAGATGGAAATGCGCAGGGGCACAACAGATTTTATTTATCTTTGTATTGATAAAATCTATTGAACCATGACATTACAACAGATGGAATATATCGTGGCACTGGACAAATACCGCCATTTCGTCCTTGCAGCCGATGCCTGCGGAGTGACACAGCCCACCCTCAGCGCGATGATTCAGAAGCTGGAAGAAGAGCTTGGCGTCAAGATTTTCAACCGTGACCGGAAAAACATATCCCCTACCCGCATAGGAGAAAAAATCATCCGGCAGGCACAGATGGCCTTGAACGAGGCCCGGCGCATCAAGGAAGTGGTGGCCGATGAAACAGACAGCATGAACGGCAATCTGCGCATCGGCATCCTGCCTACCATCGCTCCTTACCTCGTGCCCGACTTTATCTTCCATTTCCGGAAAACCTATCCGCATGTGAGCCTTTTCATTGATGAAAAAGAGAACAAATCACTGATGCAGGAGCTCCACTACGGAAACCTGGACATAGCGCTGACCACCTCTCCGGAAGAGCTGAACGGCCTGCTGGAAATCCCGGTCTATACCGAAAAGTTTGTAACCTACTTTTCTGAGGCGTGCGACAAGGCGAGAGAGCGTCTTGCCAACGGCATCCTCCCATCCGAGCACATGTGGATTCTGAAAGAAGGCCATTGTATGCCCAACGGCGGAATGAATCTCTGCAAGAACAAAGACATCGGCAATCACATCTATGAAGCCGGCAGCATTGAGACGTTAATAAAAATCGTAGACCGTAACGGAGGATACACCATCATCCCGGAACTTCACCTCGCTTCCCTGACGGAAAAGCAAAAAGCGCACGTCCTGCCTCTCCAGACCAATCCTCCGGCACAGCGCAAGGTGTCTATCCTTATCAAGGAAGATTTTATCCGGGAAAGAATGGTCAACGCGGTCATGGATACCCTTAAAGCCATTATTCCTGCCTCCATGCTGGAGAGGCGGGCGGCTCTGCATCCCATCAGGCTGAGGCATTCAAGAAACTAGAGGATTGTCGCGACAGGGAAGCATTGTGCCTAAAGCATCAGAAGAGAGAGTTGACAAAATGTCACAAGAAATGACTTTCTGTCTGTACAAGTCAGAACACGGATGACAATTTGTTACTTCCGCAAAGGACAGACAGCTAACATTGTTTGCAAAGGTTTAAAAACCGGCGTAGAAGGTTTAAAATAAAGGTATTGGATTAAAAATGAGAACCAAAATGATTCTCTTTCAGAATTTGTGGTACACTGTTTGCAAAAGAGTAAGTGAACTTGAACTTCAAAAGGGTTCGGGTCCGGAAACAAAATTGATAAACAACTAAAAATAGGAGATTATAACTATGATGCCGACTAGAAAGTATTACAATCAGAACTGGTTACCAAGTATCTTTAACGATTTCTTTGATAACAACTGGATGGAAAAAGCAAACGCTACTGCACCTGCAATCAATGTGGTGGAAAGCGACAAGGATTACAAAGTAGAAGTAGCCGTTCCGGGAATGACTAAAGAGGATTTCAATATCCACTTGGGTGATGAAAACGAACTTGTCATCTCCATGGAAAAGAAGGTAGAAAACGAAGACAAGGACAACAAGAAATACTTACGACGCGAGTTCTCTTACACCAAGTTCCAGCAGTCACTTTACTTGCCCGACAATGTCGATAAGGAAAAGATTACTGCCAATGTAGCAAATGGTGTATTGACTATTGATCTGCCAAAGTATTCTCAGGAAGAAAAAGCAAAAATTAATCGTGTGATTGAAATACATTAATCATCACAAATAACGGAAAACTCTCGTCTGCATCCATTGTGGGCGAGAGTTTTTATTTTGGAACTAACTTAAAACGATTGATATATGGCATTTATTGATTACTATAAGATTTTGGGAGTAGACCGTAATGCCACTCAGGATGAAATCAAGCAGGCATACCGGAAGCTGGCCAAGAAATATCATCCTGACCTGAACAAGGATGACCCGTCGGCAGAAGGAAAGTTCCAGCAAGTGAATGAAGCCAACGAAGTATTGAGCGATCCGGAAAAGCGTAAGAAATACGACGAATATGGCGAACACTGGAAACATGCCGATGAGTTTAAGCAGGAACGTGAGGCATACAGCAGGGCACAGCAACAACACGGTGGCTCCGGCTACTGGTACTCCATGAACGACGGTGAATTTACGGAAGGATTTGGAGGAACAGGAGCAAGCGGCTTCTCCGACTTCTTCGAACAGCTTTTCGGCCACGGAAGAAGTGGACGAGGAGGATACCACACCATGTCGAGGGGACAGGATATAGAAGCACAGATGCACTTGTCGCTCAATGAAGCCTACGTCACCCACAAACAGACTTTCAGCATCAACGGTGAAAATATCCGTATCACTGTGCCGGCAGGAGTGGCCGACGGACAGACCATCCGTCTGAAAGGCTACGGCCAGAAAGCCATGAACGGAGGAGAAAACGGAGACTTGTACATCACCTTTGTCATCGATAAGGATGATACCTTCGAACGGAAGGGAGATGATCTCTACACCCACGTCAATATCGACTTGTACACTGCCGTGCTGGGTGGAGAAGTACAGGTGAAGACCATGGACGGAATGGTCAAATTGAAAGTAAAACCGGGTACACAGAACGACACGAAGGTCCGTTTGAGAGGAAAAGGATTTCCGGTGTACAAACAGACCGGCCAGTTCGGCGATATGATTGTATCGTACCACATCAATATCCCGACCTCCCTGACCGAAAAACAGAAGGATTTGTTCAACCAGCTGCGTGCTGCCAGCTGATAAAGCAGCAATTCCATAACAACTTCATTTATATCAGCTTCATAATTTCCAGTACTTCCGTGGAAGTACTACAGTACTGTCAAGGAAGTATTGTAGTACTTTCAGGGGAGTACTGTTGTACTGCCTAAGCAGTACTGAGCAACTGACTTTTCCTGATATAACTAGACGTCTTTTCTTTTTATAAACTGGAACAGTAGACACTTTGCATACTCACTTTAACTGTAGCATTCATACAGCATCCGGATTTAACTCATGGTTTAACTTTCGGTTTAACTGTGAGCCCCAGAAACGCATAAACTGAATGTAATAAGGATAAGTCCAATCCAGCATATAAAAAGGAAAGGCTCCGTAAATCATTGATTTACAGAGCCTTTTTCCTGTACCCTTAAAGGATGAAATATTGAACCTTTGGGATGATTTTAGATGCATAGTAGAATATCTACAATGCGTAGAAGGAGTAATCAAACTCATTAACTCTATCTGATACTTATCCCATGAATCTAATTTTACTTTAAGTAGCGTATTAAGTCATTGTATAAGGCGTATATTCCTGAAAATGTACGCCTTAACCTATGTATCTTGGCTCTTATTAGACTTTCAAGAGATAAGTACAGTAGGACATGAACGGTTTGCCGTATCTCTCAAAAAAAATTTTTTTCAGAAATTTTTTTATTAAACTTATTACTCTTGCCGAACTTTCTATTCTAACCTAATATTTATTATATATAAGCCTTAAAAATGAATACAAACAAAAGACAGTACAGGGAATTAAACCCCGAAACAAAAGAAAAAATCAGTCAATCTATGAGAGGTAGAGGCAAAACCGTTTCTCATAAAGAAGCCATTTCAAACGGTTTAAAATCATATTGGAAAAATATACCACATAAACCAATAGAAAAGGATTAGGTGGAGAGACTTTAGTTCTCTCCTTTTTAACTTCACTAATTGTCAAGGAGACAAAACTTGTCAAATGGCAAGCTAAATAAATTCATATTCTAAATTAAAAATGATTCGTTTTGATAAACTCAAGATTATTACAAACATAAAATATATTTCTAACATAAATGACAAAGCATTCGCAACGCAAACTATAAATGGCAATCTTCAATATTATAAATATAGCATAAAGAAGCCTTATTGTTTATGTATCATAGCCAACTATCAACTTCATGAACTTTCTATTGAATTTACAGGAAAAATTCTTAAAGATGAATATGTTAACCTTATTAATCAGACGAATATTAGACAATGTTTTGAAGAAATCAATAAATTAGGAATCTGTACCTTATCAATAAATGACATTCTACAAGACTCAGAAGTAAGTAAATGTGATATAACGAAAGATGTAGATTATGATGACCTAAATAATATCATTGATTACATTAAGCAACATCTTGTCAATTATAGAAAATGGATTATAAAAGAAAAACACAATGGAATAGTGTTAGAAAATTCTGCCGATACGCCACGTCATCGGAAGCGGCTCACTATTTATAATAAAGAACAAGAGCTTAAACTTGTTGGAAACAAAGATTTTCTTAATCTGTTATCTAACCGAAAGGTATTGCTTAATTACTTCAAAAGCAAAATACGTTTTGAGTTTAATATTAATACAAAAACACAAATTAGAACCTTTCTCAAAATCTCAACCAATTCATTAAATGATGTATTGACTTCAACTACCAATCCATTAGCTACAATAATCAATGAAACTATAAAGGAAACGGAAACAACACCATACATAAAAAATGTTCAGAACTATCTACGATATTTACTTTTGAAAGAATGTAGTTTTAATTTGGCAGAGGTTGAGGCTAAGATTAGAGCTTTGTCATCAACGAACACCGTTATTAGTAGAAGAATACGACCATATAAGCAACTTCTAAATAATTTGAACGACCCTACATTTTCATTATCCAAACTGCAAGAGTTGGTAAGTTTGGTATGACTGCGGAAATGCGGAAATGCGGAGTTAAAAATATCAATTTCTGAAAGTATCAATTTCTGAGAATAAGAAAAACGCTCCGCACTCCGCATTCCGCACTTAATTATATTCAAAAACAATCATATCCAATTATAAATGAATATATGTAATGTATGTATTTAGACAAAATTTACATATAATACAGTATATCAATCAGTTACGATAAAATCAAATATTCACTTCTGCATAAAAATGTATATTATCTTAATTTGAATACATTTCCTCCTGAATCTATAATCTCACCATTAATCGGGTCGATAATTAAACTTGTCCTTCCACCTGTTATCGAATTTGCCCGAATTAATGCCTTCCATGATTCCCATCGTTCTACCATAGGTGCACCCGTAAGACAACGACCATCAACCCAAATTCCATTAGTTCTAATTTGCAAGCTTAAACTACCATTATAAAAGGTTTTATCGGACAAATACCCTATTACATCTTGAGGAGATGTAAATCTATGAGAACGGCTATTTGAATTGATATTGTTTGAATAAGAACGACTTGAAGAATATGATGTTGGTGAATATGATGTGTCATTTGATACCTTTTGCATCTTCTGTCCATCAGCACTAACAACTATTTGCCTGTCACTATCTAACTGATAGTAGCCATTATTGTCATATATTACCATATCATCAGAAACTGTATAATTACGTTCAGAAATAAGGCTACCATTAGCATAAGTTTTAGAAGTTCCGTGATTAAACACTTCATACATATATCCCAAATGTCTTCCGTAATCATCAGTCAGTTGCATTCTCCAAGCCCCTTGCAACCAATCAGGTCCTTCCCTATTTAAACGCCTCTTTTCTTCAACCTTTTGTTGAAAGAGTTTGTTTACTGCACGTTCATACGATTCCTTACATTTCTTTTTAAGTTCTTCGGAAAAGGTATCATGACCTTTAAGGTCTGCATAACCATAAAACCACTTCTCATCATTAGAATAAAAAGAATCAAACTCACCTGCATAGCATTCTACAACATTCTCACCCATTTCATTTAATACGACCAAAACAACTCCATTAGAGACATCTATATTTTCTCCTATTTCAGCAACTCCGATATGTTTATAAATAGCAGGTATTAATTCTTTATCATTAGCATCTTTCAATCCAACAGTTAAGTATTTTAAGCCCTCAATATTACCATTTTCTTTTGCAAAAACCGTATATGGCATCTCACTTTTGTTGCCTAAGTATTCATCAGTTTCTTTTATCTTATTGCCTTTACTATCATAAACAGTAAAGTTAGATGAGTTGGATGGAATATACAATTCCCCTTGAAAATATCGAGGTAAATGACTTTCATCCACAATATTAGATTTAAAATACCACGAAAAATCACAATTACCACTAAATATAATATCACCCTTTCTATCTATAACCGAAAAATTATTTTCATCCTTATAAATAAAAGCTAATCCTTCGGAAAACCTACCTGCAAACTCAGCTTCAATATTTATTGGAACAACTTCTTCTCCTTTCGTATCTATGTAACCCCATTTACCATTTTTTAGTACAGCTGCCAATCCTTCAAAAAAACAATTTACAACAGAATATTGGCATTGAATTATTTCTTTTCCTTTAGTGTCAACATATCCCCATTTATCGTCTTTACATACAGCCGCATATCCTTCATAAAATGGGAAAACGTCTGAATATTGTAAGTATTCGGCCAACTACAGGTATTAAACCTTTATATACAACAATAGCGACTG
>OLNS01002034.1_pt1 | contig 14082 bp, 17 predicted proteins | sample 1673031 | NCBI WGS metagenome assembly OLNS01 (sample SAMEA3136748, study PRJEB25190) | human gut metagenome | biome: human gut; feature: human-associated habitat; material: faeces | place: Austria | collected 2013
TGGATACGAATGGCGAGTACGAATTTTCTGTACAGATTGCAAGGTCGAACTGGTATCCGGAGTTGACCTTTTCAAGCTATGTGTATATTACGGAGACAGAATATGGAGGCATTATCGGAGAGGTGCTGACAGATACAACGCTGGATTATGTGGAGCTGAAGGGAATCACATGGCGGGGAAGACTGCAGTATAAGGTGATCGAGCCACCTGCCGGATCGGATTATAAAACAGTATCCGGAGAACTGAATCAGGTAATGAAAACACTGATCGAACCGGAGTTTGATGGATTATTCAGAGTTTCATCAGAAGATACGGGTATATCTGTAAAGAATTTTCAATTTGACCGGTACTGCACATTACTGGAAGGTCTTACCAAAATGCTGAAAAGTGTTGGATACCGCCTGCAGATCCGGTTGATCAAAGAACAGGATGAACCATGTTATATTCTGGTTGAAGCAGTTCCGATTACTGATTATTCTGCGCAGATTGAATTGTCACAGGACAGTCGACTGAATTTCACGATGGATGATAAACAAAATGGCGTAAATCATCTGGTCGTAACCGGAAAAGGGGAAATGCAGGAGAGGAACATATTCCATCTGTATGTGCAGAAAGATGGAAGCATTGGAAAGACGCAGTATTACAAAGGACTGAATGAGATCTCAGCAGTATACGAAAATACGAGCACAGAAACAGCAGAGCTGGAGAAAACGTCCGTGGAACAATTGCAGAAGCTGATGAATAAAAAGACATTTCAGATGGATGTTGCAAAGCTTGGAATCGAGGTTGGGATTGGAGATATTGTCGGTGGCAGGGATTACCTGACTGGGATGTATATGTCAAAACCAATCGAAAATATCATTTATGAGATTACGAATGATGTGGAATCAATTACTTATAAATTGGAAGGAGAAGATGAAGAATGAAAATTGTATCTGGAAGAACCGGATCACCACATGTGACTTCGCAGCAGTTCCGGCAGATGCTGGAGGGGATTATCGGGCAGGGGAGTTATATTATAACAAGCGGAGAGAATCTGAAGCCGGAACTTAGCAGTAATAATCTGCTGAAAATTCGAAGTGGGATGATGGCGCATCACGGCTGTATATCTTGCGTGGATATTGGTACTTATGATGAGGTTACACTGACAAATGGTAGTCAGGGAATGAAAAGGATTGATCTTATTGTAAATCGGTATACCAGAAATGCAGAGACAGAGGTTGAAAACTGCAGTTGGAAGGTAATCCAGGGAAAACCGGTTGCAAGTAATCCGGCAGTACCGGTATACACTTCGGGAAATTTGCAGAATGGAGATCTTGTGGATGAATGCCCGGCTTTTGAAGTGCATTATGATGGAATCAATGTTACAGAAGTGAAGAGTTTGTTGAGTGTGACGGATGGACTTTCTGGATTAAGTAGCAATTTGACAAATGCAAATGCAAAAATATCTGCTTTGAGCACAGAATTAGCAACTACAAATACCAATTTAAAAACGGCAACTGCCGATTCTGGTTGGAAATATATGACTAATGCAAATAATCTTTCAGAAAAGCTAAAATTCCGCAAAATAGGTCATGTGGTATTTGTTTCTGGATCGATAAGATTTTTAGATGGTGGGAAATTTGCAAACGATCAGGCTCTCGGCAGTGTCCCGTCAGGAATGACACCAAATGGTTATGGCGATTTTGAGTGCCTTATTCCAATAGCTATGCATAATGGTGGACCTGCTGGAACACAAGCACGTATATACATAAAAAATGGTGGAGTATATATCGTCGGTACAGATAGTGCCTCATTCGTAATGATTGCAACAACGGCTTATTTTAGCTAATTAGCTAACTGGTATAAAAATAGCTCTTGTCACAAAAAGAGTCCATGTGCCTCCATTTTTGTACGAAGTAATATGAAGCTTATCGCCTTTGCTACATTTTCCTGTAAAAGTAGAAACTAATTTGTAATAGTTTCCGTTATTTCCCATATTTACATTGTTTAATGCGCAAGCGATTTCCTGTTTATAGCTTTCACTGCTGATATTGGAGGAAACTATAACGATGAAAGCATATGTAACGCCAGCTTTCAAAAAGCTATTGGTATCCAAATTTGCTGTTCCTTGCGCCGTTGAATCAATAAATATTGGTTTCCTGTTCTCTAAAACAGTGTTAGTTTTGGTTAAATTGCTACTTAATTCAGGAAGCGTAGGGATTACCGTAAACATTTTATCCACTGACGTAACATTAAGTCCATCCAATGTTACTTTATACAGTGGCATATCTGCTACCAAATCTCCAGACTGAATATCTCCCGTTTTATACGTCGGTACTGCTGCCGTGCTTGCATTTGGTGTTCCCTGAATAACCTTCAGCGTCACCTCTTCTATTTTTGTTTCCTCGTTCTTATTATATCTCGCTACAATAAGATCGATCCGTTTCATTCCCTGTGATCCGTTTGCGATTGTCACCGGATCATAAGTATTTTTCTTAATCGCCGCCGTGCATCCCTGGATCACCAATACTCCATCTCTGATTTTGATTTCGTTATTTGATACCAGTTCTGCTGCCAGCTGTGAGCCAGTTTTAAGAACAAATGATCCAGTATCAAAAATTCCTTCATTGACATCCCGGTCCTGCTCTGCCGTAACATGCGGCTTTCCGGTATACCCTGTAATGATTTCCATCAGCTTTCTCCTTTCAATTTGTACTCAATCTTTTCTTCTCCATCCGTTATCTTCCAGATTTTCTTTCCAATTGGTTTCCGCATATATACTCCTGTCAAATAATCTCGACCGCCTACGATATCTCCAATATCTATCTCGTCTTCCAACGTTTCCAATGTCAGATCGTATTCTATAGAATTCTTCGCTTTCTCCAGCCGTTCCGTTCCACCCTTTAACAGATCCTCGTATTCCGAACTTGAACTGTCGTAGATATCTGCAATCTCATCAACGCCTTGGAAGAACTGAGTCTGCCCTATTTTTCCGTTCTGGTCAACGTACAAATGGATTACCAGTCGATCTTTGAGCTCGCCTTTTCCGAGACAAATCATATGATTGATACCGCGCTGATTGTTATCCATCGTAAAGTATAGACCGTTGTCATTTGAAAACTCGCATTCCACCGAACGATCCCTTATCGGAACTGCGCTGATCACAACATATCCTGGTTCTTCTTTTTCTCTTTGAAAAAACTTGATATCCAGTCTGTATCCTACCGACTGCAGCATCTTTTGCAGTCCCTCATAGAGCGTGCAATATCTGTCGAATTGATAGTCTTTTACTTGTACCCCTGTATCTGCATCACTTCCATAAAATAGCCCTGGGAACGCTTCCTTTACTTTTTCTCCCACGATCTCATTAAGTTCACCAGTTGCTGTTGCATAATCCTGTCCAGATTGCGGTTCAATGATCTTTTTCATCATCATTCCACGCCATGTATATCCTTTCGCCATAATGGTATTGGTCTTTGTGCTGGTTTTTATTTCCCGGACTATGCCTCCAAACTCTGTTTCCGGAACATAAAAAAAACAGCCGTTCTCGACTGTTCCATCCCACTCCGACCTCTTATACTCAATCTCAAAATCATTCGTGGCATCTTCTCCAATCTCCATATCAAGCGTTGTGTATACAACCCCAAGCTCTTTTCCTTTTGTGTCGGTATATATCAGATCCATTTCGGTGCACCCCTCTCTTTGTAAATGGTCAAATCGAACCCGAAAGTCCCATCCCAGTTAAGGATAAGTTCTCCCGAAGGAATCCATTTAAATACACTGTTTTTCTTCTCTCTCTTTTCAAAAATACTTTGAATCGTTCCATTACTCAGATATTTCATCACTTTCTTTTCACGGCTCCTGATTACAATATATTCTCCTGCTTCTAAGGTGTCGTTTACCTGATACGGATAACCATTTACAATAATCTTCGGATCTACACACGGACCATAGATTGTCATTTCAAAATTACTGTCCCTGTAATGGTCAATATACCAATTTTCTGTTCCTGATTTCGGTCTTGAATAATCATATGGATAATCATACGGATACTCCAGAAATGTATAGTCTTCTCTTCTCTCTGCTGAATCCGGATAAAAGCTTTTCTTTTCCTCCATCACCCATACCGGGTATGGAGCATATATTTTAGCCTCAATCCGTTCCATACGGGTACGGCTGTCTTTCGCGCCTATTTCACTTCCGATCACGAAACATTTTATTTTGTAACCGTTCAGAAAAAGCGTTCCCGGAAGCTTTCTGAAGATATCTTCTTCACACAGATCCGCAAAACGGTTTGCGTTTTCTGCTCTTTCCCTTTTATCACCGAGGAAATCAATGATCACTTTATAGGTTGCTGCGTCTCTTCTGAACTCTTCAACTTTCCTTCCCTGTGCCTGTTTCGTATCTTCTACTTCCCATTCCGAATCATAAAGTCCGGATGTCCTGATTTTTGCGCGGATCTTTTTATCGCTTAATACAATTTCTTCCTGTGAACTTCCACTTAAATATTTAAGCATTAAATACCACACCCCAATCCGACAATGTTCTTGTAACTTCTCGTTCGCCCAGGTAGGCTCTGATCTGTAGATCTTTCACTGCGTCCTTTATAACGTTCCGAAGGACTTTATACTGTGTATACTCGTTTTCAGCCATGTTTCCAAATGTCATGCTTGTACCGCTATAGTCAACCGCTTCTTTCACCGCATTCTGTGCCAGCAAAGAGTTTTCTGTCACACCATTTGCCAATCCCTGCATAGAATACTGTCCCATTCTCCAGAATACTTTCGATGGCGAATTGATTTCCAGTTTTTTCTTTGCCGTTGCGATTGCATCGCTTGCCACTCTGCTTGCCGCCGAGATAACTGCAGATCTTCCGTCCGAAATTCCATTCGCAAGACCAATAGAAAGATTATATCCATATAACTGCGTCTTTGATGCCGTACATTGTGCAGCAAACACATTGATTGCTCCACTCGCTACACTTCTTGCTTCCGTTTTTACATTTGATTCTCCATTTTTCATTCCCTGGACAAGTCCAAGATCTACGTTTTTTCCAGATTCTCTTGTCTTTTTCGATGGTGACTGACATCCCAAGCCATTATTTACCGCTTCAACCGTCTTGACTCCCAGATCTTTACCAGCAGCATTTGCTTTTTCCTGTGCATTCTGCATTCCCTGAACCAATCCCATCACGGTATTTATCCCACTTTCCTGCATAACAGATGTAAGACCATCCATTCCTCCTGCAATATTGGCAGCTCCAGACGTAAGTAGCTGCTGTCCCCATTCATTTGTCATTCCCTGAATGTCCACGCTCTGGCTCCAAAGGTCATTCGCTTTTTTCAGTTCTTCATCTGTCATGGAATTGAACGCTGCAACATACCCGGATCCCTGTGGTCCCATCTCTGACAACTTCTGCAAAATGCCCTGGTTAATTCCTCGATCAGCAAGAGCGGACAGATTTTGTTCCCATGCAGTCACGCCGTCTACCTGGCTTTGCATGTTTGCCAGCAAGTTCTCGGTCGAAATCTGCGTACCGGCATCAAACTCCTCAAACATATCCATCTGGGACTTCAGCGCACTCTGTACATTTTCCTGCATAGTAAGAACACTGTTTGTCACATTCACCGCCAGTTCCTGTTGTGATACTGACAAATTCTGATATGCTTCCAGTTCTTGACCTGCCATTGCAATACTGACCGAAGATTGCTCTGTCGCCTCAGTCTTTGCGCTGGTATTATTCTTTGTGGCTGCCGTATTATTGTTTGTCTCTTCCGTCATATCGGAGAGGTAACTCATATACGGTTCCATCTCGGCGTTTGCTTCTTTGATTGCATCATTTATCTCTTTTTGACTGTCCTTTGCCGTTTGCTTCGCATCATTGAGTTCCCGTTCATCGTCAGCCATCTGTCTTAACGCCTCTGTAACTGTAACTATATTCCCGTTATACTCAATCGTTGCTTCTGACTGATCCTGTGTGGCAGCGTAAAGTTCATCAACATTATCTGCACCTTTTTTCAGTGCCCCGCTATACTTCTCCTGTGCTTCTTTCGTTGCCTCTGTCTTTTCCCTGAGTACATCATTTACTTCTGACCGCTTCGCTTCGATCGCCGCAAGCTTTTCTCCAATTTCGGAAACTTTGTTCTCTGCATCTGCTTTTTCAACTTCTGCATCCACCAGCTTTTCCACGCTGTCTTTCATTTTTTCCTGCGCAACCTGGATTTTCTGCATTTCCAAAGCACTCTTTATGTAGTTCTTCATCTCTTCCGAACTCATGCTTAATTTTCCGGTTGTCTCGTCAATCGCAAGTGACATTTCCGGAAACATGGTATTCAGTTCCATGACAATCGTTTTCATCCGGCTTTGCTGTTCTGTCGTCTGATTGGATTGTCCGGCAAGCTTTACAAGCTCATCTGTCAGGTTATTCGCCAGTGTTCCGCTTGCATTTACCTCTTCCATGGAAGAAGTCATATTCTGAGTTGCTTGTTTCAAGGCTTCGCTTGTTTCCGATGCTTTGTCCTTCAGCTCGGAAGTGGACTGTATCAGCTCGTCCGTTTCACTGGTCGCATCCCCCATTTTGGATGCCAACACAGCCGTTACTCCGATCAGCGCCGTTACTCCTGCCACAACCAGTATTGCCGGATTCGCAGCCAATACTGCATTAAATCCTGCCTGCGCTACAGTTGCCCCTTCTGTTGCTGCTGTCTGCGCCACGGTTGTCGCTGTCTGCGTTGCTGTAGCTGCCGCCTGTGCTTCCTGCGCCACAGTAGATGCTACTTCTGCTGTTGTCGCTGCAGTTCGTATTCCAATCAGTTCCGCCGCCTTTTTTCCGAAATCAACCAGCGAGCCCTCGGCATCTTTTACTTCAGAAATAAACTTTTTGCTCTTATTTACAACAAAAATACCACCGATTGCAGTTCCCGCAAGCTCTGCCACCGGAACAATCGTTTCAAGATTGTCTGCAACTAGTTTAATTCCTTTTTGTGCCATCGGAAGATATTTCACAAGTAATGGCTGTACAACATCCGCTTGCACCGTCCTTCCAAGAACCTTCCACTGGTTTGTGATACTGTCATACTTGATGTCCTTTACCTTTTCCATGGTTCCCTGGACATTTTTATAGGAATTATTTACGTTGTTCAGAGAAGTAATTACCTTCATGGCATTATCTTCTCCCAGTGCACTCCAGGTATCGCTTGCCAGTGTCAGTGCTTCCTGCTCATTCTTCATGCTTGCCAGATCAGAAATCACCGACTGAAACACTTCTTTTGTAGTTGCGCTGCCATCATGCCACTTTTTAACAAGATCCTGTGTGCCGTCAGAAAATGATTTGATGTGATCGTCTATTCTTCCGTCAGCAAGACTGTTTCCGAATTCCTTGACGTAGTCATTTACTTTATCCAGATTATATGCTCCGGAGTTTAAACCGTTTTCAAGGATTGCAAACATCTCTTCCGCTGAAAATCCAGCCTGCGCCCACAGGGAAGAATATTCTGTAAGATTATCCGCAAGTTCTCCGGATTTATTTAGTCCGTTCTGCGCACCTTTTGCCATCAAGTCAAATGCAGTCTTGCCATCGATTCCCATGTTCGTGACCAGCGCATCTGCGCCTCTGATCGATTCGCTCAGATCCATCCCGAATACGTCTTCCAATGCCATTCCGTTCTCTGCAAGCTCTTTGATTTTTGTCGGATCTGTCTCATTCGTATACTGCTTCACCAACGCCATTGCACTTGCGGCTTCATCGATCGCATCTCCGTAACCACCTTTATACAGATTCTGCATTTCCTGCGAATAAGCTGCAGTTTCTCTTGCTGTTGCCCCTGTACTTGCCTGGAGTTTCTGCTGTGCATCTTGAAGCTCCAGCGTCCCCTGCACCGCATCTTTGAACACATTCGTTGCGAGACTTTTTCCGGCGTCTACCATTGTATTGATCAAGTTTGCCTTAATAATTTTCCCGGTACTGGTAATCTTTTCTGCAACATCATCTGTCTGTTTTCCAAACTTGTCAATACTTTTGGCGCACCCGTCTGTTGCTTTTTCTGCCTCTTCCAGATAGGCCGTATTCTCATTTACCGCTCTCGTTGCCTTGATTGTCTGTGCCTGTGCATTATTTAACTGCTTCTGCCAGTCCTCTACTCTGTTTCCGGCTCTTTGGTAGGTGGCTTCACCTTTTTCCACCTTTTCCGTTAATTCACTGACTGCTTCCTGCTGCCGTGATAACGCTTCTTCTGAAACATCCGAAGACTGTTTCATTTCATCCAGTGTACTTTGTGCCTGTTCCAGCTTTGTGCGGTACTCCTGGAGTTCTGTTCCAACACGTGCATAATCTTCCTGTGCATGTGTCAAACCTTTCCTTACTGCCTCCTCTTTTTCTACCTGCTTATCTAGCGTCCTTGTCAGGACCTCATTCTTCTTACGCAATGTATCAACCGAGTTTGCATTTCCCGCCGTTTCCGCTTCTACAAGCTTCATTTCCGATTTCATTGTAGACAGGCTTTTATTGCACTGTGTCACCGCTGATCTGAATTCTTTTTCGCCATCGAGCGTAATGTATGCGCCCACTTTTTTCTTTGCCATTTCTTCTCTCCAAACCGGCATAAAAAAACCGCCTTCTCGGGCGGTTTTCATGCATTATCTACCAAAATCTTTTGCTATGCTTTCTTCTATGTATTTGTTCAATTCTTCTTTGACTTTTCGCTTTTCGCGTAAATGCCGTCCCTGAATTCCCGGTGATGCAAATTCATCCAGTTTGAAATAAATATGCCGTGGGATATAAATAATCAGAGCTGTTATAAACGGAAGCGCCAGGCAGAACAGTTTTCCTGTTGTGGCGAACTTAAAAAGAGAGACTGCTGTAACAGACAGGAGCGCTGCCGCAATATAAATATGCCGTTTTGCATAAAATACAAGTATTCTATATATCACCCATGCATATATCTTAACTTTCTGCATTTTCAGTCCTCCTCTTCTTTCTACATCATACCACATTTTTCTTTACAAATCCATCATTGAAGCAATTTTCTGCTGCTCAAAAACCTGTCTTCTCATCGTAATATTATGTATCTTCTTGAATTCTTCAAAAAGATCGCACCATTTACCGAAATACATATGTGCAACCTCTTTTTCCGTATATCCAATCCGCATCCCGATAAGTACCACCCACGCAAAGTTTATCGGTTCTGGTTCTCCGCCTTCCCCTGCGTGGTTGTCGCGTTTTTTCTCTCAAAACATCTTGAGAATTCCTGATACAAGATTGTAGATAATTCTCTTGGGTTGAAATCAATCTGCCGGATCAGTGTTCGATCACTGATTTCCGGAATCTCCTCTTTGTTTTCTTCCCGTTTGATTGCGAGTCCCTCCTGAATGAACCATACCGCTGCCTCGTTGATAATCTTGATATCCGGCATCTTGTAATGTCCCATAAGGAGTCCCTCTTCATTTCTGACTTCTTCACCGTATTCATCCAGCTCCGGTATAAATCCATTCAGCATATTTTCATACTTTCCAAGATCTTCATACTTATCCTGGATTTTCTCCAGGACAAGATTATCACATTTCATAGGGTATTCTTTTCCAGACAATATGATTGTATTCATTTCTTCAAACATTTTCCCAGCCTCCGGTTATTCCGTTTTTTCCGAACATCGTGTTGATCCATTTCAGTGCGTCTGCTTCTGAGCTACAAACTTCAGTTTCTTTCCAAGATCCATCGTCCAGTCCAAGCGCTCTTCCTGAAATGGATGGTGTCTTGTATTCGATGGAATCCCCTTTGGTTGAATAACTCTCTGATGGTTCCGTAAATTTCGCTTTTTTCAGGAAATTTCCAATGAAATTTCTTACTCCATCCACTTTTTCAACAGACACCCATGCCATTCCAACATAATTAGCCTGATCATCTACATTAAATTTTACATTTTTCTTTGCGGTATCAACCGTATGTCCGAACATTTTTTCATGCGCTGCAATCGGGAGTGTGCTGGTATTCAGCGTTACTTCCGCATAAGTAAACTCTTTATCATATTCCGCCTGCTTGTCATCTGCATTCAAGCTTCCTTCTGCGTAGTTCGGATTCACGTCAAGTCCAATTGCCTTACCACACGCAAAAGGCTCATCGTATTCTCCGCTCTCCAGAATTTTCGCAATAATTGGTTTTCTAAGTCCTACATATGCCATTTTATTCTTCCTTTCCGATTCCTGCCATTTCTTCCAGCCAGGAATCTGCTTCTTGCATTGTGTTAAATATTTCTTTTTTTCTCCATTGTCCGCCGTATGCCGGCACCGCTTTTCCTGATGCCTGCATTGTCACATACTTTAGTGCTTCTCCCCTTGTCTCTATGTCCTGTTCATCCTCTGTCAGCCGAACTTTATAGAGCCAGACTGCCACATAGTACGTTTTCCCATTACGCTTTTCTCTCACTCTGACTCCCAGACCAATGTATTCAGACAAATCTGTTTCATTCGATGCAGAACCAGTCTCTGATACTTCGTGTCCGAAAACTTCTTTTCCGGCCGTCTGGGTAATCTCCGAAGTTTCCAGCGTTACGGATGCATACGCAAACATTTCTTCCTCGTCTTCTGAATTGATGTCCCCGTATTCGCTAACATCTTCATATTTTGGATCAATTCTTATCCTTACAGCTGATCCATATCGAAATCCGTTTGAATACCGGATTCCATTTTCCGTCTCACTGTATTTCGCGCCGACAACGTGTGCCAATCCTGTATAAGCCATCAGTCTTCCTCCTCAATATAGCAAGAAAAGCACAAATGGTAATATTTTGTTTCTTTCTCGTATATGGAATCTATATCAGTCACCGTAAATCCTGCTTTTCGCAATAATTTACGAATCGTTTTTCTGTCATCCATATAGTCTTCCCGGGTATATAAATGGATCTGCATGTGCAATGTCCATTCCTCGTCTTCATCATCAGCAAAACATTCCGCTGAATCAATTTCCGGATTATATACAATATATTTCCCTGGCGGGGATTCATAAGGACAGCACAGCGGCCAGATATTCTCTGTGATCACTCCCAGTGTGTTCTCTATTTTCTGATTTACATTCACGGTCCTGTCACCTCGTCAAACTTCCTCTGCATTGCTTCCAGACATTCTCCTTCTGCATTCTGTACTGCTTTGGAAATAACTGGTCTTGCCTGCTGCTTTGTTGTTCCATAATTGAGATATGCCAGTTTCTCATTCCGGCGAACACCTTTTTTGTCTTTTCCGCTCGCTGTGATCGTTACATAATGGCCTCGTTCATTCTTTTCCGGTTTCCTTGATTTGATTGATCCGGCAAGATCTCCCGTTGCATACCCTCTGTTTGCCTCTGCCTGCACCTGTCCTTTCAATTCTCTTTCCAGAATCGGTGCCGCCGCCTCCAACATATCCGGCGCATACTCATCTAATTTACCAAGCCGGTCCAGTTCTTTCGCAAAATCATCAAATCCTATCGCCTGAAATCCCATCTTAACCACACGTTATTTCTACGAAAGATTTTCCTTTTTTGTAAGCACGGATAATGTCGTACTCTGCCTCTTCGTAGATCACCTTTCTTGCGTATTCTGGTTTTCCATCTTCTCCTGGATGTCTGCTTGCTTCCCAGTCATCTGTCCTGAGTTTCAGTATAATGCGGGCATTTACTCCTGCCCGCATAGATTCATATGCTTCAGCTCTGGTTACGGATTTTTCCATTGCATATACTTCAACAGAACATCTTTTTCTTTCCGGGAAACCATTTTCATTTTTACAGATTTTCTCCCAGATCAGTTCCGCCGTTTCCATTTTTCTTCTCCTTTGCATAATCCCCGGAAAGTGCCATGGAATCCCTCAGTTTTTCAAAGGCTGTCTGGAAGCGCTCTGTATTTTCATCATATCCGAAATTTGCTTTGCAATACAGAACCATTGCCTGATAGTACAGCGCATCCGTTGCCGGATCGCCGTACACACCAGTGTTTTCCAATTCTCTTACGCATGACATTGCCAGTTCATTGATTTCTTCATCGTTCCTGGTCCCGACACGTTTTTTCAGCCTCTCAATTATCCTTCCATCCATCTTAAGCCGCTTTCTTCTTCATGACTACAAGTGAATTCAGTTCCAGAGATTTTCCATCGCAGATCATAACTGCCTTTGTGATCTCATCCTCTGTATCATTGTCCTCATACTTTTTAACAGTCATTGCATAATTGGTATTGAACATATAATCAGACCAGTCATACAGGAATGCTACTGTAGCGTCTGCTTCCGTTGTTGCCCCATAACTGTCCATGTAATCATTGAGCACTACTTTTCTTCCAAGAAGTGTGCGCTCTGGCTTTCCATCAATTCCCTGGTTCACTCTTGCGATTGGCTGTCCATTTGCATCCATTTCTCCAACAAATGCCATAAAGGTCTTTTTCGTCATATTCCAAACCGCACCATTTTCATACGCGAGCGGAAGTGCGGCTTCTGCTTCAACAAGTTTCTTGTATAAAGAATCTTTATCACCAACTTCGATGCTCTGTCCTTCCGGAGCTGTTTCATTTAAAATTCCTTTCGGTTTTCCTTCTCCATCTCCATTTACAATCGCTTCCTCCTGTGCTTTCACCATTGCTTCTGCAATGCTGTTTACAAATACAGTTTCAAATACAGCAAGCGACATTGTAACGGCTTCCAGTGTCATTGAAATTGCACATCTCAGCTTGAAACCTCTGATATCAATGTAGCCGGTTGTCTTTTTCTGTTTTTCACTTGTTCCACCTTCTGCAACCCATGTTGCAACCGGTTTTACGCTTGAAGTTGGAATTCTTGCGCCTGGTGCAAAAGTGGTCTTTGTAACCAGTGGAAGAATCATACCAATTGATTCCATTTTTTCAATAATACGGCTAATCAGAACCGGTGCAATTACAGAACCGATATCTCCCGTTTTAGTCGGTCCGACTTCATTTTTGAACTTCTCCGGAATCTTTGTTCCGTTGACTACATAATTCATGAAAGCAATTCGATATTCCTGAGAGTTATAAATATTTTCCGGTTCTGAAACTTTTGCTCCAAAATCAGCCTTGCTGCCGTTCTGTTCAAATACATTTAACGGTTTCGGTTCTTCATTCAGCGCTTTGAAATTCGCCTGTGCCTGCGCAATCGCATCCCATTTCTCATCCAGAGCCTTTACCTCATCCATTTTAGAATCTGCTTCCTTGATCTTCCCTTCATTGATCAGACCTTCCGCTTCATCCATCAGTTTTTTTCTCATTGCTTCATACTGCTTTTTGTTCATCTTTTTTCTCCCTTCAATTTTAAAAGTTTTAACTTCTGCAGTGCCACTTTATCCGGAACTTCCTCTCCGGATTCCATCATTTTTCTTGCCGCATTCATCTTTGTCTGATCCGGCAATTTGAACATAGGTCCTGCCACAAGCTGTAAGTTTGTTTCCTTTTCTTCAAACATAATCTTATCAATCAGTTTCTTTTCTTTCGCCTGTTCTGCAGTCAGCCATGTTTCATGTTCCATCATTGCAAGTGCTTCTTCCTGGCTCATTCCGCTCTTGGCAACATATGCTGTACTCAACGCATTGTCTGCCGTCCGCAGCGTTTCCGCCATATGTTCCATATCGCTGTGATTTCCTTCTGTACCCGAAGAAACACAATGTACCATCATCAGTGCTGTCGGGGACATTTCACAATATCCTGCCATTGCCACAATCGATGCAGCACTGCAAGCCTGACCGGTAATATAGATTTTCACATCTACCGCACACTGCCTGAGCATGGTGTAGATCTCTGATCCGACATCAATGATCCCTCCCGGAGAATTTATCATGACCTCCACTTCGTCACCCGGCTGAACATTTTTCAGCACATCTGTTACATCTTTCGGAGCTGTGCTGTCCGCGCCGAACCAGTCATAATACCACTTATAATCGTTCGGGATCATAACGCCTTTAATATCAATCCTGTATTTCATTCTTCTTATCGCCTCCTTCCGCAGAATCAAGTAATCTTGTTATAATTTCCCCAGTGACTATGTAATTTTTACTGTCCATTTTTCCCAAAGCTTCTTTCACCAGATTCACAACCTTGACTCTTTATCCAATTTGCCAGTCTGTGTCTTTTAATTGG
>OLNS01002039.1_pt1 | contig 14061 bp, 11 predicted proteins | sample 1673031 | NCBI WGS metagenome assembly OLNS01 (sample SAMEA3136748, study PRJEB25190) | human gut metagenome | biome: human gut; feature: human-associated habitat; material: faeces | place: Austria | collected 2013
ATCGACAAGCAGCCCAAGCTTGAGGGCCGCAGCATGATGATGTTCATGTCCCCCGTTCCCAACAAGTAAGAAAGTAAACTCTCTAGGAGGAAACAACAATGGCTAAAATGAAGCTCAAGACCCTTTCCGGCGCCAAGAAGCGCTTCAAGATGACTGCTTCCGGCAAGATCAAGCGCAATGCGTCCAAGCGCCGTCACATCCTGACCAAAAAGACCACCAAGCTCACCCGCGGCCTGCGTATGCCCAAGTACGTCGACAAGACCAACGAGGCTGCTGTCAAGAAAATGATGCCCTACGGTGGCTAATCACTAAGACATTTAAAGGTCAGTTACTACCAGTTACAGACAAAGGAGATATAAAACATGGCTCGTATTAAAGGCGCTACCATGACGCACAAGCGTCGTGCTAAGACTCTCAAGCTCGCAAAGGGTTACTACGGTGCTAAGTCCAAGCACTTCCGCATGGCCAAGCAGGCCGTTATGAAGAGCGGCAACTACGCTTTCGTCGGCCGTAAGCAGAAGAAGCGCCAGTTCCGCAACCTGTGGATCACCCGCATCAACAACGCTGTTCGTGCCCAGGGCATGAACTACTCCACCTTCATGAACGGCCTGAAGAAGTCCGGCATCGAGCTGAACCGCAAGATGCTGAGCGAGATGGCCATCCACGATCCCGCCAGCTTCAACGCTCTGGTCGAGACCGCCAAGAAGGCTCTGTAATAGCTTGCATAAAAGACTCGCGCACACGCGCGAGTCCTTTTGTGTTTAAAGGGGAAAATGGCAAAAAAGCGGGCAACCAAGGAAAGCTCTCCCCTCATCCGGCCTGCGGGCCACCTTCTCCCCCAAGGGGAGAAGGCTTGAGGCTGTGGAGCCTTCCCCTTCGGGGGAAGGTGTCGGCGGCCCCGACCGCCGACGGATGAGGGACGGCCTTCCGGCAGACTGCCGTTTCCCTTTATTCATACAAATCAGTTGATTTTATCCAAAAGGGGCGCTACAATGGAAACGATCACAAGCCGCGAAAACGCTAAGATCAAATACGCCTGCGCGGTGCGCGACTCAGAAAAGCAGCGCGCCGCCGACGGGCTTTTCTTTGCCGAGGGGCCGAAGCTCTGCCTGGAGCTGGCCAAAAGCTGCACGCCGCGTGCGATGTACGCCACGGCGGCGGCGCTGGCAAAAACGCCCGAGCTGGCCCGATTCGACCCCGCCGAGATCGCGCCCCATGTGGCCGAAAAATTAAGCGGCACCAAATCCAATCAGGGCGTGTTTGCCCTGTTTGAAACGCCCGTGCCGCCCGCGGACACGCTGGACACGGCCCGCCGCATTTTGATGCTGGAGGGCGTGCAGGACCCCGGCAACGTGGGTACGCTGCTGCGCAGCGCTGCCGCGTTCGGCTTTGATGCCGTCGTGCTGGGGCCGGGCTGCGCGTCGCCGCTGTCGCCCAAGACGCTGCGGTCCTCGATGGGCGCGGCGGGGCGGCTGCCGACGCTGCACAGCGACGATCTGCCCGCCGCGCTGGCCGCCCTGCGTGCCCGCGGCGTGACGACGCTGGCGACGGCACTCTACCGTTCGCGTCCGCTGGACGAGGCCGGGAACGATTTCCCGGGCGGGCTGTGCGTTGTCATCGGCAGCGAGGGGCAGGGCCTGACGGACAGGACCGTCGAGGCCTGCGACATGGCCGTCCGCATCCCGATGACAGACCGCGTCGAGAGTTTGAACGCGGCAGTGGCGGGCAGCGTGCTGCTGTGGCATTTCAGGGGTGTGTAACGCATTCCCGGCCCCCTCCGGGAGGGGGGAGAGAACCCTGCCATTGCCGGAAAATTTCGGGTTGAGATGAAGTTCTCTCCCTCAGTCGCCTGCGGGCGACAGCTCCCTCGCAGAGGGAGCCAAGGAGCTGCCCATGGACAAAACACTTGCCTGGCTCTGGCTGGCGGATGCCGTCGGCTCGGGCTGCCAATATGCGCAGGAGCTGCTGACGCTCTACCCCGACCCGGCGGAGCTGTACGACGCCCTGCGTGCCGGGACCGAGGCCCCGCCCGCCTGCCTGACGCCCCACGCGCTGGCACAGCTGCAGGACACGACGCCCTTTGATTATGAGGAACGGCTCGACCACTGCCTGCTGTCGGGCATCGACGTGCTGACGCCCGACGAGGGCGTATACCCGGACCGTTTGCGGGAACTGCCCGACCTGCCGCTTGTGCTCTACGTGACCGGCGACATCGCCTGCCTGAACGGGCGGCGGTACGCGGGCATGGTGGGCACGCGGCGGCCCAGCACCTACGGGCGGCAGGCCGCGTTTGACCTGTCACTGGCGATGGCGCGGGCGGGCGTCGTGCTTGTCAGCGGCCTGGCCGACGGACTGGACAGCGAGGCACACCGCGCCGCCGTGCAGGCTGATGTGCCGACGGTTGCCTTTCTGGGCACGGCCATCGACAAGACCTACCCGGCCTCCAACGCGAAGCTGCGCACCGCCATTGAGAAGGGCGGCGGCGCGGTCTGCAGCGAGTATCCGCCCGGCTACAGCGGGCGCACGACGGGCACTTTTCTGGCCCGCAACCGGCTCATTGCCGCGCAGAGCGAGGCGCTCTGCGTCGCCGAGGCCCGCACCCGCAGCGGCACGCTGAACACCGTCGGCCACGCCGAGCGGCTGGGCCGCCCCGTGCTGGCCGTGCCGGGCAGCATCTACAGCGCTTTGAGCGAGGGCACAAACGAGCTGCTGCGCACCCACCGCGCCGAGCCGCTCTGCAAAGCCGCGGACGCGCTGGATATACTGGGTATTGGCGCGGAGACCGCCGCCCCGGCGCAGCAACGGTTTGACCCGGCCACGGTCAGCGCCGATGCGCAGGCCGTCTACGCCGTGTTAAAGCCCACGCCCCAAAGCATCGACGCCCTGTGTGCCGCCGCAAGCCTGCCCGCCGGACGGGTGCTGGCGGCGTGTACCGAGCTGGAGCTGATGGGCGGAGCCCAGGCGCAGCCGGGGAGAAGATATATTGCAGTATAATAGATGAAGGCAGTGGCAAGGTGCCCGGGCGGATATGGAATCCGCCCCTACGGCTGTAGGGGTCGGCGTCCTCGACGACCCGGGGCGTTTGTGGCGGCGATAAGCTGGCGGGCGAACAATGTTCGCCCCTACAGGCAACGCTCGGAAGTATGCGTGTCATCTAAATTTAAACATTGAGGTAACTTATGCCAAAATTAGTCATCGTGGAATCCCCTGCCAAGGCCAAGACCATTGGCAAGTATCTGGGCCGCGGCTACAAGGTCACGGCCAGTATGGGCCATGTGCGCGACCTGCCCGCCAGCACGCTGGGCATTGATGTCGAAAATGGCTATACACCGAAATATATCACCATCAAGGGCAAACAGAAGCTCGTCAAGGAGCTGAAGGCCGAGGCCAAAAAGTGCGACGGCGTCCTGCTGGCAACCGACCCGGACCGCGAGGGCGAGGCCATCAGCTGGCATCTGGCGAACATTCTGGGGCTGGACCCCAGCGCACCCAACCGCGTGACCTTTGACGAGATCACGAAGAAGGGCGTCAAGGAGGGCATGGCCCACCCGCGCGCCATCAATATCGACCTGTTCAACGCCCAGCAGGCCCGGCGCGAGCTGGACCGTCTGGTCGGCTACAAATTGAGCCCGTTCCTGTGGAAAAAGGTCCGCCGCGGCCTGTCCGCGGGCCGCGTGCAGAGCGTGGCCGTGCGGCTGATCCGGGACCGTGAGCTGGAAATTGAAAACTTCAAGCCCGACGAATACTGGAACATCGACGCGCTGCTGAACCCGCAGGGCGAGAAGGGCGAGTTCACGGCCCGCCTGGCCGCCACCGCCGACGGCAAAAAGCTGACCGTCACCAATAAGCAGCAGGCCGACGGCATCCTGGCCGCGCTGGACGGCAGGGACTACACCATCACGAAGATCGAAAAGGGCAAGCGCCGCCGTCAGCCCTCGCCGCCCTTCATCACGTCCACCTTGCAGCAGGACGCGAGCCGCGCGTTCGGCTTCTCGGCCACCCGCACGATGCGCGCCGCCCAGACGCTGTATGAAGGCATGGACATTGCGGGCCACGGTACGGTGGGTCTTATCACCTATATGCGTACCGACTCGCTGCGCATTGCCGCCGAGGCTCAGGCCGCGGCCAAGACCTTTATTGCGGAGCGCTGGGGCGACAACTACGTCTGCAAGACCGCCCGCAAGTGGAAAAGCCGCTCCGCCACCGCCGCGCAGGACGCCCACGAGGCCATCCGCCCGTCTATGCCCGAGCTGACCCCCGACGAGGTCGAGCAGAGCATCAGCGGCGACACCGCAAAGCTCTACCGCCTGATCTGGAGCCGCTTTATGGCCAGCCAGATGGCCGACTGCATTCAGGACACCGTCTCCGCGTCCATCACGGCAGGGGACTACCTGTTCCGTGCGTCGGGCTTCCGCGTCTCGTTCGACGGCTTCACCGCGCTGTACGAGGAATCCACCGACGACGCCAAAAAGAAGGAGACCGCCCTGCCCCCGCTGGAGGAGGGCCAGACCCTCAAACTCAAAAAGCTGACGGCGGACCAGAAGTTCACCCAGCCGCCGCCGCTTTACACCGAGGCCACGCTGATCCACGCGCTGGAGGAAAACGGCATCGGACGCCCGTCCACCTATGCGCCCATCATCACGACCATCGTGGACCGCGGCTATGTGGAGAAGGACCAGAAGAAGCTGAAAACCACCCCGCTCGGCCAGGCCGTCAACACGGTCATGATGGAGCAGTTCCCCGACATCGTCAACGTGAAATTCAGCGCTGACATGGAGAAAAAGCTCGACGTTGTCGAAGCCGGCCAGGCGGACTGGGTCAAGACCATCGACGACTTTTACCAGGGCTTTGAAAAGAGCCTGGAGCAGGCCGAGAAGAACATGGAGGGCAAGCGCATCAAGGTCGAGGACATCCCCACGGATGAGATCTGCGAAAAATGCGGGCGGCCCATGGTCATCAAATCTGGCCGCTACGGCAAGTTTGTGGCGTGCTCGGGCTTCCCGGAGTGCCGCAACGCCCACCCGCTGGTCAAGGACACGGGCGGTCTCTGCCCGCTGGACGGCGGCCACATGCTGGTGCGCAAGAGCGCCAAGGGCCGCGTCTACTACGGCTGCAGCAACTACCCCAAGTGCAACTATATGACCTGGGACGAGCCGGTGCCCGAAAAGTGTCCCCAGTGCGGCAGCACCCTCTTTAAAAAGAAGGGCCAGCTCTACTGCGCCAAAGAGGGGTGCGGGTTTGTGAAGGCGATTGAGAAGAAATGACCGCTTTCGGCACTTCTGTAGGGGTCGATGCCTGCATCGACCCGCGGACAGGCTGCCGACTTGCGGGCGGATGCGCGTATCCGCCCCAACAACCTGCGGAAAACAGAGACGTTACGGAGAAACTATGCAAGTGAAAATCATCGGTGCCGGTCTGGCCGGCTGCGAGGCGGCGCTTTGGCTGGCGGATCGCGGCGTGCAGGTCAAGCTGTACGAGCAGAAGCCCGCAAAATATTCCCCGGCCCATAAAAGCGCGGGCTTCGCGGAGCTGATCTGCTCCAACTCGCTCAAGGCCGAGCGCCCCGACTCCGCGTCGGGCCTTTTGAAAATTGAGATGAAGATGATGGGCAGCCATCTGTTGGACGCCGCCGAGACCGCCCGCGTGGCGGCGGGCGGTGCGCTGGCCGTGGACCGCGATGTGTTTTCCACCGCTGTGACCGAAATGGTGGAAAACCACCCCAACATCACGGTCCGGCGCGAGGAGGTCACGGCGCTGGACGAGAGCGCACCCGTGCTCGTCGCCAGCGGCCCGCTGACCGAGGGCGCACTGGCACAGGCCGTCGCCGCGCTGACCGGCGACCATCGGCTGAGCTTTTATGACGCTGTCGCGCCCATCGTGACCGCCGAGAGCCTTGACTATGACAAGGTCTTTGCCGCGTCCCGCTATGGCCGCGGCGAGGCGGACTACCTGAACTGCCCGTTCAATAAAGAGGAATACGAGGCGTTCCACGCGGCGCTCATTGCCGCCGAGCGCGCGCCGCTCCACGACTTTGACGGCGACCTGACCGTCTACGAGGGCTGTATGCCGATTGAGGTCATGGCCGCCCGCGGCGCGGATACGATCCGATTCGGCCCCCTGCGCCCCGTCGGTCTGCGCGACCCGCGCACCGGCCACCGCCCCTGGGCCGCCGTCCAGCTGCGCGCCGAGAACACGGCCCGCACGCTCTATAACCTCGTCGGTTTCCAGACCAACCTGAAATGGGACGAACAGAAACGGGTGTTCAGCATGATCCCCGGCCTGGAGCACGCCGAATTTGTGCGTTACGGCGTCATGCACCGCAACACCTTTTTGGAGAGCCCGAAAGTTTTGACGCAGCAGCAGTTCTTGAAAGAACATCCCAACGTGTTTTTTGCAGGGCAGATCACCGGCTTTGAGGGCTATATGGAGAGTGCGGCGTCCGGCTTGCTGGCGGCGCACCAGATGCTTGCACGGCTCAATGGTCGTGAGCTGCCGCCGCCCCCGGCGGCAACGATGTGCGGCGCGCTGCTGGACTACATCACGACGCCGAACAAGGACTTCCAGCCGATGGGTGCAAACATGGGCATCCTGCCCCGCACCGAGGAGATCAACACCATCCGCGACAAGCGGGAGCGCTACATGGCGCTTTCGCAGGCCGCGCAGGACGCCATGCAGGCGTGGGTAAAGGAGTACGAAGCATGAAAATTTTAGTGGATGCCATGGGCGGCGACAACGCCCCGCTGTGCGTTTTGCAGGGCGTGAGCCAGGCCGCGGCGGAGTTCGGCGACGGCATGGAGCTGGTGCTGCTGGGTGAGGAGAAAGCCATCCGCGACTGCGCAAAAGAGAATAAAATCGACCTTGCACCGTTTGAGATCCTCAACTGCACCGAGACCATCGACATGCACGATGACCCGGTCAAGGCTGTGCGCCACAAAAAGGATTCCAGCCTTGTGAAGGGTCTGACCATGCTGAAGAACGGCGAGGCCGATGCCTTTGTCAGTGCCGGCTCCACCGGTGCGCTGCACGTCGGCACCAGTCTCATCGTGCGCACGGTCAAGGGTGTCAAGCGCCCGGCGCTGGCCACCCCGATGCCCGGCGCCAAGCAGAATTTCCTGCTGCTGGACTGCGGTGCGAACGTCGAGTGCCGCCCCGAAATGCTGAACGCCTTCGGCACGATGGGCAGCGTCTACGCCGAGAAGGTCATGGGCCGCGCCGAGCCGAAGGTCGCGCTTGTCAACAACGGCGCGGAGGACACGAAGGGCACGCCGACCTACCGCGAGGCCCACAAGCTGCTGAAGGCAAACCCCTGCATCCACTTTGCGGGCAACATCGAGCCGCGCTACATCATGGACGGTGACGTGGACGTCGTCGTCTGCGACGGCTTTGTCGGCAACGTCGTGCTGAAATTGACCGAGGGCGTCGCCAAAACGCTGCTGGGGATGCTGAAAAAAATCTTCTTGCAGAATTTGATCACCAAGCTCAGCTATCTGGGCATCAAGGGCGGTCTGGGCGAGCTGAAACGTATGATGGACTCCGAGGAGGTCGGCGGCGCACCGCTGCTGGGCGCCGCGAAGCCGGTCATCAAGGCGCACGGTTCCAGCCACGCCAAGGGCATCAAGAACGCCATCCGTCAGGCCAAGCTCTGCGTCGCCAACGACCTGTGCGGCACGATGGAGAAGGCGCTGGCAGAGGTGGCCGCACAGAAGGAAGAAGCAGACGCTTAAAAGGTAAGCTGCCCTGTAGGGGCCGGACATGTCCGGCCTGCGGCATAAAAAATACCGCCCGTAAAAGGGCAATCGAGATAAGGTTGAGGGCCGGGCATGCCCGGCCCCTACGGACTAGCCGGAAAGGTGAAAGAATATGGCTCACAAACCGGAAGAACTGCAGGAGGTCCTGCACTATACATTCAAAAATCCTGCGCTGCTGCGCATTGCGCTGACCCATACCAGCTATGCCAACGAGAGCAAGGTCGCCACGACCCACAATGAGCGGCTGGAATTTCTGGGCGACAGCGTGCTGTCCGTCGTTGTAGCGGACTACCTGTTCCACCAGTCGGGCCGCCCCGAGGGCGAGCTGACCCGTATGCGCGCCAGCCTCGTCAGCGAGGATGCACTGTTCCAGTTCGCACAGGAAATTCAGCTGGGTGAGTATCTGCGCCTTGGCCACGGCGAGGACCTTGGCGGCGGGCGCAGCCGCCCGAGCGTTGTCTCCGACGCGTTCGAGGCGGTTATTGCCGCGCTGTATCTGGACGGCGGCATGGAGGCCGCGCGCAATTTCATCCTGCCCTTCATCACCGAGGGCAAGACTGCCGAGGACGACTACAAGACCCGTCTGCAGGAGGTCGTCCAGCAGGACCCGTCCGCCGTGCTGAAATATGAGGTCACCGGCGAGACCGGCCCCGACCACAACAAGCAGTTTACGGTCTGCGTCTGGCGCAACGGCGAGCTGCTGGCCGAGGGCCGCGGCCGCAGCAAAAAAGCCGCCGAACAGCACGCAGCAAAGGTGGCGCTGGAAAAGCTGCAATAAGTGACGCCCTGTAGGGGCCGGGCATGCCCGGCCCGCGGCATAAAAATCGCGACCCGTTTACGGGTACATAAGGCGAGGTTGAGGGCCGGGCATGCCCGGCCCCTACGACCATTTTAAGAATTTTGAAAGGTACCCATGGAATGCGCCTGAAAGAACTGGAAATCCAAGGCTTCAAATCCTTCCCCGATAAGACAAAGATCGAGATCGGCGAGGGCATTACCGGCGTTGTCGGGCCGAACGGCTCGGGCAAGTCGAACATCTCCGACTCCATCCGCTGGGTTCTGGGCGAGACCAGCTCCAAGCAGCTGCGCGGCAGCGGCAAGATGGAGGACGTCATCTTCGGCGGCACCCAGTCCCGCGGTGCCATGGGCTATGCCTCCGTTGCGCTGACCATCGACAACAGCGACCACGGTCTGGACATGGACGCCGACGAGGTCACGATCGGCCGCCGGTACTACCGCAGCGGCGAGAGTGAATACTCCATCAACGGCCAGAACGTCCGCTTAAAGGACGTATACGAGCTGCTGCTCGACACCGGCATTGGCCGCGACGGCTATGCCATCGTCGGGCAGGGCCGCATTGCCGAGATCGTCGGTGCAAAATCCGCGGAGCGCCGCGAAATTTTTGAGGAAGCGTCCGGCATCGCCAAGTACCGCTACCGCAAAAACGAGGCCGAGCGCCGCCTGGACGCCGCCGAGGGCAACTTAGAGCGCCTGCGGGACATTCTGGGTGAGTTGGAAAAGCGTGTCGGCCCCCTGAAACGCGACAGCGAGAAGGCCCAGCAGTTTCTGGAATTGAGCGAGAAGCGCAAGACGCTGGAGATCACACTCTGGGTCGATGCCATCCGCCGCGCCAACGACTCGCTGCGCGACCAGCAGCGCAAGTACGAGGCCGCCCAGGTCGACTATGACCGCCTGAGCCGCCAGCTGGACGAGTTTGACGAAAAAAGCGCGTCCCTGCGTGCCGAGGCCCAGCAGCTGGTGCTGGCCGTCGAGCAGGCCAACGCCGACATCCGCGCCATCACCGAGGCAAACGCCGGCAGCGAGAGCGAGATCGCCGTCCTGAAAAACGAGAGCGAGCACAGCCGGTTCCGCATCGACGATGCTACGTCCGAATTGGAGCGCGCCGGGCAGGGCCGCGAGAGCATCGAGCGCGAGGCCGCGGACCACAGCGCCGCCATCGAGACGCTGAAAAGCGGCATGGCCGGGCTGGACGCCCGCGTGGCCGAGCTGCGCGAGGCCCTGCGTGCCCTTGAGGAAAAGGCCGCTGCAAGCGGCGAGCGCCGCGACGTCATTGACGCCGCCATGGCCCGCCTGCAGGACACCGCCACCGCCGCCAGGGTCAGCGCCGCGTCGGCGCAGTCGGCAGGGGAGGCTGCGGCTAACCGCCTGGCCGAGGCACAGCGCCAGGCCGAGGAGCTGAAAGCCGGCGCCGCCGCCACCGACGAGGAACGCCGCCGCGCCGAGCGCCGCTTTAAGGACGCCGAGGAGGCCGTGACCCGCAACGACAACATCAAGGCGGGCCTGAAGCTGAAATTGGACAGCCGCCGCCGTCAGCAGGCTGAGGCTGCCGACAACCTGCAGAAGGCGGACCGAGAAAGGTCCGCCGCCGCTCAGCGCATCCACATTCTGGAAGATCTGGAGCGCAACATGGACGGCTACCAGCAGAGCGTCAAGGCCGTCATGCGCGCGGCGGGCGGCGGGCGGCTGCGGGGCATCATCGGCCCCGTGGCGGGCATCATCACCGTCGAAAAGGGCTACGAGACCGCCATTGAGACAGCGCTCGGCTTTGCGCTGCAGAACATCGTCGTCGAGGACCAGGGCTGTGCCCGCGCCGCCATCGGCTTTTTGAAGGACGAGCGCGCAGGCCGCGCTACGTTTTTGCCGCTGGACACCGTGCAGGGCTCCCGCTTCACGGGCCGCCTGACCGGCACGGCGGAGGTCGCCGCCGACCTGGTCAGGACAGACCCAAAATATCAGCATATCATCGACAATCTGCTGGGCCGCATCATCGTGGTCGAGGACCTGACCGAGGCGTCCGCCGTGGCGCGGAACCTCGGCTACCGGAACCGCATCGTCACGCTGGACGGCCAGGTCATCAACGCGGGCGGCTCGTTCACCGGCGGCTCCACCGCCCGCAGCGTCGGCGTGTTCAGCCGCAAGCAGGAGCTGGACGAGCTGCGCAGCAAGCTGACGAAGCTCGAGCAGAAACGCACCGAGGCGGAAAAGGAATTGGCCGCCCGCAAGGCCGAGGTGGACAACCTCTCGGCCCAGCTGGCCGGTGCCGAGGGCGAGGGCATGAACGCCGCGACGGAGCACGTCCGCGCGAACCTCGAGCTCGAGCGCCTGACGAAGGCCGCCGCCCAGTACGACGAGACGGCCCGGAGCATCGAGGCCGAGATCGCCGCCCAGCAGGCCGCCGTGACCCGGAACGAGACGGCGCGCACCGAGGCCGAGAAGGCCCGGACCGACGCCGAGGCCGAGCTGGCGCAGTACACCGCCGAGCTGGCCGCCTTGGGCGAGAGCACGGGCAGTCTGACGGCAGAACGCGAAAAAATCACCGGTGAGCTGTCCGAAAAGCAGCTGCAGCGCCTGGCGGACGAGAAGGACGTCGGCCTGCATGAGGCCGCGCTGGAGGGCTTGCGGAGCCGTACCGGCGAGGCCGACGCCCGCGCCCGCGAGCTGCAGACGGCGATTGAGGCCGCCAAGGCAAAAATCGAGGCCAACGCGCTGAAAATCGCCGAGATGGAGCGCGTGCGCGGCGACAACCAGCAGAAAATTGCCGCCGCGGAGGAAACGATTCGATCTGCCAACGCGGCCCGCCTCGAAAAGGAGGCTGCGATCTCGAAGCTGGGGCAGGACAACCGCGCCCTGACCGACGAGCGCGAGCGGATGAGCGGCGAGATGGCCCGCCTGGCCGAGCGCCGCACCGCCGCCGAGACCGAGCTGAACGACACCAACAGCAAGCTGTGGGAGGAATACCAGCTGACCGAGAGCGAGGCCCGCAGCCAGTGCGTGCCGTTTGAGAGCCTGACCGAGCTGCGCCGCAGCGTGACCGAGGTCCGCGGCAAGATCCGCGCCTTGGGCAACGTCAACGTCGGCGCGATTGACGAATATAAAGAGGTCAGGGAGCGCTATGACTTCATGAAGGCGCAGGTCACCGACGTCGAAAAGGCGAAGGCCGAGCTGACGAAGATGATCGCCGAGCTGTGCAGCGAGATGCAGGAGCTGTTCACGGCGAGCTTTAAGCAGATCAACGCGAACTTCCAGCAAATTTTCAAGGAGCTGTTCGGCGGCGGTCATGCGCGGCTGTATCTGTCGGATGAAGCGAACGTGCTGGAATCCGGTATTGAAATTGAAGTCTCGCCCCCGGGCAAGGTCATCAAGAACCTGTCCGCGCTTTCCGGCGGCGAGCAGGCGCTGGTCGCGATCTCAATCTATTTCGCTATCCTGCGCGTCAACCCCGCGCCGTTCTGCTTCCTCGATGAGATCGAGGCCGCGCTGGACGACGTAAACGTCGCGCGCTATGCGCAGTATCTGCGCCGCATGACGGACCGTACCCAGTTCATTGTCATCACCCACCGCCGCGGCACGATGGAGGCCGCCGACGTCCTCTACGGCGTCACGATGCAGGAGGACGGCGTGTCGAAGATTTTGCGCTTGGATCTGGATAATGTGAGCGCGGACCTTATTACCTGATGGCATGCAGGGGCCGGGTATGCCCGACCCGCCACATAAATACGACCACCCGCCAATGGGAAGCCACACAAACCCGCAGGGCGGCAAATCAAAAGTAAGGAGGGCCACGATGGGCTTTTTCAACTTTTTCAAACGCGATATTTCCGAGGAGGAATTTCAGGAGCAGCAAAAGGTCAAGCGCGGGCTGGAAAAGACCCGCACGGGCTTTTTCCAGCGCATCGTCAATACGCTGACCAACGCGCAGATCGACGATGATCTGTACGACCAGCTCGAGGAACAGCTCATTCTGGCCGACGTCGGCCCCGCCTGCGCCGTGCGTCTGGTGGACGAGCTGCACGATGAGGTCGAGGAAAAACACCTGAAAACCGGTCAGGAGGCGCTGGACGCGCTGCGCGGCATCATCTGCCAGGAGCTGACCCCCCGCTACCCGATGGATCTGGACGGCAAGCCCGCCGTCATTCTGGTCATCGGCGTCAACGGCGTCGGCAAGACCACGACGATTGCCAAGCTGGCCGGCCTGTACAAAAAGCAGGGCCGCCGCGTCATGCTGGCAGCGGGCGATACCTTCCGCGCCGCCGCCAGTGAGCAGCTGGAGCTCTGGGCCGAGCGCGCCGGCGTGCCGCTGGTCCAGGCCGGCATGGGCGCGGACCCGGCGGCGGTCATCTTCGATGCCGTCAAGAGCGCCAACGCCCGCGGCTACGACATGGTCATTGCCGACACCGCCGGACGTCTGCACAACAAGAAGGGCCTGATGGACGAGCTGTCCAAAATCTCCCGCAGCGTCAAGAAGGCCAGCCCAGAGGCGAGCCTTGAGGTGCTGCTGGTGCTCGACGCCATCACGGGCCAGAACGCTATCAGCCAGGCAGAGGAGTTCTGCAAGGCCGCCAATGCCACCGGCGTGGTGCTGACCAAGCTCGACGGCACGCCCCGCGGCGGCTGCGCGGTCTCTGTGTGGGAGAACCTCGGTCTGCCCATCCGCTTCATCGGCGTCGGCGAGAAGATCGACGATCTGATGGAATTTGACGCACAGACCTTCGTCGAAAGCCTGCTGCCGGAATCCGCCCTGCAGAAGGACGGAAAAAAAGAGGAAGGGGAGAGCGAAGCATGATCGTTTGCGCCGCCAGCAACAACGCGGGCAAGCTGAAGGAATTGCGCCGCATTCTGGAACGCATGGGCCATGAGGTCAAGAGCCTGCGGGAACTGGGGATCGACCTTGACCCCGAGGAAACCGGCACGACATTTGCCGAAAACGCCCGCATCAAGGCCGAGGCGTTCTGCAAGGCCAGCGGCATGCCCACCGTGGCCGATGACTCCGGCCTCTGCACCGACGCGCTGCACGGTGCGCCCGGCGTCTACAGCGCCCGCTACGCCGGGCATCACGGCGACGACGACGCGAACAACGCAAAGCTGCTGCGGGAGCTGGCCGACGTGCCGGAGGAACAGCGCGGCGCAAAGTTCGTGTCGGCGGTCTGCTTCATGCTGCCGGACGGACGCGCACTGGAGGTCGAGGGCGAGTGCCCGGGCCGCATTGCGTTTACATTGCAGAACGGCGACTACGGCTTCGGCTATGACCCGCTGTTCATCCCCGACGAGTACGGCGCACCCGACGGCAAGCGCCCGAACACCGAACGCCGCAGCTACGCCCAGCTCACCCCCGACGAGAAGGACGCCATCAGCCACCGCGGCCGGGCGATGGAGAAGCTGGAAGCGGAATTGCCGGCGTTTTTTGGGTGACATGTAAATGCCTTCCCCTTTGGGGGAAGCCTTTGTAGGGGCCGGGCATGCCCGGCCCGCAGCATAAAAGCAGCAACCCGTTTAAAAGGAAACCACACAGACT
>OLNS01002056.1_pt1 | contig 13983 bp, 10 predicted proteins | sample 1673031 | NCBI WGS metagenome assembly OLNS01 (sample SAMEA3136748, study PRJEB25190) | human gut metagenome | biome: human gut; feature: human-associated habitat; material: faeces | place: Austria | collected 2013
AATCTTCTGCCACATCCGCTAACAGCCCCAGGATCAGGATAGCATCCGTTGCTGCCACATTAATTTCGGAACTTCTGTGATATTCCACGGCATTCAGTTTGGAATTATGGCCATTGCAGTAACCGATCTGTACAGGCATTTCTCCGTATGTGATGGTCTCCAGTTCTTTTTTCACAGGTAATGCTTCCAAAGCATTGATCCCGGGCTCATACACCACGCCGTCAGGAACCGGAGTCTTTTTCATTTCTTCCACCAGCTGTGTAAAATCCACATTGGTGATCACTCTGCCATACTTACGAAATGCAGGATCTTTTACAGATAAAATATGCATTCTACTCTACCAACCTTTCTCTATTATAGCTCAAACTTAAAATTACGAGGTTCATTTTATTATGTTGTTGTTTGATTTTTCTACGCATTATTTAATGATCTCAAACAGCGGTCTGCATGCCGGATAGATCTGGCGGAATTTCTGATAGCGGTCTTCATATTTTGCCACCAGTTCCGGATCCGGTTCTACCGTTCCGGTGACTTTAACGAACTTCTCCGCGATCTCCTCCACACTTGCATATTCCCCACAGGCTACTGCCGCCAGCATGGCACCGCCCATGGCCGGTCCTTCTTCGCTTTCTATCACATCCACCTTCAGATTCAGGATATTGGCGATCATCTTCTTCCACAACGGGCTCTTGGCTCCGCCACCGCAGATCTTGGTCCGCTCCAGATGGATTCCCAGAGATTTTGCCACCTCCAGTGAATCACGCAGTGCAAATGCCACGCCTTCCAGTACCGCCTGCGTCATATCGGCTCTGGTGGTATCCATGGTCATTCCGATAAAAGTTCCTCTGGCATTGGGATCATTATGGGGGGAACGCTCGCCCATGAGATACGGCAGGAAGTAGACATGATTTTCTCCCAGCTTCTCAATCTGCGCCTGTTCTGCGGCATAATCCTTCGTTCCGATGATCTCATCCATCCACCATTTATTGCAGGATGCAGCACTTAACATGCAGCCCATAAGATGATAATGACCGTCTGCATGTGCAAAAGAATGCAGGGCATTGTTCTTATCTACGCCGAAGTTTGCACTGGAAATAAAGATGGTTCCGGATGTTCCAAGGGAAATGTTACATCTTCCGTTACCAACTGTTCCTGTTCCGACAGCTGCCGCTGCATTATCACCTGCTCCTGCAATAATTTTTACATTTTCAGAAAGTCCGAGTTCTGCTGCTACTTCCGGCTTCAGACTTCCTACGACTTCGTAACTTTCATAAAGCTTCGGAAGCTGTTCTTCTGTTACGCCGCAGATGTCCATCATTTCTTTGGACCAGCATTTGTGTTCTACATCCATCAGAAGCATGCCGGATGCATCCGAATAATCAGAGCAGAAGCTTCCTGACAGGCAGTATGCCAGATAATCTTTTGGAAGCATGATCTTTGTGATCTTTGCAAAATTCTCCGGCTCATTTTTCTTTACCCACAGGATCTTCGGTGCGGTAAATCCAGTAAATGCAATGTTTGCTGTGTATTTAGAAAGCGTTTCTTTTCCGATCTCGTTATTCAGATAATCCGTCTCTTCTGTGGTACGTCCATCGTTCCAGAGAATTGCCGGGCGGATGACCTGGTCGTCTTTATCCAGAATGACCAGTCCGTGCATCTGTCCACCAAAGCTGATTCCTGCAACCTGGCTCTTATCACACTCAGAAGTCAGTTCTTTGATGCCTTCTACGGACTGGGTAAACCAGTCTTCCGGATGCTGTTCTGACCAGCCCGGATGTGGGAAGTATAATGGGTATTCTTTTGAAACAATTTTTTTGATGTCGCCTTTTTCATCCATTAACAGAAGTTTTACTGCGGATGTTCCAAGGTCTACGCCTATATAGAGCATGATGTACCTCCTTGTTAGGGTTTTTGTATCAACCTGACGGATTCGAGGGATTGTGACCAGATTATAGAAAATAAATATTGCATCTTCCAATCGGCAAAGCATTCCGATGAGCCTCTTAGGGCGGAAATTGTGTCAGCAATGGCTTCCACAATTTCTGAGTCTCATCTTCATTGCCTCAAATGGAATCTGCCATATTTATTTTCTATAATCTGGTCCTCAAGACATTGAACCGCCTGCTTGAAACATAAATCCTGTTTTTAATTCGTGTTTCTTTGTACTATAAAGGGGCGGGTTCATTCAGCCGCCCCTTATATGATTGTGTATAGTTTTAATTAGCCCCAAGGATTTTCTGTTGGGTAACGTACACCTTTTGGCTGGTTGTAGCCGATTTCGTCTACCGGTACTCCGATGTATTTGAATACTTCGTAAAGTGCTTTTCCGTAATGTCCGAATGCTACGGCTCCGTGATGCGGGAAGTTCTTTTCGATCAGTACATGACGATAGAATCTGCCCATTTCCGGAATTGCGAAGATTCCGATTGCTCCGAAGGAACGTGTTGCTACCGGAAGGACTTCACCGTGTGCAATGTAAGCTCTCAGTATATTATCTGATGTGCTCTGCAGACGGAAGAACGTGATATCTCCAGGTTTGATATCTCCTTCAAGTGTTCCCTGTGTTACTTCGACTGGAAGAGATCTTGCCATGATCATCTGGTATTTCATTTCGCAGAATGAAAGTTTGGATGATGCAGTATTTCCACAGTGGAATCCCATGAATGTATCTTTCAGTGTGTAATCGAATTTGCCCTTAATGTCTTCTTCATAAAGGTCAGCCGGTACAGAGTTGTTAATATCAAGGAGTGTTACAGTGTCTTCACTTACAACTGTTCCGATGAATTCGCTGAGTGCTCCATAGATATCTACTTCGCAGGATACCGGAATTCCCTGTGCTGTCAGACGGCTGTTGACATAGCATGGTACAAATCCGAACTGTGTCTGGAATGCAGGCCAGCATTTTCCGGCGATTGCAACATATTTGCGGTATCCTCTGTGTTCTTCTACCCAGTCTTTAAGTGTCAGTTCATACTGAGCAAGTTTTGAAAGGATTTCCGGTTTCTTGTTACCGGCTCCAAGTTCTTCTTCCATCTCTTTTACAATTGCCGGAATTCTTTCATCTCCGACATGTTTGTTAAATGCTTCAAACAGGTCAAGTTCTGAGTTTTCTTCAATCTCTACGCCGATATTGTAAAGTTGTTTGATCGGTGCATTACATGCAAGGAAATTCAGCGGTCTTGGTCCAAAGCTGATAATCTTCAAATTGTTAAGTCCGATGATTGCTCTTGCGATCGGTTCAAATTCATGGATCATATCTGCGCATTCTTCTGCTGTTCCAACCGGATATTCCGGAATATATGCTTTAATATTACGAAGCTTTAAGTTGTAGCTTGCATTTAACATACCGCAATATGCATCTCCACGTCCCTGGATCAGGTTGTTGCCGCTTTCTTCTGCTGCTGCAACGAACATCTTTGGTCCATCAAAGTGTTTTGCAAGCAGAGTCTCTGAGATTTCCGGTCCGAAGTTTCCAAGATATACAACCAGTGCATTACATCCGGCTTTCTTGATATCTTCCAGAGCCTGTACCATATGGATTTCACTTTCTACGATACAGATCGGACATTCGTAAATATGTTCTTCTCCGTATTTTTCTTTGTAAGCTTTCATAAGTGCTTCTCTTCTTGATACAGAAAGGCTTTCCGGGAAGCAGTCACGGCTTACTGCAACAACTCCGATTTTCAGTTCTGGCATGTTATTCATTGTTTTTTCCTCCTAAAATATGAATCTGTCTGTTCTATTTTGCGATGTCGATATTCTCACCTTTAAGTCCGCACACAGCGCCTTCGATTCCTGCTTCTTCATGTGCAATCAGCCATTTGTTCTTTGCGGTAAGAAGCTTGTCATCAAATGATTTGGTATGGCAAGTCATCAGATCTGTATTGGTTCCCTTTGGAAGAACTACTACTGCCTTAAATCCATTTCCATCTACTCCGCAAGGTGCATAGTGAAGGGTTGTTCCGTACACTTCGATTCCAATTCCTGCTGGGACAAGGAATGCTTCTACTTTTGATGTGTCATATGTAAAATCCGGTTCGATATCCTGCTCTGCCCCCAGAAGCAGAATGATATCTGTCACTGCGACATTCACTTCTGAACTTCTGTGATATTCCAGTGCGTTCAGTTTGCTGTTATGTCCGTTGCAGTATCCGATCTGGATCGGAAGTTCTCCGTAAACTCTCATCTTCAGATCGATTGCAACATCCGTTGTTTCCAGTTCTTCAATAGATGGTTCGTAGATGACATCCTCCGGAAGAGGGGTGTGTTCCATTGCCTTGATCAGCTTTGAAAAATCATATCCATCGATCACACGTCCGTATCTGCTGAATTCTGGATCTGTTACTTTTTTGATTTTCATTTCTTCCACCTTCTTTCTGTCTTATATTCTAACAGGCTAAGTCGGTATCCGCTACCGAAAACTTAGCCTGTTAACTGCACTTTCTTGTCCTTATGCTATTTTTTATTATTTAGAACGTTTCTTAGATTCTACATCAAAGATAACGGCTGCAAGAAGAACAATACCTTTTACAACTTTCTGCCAGTTGGCATCTACACCCATGATAGACATACCGAGGTTGATAACACCCATCAGAGTTGCACCTATGATAACTCCAGGGATTGTACCACTTCCACCGTAAGCGGAAGCGCCACCGATGAAGCAGGATCCAATGGCATCCATTTCGTATCCATCACCGGCTGTCGGGTTTGCTGAGTTCAGACGGGCGATAACTGCCATTGCTGCAACTGCTGCAAGAAGTCCCATGTTTGCATAAGCGATAAAGTACACTTTATTAGTATTGATACCAGAAAGCTGTGCTGCTTTCTCATTTCCACCGATTGCGTATAAATGACGTCCTACGGTTGTCTTTGATGTCAGATATCCGTAGATCAGAACGATCAATGCTACCCAGATTAAGATCATCGGAATACCCTTGTACTGTGCCAGTCTCCACATAAATGCGATGATTACAATACTGATCACTGCGCATTTAACAATATCATTAACCGCTGGTCCGACTTTATATCCTTTTTTGATCTTTGACATTCTTCCTTTGAAAGTCATAAGTACAAAAACTGCTGCAATGATGATTCCTGCAAGGATACAGGTAATATTGATTCCGTTTCCGTGGAACACATCTACAATGTAATTGTTAAACAGTGCCAGGTATGCATCCGGCATTGGAGCAATCGTAAAACCATTCAGAATGATATTAGAAAGACCACGGAAGATCAGCATACCAGCCAGTGTTACGATAAATGGTGGGATACGTCTGTAAGCGATCCAGAATCCCTGCCATGCACCGATTGCAAGACCGGTAACAAGCATGATAAGAATAGATACCCCAACACTCATGCCTTTATTAACCATAAATGTTGCACCTACAGCGCCGGCGAAACATACAACTGAACCAACACTCAGGTCGATATTACCACCGGTTAAGATACACAGTAACATACCTGTTGCCAGGATAAATACGTAAGAGTTCTGTGAAATCAGGTTATTTACATTCTGTGGGAGAAGCATTCTTCCACCTGTTTTCCATGTGAAAAACAGTGTTACAATGACCAGTACAATGACCATTGTATATTTCTTTAAAAAAGCAGATACATTTTCTTTACTCATAACTATTCTCCTTTGCTTGAACTCAAAATTCGTCCCATGATGACTTCCTGGGATGCCTCTGCTGCATCCAGTTCTCCGACGATACGTCCCTCATTCATAACGTAAATCCTGTCAGACATTCCAAGTACCTCAGGTAACTCGGAAGAAATCATGATAACCGATTTTCCTGCTGCCACCAGATCATTGATAATACAGTAAATTTCATATTTTGCACCAACATCGATACCTCTGGTTGGCTCATCCAGAATCAGGACATCCGGTCCGGCGAACATCCATTTTGCAAGGAGAACCTTCTGCTGGTTACCACCACTTAAGTTTCCTACATTCTGTTCTACAGACGGACACTTTGTACGCATCTTCTGTCTATATTCCTCTGCAACCGCAATCTCTTTGTCACGGTCGATCACACCATGGGCACTGACTCCGTCAAGGTTTGCCAGAGTTGTATTTACACGGATTGGATTGCTCAGTATTAATCCGTTTCCTTTTCTGTCTTCTGTCACATATGCAATTTTGTGTTCAATTGCTTCTTTAACGGTATGAAGTTTCACCTCTTTACCATTAATATATAATTCACCAGAAATATTTTTTCCATAGCTGCGTCCGAAAATACTCATTGCAAGCTCTGTACGTCCGGCTCCCATAAGTCCTGAAATACCAAGTACTTCTCCTTTACGGACATACATAGACACGTTATCTACCACTTTGCGGTCAGAATATACCTGATGATGAACGGTCCAGTTCTTAACCTCCAGTGCTTTATCGCCAATTTTTACATTTTTCCTCTTCGGGAAACGGTCCGTAAGTTCACGACCAACCATTCCTTTGATAATTCTGTCTTCCGTAATTTCATCTGTTCTCTTATCCATCGTCTCGATGGTACTTCCATCACGGATAACTGTGATTTTGTCGGCTACATAAGCAACCTCATTCAGTTTATGTGTGATGATGATCATCGTCATTCCCTGTTTTTTGAACTCAAGCATCAGATCCAGCAGGGCCTTTGAATCCGATTCATTCAGTGATGAGGTCGGCTCATCAAGAATCAGTAATTTTGCATGTTTTGCAAGTGCTTTTGCAATTTCAACAAGCTGCTGCTTGCCGACACCGATATCTTTGATCAGTGTACGTGATGACTCATGAAGTCCTACTTTCGCAAGATATTCATCTGCTTCTCCATAAGTTTTACTCCAGTCAATTGAGAATTTCTTTCCCTGTTCATTACCGAGATACATATTCTCGCCAATCGTCATTTCCGGAACCAGTGCCAGTTCCTGGTGAATAATTACGATACCTTTTTCTTCACTGTCTTTAATTTTATTAAATTTACAGACCTCGCCATCGTAAATAATATCTCCCTCATAAGTACCATATGTATATACACCACTGAGTACATTCATAAGTGTTGACTTTCCCGCTCCGTTTTCACCTACAAGGGCGTGAATCTCACCTTCTTCAACTTTAAGGTTTACATTGTCCAGCGCTTTAACGCCCGGGAAAGTTTTGGTAATATTTTTCATTTCCAATAAAACCTTACCCAACCTGAATCCCTCCTTCTCTTTTAGCGGCACAAGCGGGATTAAAATCCCGCCTGTACTCATTTAAATATGTATCGTATTACTTAATATCTGCTTCTGTATAATATCCAGAATCAAGAAGCATTTCTTCGTAATTGTCAATTGTAACAACTGTTGGTTCGCAAAGGTAAGAAGGAATGATGCCTGTTCCGTTATCATATGACTCATTATCATTTGTCTCAGCTTCTTTGCCATCCATGATCGCATCTACCATCTTAACTGTCTGTTCAGCAAGTTTACGTGTATCTTTGAATACTGACATAGACTGTTTTCCATTTACGATGTTCTTAACATTTGGTTTGTCACAATCCTGACCTGTGATGACCGGCCATTTTCCTGTGTAGTTTGCTTCCAGAGCATTTTCAACACCAAGTGCTGTAGAGTCATTTGAGCAAAGAACTACGTCAAGGTCTTTTCCGTTATAGTTGGATGCAAGAATTGCTTCCATTCTTGACTGGGCTTTTTCTGTAGACCAGTCTGCTGTAGCAACTTCTTCTTTCTTAACCTGTCCTGACTGGACAACCAGTTTTCCTGAATCAATGTATGGCTGAAGAACTTCCATTGCTCCACCGTAGAAGAAGTTTACATTGTTGTCTCCTGGATCACCTGTGAAGATTTCCAGATTGTAAGGACCATCTGTATTATCAAGGTCTAATGCATCCACGATGTATTCGCCCTGTTTCTGACCTACCAAGTAGTTATCAAATGTTGCGTAATATGTAACTGCAGATGAGTTCATGATCAGACGGTCATAAGAGATAACCGGGATTCCCTGTTCTTCTGCCTGTTTTAACGGAGTTCCAAGTGATTCACCATCAATGGATCCGATTACGATTGCGTCACATCCTCCAGATACCATGTTCTCAACCTGTGAAACCTGTGTAGCAACATCATTGCTTGCAAACTGAAGGTCAACTTCGTATCCGGCATCCTCCAGCTGTTTCTTCATGTTCTCGCCGTCCTGATTCCATCTCTGTAAGTCTTTTGTCGGCATTGCAACACCAATCTTACCTGTTCCGGCTTTTGTCTCTTTCTTATCTGATGAGCCAGATGATGATGAAGTATCATTTCCGCTTGTACATGCTGCCATGGATAATGTCATAGCTGCAATGACGCCCACTGTAAGAAGCTTTCTTGTTCTGTTTCCCATAATTCGTTTCCTCCTTTAAGAAAATTTGTTTTTCTTGATGCTTATACTATAGCAGTTCACAAACTGGACAAGATTGTAAAAAACCGTACATATTTATGATATTATTGTGTAAAAAAAGAAAGGTAGCACAAATTTGTACTGCCTTTCTGTCAAAAATGTCCTAGTCCCGGCTCTCTTCCGAAACATTCAGATATACTTCATCATGTAAATGGAATCCAAGATCAATGATCACTGAATCCATATTTTCTTTTGTCACTGCAATCGGCGGAAGTCCCCAATAAGGAACATCTTTCCCATCATCCGTTGTTTTTACACTGTTTTCTCCAATATCTTTTCCGACAATCTGTTCTCCGTTTGCCAGTTTTACCGCACACTTTGCCGCCACTTTTGCAAGCCGTTCAATCGGTTTATACACAGTCATCGCTTGTGTACCTTCCACGATTCTCTGACAGGCTTCCAGATCGGCATCCTGCCCGGTCACAACCACTTTCCCGGCCATCTGCTTTTCACTGAGTGCTTTGATCACATACCCGGCGATCGCATCATTGCCGCACATAACACCATCTACTTCCTCCAGCTCAGCCAGTGCCTCATTGACTGCCTGAAAACCGGTCTCCGGTTTCCACGAACTAACGCTTGTCTTCTTCACAACATTCAGATTACTGTCCTTGATCATCTTTTCAAATCCTTTTGCCACATCCTGTGAATTGGCATCCGATTCTGGTCCGCAGATCATAACAATATTGCCTCCATCCGGGAGTTTCTCCAGCATGGTCTTTCCCATCTCTTCCCCAACACTCTCATTATCAACTGTGATATAGAGATCTGTTTTTGTTCCCTGGATCAGACGGTCATAGGAAATTACCCGGATTCCCTCTGATTTTGCTTTATCCACCTCTTCCGTCAGTCCATAAGAATCCACTGCAACGATCACGATTACGTCCATCTTCTGTGCAATAAAATCCTCAATCTGCTTTTTTTGCTTTTCCAGATTATTATTCGCATTCTGCACATCTACCTGCGCTCCCAGTTCCTGTGCTACTGCGGTAAATACATCCCGATCTCTGGTCCACCTTTCCAGAACCAGAGTATCGATCGTAAATCCAATCTTCAGTTGCTTTTTATCACTTCTATCGGTCTTTACGCCCTGCGATTTTGCTGAACATCCCACAAGTAGCTGTCCTGCAAAAGCAATACACACCAAAAATACCATCCATCGTCTTATAGGTTTATTCATATCGTCCCTCCTCACGGTATTCCGTCGGTGTCACACCTGTCCATTTTTTAAAAATACGACTGAAATAATTGGGATCTCCGTACCCTGATTCCATACAGATCTCTTTGATACTCTTCTCCGTTTCCATAAGCTGCTTTTTCGCATATTCGATCCGCAGATTGTTCACATAATCTATGTAATTGACATTCTCTGATTCTTTAAACAGCTTACTTAAATAGTAGGAACTGATTCCAAGTTCTTTTGCCGTCTCTTCCAGAGAAATTTCCCCTGAAAAATGCTCTGCTATATAAACTTTTGCTTTTTCTACTACATTAACCGTCTTCTCCTGTTGTTTCATTGAGATGTGTCCTGCTGCTTCTGTCATTTTATGCACAAACCATCGTTCCAGCCCTTCATATGTCTGAAAGCTCATCAGCTGATCCAGATAATTTGCCCTTACATCAAAATGATAAGTCATTGCCCCCTGCTCGTAGACAGATTTTTCAGCAAGCAGGACAAATTCCATTACTTTCAGGCGTACATTGTTCGTAACCTCCGGAAACTGCTTCTCCATCCACATCACAAACTCTGTACTTCTTTTTTCTGTCAGTTCTGCATCCCCTGCGTGAACTGCATCAAAAAGACCGGATTCCATATCATACGGATATCCCTCTTCATATACACAGCTGACCGGAAGATCCTTTGCATGGTTCACCTTTCCTACTCCCTGCCTTGCCGTATCGAGTGCTTCTCTGTAGGACTTGGAAACTTCCTCCCAGGATACGACAGACCCGATGCCCGCTTTGAATTTCATTTCCATCTGCTGCTCCATTTTACGAAGCATACTGCGGATATTTTCAATCTTTACTTCCCGCTCATTATAAGATTCTTCCTTTTCCCTGCACGGGACAAGGACGATTACTTTGTTTCCCATCAGAGATCCTACAATTCCATTCATCGTCTCCTTAAGCATTTCACGGAAAATCATGCTGTGCTTTTGCAGCCGGATTCCTGCACCTACTGTGTTGGTCAGTTCTCCTTTTCGCAATTCTTCTCCGCATTCGATCACTATTGCATAGACATACTCCGTATTGATTCCAAGCAGCTCACGGTATGTAAGATTGGAGGTATCATTGCTCTCTCCAAGAAGAACGCTGTACACAAAACCACTTTCGATCATCGGAACCACAACCTCAAGTTTTTCTTTCACCTTCAGATCCTTACTTACTTTTTCCCTTCTGTCATTTACAAGCTTCATCGCCTTTCGCAGAGTATCCGTCAGCACGTCCTTATTGATCGGCTTTGTCAGATAAGACATAACGCCGATATCAATAGCCTTCTGTGAATATTCAAATTTATCATAGGCCGTAAGAACAATGAAAATGATATTTTTATGTTCTCTTTTAATCTCTTCCATTGCTTCGATTCCGTTGATCCCCGGCATCTGGATATCCATCAGGATAATATCCGGGCGAAATGACTCTGCAAGTTCGATCGCCATACGCCCATTTTTTGCAGATTCAATTTCAAATTCATCTCCAAAGCTTTTCTGGATCATAAATCTAATTGCCTGCTGTACAATTCCTTCATCATCACAGATCAATATCCTCATCTTATGTCCTCCCTTTTCAAATAGATCAACACTTCTGTTCCTCTCTCTTCCCGCCGACGGATCTCAATCACATGCTCCATATTATAATACCGTTTCAGACGGTTGATCACATTATCCATACCGATTCCGGCGGAATCCCGCTGACTGTGGCTGTGTGCACTCTCTCCACGCATGATCTTTTCGATCACTTCCGGTTCAATTCCCACACCATTGTCTTCTACTTTCACGCAGACCATACCATCATCACTGTAAACAGACAGATGGATCTTTCCTTCTCCCTGCAGTTCGCGTATTCCATGATTTACCGCGTTTTCGATCAGGGGCTGCGGGATCATACTTGGCATCATTGTACCAGTCACGCGCTCATCGATCTGTTTTGTATAATGGATTTCTCCTGCAAATCGTACATTCAAAATATAAATGTAGTTGTCTACCAGTTCCAGCTCTTCCTTAAGCGTAGTATCTTTCTCCATCTTCCTTACATTATAGCGAAAGAAATCCGCCATGTTCTGTACAAACAAACAGGTATTTTCTGCACCCTCCATCATGGCAAGCTGTGCTGCTGCATTCAGACTGTTAAACAGAAAATGCGGGTTGATCTGCGCCTGCAGATATTTAAGCTGTGCTTCCTTAAGGTCATTTTTCATAATCAGTTCATTCTCGATCAGCCTGCTTTCCCGCTCATAGTTCTCTTTTGTCTGCCTGATATAATCACGGATACTGTTCATCATTTTGTTGCAGGCTTTCGCCACCGTACTGATCTCATCTCCGGTATCAATGATCGGAAAATCTACCTCCAGTCCACCTTTGGCGATCGTATTTGCCGCCTCCGCAAGTTTAATAAGCGGTCTTGTAATCGTTCTGGTCATCATAACGATCCATGCGAGTGCTACAAGCATGGATACGGTCAGAAGAAACATACTGAATCCGACAACGTAATTCAGTGTGGATCTCAAAACTGAATAATTCTGCGAGTTTTCAAGAAACACCGACGTATTCAGGCTTCGGACACAGGACTGCAGATAATCATAAAGCTTCTTCGCCTTACTGTATTCTTCGTTATAACAGCTTACATTTCTTCCCCGCTTTGCCTCGATCGCACCGGCTGTTTTTTCCAGATATGTATCCGACATATTGCGGATATTTTTTTCCATCAGAAGATTCTGGTCATTTACCGTCTCTTCATTCAGTTCACTGATCAGATTTCTATAATCCTGCTCATATAAATAATAATTTTCCAGTTCATCCGAACTTTTTGTATTCAGATACTGATAAAGCGATGTCTGCATTTTCTCCAGCGTTGTCGAGATATCATTTAACTGAATATTCGAATTATATACCCCGTCAATCTGCCGGATCGCCTGGCTCTGACTATGCACTATATACATATTGATCGCAAATACCAATAACATGATCACTACATAGACTTCCAGCAGCCGGATCCGGATTGATTTTCTTTTTTTCATGTCTTTTTACTACTTTCTATTCTGTATATTTTTTAATATTATCAGCAGTGATAAGCTCCGGGGATACTGTCAGATATTCGCTGATATGCCGTTTCTTTAAATACTCATTCATTCCCTGTTCTGCAGTTTTTCCCCACTCGGTCGGATTGATCAGGACACTGGATTCGACGATTCCTTTCTGGATCCCCTCCAGTGTATCCTTCTGCGCATAATATCCGATAATCGATGTCTGTCCAACCTTATTGTAATCAACCACACACTGGATCGCACTGCTGGTATCCACCGCACTCATACATACGATAATATCCGGATAAGAAGTATCCAGAATCAGGTCGCGGACATTCTCTTCCGATTCAAACATCCCTGTATTATCGATCACCTTACTGGTCAGCTCGATCTTGGATGCAATAGAAGCTGTCGTCTCTGATATTGCCGTAAAAATAACATTCGGCGCTGCATTCCTCTCTTCTGAATTCAGAAGAACAGTGACCCGGATCTTCCGGTCTTCCTCTTCTGCCTTCTTCTGTGCAATATTATTGATCTGGTTTCCATACATTTCACCAATCGCATAATCATTTCCGCTTACAAATGATACCCTTTTACTGGCCGGCGCATCACTGCGGATCGTGATCACCGGAATATTCTGTTCTTCTGCCTTGTCAATCTGTGCGGAAACCGCTTCTTCATCGCTCACCTGTACAATAATCCCATCTACCTTGGCCGCAATTGCCATTTCCATCAATTCTTCTGTCGAATATTCACCCGACAGTGTCTCACCAAAATTCTCGATCAGGATCTGATCTCCTTTCCCGGCATCTTTGGCTCCCTGGTATATCTTCTTCCAGAAGCTGTCTGTGGGATTTTCACTGATAATCGCAACATGATACTGATAATCCGTCCGGTCCTTTTTTTCCACTCCGGCATCTTTTTTTACTTTTTCATGATATATCATCCCAATACCGATCAGGACCAGAAGTGCGGCAAGAGCCACAACTCCTATTCCTATCAGTTTCTTCCAGTTTTCTTTATAACTTTTCATCTTCCGATTCCTGCTTTCTCATTTTACGGAAATCACTTGGTCTTACTCCATATTTTTTCCGGAATGCTTTGGCAAATGCTCTTCCGTCCGCAAATCCACTATGTTCTGCAATTTCCTCAACCATCGTATCACTGCTTATCAGTTCCCGGTAGGCATATTCCAGACGGATTCCCTGAATATATTCTTTATAGTTGATTTCTGCATATTTGCGAAACATCCGTGACAGATAGGTCGGCGAATACCCGAAAACCTGTGCCAGCCCTTCCAGCGAGAGATCTTTCTGATAATTATCCTTGA
>OLNS01002057.1_pt1 | contig 13980 bp, 12 predicted proteins | sample 1673031 | NCBI WGS metagenome assembly OLNS01 (sample SAMEA3136748, study PRJEB25190) | human gut metagenome | biome: human gut; feature: human-associated habitat; material: faeces | place: Austria | collected 2013
AAAGCACCGAAAAGCTGACTGTCCTGAAGAAGCAGCTTGCCCGGAATGAGAAGCGGATCGCAGACCTCAAACGGCTGTTCATGAAGATTTACGAGGACAATGTTAACGGAAAGCTTAGCGATGACCGCTTCGACATGATGAGTCAGAGCTACGATGCCGAACAGAAGCAGCTGGAAGAGGAAGTTCTCTCCATCCAGCAGGAAATTGAAGTACAGGAACAGCAGATCGAGAATATTGAAAAGTTCGTCCAGAAAGCGCACAAGTACGTTCATATTGAAGAACTCACCCCTTATGCTCTCCGTGAACTGGTGTCGGCCATCTATGTGGATGCCCCGGATAAGTCCAGCGGAAAGCGGGTGCAGCACATCCATATCAAGTACGATGGGCTGGGGTACATCCCTCTGGATGAACTGGAAGCAAAAGAAAAGGCGTGACCGAAGTCACGCCAAATCTTCCCCATTTCGGGAGCTTTTGCAAATACTGTTTTATGGGAACTCTGCTACGGGGACAGCCCATTTTTTTTAAATTAGAGTTCGCCCCAGAGGTTTTCCGGGTAGAGACCCTCGGCGGTCTTCTGCGCGATGCCGGCCACCACCACGGGTTTGTCCTCCCGGTAGGTGACACCGTACCACTGATCGGTGCTGTTCAGCACCTTGACCGTGGCCTTGCCCTCCTCCAGCAGCTCGGTGACCACCAGCGGCAGGAAATACTCACACTTGAGCGGATCCTTGGCCAGATGCTCGGTCAGCCAGCCCGCAAAGCGGCGGTCCGCCTCTTCCAAAAAGCTCTTACCGAAGCCCCAGAGGTTCATGCTGACCTGCGTTTCGCCGGGCAGGTCCACCCAGGTAGCGCCCTCATCCTCGGTGTAGTGGATGCCGCCCTCGTAGGTCTCAATGCGGGTGCGCTCGATGACGCTGTGGAGGGTGCCGTCCGGGTTTGTCTGGCAGACACCGCGGGAGACCTTGCCGTTTTCCGAGACGGTGTTCTTGAGCAGATAGCTCACCATGCAGTAATCGTACACCTCGCCATCCTCGTGGGTGGAAAGGTAATCGTACATCACTTTGAATGCCTGCGGGCCGTAGTAATCGTCCGCATTGATGACGGCAAAGGGGCCGTTGATAAACGGCTTTGCGGCCAGAACCGCGTGGCAGGTGCCCCAGGGCTTGACACGGCCCTCCGGGATGGAGAAGCCCTCCGGCAGCTCGTCCAGCTGCTGGAACGCGTATTTCACGTCCATCACCTTGGAGACACGGTCGCCGATGGCCGCCTTAAAGGCATCCTCGATCTCGTGCTTGATGACAAAAATGACCGTCTCAAAGCCTGCGCGGCGGGCATCGTAGAGAGAGTAATCCACAATGACCTGCCCATTGCGGCCCACCGGGTCGATCTGCTTCATGCCGCCGTAACGGCTGCCCATGCCAGCCGCCATGACCACCAAAACGGGTTTGTTCATAATAAAAGCCTCCTGTTTGTGCCAAAGCTTGGTTTTTCATAGCTCCATTATACTCGAAAAGCCCCTGGACAACAAGGCAGGCTTTAAAGCAAGATTTAATTGCTTATTTTGTAAATTAAAGCTTGCCAATCTGCGCAAAACACGGTATACTGGAGCCGCACACTTTTTCCTTTCCAAAACCAGAAATGGAGGTTCCCTTTTATGAACGAAGCCGTTACCAAGCGTTTTCTGCTCTATTTCCGCCTGATGCTGCTGGTGTGGATCCTGATCGCCAACGCGTTCTTCCACGTCATTGAATTTGATTACAGCTGGCTGGTGTTTTTGAGCAACATCATGCTGTTCACCATGGAGGGCGACATCAAGGACCGCTTCATTTCCGTGGAGCTGGGCGGCCTTGTAGGCATGGTGCTCACCGTGCTGGCCATGCTGGCCATTGCAGCCCTGACCCCGGTGCTGGGCGGCCTGCCGGGCCTGCTGCTGCCGCTGGCGGTGGTGTTGTTCATCCTCATCATCCTGCACCCCTATGCCCCCAAGGTGCTCAACAACGTCGGCTTTGCCTACCTCACGGTGGCCTGCATCGACGCGGAGACCTTTGCGGCCAACCTGCCCCGGTTCTTCTTCGTGTACATCGTCGGCTCCCTCGTCTTCAACGGGGTCTGCATCCTGCTGATGAAGCCTGCGAAAGCCTTGGCCGCCAAAACCGTAAAAGCATGACCCCCCTGCAAAAGCGATGCCTCGGCATCGCTTTTGTTTTGCCCGGCCCTGTGGTACAATAAGAAAAAACACAGAAAGGGAGTATCCCCATGTCTCACAAGACTGTCTGGATCACCGGAGCCTCTTCCGGCATCGGCCGGGAGTTTGCCTGCCGGTATGCCAAGCTCGGCTTCCGCCTCATCCTCACCGCCCGCCGCCGGGAGCGGCTGGATCAGCTGGCCGCCGAGCTGCTGGCAAAGTACAACACGTTCTGCCGCGTCCTCCCCGCCGACCTTGCCCGGGAGAGCGAGTGTACTCGCCTGTGTGAGGAGCTGGCCGAGGAGCGGATCGACATTTTTATCAACAACGCGGGCTTTGGCGTCTGCGGCAGTTTTCTGGAGACCAGCACCGAGGCCGAGCTCTCCATGGCCAAAGTCAACGTGCTGGCCATGCACCAGCTGTGCAAGTTCGCGGTGCAGAAAATGCAGGCCCAGGGCTTTGGCACGGTGCTGAACGTGGCCTCCTCGGCAGGCCTGCTGCCGGGTGGTCCCTATATGGCGGGCTACTACGCCACCAAGGCCTATGTGGTCAGCCTGACCCGGGGCATTGCCGAAGAGCTCCGGGAGCAGCACAGCCCTGTCTACGTCTGCGCCCTCTGCCCCGGCCCGGTGGACACCGAGTTCAACGACCGGGCGGGTGTGGTGTTCGCCCTCAAGGGCATTTCCCCCGCCCTCTGTGTGGAGGAAGCCATGCGCGGGATGCTGCGGGGCAAGACCATCATCGTGCCCTCGGCCCTGATGCGGGCTGCCACCACCGCCCAGCACTTTGTGCCCACGCCGCTGCTCATGCCCATTATGGCCCGACAGCAGAAAAAGAAACTGGGCGGCAGCACCCCCGCACAGGAACATTGACGCCGCCGGGAAACCATGTTACTCTAGAGCACAGGAGAACCGCATTTGATTGCGCAAACAGACCAAACGGAGGGATATTGAAATGAAGATCGCACTCATCAACGAGAACAGCCAGGCTGCCAAGAACGGCATCATTGAAGCCGCCCTGAAAAAAGTGGTGGAGCCCATGGGCCACGAGGTAGTCAACTACGGCATGTACGCAGCCGATGACAAGGCCCAGCTGACCTATGTCCAGTGCGGCATTCTGGCCGCCATCCTGCTCAACAGCGGCGCGGCCGATTACGTCATCACCGGCTGCGGCACCGGCGAGGGTGCCATGCTGGCTTTGAACAGCTTCCCCGGTGTCATCTGCGGCCATGTGGAAGACCCCGTAGACGCCTACACCTTTGCCCATGTCAACGACGGCAACGCCGTGGCCATGCCGTTTGCCAAGGGCTTTGGCTGGGGCGGCGAGCTCAACCTGGAGTACTGCTTTGAGAAGCTGTTCGGCTTCGGCCACGGCCAGGGCTACCCCAAGGAGCGCGTGGAGCCCGAGCAGCGGAACAAGAAGATCCTGGACGGCGTCCGCGCTGCCACTTTCAAGCCCCTCATCGATTGCCTGAAGAGCATCGATCCGGACCTGCTCAAGGGCGCTGTGGCCGGCGAGAAGTTCAGCGAGCTGTTCTTTGCCTCCTGCAAGGACGCGGAGCTGGCTGCATACGTCAAGACCCTGCTGTAATTTCCAAAACAACCGTGCCAAACTTTTTCATTTCATCTTTCGGATGTGTTGTGAAAAATGACAAAATCAAACTCCGGGTATTGACAGTTTGACCAAGGCGTTCTATACTCGTGCCATCGAAAGCAAAGGCGCTTGTGGAAGCAAAATTCCACAAGCGCCTTTTGTGTTTCGCGGGGCCGCGGGCCCCGTGCGCTCTGGGGGAAATAGAGGGCCCTCAGAACCGTGTTTTGCGCGCTGCCACGTTTGATAGAGGGACGCGCGGCGCAAGTGTACGCCTCCGCCGGGGCTGGCACTCCGGCGGGGAAAACTGTGGGAGGGTACGATCATGTTCAGCTCTGTCAACACCTGTTGGACGCTGGTTGCAGCGTTCCTGGTCTACTTCATGCAGGCTGGTTTCGCGCTGTGTGAAGCAGGCTTTACCCGTGCCAAGAACACCGGCAATATTCTGATGAAGAATATGATGGATTTCTGCATTGGCACCCCGTGCTACTGGCTCATCGGCTTCGGCATCATGTTCGGCGGCACGGGCGCTCTGATCGGCGGGTTCGACCCGTTCATTCAGGGAGATTACTCGCACCTGGGGCTCGATATCCCGCTGTGGGTCTACATCGTGTTCCAGACCGTTTTCTGCGCAACGGCCGCCACCATCGTCTCCGGCTCCATGGCCGAGCGCACCAACTTCAAAGCTTACTGCGTTTACTCCGCGATGATCTCGCTGGTGGTCTACCCCATCTGCGGCCATTGGATGTGGGGCGGCGGCTGGCTGCAGAGCATGGGCTTCCATGATTTTGCAGGCTCGGCAGCCGTCCACAATGTGGGCGGCATCATCGCCATGCTGGGCGCGGCCCTGCTTGGCCCCCGGATTGGCAAGTACGACAAAGACGGCAAACCTCACGCCATCCCCGGCCACAACCTGACGGCCGGTGCCCTGGGCGTGTTCATCCTCTGGTTCTGCTGGTTCGGTTTCAACGGCGGTTCTTCCCTGAGCCTGTCCACCGACGAGACCATGACCCTGACGGGCCTTGTCTGCTTCAACACCAACCTGGCCGCTGCCGTGGCCACCTGCGTGACCATGATCTTTACCTGGAAGCGGTACGGCAAGCCCGATGTCTCCATGACCCTGAACGGCTCTCTGGCCGGTCTGGTCGCCATCACGGCAGGCTGCGATGCCGTTTCTCCGTTCGGCGCGTTCATCATCGGCTTTGTAGCCGGCATCCTGGTGGTGCTGAGCGTGGAGTTCTTTGATCACATCGCCAAGATCGATGACCCCGTTGGCGCTGTCTCCGTCCACTTTGTAAATGGTGTCTGGGGCACCATTGCAGTCGGCCTGTTCTCCAACGGCGGCGACGGCGTGGGCAAGGGCCTGTTCTACGGCGGCGGTCTCTCCCAGCTGGGCATCCAGCTGCTGGGCCTCATCACGGTGGATGCTTACGTCCTCATCGTGATGTTCCTCGTCTTCAAGGTCATCGACAAGACCATCGGCCTGCGCGTCCCCGCAGAGGTGGAGATCGACGGCCTGGACATTCACGAGCACGGCCTGGCTTCCGCTTACGCTGGCTTCTCCATCTCCGACGCCAACGCGGCGGCCATGGTTCCCAATGAGAACACCGACCTGGGTGAGGACGACGTCAACAAGGCTTAGGCCCGGATGGTGGACGCCGCCGTCCCCGTGGTGCGGGAGGCTGCTCCGGTCATCCATGACGGCGTGTACGACACCGGAATGCACAAGGTGTCCATCATCGCAAAGCTGAGCAAGTTCGATCCGCTCAAGACCGCTCTGAACGATCTGGGCGTCACCGGCATGACCGTGACCCAGGTGATGGGCTGCGGCATCCAGAAAGGCACCAGCGAGAAATACCGCGGCGTGCCTGTGGACAGCACCCTGCTGCCCAAGATCAAGGTGGAGGTCATCGTCTCCAAGATCTCGGTGGACTCCGTGGTGGAGGCCGCCAAGAAAGCCCTTTACACCGGCCACATCGGCGATGGCAAGATCTTTGTCTACAACGTGACCCGGGTCGTGAAGATCCGCACGGGCGAGGAGGACTTTGCCGCCCTGCAGGACGTGGAATGACCGCCCTGCCCCATTCAACCGCTGTCCCGCCCTTTGGGCGTGACATAAATGTTCTCCTTTTTTCTCCTTTTTCCTTTTTCTGAATCCACAATGGCAGCCCCCGCTCCTTTCCGCACAAAGGGAGCGGGGGCCTTGTCGTTTCTTGACATCGGGTTTGGGGTATGCTACAGTGGAACGGCAAAGATCTTACCAGTGAGGATGTGTATTTTATGAGCGAATCGTTCTCCCGCGCTGCCTGCTCCGCCAGGGAGATGGCCCGGATGCTGCTGCGCTGGCTGGTGCTGGCCCTGCCCATCGGCCTGCTGTGCGGCGGCATCGGCACCGCGTTCCATCTGGCGGTAGAGGCCGTCACCGAGCTGCGGGGTGCCCACGGCTGGCTGCTCTGGCTGCTGCCCGCGGCGGGCCTTGCCATCGTAGCCCTTTATAAAGGAACCAAGTGCGAGGGCGTTGGCACCAACAATGTCATCCGGGCTGTGCAGAGCGGCGAGGCCGTCAGCCCGCTGCTGGTGCCCGCCATCTTCTTTGGCACGATGCTCACCCACCTGTGCGGCGGCTCCGCCGGCCGGGAGGGCGCGGCCCTGCAGATGGGCGGCAGCATCGGCTACAATATTGCAAAGCTGTTCCATTTCCCGGACCATGACCGCCGCACGGCCACGGTCTGCGGCATGGCCGCGTTCTTCTCCGCCCTGTTCGGCACCCCGCTGGCGGCTACCCTCTTCGCCATGATGGTGGAGGATGTGGGCCTGAGCTTCTCGGTGGCGTTCGTGCCCGGGTTCTGTGCGGCCCTGCTGGCCTACGGCATCTCGCTGGCCTGCGGCATTGCCCCCACCCGCTTTGCCCTTTCCGCCGTCCCGGCCCTGGGCATCCTGCCCGTTTTGCAGGTCGCTCTGCTGGGCGTGGCCTGTGCGGCCGTCACCCGGCTGTTCTGTCTGCTGCTCCATGTAGCAGAACACCAGCTCCCCAAGCGGCTGCCCAACCCCTGGGTGCGGGTAGTCCTTGGCGGCGTGGTGGTGGTCGCCCTCTCCTACCTGATGGGGGTGGGCCGCTACAATGGCGCGGGCATGGGGGTCATCACCGCCGCCGTGGAGCAGGGCCAGGCCCTGCCCTGGGATTTTATCTGCAAAATCCTCCTCACGGCGATCACCCTGGCTTCCGGCTTTAAAGGCGGCGAAGTCGTCCCCAGCTTTTATATCGGTGCCACCTTTGGCTGCGTGTTCGGCCCTCTGCTGGGCCTGCCCGCCGGGTTTTCGGCTGCCGTGGCCATGGTGGCGGTCTTCTGCGGTGCCGCCAACACCCTCGTCCCCTCCCTGCTGCTGGCCTATGAGCTGTTTGGCGGGGCCGGGCTGGAGCTGATCGCGCTGGGCTGCGGGCTGAGTTATATGCTCTCGGGCTATCATGGCCTGTACAGCAGCCAGACATTCCTCAGCGATAAATTCCACTCGGAGTACACGGCCAGGTGGGAAGCAAGGCTGCGCCATTGATTTTTCCATCGTTTTGCCCTTGATTTTTCCCACCGGGCGTGCTACAATCACAATAGTTTCATCCTGTGTAAATCGTCGATGCGGACAAACCGGATCTTCCCCCACACGATGCAGAGAGAGCCGCCCCGGAGCCCCGGGTGCTGCAAGCGGCTTACCGTGCCCGGAGACCCTACCACCGCAGAGTGCAGAGGCGAACCTCTGCCGGGTATGCCCGTTACAGCATAGCGAGTGGCGCGGCTTTTTAAGGCCGCACAATTCGGGTGGAACCGTGGAACGCTGCTGAATTTGTATGTTCAGGCGCTTCATCCCGTAATGACAGACGGGGTGAAGCGCTTTTTGTTTTCCACACTTTTCAAGTTTCAGGTTGAAAAAGGAGTATTATCATGAAGATCATTTATAAGGACGGCCATGTGGACGAGTGCCCGCAGGACCAGGAGCTGCATGTCATCCGCCATACTGCTGCTCATGTGATGGCGCAGGCCATCAAGCGCCTGTACCCGGAGGCTGATTTCGCCTTTGGCCCCGCCACCGAAAACGGCTTCTACTACGACGTGGACCTGGGCGACACCAAGCTCACCGACGAGGATCTGGCCAGCATCGAGAAAGAGATGCACAAGATCACCAAAGAGAACCTGCCCATCAAGCCCTTTATCCTGCCCCGCGCCGAGGCGGTCAAGCTGATGGAGGAGCGTCAGGAGCACTACAAGATCGAGCACATGGCAGACCTGGCCGATGAGACCGAGTTCAGCTTCTTCCAGCAGGGCGAATACGTGGACATGTGCATCGGACCCCACCTGACCTACACCAAGGCCCTGAAAGCCTTTAAGATCACCCAGCAGTCCGGCGCATACTGGAAGAACGACAAAGAGAACAAGATGCTGACCCGCATCAACGGCGTGGCATTCCACAACCAGGAAGAGCTGGACGCCTGGGAGAAAGAGCAGCAGGAGGCCCGTGAGCGCGATCACCGCAAGATCGGCAAGGAGATGGGCCTGTTCATGACCGATGACCTGGTGGGCCGCGGCCTGCCCATGTTCCTGCCCGCAGGCTACACCGTCTGGCAGGAGCTGGAGAACTATATCAAGGAGAAAGAGCGTGCACGCGGCTACCTGCACGTCATGACTCCCTGCATCGGCACCGTGAACCTCTACAAGACCTCCGGCCACTGGGACCACTACCGTGAGAACATGTTCCCTGCCATGGAGATGGAGGGTGAGAGCTATGTTCTGCGCCCGATGAACTGCCCCCACCACATGATGATCTACGCAAACCGCCCGCACTCCTACCGTGACCTGCCCATGCGGATCGGCGAGATCGCGCACGATTTCCGCTATGAGTCCTCCGGCACCCTGAAAGGCATCGAGCGCGGCCGTCACTTCTGCCAGAACGACGCTCACCTGTTCTGCACCCCGGAGCAGATCAAGAGCGAGGTGGCGGATGTCTGCAACCTGATCTTCGAGGTCTACAAGGACTTCAACATCACCGATTACCGCTGCGTGCTGAGCCTGCGTGACCCTGCCGACAAGAAGAAGTACCATGACGACGACGCCATGTGGAACCATGCCGAGAGCGCGCTGCGCGAGGTTCTGACCGAGCTGGGCATCCAGTTCACCGAGGAGATCGGCGAGGCTGCTTTCTATGGCCCGAAGCTGGACGTCAACGTCAAGCCCGCCGTGGGTGCTGAGTACACCCTGTCCACCTGCCAGCTGGACTTCTGCCTGCCCGCAAAGTTCCACCTGACCTATGTGGACAAGGACGGCACCGAGAAGACCCCCGTGGTGCTGCACCGCGCCATCCTGGGCTCTCTGGACCGCTTTATGGCTTACCTGATCGAGGAGACCAAGGGCAAGTTCCCCACCTGGCTGGCACCCGTGCAGGTCAAGGTCCTGCCTGTTTCCGAGAAGACCCTGGAGTACTCCGAGGCCATCACCGAGAAGCTGGTGGAGGCCGGTGTCCGTGTGGCTCTGGACGACGACAACCAGAAGATCGGCTACAAGATCCGCGCTGCCCAGCAGGTGGACCGCGTGCCCTATATGCTGGTTCTGGGCGCCAAGGAAGCCGAGGCCGGCAACCTCTCCGTCCGTGACCGCAAGGGCGAGACCACCACGATGGGCGTTGACGAGTTCATCGCGAAAGTCACCGCTGAGATCAAGAACCGCAGCCTGTAATCTCTAAAAGATTTCCTGGAAATGCAAAAACTCCTCTCTGCCACGGGCAGAGAGGAGTTTTTTGTGTTTCCGCTTAAAAAATCACTTCAGCAGGTTATCATCCTCGAAGTAATCGATCTTCATGGATTTGCGCACATCGGCGAGGGTGGCGGCGGCGGTCTTTTCGGCCACGGCGCTGCCGGCTTTCAGGATCTCGACCACCTCGGGCAGGCGCTGCTCCCACTCTTTGCGGCGGTTGCGGATGGGCTCCAGCTCAGCCTGCATGACGCTGTTGAGGAACTTCTTGATCTTGACATCGCCCAGGCCGCCGCGCTGGTAGTGAGCCTTGAGCTCGTCCAGGTTCTGGTACTCCGGCAGGAACTCTGCAAAGTGCTCCGGGCGGCTGAACGCATCCAGATAGGTGAACACCGGGTTGCCCTCCACCTTGCCGGGGTCCTGCACCCGCAGGTGGCCGGGGTCGGTATACATGGACATGATCTTCTTCTTGATGTCCTCGGGCTCATCGGAGAGGTAGATGCAGTTGCCCAGGCTCTTGCTCATCTTGGCCTTGCCGTCAATGCCGGGCAGGCGGAGACAGGCAGCGTTCTGGGGCAGCAGGATCTCGGGCATGGTCAGGGTCTCGCCGTAGACGGCGTTGAACTTGTGCACGATCTCGCGGCACTGCTCCAGCATCGGCATCTGATCTTCCCCGGCGGGGACTGTCGTCGCGCGGAATGCCGTGATATCAGCGGCCTGGCTGATGGGATAGGTAAAGAAACCAACGGGGATGCTGGTTTCAAAATTCTTCTGCTGGATCTCCGCCTTGACGGTGGGGTTGCGCTGCAGGCGGGACACCGTGACCAGGTTCATGTAGTAGAAGCTCAGCTCGGTGAGTTCCGGCACCATGGACTGGATAAAGATGTGCGCCTTGGCAGGGTCGATGCCCACAGCCAGATAATCCAGTGCCACCTGCAGGATGTTCTGGCGCACTTTCTCCGGGTTATCGGCGTTATCGGTCAGGGCCTGTGCGTCCGCGATCATAATATAGATCTCGTCGAACTTGCCGGAATTTTGCAGACGGACACGCTCTTTCAGGGAGCCGACATAGTGGCCCACATGCAGGCGGCCGGTCGGGCGGTCGCCCGTCAAAATGATCTGTTTCATAGTATTCTCCATATTCTCCTTAACAAGAGATCTTTTGATATAAGTATATCCCCTGTCCATTTCGCTGTCAACCAAACTGAGGCCAAACAAAAGAAAAAGCGATGGAAAAATTTCCATCGCTTTGCTGGCGCCTCTTGCCTGACTCGAACAGGCGACACCCTGATTAACAGTCAGGTGCTCTAACCGACTGAGCTAAAGAGGCATCTATATAAAACGGCATACAGCCGTTTTACTACTATAAAATGGTGACCCGTACCGGAATCGAACCGATGTTAAAGGCGTGAGAGGCCTCTGTCTTAACCGCTTGACCAACGGGCCATACGTCCATTTTGCATCGGGCTTTCGCTCCCGACTTGGTTAGTTTATCACAGAGTACGACCTTTGTCAACACCCAATTTCAACTTTTTTCAAAAGATCTGCCGCACGCCTGCCTTCACAAGGCCCAGTGCCAGCCCAAGGTAAACACTGACCACCGTTTCGTCCCCGCCAAAGTCCATGTTCTGGCGCTGCGGCAGGCCGGACAGCCGCCCCTCGTACACGCAGTGCAGGTCCTGCAGGGTGGTGTAATCGTTGGGGTGCATCAGGGTGCTGTGCTTTGGCAGCTCCAGTGCCCCGCTCTTTTCCAGCACCTCGCCGACGAACTGCGAGCAGAAATAGTGCCGACGCCGACGCCAGCGGATGTGCAGCCCGCACAGGATCAGCCCCAGCACATTGAAGCGGTACAGGTTGCCGTGGGCCATCATGTGGTCGGCCCGGCGGCCGGCGCGGGTGTAGGCCTCCTCGCTCACCTCCAGCGCATAGAGGGCGCAGGGCACGTCCGGGCGCAGCCGGAACACACCCCGGTCCAGGTACTCCCGGCTGGGGCCTGCGGGGAACATGGTGTAGCCGTTCTTGCGGGTGGAGCTGTACAGACAGCTGAGGTCCTCGTCAAAGGCAAGGGACGCATGGGTGTAGCGTGCCCCGGTAAGCCGATAGACCAGATTGGACAGCAGCGTGCCCGAGCGGGTGAGCAGGATGTAGATGGTCTTCATGGCAGTTTCCCTTATGTCAGCCCCCGGCAAAGGGGGAAAAGTATCATCCATATACGGAACAAGTATAGCATAAGTAAAGTTCCTTTACCACTAAAACGTTTCTTCTGGCCAAAATATTGCAAAAAAGGGCAAAAACAGCAGCCCAAAGCTGTTTTCAGGGCTTTGGGCTGCTGTTTCTCGCAAATTCTTGAAACGGTCAGCGGCTCCGGGGCACATTTTACCAACCGTAGCACTCTCTGCTTGTCTCGCCGCTGCGGACATCCCGTGCAGGGGATTTGTAGCCGCAGCCACGGCAGACTTCCTGATAGATGCAATAGTTATAGTATACCGCATCGGTTCCTGCGGTCTTATGGATGCACGCTTCCTCCCAGGGTCCGGCCTCATATTCGCCTATTTTCTGGATGTAAACTCGCATTTCGCCGCACTCTGCACACTCACTGCTCCTGGCAGGGACAGGCTCTGCCTCCTCCAGGACCGCTTCAGACGTGGGAACTGTCGTTTCTTCCAAAGGGTCATCGTCATAGCGTTCTGCATCCGCAAAGCCCACCAGGCAAAGGGCCAGGGCCAAAGCCACGGCCAGCAGGATCGGGACGATCTTTTTCATAGAAAAGCACTTCCTTTCTCACGGTACTTCGCTTTTTATCAAGGGTGGTCCTTCCTAATATTATAGTATCCTACCGTCCTTATTTCTTCAACGATCCATCTTATTTCAAACGTCTCTGCTGCCCTAAAAATGCGCTCAGGCACAAAAATCGCTCTCCCCGGAACTCAGTGCTTTGTTGCCGACCACCCGTGGCAGTACCGGAGCGACTCTCCCTCGTCCACAGTCCATGTGCCGGACTTGTATCCGCAGGAACCGCAGACCTGGTAATACGTAACATTCCGATGATAGATTTCGTCCGTCCCGTGGGGATAATGGATGCATTTCTCTTCATACGGTCCGGTCTCAAACGTCTCTTTTTTTTGGGTTACGCAAGACATTTTCCCACAAGCGTCGCACTCGCTGCTCCTGGCAGGGACAGGCTCTGCCTCCTCCAGGACCGCTTCGGACGTGGAAGCCGCCGTTTCTTCCAATGGATCATCGTCATAGCGTTCTGCATCCGCAAAGCCCACCAGGCAAAGGGCCAGGGCCAAAGCCACGGCCAGCAGGATCGGGACGATCTTTTTCATAGAAAAGCACTTCCTTTCTCACGGTACTTCGCTTTTTGTCAGGGGGTCATTCCTAATACTATAGTATCATACCGCTTTCTTTTTTTCAACTATCGCTTCAGTTTTTGTATCATTTTACGTTTTTCCTGGTTTTGCGTCATAGGACTGCCTGCTGTGTTTTTTGCCCCGCCGGGATCGAGGTCCCACCTTGCATCCCGGTTTGTCAAGCTTTTATCAAAATGCAGCAGAGGGCAGGTTCCGCCTAATTTTTCCTTGTTTTTGAGGGGTTTTGCTTCTTGAATTCAATTCAACTGGAAAAGATTCTTTATGAAAATTGTTTCTTTTCTGCAAACAGTACGATTCGTTCATTGATTTCCAGAAACTTTTATGTATAATGATAAACAGGGGAATTTGCATCGACGCAAACCGCACCCCGCGCAGCGTCCGGCCACGCCGGAAGGCCGCTGTGCTTTTACATGCAGAATGTAAAGGATCAAACGAAAGTAGAGGTATAGCAATATGGCAAAGTTGGATCTGACCAAGTATGGCATTACCGGCACGACCGAGGTCGTGTACAACCCCTCTTACGAGCAGCTGTTCGCAGAAGAGACCAAGCCCGGCCTGGAAGGCTACGAGAAGGGCCAGGTCAGTGAGCTGGGTGCCGTGAACGTGATGACCGGCATCTACACCGGTCGTTCTCCCAAGGACAAGTTCATCGTCATGGACGAGAACTCCAAGGACACCGTGTGGTGGACCAGCGACGAGTACAAGAACGACAACCACCCCGCTTCTCAGGAAGCATGGGCTGCTGTGAAGGCCATCGCTCAGAAGGAGCTGTCCAACAAGCGCCTGTACGTCGTGGATGCATTCTGCGGTGCCAACAAGGATACCCGCATGGCCATCCGCTTTGTCATGGAAGTTGCATGGCAGGCACACTTTGTCACCAACATGTTCATCAAGCCCACCGCTGAGGAACTGGAGAACTTTGAGCCGGATTTCGTTGTCTACAACGCATCCAAGGCCAAGGTGGAGAACTACAAGGAGCTGGGCCTGAACTCTGAGACTGCTGTTATGTTCAACATCACCAGCAAGGAGCAGGTCATCGTGAACACCTGGTACGGCGGCGAGATGAAGAAGGGCATGTTCTCCATGATGAACTACT
>OLNS01002069.1_pt1 | contig 13922 bp, 15 predicted proteins | sample 1673031 | NCBI WGS metagenome assembly OLNS01 (sample SAMEA3136748, study PRJEB25190) | human gut metagenome | biome: human gut; feature: human-associated habitat; material: faeces | place: Austria | collected 2013
GAGGAGTTGCACCGCATTATCTGATGATCGTTGACCGTGAGAATAATCTGGATGTGCTGACTGTTATGGTAGAAGTGGATGAAAAATATTTCTCAGATGAGATCCGTAAACTGGATGAGTTAAAGAATAAAGTTGCGGCAGTCTTAAAACAGGCACTCGGTGTTGCAGTAAGAGTGAAACTCGTAGAGCCAAAGACCATCGAAAGAAGTGAGGGTAAGGCAAAACGTGTCATTGATAACAGAGGTTTATAAACAGGAGGAAATAACATGGGCGTAAGTAATACCGTACAACAGTTATCGGTTTTTTTGGAAAACAGAGAAGGACGTCTGGAAGAAGTATTAGATGTACTCGCAAAAAGCAATGTGAATATCGTAGCACTGAGTCTTGCAGATACATCTGATTATGGAATGCTGCGTATGATCGTATCAGATCCGCATAAGGGACGCATGGCATTAAAGGAAGTTGGGATTACTTCGATGCTGACAGATGTAGTAGCACTTCGTGTACCACATGCAACCGGTTCATTGAGCAAAGCAATGCATCAGATCGTGGACGGTGAAGTAAACATTGAATATATGTACGCTTTTGCAAATGGAGATGATGCGGCAGCAGTATTAAAGAGTGATGATCCGGCAAGAGTAATCGATATTCTGAAAGGAAGCGGCTTTGATGTGTACAGTGCAGATGAAGCGTATCGTGCAAACCAATAGACGTGAAAGAGGAACAGTATGGGTGTAGATAAGAGTGATGTTTTAAAGAAAATGAGGGAAGCAGAAGCCATCTATGTATTGATGTCTGATTGTACCAGAATGCCTTTCGTAGTGTGCGATCCGGAGACTTATGATGATCAGGTGCTGATTTTCTTCTCAGAAGAAGAAGCCATGAAGGGCGGACAGGAATTCCTGAAAGAGGGAAATCCTCTGAAGATATTTAATATTGAAAATAAATACATGCTTCCATTTTACAGCAGTTTATTCCCGGCCGGAGTGAATGGGATGTGGGTAGGAAAAGATACAGAAGAAGAAATCAAGCTTCAACTCACAGAACTGGTCAGAAGACCGGAGCAGAAACCGGGAGAGGAACCGATCGAGAATCCGAGTTTCCAGATTACAGCTATGTACTTCATGCAGAAAGCACGTAAGCAGAAAGAAATGAAGATTACAGAAGATATGAAGGATCTTCAGGAAGAATTGATGGCGCACTATCAGGATGCAACTTTCATTACTGCGGTCACGGAAGAGAAGAAAATGCCGGTGTTGAATAAGAATGACGGACAGGTATTATTGCCATTATTTACCGATGTTCAGGAGTTTCTGAAGTTCCAGAACAACCATTCGGATACAAGATATTCTATGGGAGTGCTGGAAGCGGTAAAAGTTCCGGAAGCAATGGGTGATGAAATGACAGGTGTAGTGGTGAATCCATTTGGTGTGGATCTGCAACTGAATATTGCAAGACCACAGAATCAGAATTAGTACTTACAGGTACGAAAAAGCCGGATAACATTTGTTATCCGGCTTTTTTTCGTAATCTCTCGCATTAAGTCATGTATTTCTTTTAAATATTCAAATCTGAAATAGCTATATTTTAATATATAAAAAGTACATCAAAAACTTAGATTCGTTATGATTAGAGCGGTGTTACATTAACAGCCTGTGGTCCTTTGGCGCCGTCTGTAACTTCGTATTCCACTTCCTGACCTTCTTCAAGCGTCTTGAATCCATCCATGTTCAGTCCTGAATAATGAACAAATACATCATGACCTTCAGCGTCAGAAATGAAACCGTAACCTTTTTGGTTGTTAAACCATTTTACAGTACCTTTCATGATCATACCTCCATAAAATATTATTAAATCGCATATTTATATAGGAAAACTATAAAATACACTATTGTCAGATTAGCATATATTGATAAATACGTCAATGGATATATGAAATGTTTTTGTGTTTTTGTACAAAAAATCAATCTACTTGACGAATGAACGTCAAACGTGTAAAGTAATATTGTTCAAACTAACAAAGGATTAAAAGGTTGGAAAAACTATGATTACATTGACAGGAAAAAAGATATCGGAAGGGATTGCGATCGGAAGACTTTCCTTTTATAAGCGTGATACAAAAGAAATCCGCAGGATCTATGTCAAAGATGTAGAAAAAGAAGTGATGCGTTTTCAAAAAGCCAGACAGAAGGCATTGCAGGAATTACGCGATCTGTATGATCTGGCAGCGAAGGATGTCGGAGAAGCGAATGCGGCAATCTTTGAGATGCAGCAGATGATCCTGGAAGACCAGGAGATCATCCGTCAGATTACAAGTATTATTGTTGAGCATAAGCTGAATGCAGAATATGCGGTAAAAAATGCGGTTGAAAATATTTTGGCAAGTGCTTCAAAGAGTAATAAGAATTATGTGCAGGGGCATGAGGCAGATGTAAAGGATGTATCGACAAGAGTACTCCGGATTCTTGCAAGGACATGGAAAGATAAGATGCTGACGGATGAGCCGTTTATTCTTGCTGCGGGAGAACTTTATCCAAGTGAGACTGTAAAGTTTGATAAGAGCAAAATTCTTGGATTTGTGACCAGATATGGAACTATCAATTCCCATATGGCTGTGCTTGCAAGAACCAAAGGAATACCATCGGTGATCGGACTGGGAGAATCCCTGAAAAAAGAATACGAAGGCAAGACGATCATCATCGACGGTTTTGAGGGAAAAGTATATATTGAGCCGGATTATACGACGATTTCCAAGATGAAGCAGAAGCAGGATGAGAATCATACCCAGGTACAGAATCTGGAACGTCTGAAGGGAAAAGAGAATATTACACAGAGTGGACAGAAGATTGACGTCTGTGCAAATATCGGAACCAGGGAAGATATAGAAAATGTACTGAGAAGTGATGCCGGAGGAATCGGATTATTCCGCAGCGAATTCCTGTATATCGAAAATGGGACAAAGCTGCCGACAGAAGAACAGCAGTTCCAGGTATACCGTCTGGCAGCAGAGGCAATGGGCACCAAAAAGGTCGTAATCCGTACCGCAGATCTGGGAGGCGAAAAGCAGGCAGAATGTCTAGAACTCGGAGAAGATAGAAATCCGGAGATCGGCTATAGGGGAATCCGTGTATCGCTGGACAAAGATGAGATATTTAAGACACAGCTTCGTGCAATTTTACGTGCATCCGCATATGGAAATATGTCGGTCATGTTTCCGATGATCACGGATGTGGAAGAAGTAAAACAGGCGAAACTGATTCTGGAAAAGATAAAGAATGAACTGAAAGACGAGAAGATTCCGTTCAATGAAGAGATTAAGATCGGTGTTATGATCGAGACGCCTGCAGCGGTTATGATCAGTGGAGAGCTGGCAAGAGAAGCAGATTTCTTCAGTATCGGAACGAATGACCTGACACAGCTGACACTCGGAATGGACAGAACAAACAGCAGACTGGAGCGCTTTTATAATACACATCATCCGGCGCTTCTTAAGATGATCCGTATTATTGCCAATAATATCCACCTGGAAGGAAAGAAAATCGCATTATGCGGTGATCTGGCGGCTGATCTTAGTCTGACTGAGAAGTTTATCCAGATGGGGATCGATGAGTTGTCTGTAGCACCGAACCAGGTACTTGCTTTGAGAAAAAAAATAAGGGAAATACAGTAAGTTATAGTTAATATCTTGTTGTTGAGAGTATAAGGAGGAAAAGAGTAACATGTTGGAAAAATTATTTAAGCTCCGTGAGAACGGGACGGATGTCAGGACCGAGGTTATGGCAGGTATCACCACGTTCATGACCATGGCGTACATCCTTGCGGTCAATCCGAGTATCCTGTCTGCGACAGGGATGGATTCCGGTGCGATCTTTACATCCACAGCACTGGCGGCAATGATCGGTACGTTTCTGATGGCATTCTTTGCCAATTATCCGTTTGCACTGGCGCCGGGAATGGGATTGAATGCGTACTTTGCATATACCGTTGTTCTCGGAATGGGGTATAAGTGGGAAGTTGCACTGACAGCCGTCTTTGTAGAAGGTATCGTATTTATCGTACTTTCGCTTACAAATATCCGTGAGGCAATCTTCAATGCAATCCCGAAAAATCTGAAGTCTGCAGTCAGTGTCGGCATCGGATTGTTCATCGCATTTATCGGACTTCAGAATGCAAATATCGTAGTGGGAGGTTCTACGCTTTTGGAGTTATTCTCAATTGATGGGTACAACAGTGCAAAAGGTGTGGAAGCATCCATGAATAACGTGGGAATCACGGTTCTTCTTGCATTGATCGGTGTGGGAATTACAGGAATTCTGGTAATTAAGAATGTAAAGGGAAATATTTTATGGGGAATCCTGCTCACATGGATTTTAGGAATTATCTGCCAGATGGCAGGTATCTATGTGCCGGATCCGGAGATTGGATTCTACAGTCTGCTTCCGGACTTTAGCAGTGGATTTTCAATCCCTAGTATCATGCCGGTATTTGGTAAACTTGATTTTAGCGGAGTATTTTCCCTGAATTTCATCGTCGTTATCTTTGCATTTTTATTTGTTGATATGTTTGATACGATCGGAACATTGATCGGTGTATCTACCAAGGCAGGGATGTTAGATGAAGAAGGACATCTTCCGAATATCAAAGGGGCACTGATGGCTGATGCGGTTGCAACAACCGTCGGAGCAGTTCTTGGAACAACAACGACTACCACGTTCGTGGAAAGTGCATCAGGCGTATCTGAAGGAGGAAGAACCGGGCTGACTTCCGCAACAACAGCCATTTTATTCGGGTTGTCGTTGTTCCTGTCACCAATCTTCCTTGCAATTCCATCGTTTGCAACAGCACCGGCATTGATCGTAGTGGGATTCTATATGTTGACAAATGTGGCGCACATTGATTTTGATGAATTTTCAGAAGCACTGCCATGCTACATCTGTATCCTGGCTATGCCATTTTTCTACAGCATCTCAGAAGGTATCTCTATGGGAGTGATTTCTTACGTGATCCTGAATCTGATGACTGGAAAGGCAAAAGAAAAGAAGATCAGCGCATTAATGTATGTACTTGCGGTATTATTTATATTGAAATATATCTTTCTGTAAAATATAATAGAAAGTGGAGAACGAAAAGAGATCGGTGTTTCCGGTCTCTTTTCTGACTTATAAAAGTATCCGAAAGATACATGAAGGAGAACAAACGTATGAATTTACTTACGATGGAACATATTACAAAGGCTTATACAGACCGTGTTCTTCTGAATGATGTTGCATTCAGTATCAATGAAAATGAGAAGATCGGTGTGATCGGAATCAATGGGATGGGAAAGTCTACGCTGTTAAAAGTGACTGCAGGAATCGAACCATATGATGAAGGGAAGATCAGTATGGGAAAGCAGGTGAAGATCTGCTATCTTCCGCAGACACCGGAATTCGAAGAGGGAACAACAGTTCTTCGCGCAGCAATTGCAGATAATGTAAATGAACTGAACCAGTGGACGATCGAGGCAGATGCAAGATCTATGCTGAATCAGCTGGGGTTCTATGATTATGATGAAAAAGTAGAGCATATGTCCGGCGGACAGAAGAAGAGGATTGCACTGGTCAATGCACTGCTGACACCGGCTGACATACTGATCTTAGATGAGCCGACGAACCACCTGGACAATGCAATGTCAGAGTGGCTGGAGGAATATCTGATCGGCTTTAGAGGGGCAATACTGATGGTTACGCATGACCGTTACTTCCTGGATCGTGTGGCAACAAGAATCGTGGAAGTGGATCAGGGGAAGCTATACAGTTATCCGGGAAATTATTCCGAATTTGTTAAATTGAAAGCAGAGCGTCAGGATATGGCACTGGCTACGGAACGGAAGAGGAAGAGCCTTCTCCGCACCGAACTTGAATGGCTGGGAAGAGGTGCAAGAGCCAGAAGCACGAAGCAGAAAGCACATATTGACCGGATCAAAGCGATGCAGGAAATCAAGGATATTCAGGAAGAAAAGAGAGTGGTACTGGATTCCGTAGCATCCCGTATGGGAAATAAGACGATCGAGCTGGAGAATATCAGCAAATCTTATGGTAACAGAAAGCTGATCAGTGATTATAGCTATATATTCCTGAAAAATGACCGCATTGGAATTATCGGTCCGAACGGCTGTGGCAAGACAACACTTCTTAAGATCATCAATGGGATTGTGAGGCCAGACAGTGGAACAATAGAAATCGGGCAGACTATCCGGATTGGATATTTCTCGCAGGAGAACGAATATATGGATGCGTCCATGAAAGTGATCGACTATGTGAAAGAAGTGGGGGAATATGTCACTACATCTGACGGAAAGATCACGGCATCACAGATGCTAGAGCGCTTTTTGTTTGACGGAGCCATGCAGTGGTCGAAAATCGAGAAGCTTTCCGGAGGAGAAAAGCGGAGATTGTATCTGATGCGTGTGCTGATGAGTGCGCCGAATGTGCTGATCCTGGATGAGCCGACGAATGATCTGGATATCCAGACACTGACCATTCTGGAGGATTATCTGGATCACTTTGACGGAATTATCATAACAGTATCTCATGACCGGTATTTCCTTGATCGTATCGTGAACCGTATTTTTTCTTTTGAAGGAGACGGGAAGGTACGCCAGTTTGAGGGAGGATATTCTGATTATCTGATTCGGAAAGAACTGGAAGGTCTGGATACGGAGATGTCACTGAAAGGACATGCTGCCGCAACAGAAGGACAATTAAAGAAAGGGGAAAGCTCTTCCAAAGATACATGGAAACAGAGAAAACCGAAATTTAAGTTCACATACAAAGAGCAGCGGGAATTTGAGACCATCGACGATGATATTGCAAAGCTTGAAGAAAAGCTGGAGACGCTGGATGCACAGATTGCAGCTAATGCGACTAATTCAGTGAAATTACGGGAACTCATGGATAAAAAAGAAGAGGCAGGGAATGAACTGGATGAAAAGATGGAGCGTTGGGTATATCTGAATGATCTGAATGAAAAGATTCAGAATGCAGACATAACAAAAGAATAGACAAGGAGGATATGATATGAGTTGGACAAGAGACAGACTGAAAACAAATGGAAGGATTGCATTTAAAAAGAATTACTGGTCATGTGTCGCTGTAGCCGTGATCATGGGAATTATCACAGGATTAAGTGGTGTGAATGGAGGAAGAGCCGGAGGCAGTGCTTCGCAGAACAGTTTGTATGGAACAGATGGATTTGGATATCCGTTTGCCGGATTGGTGATTACAATGACAGCAATTATAGTGACTCTCATAATTCTGGCACTGGAGATATTTGTGGGAAGTCTTCTGGAAGTAGGCGGGAAAAGGTTCTTTGTTCTCAATAAGACAGAGAATCCAACAGTCGGAACCATATTTGATGCATTCCGTTCCGGACATTATGTGAATGTTGTGCTGGCGATGTTCCTGAAAAATCTGTTTACATCTTTGTGGACGCTGCTTTTCGTTATTCCGGGAATTGTAAAACATTATGAATATCTGATGATCCCTTACATTCTTGCAGAGAATCCGGGAATGGACAGAAAAGAAGCATTTCAGATCAGTAAGCGTATGATGGACGGGCAGAAGATGGAGACATTTATTCTGGATCTGTCATTTATCGGATGGATATTACTGTCTGCAATTACCTGTGGAATCGTTGGGATATTCTATGTAAATCCGTACAGGGAGGCGACATTTGCAGAATTATATGCATTTAATAAGGCAAAAGCGTATGAAGAAGGATATATCAGATAAGGAAAATCAGAAAGAAAAGTTACAGGTAAAGGAAGTAGTATGGCGATTAATAAATCCATGAGAAGAGTATTGAAAGCTCTGTCTTTTGACGGCATTGAAGTAGAAGCCTCGAGACATCTGGCAAATTTAAAGGCAATCGATCCAATGAAAATCTTTTATAAGACGATTGATTATAAGATTTATAACGGTGATCATCAGATTCCGGTGAGGATATTCCTTCCGGGAGAGAAGATGGAAGATGATCTCCCGGCATTGTTGTTCTTTCACGGAGGCGGATGGGTAACGGAAAGTATTGACAATTATGAGAGAATCTGTGCCCGTCTGGCATCGGCAACAAATCATATTGTTGTATCGGTAGAGTACAGGCTGGCACCGGAATATCCATTTCCGACAGGTTTCTATGACTGTTATATGGCGGCAAAGGCTATGTTTACGAACCGGTTCATTTTGAATACAGATCCGGACAAGATCACTTTGATCGGGGACAGCGCAGGCGGGAATCTGGCAGCAGCTGTTTCACTGATGGCAAGAGATCAGGGAGAATTTCTGCCAAAGAGACAGATTCTGATCTATCCGGCAGTGAATAATGATTACAGTGAGAATTCCCCGTATCTGTCAGTCAGACGCTATGGAACAGAGTATCTTCTGACAGCTGGAAAGATGAGGGATTATATTAATTTTTATGCTTCGGCAGAAGAAGATAAGAGGAGTAAATATCTTGCACCTCTGATGGAAACGGATTACAGTAACCAGCCGGATACATTGATCTTAACAGCAGAATGTGATCCGCTCAGAGATGAAGGGGAAGAGTATGGAAGGCGTCTGAAAGTAGCCGGAAATCAGGTGGAGATTCACCGGATTCAGGATGCACTTCACGGATTTTTTGCACTGGGGGTAAAATATTACCATGTGCAGGAGAGCTTCGCAATTATTAACCGCTTTCTTGACAGCTATGGACAGAAGGAAAGCGAAAAGAATATCAATCCGGCGGATGGTGAATAGCAGCGGGAGAGAGAAGGGGGAAAAGCAGTGTTTGAACAAAAACGTGCTTACTGGAGAAGTCTGGATAATGCAGCAAAGTTATTTTCTGCCGCCAGCAGTCCGAAAGATACCAGAGTATTCCGGTTCTATTGTGAACTGAAGGAGGAAGTGGAAGAAAATGCCCTGCAGGAGGCACTGGATCAGACAATTGAGAAATATCCGGTATTCCTGTCGGTCATGAGAAAAGGCTTGTTCTGGCACTATCTGGAGAAAAGCGAATTAAGACCGATAGTAAGAAAAGAATATAAAGAACCATGCAGCAGTCTGTATGTACGGGATAAAAAGACGCTTCTATTCGAAGTGACCTATTATAAAAAACGTATTAATTTTGAAGTATTTCATGCACTGACTGATGGAACCGGCGCGACGGAATTCTTGCGGGAACTGGTGAAGAATTATCTGCATCTGGTTCATAAGGATGAACTTGAACCGGTTGAATTATCAGATCAGTATCTGACGGTAAAGGATCAGGAGGATGACAGCTTCAGCCGTTATTACGATCCGGATTTTCCAAGAAAGAAAAAGAAGAAGATCAAGGCATTTCAGATTAAAAAGAACGGAAAGGGATACGAAGAACTGCAAGTCAATGAGGCGACTGTGCCGGTAAAAGAACTTTTGGGTATCAGCAGGGAAAAGGGAGTATCTATGTCGGTGCTTTTAACGGCGGCATTCATATGTGCAATTCATGAGGAAATGAGCCGGATACAGGAAAAAAAGCCGGTCATACTGATGGTTCCGGTGAATTTAAGAAAGATATTTCCATCCGATTCGATGCTGAATTTCTTTGGTTATATAGAACCGGGATATCAGTTTGGAGAAGAAAAAGATTCGTTTGAAGATGTACTGGAAGCAGTTAAGATATATTTTCGGGAGAATCTGTCTAAGGAACATATGGCAGGTCGGATGAATGAATTGATCGCAATAGAAAAGCATAAAATTTTAAAGTGGGCACCTCTGGAACTTAAGAACCGGTGTATCCGTGCAGGAGCTAAGATGGCAGAGCAGGAAGTGACGGCTGTGCTTTCTAATATGAGTGTAGTAAAGATGCCGGAAGATTATGCGGACTATATTGAAAAATTCGGAGTGTATACCAGTACGAACCGGACAGAATTATGTATCTGTTCTTTTAAGGATACACTTTCACTCAGTTTTACATCAAGATATGACAGTACAAATATCCAGCGGAATTTTTACCGGATACTAACAGAACTCGGCGTACAGGTTACGGTTACAGAAGCGGATTTTCCGGAGGATGCAAAAGCAAATTACGAAGGGAAGAAAGTGTTGCAGATATTTACATTCTGCTGTATTGCAGCAGTTGTGCTCAGTATGATGACCGATATCATCATATCCCCCGGGGTACACTGGTCGGTATATGTAGCGTCCGGCTGTGCAACGATGTGGTTTACGATGGCAGTTGGGTATGTGAAGCGCTTTAACCTGTTGAAGAATGCGGCGTGGCAGCTTCTGATCATGTCCGGCATCTGCGTGTTATGGGATCTGGGAACCGGATGGAGGGGATGGTCGGTAAATATCGGAATCCCGGATATCTGCCTATTGATCCAGATTGTAATGCTGATCATATCCCGAATACGGTCATTATCACCAAGAGAGTATATGATATATTATGTAATGGCGTCGGTATATTCGATGATACTGCCGTTCGTACTGCTCATGACAGGGGTGATCCGCTACAGAACTCCGTCTGTCATCTGTATCGGCTGTAGTTTTCTGCTGATGATTGGACTTATCATGTTCAAAAGAAAAGAATTTAAAGAAGAAATGCATAAAAAATTTCACGTTGGTTGACACTGATATCAAGAGTTATGTTATAATAGCTATATCAAGAGTTTATGTCAGCGCGTTTACAAATTTCATAATACGATACCAGAAAAGATGGCGTGCAGTTCGATATAACTTCGGATTGTGCGCTCTTTTAGCGTTGTCATACATCTGCAGGTTACCATGAGAGAAGTGTTAGAACAGGAGGCAGAAATGTTCAAAATAGGAGATTATGTGGCGCATTATAAGGAGGGCGTCTGCGAAGTAGTAAATATTGGCAAGATTGACATGGGCAGTTCGGACAAAGAGTATTATACGTTAAAACCGGTATATGATGCAGGTGGAACGGTATACACACCAGTCGATAATAAGCGGGATCAGATCAGAAAACTGATCACAAAAGAAGAGGCGGAGAATCTGATCAAAGAGATGCCAAAGATCGATATCATAGGTGTGACAAATGAAAAACAGCGGGAAGGAATGTACAAGAACGCATTGTTACACAATCAGTGCCGGGAGTGGATCTCACTGATCAAGACTTCATATGGAAGAAATAAGAAGAGATTACTGGCGGGAAAAAAGACGATCAACGTTGATGAGAGATATATGTCCAGCGCCGAGAAGTTTCTGTATGGAGAACTGGCAGTGGTGATGGAGATTCCGAGAGATAAAGTCAGCGGTTATGTGAAAGAGCACCTGGATGCGGAGCTGGTATAGGCGAATATAGGAAGAAAAAGAAAACTGCTGATAGCAGGTTCTTACGAATATATGATAATTTAAAAATAATGCTGCAGAATGAAGAAAAGTTTGCAGCATTATTTTTTATACCATAGTAAGCAAGAGAAGTTGCCGGTTTTGTAGATATCGGAGTATAGAATTAATTGGTTTTCTGGGTATCGTTGCTTGCTTTTGCTGCCTTTTCTGCATAAGTAGTAGTTACGAGATCCTTGTAAGGTGCGCGTTCCTTAAGCTCGCCTGCTTCTTCTAAGATATCCTGAAGAAGATCAAAGCTTTCCTGCCGGAAGATCAGATCTTTTTTCCATGTATCCTGCTCATAATAGCGGGAAATGATGGTTGTGATCGTATCCAGTGTGGTCTCTTTGAACTGAGGAGCGATTGCCTGGGCAATGTCTTCCGGTGTGTGGGATGCCACGTAGTCCATACCTTTTTGCAGTGCATTGGTGAATCCCTGGACGACTTCCGGATGTTTGTTGATGTAACTCTTCTTTGCAGAGAAAGCAGTGTACGGAACATAGCCGCTGTCCGTTCCAAGAGAGGCGACAACGTATCCCTTACCCTGTTTTTCAAGATTGGTTGCACCAGGTTCGAATTCTACGGTGAAGTCGTAATCGGATTTGTCTTCTGCGAAGGCAGCCGCAGTAGAACCGAAATCAATATTCTGGTCGATGGTGAGATCTGTAGCCGGATCGATATGGTTCTGGTTTAAGATATACTCAAATACCATTTCAGGCATGCCGCCTTTTCTACCGCCGATGACCTTCTTGCCTTTCAGATCTTCCCATTTGAAATCCTTAATATCTTCCCTGGCAACCAGGAAGTTCCCGGCGCGCTGGGTGAGCTGGGCAAAGTTTACAACATAATCATTCGCCCCCTCGTTATATGTGTAGATAGAAGCTTCCGAACCCATAAAGCCGATGTCGGCAGTTCCGGAGAGGACGGCCGTCATAGTTTTGTCGGCTCCGAAACCAGTCACGAGAGAAAGGTCGATTCCTTCGTTGGCAAAATATCCCTTTTCGATTGCCACATACATCGGAGCATAGAAGATGGAGTGTGCTACTTCATTTAATGTAACAGGAGTCAGTTCCTGTTTTTTAGTACTTGTGGATTTTGAAGTTTTTGCTGTTTTGTCTGATGCGGATTCCGATTTGTCAGCAGATGTACATGCAAAAAGTGAAGTGACAGATAGTGTAAGGAGTAAAAGAAGTGCAGTGATACGCTTTTTCATAAGATCCTCCCGGTGAAATATATTCTATGGTTTATAGTATATTCGGAAAGAAGAAAACGGTGATGGAAAATCGAGAAAATATATCAATAGACAGGATTTATTTCCCGCTATCGTAGAACCGGTAGCGAGAGAATTTACAGAGAAGTTTGTAAGTGTGCAGGAGAGATTCCATGCGACAGACCCGGATAAGCAGGCAGAACAGTTAGATGATTTCGCACAGCAGGGTATGGAGATGTTTGTGGAATATATGTATGAGCATTTCGAAGAGTTCAAACTTCTGGTAAATGGTTCCTATGGGACGAAGTTCCAGAACTTTGTAGAACATCTGGTGGATATCGAGACAGAATATACATATAAGTTCATAGAAGCGACCGGACTTCATTTTAAAGGAGGAAAGCCGGTTACGAAAAACTTCATGCACATTATGAATAAGGCATTATTTGAAAGCTTTTTCGAAGTGGTAAGGCACGATATGTCCAAAGAAGAGACTGAAGAATATGTGGTCATGCTGGAAAAATATCACAGCGCCGGATGGGACATTATATACAAAGAAGGCTGTGAATCATAGGTGTATCATTGGCCTTAAAATGGAGACTGATCAAAGAAGTACTTCGTGTTGCACCGGATTATGCGAAGGCACAGAATCTGTCATCTTACGGTGCAGGAGAAAATACAATGGTTGTAGAAGATGCACTTTCAAGAATTGACAGTATCTTAGAAATGCAGCCACTGAAAGAAACAGAAAAAAAGAAATACCGGCAGATACTTCGATTACATTTGAAAATGTATCATTCCGTTATAAGGGAGCATCAGAGGATGAGATCCTGTCACATGAAGTGCAGGATGGTACAACAATGATGGATAATCAGGGATATGATATTGCATTCAGGAATGTCGGATTTTCTTATAATATAGGAGATGCGGTATTAAAAGATGTCACATTTACGGCAAAACAGGGCGAAGTTACCGAACTGATCGGTCCATCCTTCTGGATGAAGCAACGGCGTCTCTGGATGTAGATAACGAGACGATGATACAGGAATCCCTGTCACGACTGATTAAGAATAAGACGGTCATGATCATTGCACACAGAATGAGAACAGTCGCAGATGCGGATAAGATTGTGGTATTGAAAGACGATGTAGTTGCGGAAAGTGGTACGCCGGAAGAATTGAAGAAGAAAGACGGCATCTATGCGAATATAATGAAGACACAGCTAATGGCAGCAGACTGGAGCCTGTAGATAGCAGAAAGACCAGTGGGGACAGAAAAAAAGCTACTTTTTCACGTCTCCACTGGTCTTTTTTGTTTTATTTTCTATGAATTAGTGGTAAAATATTGAAGTATTAACGAAAATGAGA
>OLNS01002080.1_pt1 | contig 13847 bp, 29 predicted proteins | sample 1673031 | NCBI WGS metagenome assembly OLNS01 (sample SAMEA3136748, study PRJEB25190) | human gut metagenome | biome: human gut; feature: human-associated habitat; material: faeces | place: Austria | collected 2013
ACCCGATGGTTGGTATGACAGTTGCAGTAGCTGTTTCCATTGAGGAAGCTGCTAAAGCTGGTAAATTCTAATTCAGACAATTCCATATAAAGTGTAAGCGCGTTGAAAGTGCCGTAAATCTAAGGGTTTGCGGCACTTTTGTTAATTTAGATCACAAAAATGAAAAAGTATTTGAAACATTGTGAGAAGCCCTGAAAATAGCAAGGTAGGCAACGAGCAGGTAACGAGTAGGTAACAAGGTGAAGGAAACAAAAAGAGGGAGCATTTATAGGCAAAGAAATGCCGCAACCACAAGGGCTACGGCATTTTTTCTACTTCATCTCTGAGCCATTCAACATCGCGGATTGTGTAGACTGCTTCGGTTACGTCTGTGATTTTGTGACCGGCAAGACGTTTCACAACATATTCGTCCACGCCTGCTTTTTTTGCCATTGTAATGAATGTTGTGCGGGGATCATGCGGACGATGTTCAGAACGAAGATTCAGTGCAGTGACAACTTTATCAAACCGGCCAGCATATTTGTCGTAGGTGATCTTCATACCACCCTTGGTTGCTTCCGGATCATTAAAGAGACGGTCGCTTCCAAGAGCAATAGATTCATTATAATTTCTTTTTACCAGTTCGCGGATTCGAGTGTGAATCGGGACAGTACGGTGTCTTCCTGCGTCTGTCTTCATGCCTCCAGTAATACACCACTTTTCTAAATCAACATCTTTTAATTCTAGCAGCCCCATTTCTTGGGGACGCCACCCCATGTAGCATTGTATAAGCACCCAGTCCGCAAATTTGACATTGCCAACAGCATTCCATAGAGCTTTCATTTCGGAATCGTTGAAATTGATATGGCCACGTTTAGCCTCTTCTTTTTCTTTGATGATATCGTTTGAGAGTTCAAAGGTACGGGCATAGTTTTTGGAGACAAGATCATATTCCATAGCATAGTCTAGCATGAGGTTAAACATGGATTTTATTCTGGATTTCGTTCCAGGAGATGCAGGCACCTTAGCTCCGGCATCCTTACCCCGGTTTTGAATTACATATCCGTCTTCCATGATTCCTTTTATATGGCGGGCACGCAGATCCTTTACACGCATCCCCTGTATGGCGTGACAATATCTCCAGGCAGCGATTATTGTCCTGGAAGAAGAATCACTTTCTAGGGTAGGAAAGTAAGCTGCTGTCCATCTCTCGTAAAGCTCGGCCAAGGTCATGTTATTGTTCTGAATGTCGTAGGGGTTAGCTCCGTACTCAGCTAATGCCTGCAGAGCATCTTTTTTAGTCTTAAAGGTCCCGATAGGAACTCTGTTCTGTACTGCTTTTCCGGCTTCTTCATTTATGACCCAGCCGAGAGTCACTCTGGCCAGATATGGCTTACGCCGGTTTCCGGATAATTTAGTTACGCTTCCATAGCCATTCGGTAATTTCATTAGATCATCTCCTGTCACAATGCAATGGTTTCGATAATGTTTCCGAGATCCTGGAAATTTGTTTTTATCGGCTCCAGAGAAAGGAGAGAGTTTAAAGCTATACTTTTCTGGTTAGGATTTTGCTGATCCAGAACAGAAGTAGGCAATACGTAAAATTCCCAGAGATCAAGATTTCTTATGGATTGCTCGCGACTTCTGGCAGTATACAGGCAAAAGACGTACAGGTCAGAATGGCGGCTCCGCTCAGGAGAATAACCTGTCTGCGGATTCCATGCTCGCTTTGGTGCGATGTCAAAAATAATGTGTGAAAAGTAGTCCTCGGTCCAAGATTGAAGGTAAGCGGCAGATTTTACTTCAATCCTTCGTCCGGAAGGGCTGGTCAGATCATACGGTGTCCAGTCAGTCCTCAAAATTTCTCGGGGGGGGGGTAAAAATGAGAATGATTTTTTTACGAGAAATTCTGCCAGCACTCCTCGAAGCGTATTGTTAAGTAGATCAGAATAGGCCCAGCTCCAAAATTCAGAGATGGATATTCCGGTATTGGTGCCATCGAGAGTGAATTCCTCATTTCCGTTTAGTAGTTCCATTGTCTCCTCCTCATTAGGTAAGGGCAGTCGGTAAGCATCCGTTTAGAGATTGAAGCAGAGAGAGCTGACATACTTCATCCGAGAGAGGACCGTAAGAGTGAACCATGTGAATAAGGGATTCATCAGATAAAGAGATACGGGCCTGCAGTCTTTGGATTTTGGCGGTTGCCCTGTACAAAGTTTGAGTGTCACAGCAGTTAAGACTTGCGCAGAATGAAACAAGATAAAAAAGAATGGCCGGTACATCATGCCCGGCCATTTCTTCTGCTCTTGCAAGGGTGAAATACTTGGCTGCGTTGTGCTGCATAAAACATCCTCCTGTCAGTACCGAGTATTACAATACCAGCTCAGCCGGATAATCTTTTCCCTTCGTCAACGTATTTCTTTGAGTCCTCAACAGCGCGCAAGAAGCCTTTGATCTCCCCCATAAATTCGTACTGCTTATTTATAGGGAGTTCGTGAAATAAATCCAAAAGCTCTTGATCCATTGCGGAAAGCTGTGGTTCTGGAGGCACCGGTTCTGCAGCAAACGGTTGCTCGACCACAACAGGGCGCTCCTTACCAGTCAGAAGATAATCCAACGAAACGCAAAGATAATTTGCGATAGCTGGCATATAGCGAGCTGGTGGATCTTTTTTTCTGGCTTTCCATGTAGACATAGTAGAGGTTTGGATATCGAGAATCTTGCACAATTCTATGGCCGTTTTGCCACGTTCTGCGAGTAATTCGGATATGCGTTCGATGATTTCCATAATACACCTCCAAGTGCATAAAATTACGCAAATACGAGGTAAAATCTTTACAAATACGCAGATTCGTGCTATAATATAACCATGAAACAAATAATTATTCGTGGTTGCGAGCCTATGATTTAAAATTTGTTTCATACCGAGTGCGCGTTTGTAATAACTCGTATTTGTATTATAACACGCACTCAGAAAAAATGCAAATGCGAATCGCAGATGCAGGAAAGGAGATTGATGTAAATGAGCAATACTACTGTCCCCATTTCTGAATGGTGTAAGGAAATAAGAGTTGCGCTTGCGAAGAAGGAAACAAACCTTCAGAACGTAGCCCAGGAGATTGGTTACAGTTATACAACAATAACCGCTCTCATCAGTGGCCGTATCGTGAAGAAAAATTACCTGGATATCGCAAAGAAAATTAACGAAGTCTTGGAAGTGAATGTACTTCCGGAAAAGCCGCAGCTTCCGTCTGATGAATGGTGTGGAACGGTGCGAGCGAAAATGTATATGAAGAAAATGAATATCAGCGAGCTGAGCAAGTCCATCGGATTCAATCGAGACAAGGTATCGTTAGTATTGAACGGACACGCACTTGATTGGCCAGTGATTGAAAAAATCAATGAACAGTTGGAAGTTGAAGTGCCGGCCGTTCCTGTAGGTACTGATTAAATTATAAGCGAAAGTAAGGTAAATGAGAATGGGACGGAACCCTATAAAAGAAAACCAGAATCCGTATTTTAGAGCCAGAAAACAGGCTGCAGAATGGGATGCGAGGCTGGAAAGTAGAGAAAGAGCATCAGAGCTTATAGGAATTGCGGCATATACGCTCGCAGATTATGAGCTTGGAAATGTAAAAAGAATACCGGCTGATAAGGTTTTAATAATGGCGGATCTGTATAACGCACCTTGGCTCCTGAGCAATTATTGTAAGAACGAATGTCCGATTTGTGGATTTCTTCCACTTGCAACGGAAGAGAAAAATATATGCAGCGTGACGGTGAGGTTGTTAAAAGCCTTGCGAGGAAATGAGCTGGAAGATATGAAAAACCAGCTGCTTGAAATATCCGAAGACGGGCAGATTAGGGATGACGAGGTGGATGCGGTGAGGAAGATTTCGGAATATCTGGATAACATCGCAGAAGTAATAAGTGAATTTAAGATTATGAGCGATAAGGCTCTGAAAGACAAATAGGAGGACACGATGAGAAAGGTCAGACAATTACTGAGAGAAAATTGGATACCGGTTTTAGCTGGGATTTTTCTGACAAAGTGGGCTGTAGATTATGCATATCAAGCGCGGGGTTATAACGCGATAGGGAGTGAATGGTTAGTGTTACCGTTCACCATTTTTATTTTTAACTGGGGAAAAGCCGCGTGGAAAGATTTAAGAGGTGAATAGGTATGTGTGCAGTATGCAGAAAAAATCCATGTGACAGTAGATGTCCGAACGCAGAAGAGCCGAAATCCATATATACGTGCGAATGGTGCAATGAACCGATTTATGAAGGCGATAAGTATATGGATACTTCGGAAGGTCCGGTTTGTAAAGACTGCATAGAAGGTATGAGCGTTGTAGAGTTTTGTGAACTGATTGGAGAATCGTTCAAAATAGCAGAGAAGGAGGAAGAATAGAATGGCAGATCAGACAGGAATGCAGCCGGCAGCACCACAAGCGGCACCAGCTGTTCCGGTAGTAAAACAGGTAAAGGAGTTGCTTTCCCAGGACAAAATCAAAGAAAAATTCGGAGAAGTCTTAGGGCAGAAAGCTCCTCAGTTTATGGCCTCGATCACTAATACAGTATCAGGAAGCGCACAGTTGAAGAAATGCCCTGCAAATTCAATTATCGGAGCTGCGTTTGTAGCAGCAACATATGATCTTCCGATAGACAGCAACCTTGGATTTGCGGCAATCGTTCCGTATAACGAGAGTGTTTGGAACCCCAGGAAGAAAGATTGGGAGAAGATTCCAAAGGCTCAGTTCCAGATGATGTATAAAGGCTTCATTCAGCTGGCAATCCGGTCGGGATATTACGAGCGAATGAATTATGCAGTTGTATACAAGGACGAGCTGGAATCATATAACCCAATAACAGGCGAGATTAAGTTTGCGGAAGATTTCAGTAATTGCAAGCAGAGAGATGCCGGAGATGAAGCAAATGTGGCCGGATATTACGCCTGGTTCAGATTGAAGACCGGTTATAGCCAGGAGCTGTATATGTCAAAGAAAGCGGTGGACAATCATGCAAGAAAGTATTCCCAGGCGTACAGATATGATCTGAACAAAGGCAAGAAGTCAAGTAAGTGGACCACAGACTTTGAAGCTATGGCATTGAAGACGGTTATTAAGCTGCTTCTTAGCAAGTGGGGAATTTTATCAGTGGATATGCAGAGAGCCATCCAGGACGACCAGAAGACATATGACGAAGAAGGAAATGGAACCTACGGCGATAACAAGTCGGATTCAGTTCCGGAATTGGAAGCACAAGATCCGTTTGAGGTAGTAGAGGAAGAACCAGAAGATGTAGATATCAATGCGATGTAGGAGGGATGATACATGGTTTTGACGGCAGAGAATTATTATAGTCAGGAAGCGAACGAAGAATATATGAGCGTATCGCAGTTCAAGGATTTCTGCGGTACATATGGGAAAATGCCTTGCGAATTTACTGCAATGGAAAAGCTGAAAGGAAGATGGGAAGAGCCGAAGTCAAAGGCTCTTATGGTTGGAAGTTATGTGGATTCCTACTTTGAGGGGACACTGGATAAATTCAAGACAGAGAATCCGGATCTTTTCAAGAGAGACGGAACGCTGAAAGCTGAGTTCGTCAAGGCGGATGAAATTATTCAGAGAATCGAGAGAGACGATTATTTTATGAAGTTCATGTCCGGCGAGAAACAGGTCATTATGACGGGCGAGCTGTTTGGGACAAAGTGGAAAATCAAGATGGACAGCTATATTCCAGGCATTGCAATTGTAGACTTAAAGGTTATGGCATCAATCACAAAGCTGGAATGGGTAAGAGATATCGGATATTTGGATTTTGTGCGGTACTGGGGATATGACATCCAGGGTGCAATTTATCAGGAGATCGTCCGACAGAACACCGGAAAGAAGTTACCGTTTTATATTGCTGGAGCTACGAAGGAAAGCGAACCGGATATTCGGATCATTCATATTACCGACAATTATCTGGCCGAGGCACTGAACCTGGTAGAAATGAATATGGCGAGAGTCCTGGCTGTGAAATCAGGTGATACAGAGCCGAATCGGTGCGAATTGTGTGATTGCTGCAGAAAGACAAGAGTTCTGAAAGCCCCTATTTCTATTTCGGATTTAACGGCGGGTATTTGATATGGCTGAGAAGAAGTATTACTGGTTGAAAATGACAGACCAGTTCTTTAAAGATAAGACAATAAAGAAGCTGAGGAAGATAGCAGGGGGCGACACCTATACGATTATCTATCTGAAAATGCTGCTGACGGCAATTAAGCAGGGAAACAAAATGTATTTTGAAGGTATAGAAGACGATTTCATGGAAGAGCTGGCGTTGGAGCTGGATGAAGATACAGATAACGTAAAGGTAAGCAAGAATGATACATGAAAGAATTACAGCAATCCTTTTTGTAATTAGCAATCCTTTTTTCATAGTGCGACCCTCCTATGTATTTTTTTCTATAGTAACATTTTTACATTGCTTTGAGGGGTATATTTTGCCGCCATAATTCGTCATAGTTCGACATTTAAAAATGCTAAAAATAGGGGGAATTATTTGATAAAAAGCGGAGCAAGTCAGAAGTAAAAATCAATATACAAAATAACCAAAAATTCAAAGCCATTTTTGACGAAATGTGCCTGAGCAACGATAGAGATTTTTTCAATACTCAATATGCCTAAAAGTTAAAATTCGGTATAGAAGCGTGTACGAGCGTATAGAGCTATTCAATTTTAGAAGAGCTGGTATGGAAAAGATTGGAGAATGGTGATATGGTGTAGATGCTGCCGAACCTCCAGCAGAAAGGAGGTGATCTTGATGGACTATAGCACTAATCCTTAGCTGCTTTCAGTATGTATGCATCAGGCAAAAAGTCAACCAGTAATTCAAGTGTTCGCAAAATCGAGTTATCCACATTATCCACACGTAAATGAGGATAAAATACAAATGCGTAAAGCCTTATAAATAAAGGAAAATCTTCATATTTTAATAAAAAACATGTGACATTGTCTCATCAATGTCACGAAACCGTCACGTCACTATTACTCTATATCTATTTCTATATCTAAATCTTTTTCTATCTTTTTCTTTTATTCTCACTATTAGTTATTGAATGTTGCAGTTGCGAAAATAATTTGCATAAATAGAGCAAAACTATTGACAAATACGCAAGTGCGAGTTATAATATATACATAATCAAACAAAACATAAGAACTAAACAGGTAGGCGTTATTTTTTTACCTAAACGGTTCGCAAATGCGAGAATGATTAAATAATCCGAGAGGAGGACACCAGTTGGCAAAAAGAAAGAAACCGGAAGACAAAGAAAAAGAACTGCTTGAGAAACGACTTCTTAAAATCCAGTTTTATGAAAGTGTGACAGCTATCATAACAGCCATAGTAACGATGCTTTTAGCAATCATTACGGCAGTCTCAAATTGGATTAAGTAAATCGAACCAAACAGTTCCTTGGTAGCAGGGGAGCGGTAACTCCCCTTGGCTATCAAGTCTACCATATAGGAGGACAGAAAGCAATGAAAAAGCTGAGAAGATTTTTGACAGTGTTGCTGTTTATCAATTTTTCGTGGGGAATGGCAACCGGGATGGAACCATTAAACTTCTGGTTGGTAATGGCAAACGGAACAGCAGTGATCGGTCTGGCAGTAGACGAGATTGATGAGAGAAGATGGAGGTAATTATATGAAATATAGAAATAGCGATGATAATAGATACAGAGTACAGTTCATGGTATCCACAGAAAAGCTCATGGACCAGCTTACAGTTAAAGAGTTTATCTCTTATCTGGAAGAAAAAGCGGAGTTCGAAGATTATACAGTAGAGTACATTGATGGTAGATGCGTTAATTGCAAAGCCTATGATCTGAAAGAGGAAAGCAGCAATCTTCATAAAGAATTTTTAGTAACAGAAGACGGCAGAGTATTTTACTGGAGAGCTCTTAATTGCAAGGTTGAGTTAGTAGATAGAGAAATCGAAAGGGGAAAAGACATGATGGAAAGACCAGAATTTTTAAATACTGTTACCATCGGTGCCACAAGAAGAAAATACAGAGAAAATCAGAAATCGCTTGACAATATGATGCTCCTGGTTTCTTCGGGAACCATCCAGGAAGTATTTAACGGAGACAGTGAATGGGTTTTCAATCAGGTAATGACAGAAACTATTCTCCAGCAGGAATACATCAGAGAGCGTGAGAGAGCTAACTGGGGATGGGACAAAGAAGCTATTGATTTCAGCAAGCATGGAAGCTGCGTTTTATAGAGAGGATAAAAAGATGGCTTTACAGAGAAATTATTACCGGGATCGTTGGAATGAAAAGAAGGTATGGGAAGTTGTAAAATTGGTTGGTGGCTATTATCTCCGGCAGTATGTCAGTGGCCAGCAGGTGGGAAGAGGAATGAAAACATCGAAGAAATTTATCAAGAGCATCGGTGTTTTTGAATTTGAAGAAGTAGGAGGAATTGCAGGATGAAATGGGATGTTAAACACGACAGAGCAAAGAAGGTAATTGATCGTTTCCTGGATAACGCAGGATACTGGCAGGAGTCAGAAGACCTGGTTGCAGGTCTGACGGATGAAGAAAAGGAACTGGTAAATGCGGAAGTTGAGCTGATGATTGCATCCATCAGAAAGCGTTACAAATTGCAGGAGCGTTTGCCAGAGCAGGCAGCTGAAGCAGAAAAGCCAGCAGAGAAAGCGGTAGAGAAAGCAGTAGAAGAACCGGTTAAAAAGCCAAGAGCAAGAAAGTCGAACATATACAGATTGTACATTAAGAGTAGGGCAGTATCAGATGGATGGCAGTATCGCAGTTGAAATTTTCAGCAGAAGAGAGGGACCAGTTGCAAGAATTACCGTTTGTCTGTGCGATTCAGCATTAGCAGAAAATGAAGCATACGTGGATACAAATAATTGCCCTTGGGTAGTGGATTTCTTGGAGGCGAAAGGGCTGGAAAAATCGACTGGAAGAACGAGACGTAGTGGATATTGTATTTATCCAGCAATGGAATTTGATCGAGAAAAGATAGCCAAAGCAAATAGTGTCACATATGTGGAGGCTGTATAATGCCAGAACTTCTCACAGCAGAAATCGCTAATGAATACAGAATATTGGCAGAAAATCTTCCGGAAAATGGAAGGCAAGATACAGGAGAGAGAAGAGAACTGCGGCAGGAACTTCAAAGGAGGTGCGGACTATCAGAACTGCAGGCAATCAATATTTTGAATGGTTTTCATGTCAAAGACTACATAGCAACAAAAGAAAGGGAGTATGCAGAGAATGAGCGAAGAAAAGCAGAAAGAGATCAAGACACTTAAATGGTGGGAAGAAAGTGGGAAAAACTGGGATGATTTTTGCAAGCCTGGGGAGCTGGTGGACGAAGATGTCTACTGGTACTTCTTGAATATTTTGCCACCGAGAAATATGGGAGCAGGATATCTGCAGGTAGGAGGACCTTACGACAGTAGATTGAACCCGAAGACAGGAAAATATATGGCAACCTATTCTACATTCGTGAGAGTAGAGGATAAGGTGTGGAAGTATTGCGGAAATTGTTTCCCTGGAGAAAGCGTTGATATTGAAAGCGAGGACAAGAGATGATTGTTGGTTATTGCATCCTTAATGGAAAAAAGTGGGTCATGTTCGAGGACAAACAGTGTACGGCTGGAGAAGTAAAGCTGACTGATGGCTTCAAAGATAAGCTGATTCGTTGGAACAGTGATAAGCTGATCGGAATGGAAAGTATCAGCAAGGAAGATGTTGATTTAAGAAAAATTGTGAATCGCATGAGAGGAGCCAGACCTTGGCACCCTCTCATGCAGGCTTTAAGAAAGGAGCTGGAGAGATGAACGGAATTAAGATCACACCAGAAGAAATCGGAAAGGCAGCAGAGCTTATCCGAAAAGTAGCAGAAGGAACAACACAACCTGCAGAGCCGCTTACCAGTTGGGAAATCGCAAAAATTTTCCAGAGTACGCACACGAGGATTTTCAACCGGATTTCTCGGTTTTACAATGCGGAAGCGTCCGAAGACGAAAAGAAGGAGTTCGAGATTGCGTATAGACCGTATAGAAACCAGAGAAAACATCCAATCTGGAAACTGAGTGAAAAAGGCTGCCAGCTTTACATTGAAAAGGTATGTGCTGAGGAAAAACGCAGTAAGGCTTTCGTTGAAGGACTTGGGAAATTCAATGATTTAATCGCACAGCATTTCCATGGAGTAAAAACGCAGGAAAATATCCTGATGAAGGGAAGATCCAGAACAGAGTGCAGTTACATAAAGAATCTGTTCGACCAGTTTATCGAAGGCCCGGCAATTGAGAACAGAGAAATCGAAGAGCTGGGGGCAAAATACGAAGAATTTTATAAGGCAATGGGCGGGCTGAATGATGATGTAGCAGCCAAAAGAAAAGTAGAGGACTCGGTAATGGGAGTTGCAATCGAGGCAGAAATGCAGGGATTTATTTATGGATTCAAAGTATTTGAGATACTTTTGAATAGAGAATTAGCCACAGCATAGGAGGAAAAACATGGAAGAAAGAAAAAATATAGTTTATATCGGAATAGATCACATCCATACACACCCAGAGAATCCAAGAAAAGATCTTGGAGATTTAACAGAACTGGCAGAATCAATGAAAAACAGGGATGTTTACAGAATTTAACGGTTGTTCCGGTAGAAGGACAACCTGGAGAGTATTATGCGTTGATTGGAAACCGCCGGCATGGAGCATCAAAGTTGGCAGGCCTGCAAGAATTGCCATGTAGGATCGCTGAAGGATTAAGTCGAAAAGAACAGTTGTCAATCATGCTGGAAGAAAATATGCAGCGCAGTGATTTGACAATTTATGAGCAGGCTCAGGGATTTCAGCTTATGCTTGATTTGGGAGATACCGAGGAACAAATTGCTGAGAAAACTGGATTCAGCAAGACTACCATTCGCCGTAGGTTAAATATTGCGAAGCTAAACCAGGATGAACTTAAAAAGAAGGAGCAGGACGAAAATTTTCAGTTAACGCTGAAGGATTTATACGAACTAGAAAAAGTGAAAGATATTAAGACGAGGGATAAAATTCTCAGAGAAGCAACCAGTTCAAGAGACTTGGTGAGCAGAGCGCAAGCAGCTGCAGCAGAAGCTAAACGAAATGAAAATGCAAAAAAACTGAAAGAGATGTTGAAGAAGAAAGGCATTAAGGCTGCCCCGAAGTCAGCAGAAAATGAAATTTGGAGCGGAAAATGGAATACTATTAAGGAGTATGAGTTAGACAAAGACGTTCCGGAGCAGATCAAACTTCCAAAGACAGAAGAAGAAAAATTTTTCTTAGTATATTATCGTAGCTTGAGAATTATTACAAAAATTCCAAAAGGAAAGAAAGAACTTTCACCTTGGGAGAAAGAGCAAAAGGAAAAGGATCAGGCAAAAAGAAAAATCAAAGCGATATTAAAAGAGAGCAGTGCCAGAAGAAGAGAATTTCTGGAAAATATTATTTCGGGGAAAATCAGCCCGGTTAAAGATGAATCCGAAGTAAAAGAAAAGATATGGGAAGCTATGATGGCACTTGGCAGTTGCATTTATGCAAGTACAGTGCGAGATTTCTATTTGAAAAAGAGTTACTATGAATCTTCGCCAGAAGAGAAAAAAGCAGCAGATGAGTCAGCGGGGAAACTTAGTTCCTTACATCAGATGATGATTATTTTGCACAATTCAATGAAAATTTGCAACGAACCGTATGATTACAACTTGGTCTTTAATAAAAACAAAGGAGACGCACTCTTGAAAGGATATGAGGTGTTTGAGCCGTATGGTTGGTATTTTGAAGATGAAAAGGAACGTCAGGTGCTGGATGGAACATCTGAACTGTACAGAAAGGAGAGGAAAGGGTGAGCAGCAGGCCAGAGATAACAGCCATGTTATCTCTGGCACTTGAAAAGAAAATCAATCCGTATAATGATCCCAGGATATACTGGGCTAAGGAAGTGACGTTTGATTATTCTACAAACCATGCGGTTAGAGTTGATTATATGAGATATAAGCCGGTTAATAATACGGTGTCCGGAATAGAAAAAGGAGACTTTTACTGTTATGAAGTGAAATCATCTGTAGAGGATTTTCATTCAGGGCATGGCTTGAATTTCCTTGGAGATTATAATTATCTGGTAATGCCGGAGAAGACTTACGCAACGATTTCGTTGGAGGTTCCGCACTACGTTGGGGTTTATGTCTTAGATGGAACAGAATTAACCTGCATAAAGAAGGCCAAGAGACATGATAGGAGCAAACCGGTATCAGAAATGCTACTTATGATGTTTAGATCAGCAGCAAGAGACAGGAGGCGGATATGCAGTGAAATTACGCAGGAGTAATGAATATATGTTTCAAATTGTAGAGTGCAATACTTATATGAAAAGAATTAAGGACGGAAAATATATCCGGCACTCTGAACAATACTCCGATGTTTATTACTATGTTGACGAAAATGCCGAAGAAAAGGAAAGAAAAGTAGAACCGGAAGAATGGGGCGGTAGCGATTTCGTAAAAACATATTATGAGGCAGTGGAGAAGAGATTTGTAGGCGTTGTTATAGGCATGAAGCTTATCACGCTGAAAGCAGAATTGTTTTGCGATAGTGCCTGCAGGCCTGATGGAGTAGAAATTGATTTTGTAAACCGAAATGATATAGAGCAGAAAAAGGTTGCTATTGTAGCATATGGGTGCAATAAAACAAGGCTTGTTCCGCTGGAACAGTTAAAGATCATAAGGAAAGTAGAGGAAAACGAGGCATGAAAACAGGTAAATATGCGAAAGATGGAAGAGAGATGCAGGTAGGCGATGTTGTACACTTCAGATGCAAAAATCATCCGCTGAGCGGAAAAGGCGTAGTATTCATGGGTAAGGAAGTGGATGGCTTAGGAGAAGATCCGTTCCGCATCAGAGATACAAGAACTGGAAGAAATAATGGACGGATATACCCTTATTACGATGATGCGGTATATCGAATTGACGGAAGAGAGGGCGAGTAGTCATGGCAAAACAGATGGTTTTGAACCGAAAGATGTACAAGGAAATTAAGAAAATGGATCACCAGGATATGTCCAACTACCTGTCACGTTATTACATGAACGCATACAACCAGGGCAAGGAAGACTCCGAAGGATTGAAGGCAGATGAGCTAAGAGAAATCCTTTTGACAGTAAAAGGGATCGGGCCAACAAAAACGGAGAGCATCATGGAAGCAGTCGGGAAAGCCCTCGAAGAAAAGGGGTGATGGAAATGTGGCAGCGAGGAAATGAATGTGATGGCGAGTGGTGCGATAAAACCAGGAAAGGCGAGCTTGCGGCAACAGTGCTGGCCGGATTCTTCTTTTTGGTGGTGCTGGTAATGCTGGCACCGGGAATGATCGCATTAAAATTACTGGACTGGGTATATGGAAAATTATATTGGAGGGAGAGTTGACAAATGGAAGAAAAGAAGGTATGGTTAGAAGTACCAAGATTTACTGGCGAAAATGTCCCGGTGAATGTAGCTGCAAGAGTAATGAAGAAAGATCCTCAGTTTGTGAGACAGGGAATCATCCAGGGATTACTCACGTTTGGAGTAGCTTTCAAGAAAGATGGAAGTAGCCAGTATGATTATTACATATCGCCTATGAAATTCTGGCAGGAAACGGGTTATGTTTATGACGGAATCGAGGTATAAAATTGGTCTGAGAAGTGCTGAAAAAGTACCAAAATTGGTGAATAGGAAACAAGCAGGTAACAAAATGACCGATAGTTCCCGAATTTGCAGACTTTGCTGTTTCCATCGAGGAAGCTGCTAAGGCTGGAAAGTTCTAATCAAACCTTTTTAATCAAAGAGTCA
>OLNS01002099.1_pt1 | contig 13748 bp, 11 predicted proteins | sample 1673031 | NCBI WGS metagenome assembly OLNS01 (sample SAMEA3136748, study PRJEB25190) | human gut metagenome | biome: human gut; feature: human-associated habitat; material: faeces | place: Austria | collected 2013
AGATAGTTCGCTGGAAACGGCGCGTGAAAATAGGTAGTCGCCGACTTAAACAAAAGCCCTCGAGGATTTTCCTCGGGGGTTTTGCTTTTGCAATAAAACAATTCGGAAAATTTTTGACCCGGCTGAGGAAAATATGTGCTGATGTTCGTGCTGGCCATTGATGCGGAAAAGTGCTCGCGGAATTGAAAATAGGCTTTTACAAGACGCTCTGAGAAAAATCTCAGGGCGTTTTGTCATATTTGTGATTTATACTAAAATCTGCTATAATTGAACCAAACATCATATTTACTTTGGAAACAGGAGGTCAAATTCCATGAATGAAAATCATTTGCATCAGATTTTTAAGAATTATATTGAAAAATTTGAAGAAGTAAATAATACGGAACATCGGGAATATTATAAATGGCAGATTGCAAAGATTTTTCGTCCAATGATGGATGACGCCCTGAAAAGTGAGGACGCAGAATTTATTCGGAAGCTAAAAGAAATCCGGAAGAAAACAGGAAATTTCATTGACAGCTACACACAGCCATTTGGTGGCCTGATTCGCTTTGCAGACAAATGGGGCGAAGTGGAAAAGGTCAGAAAGATGTTTCAAGAACTGTTTAGTGATGACGGCGGAGATTTGCAAGTCCGGCAAAAGAAAATCGAAGCATTTCTGGAACAAAGCCATCAGCTGAATAATCAATACGAAAACGGCGTTTTCCGGTACAAAGATGATTTTCACTCGGTGACAGGTTATCTGTTTTTGTATGACCCTGACCATAACTATATTTATAAGGCATCCCATGTCTGGCGCTTTGCAGACTGTATAGAGTTTTATGATGACTTTGGCATGGGCGACCATGTAAAACTGAAAACATATTACCGGATGTGCGATGAGCTGGTAAAAGCGATGAAAGCGGACGCCGCATTGATGGCTACTGATTCAAGTCGCTTTGAAAACGGTTGGGGCGTAGACCCAGCCACATTCCATCCAGATACAGAAAAACACATTTTGGCGTTCGACATCATCTACTGCTGTTCGACTTATAATCTGTTCAAAGGCATTACCTATGTACGGCCTAAAACAAAAGAACGACAGTTGATGCAGGAGAAAAAAGAGAAAGCGCAGGAACTGTTGGCTAATTTGCAACGAGCACAGGAACAACAAGAAAAATTGGAACAAGCGATAGACAACATTGATGCGATTCTGAATGTGGGAACTGCGGTTAGATATCTGCGTAACGAAAAGGGAATCATTTCAGCAAAAGGCAAAAATAGCATTACAATAAATTTTGAAAATAAAAACAGTCTTACACTTGGCCTGGTAGAAAGTATAGCGGGCGGATATATTTGCACAGAAAACGAAAAGGCTTCAACTCAACTGGCGGCAATTAAAGATATATTGAAAAAGAAATCCAGCATCGAGAGTGCTGTTTCGTATGCGGAAAAACAGTTCGCTCCATACAGTGACTACATCTAACACACCGACTTTTCCACACTCCAACAAAAATTGGTTCAAAACTTTACCCGATACGCTGCTTCTTCAATGGAGGCGGCGTATTTTTTCGCTCAAATCCCTTGCATCTGGCCGGTGGGTGAGGTATGCTTAACCAATAGAGCATTGCAGAGGGAGGAAACGGGCATGGACATGGAAGAGATCCGCTATCTGCTGGGCAGTACCATCTTTGCGCGGGCCAAGGCGTATCTGGACCGGGTGGAAGACCTGGACTGTGAGACCAGCGAAAACGGCGTGCGGCATCTGACGGCCGATGTGCGCGGCGGCGGACGAAACCGCTACCATACGCAGGCCTGGCTGCGGGAAAACGGCAGCTTTGTGAGCGCCAGCTGTACCTGCCCGTATAACGAAAACGGCGAAGGCCCCTGCTGTAAGCACATCGGTGCCCTTTTGATGCTGGATGAAGAGGGCAAAACGCAGCCTGCCGCGGTGGAGCCTGCGCAGAAAACCCAGCTGAACAATATCCCGGGCGTGGTGCGGGGAACAGAGTTTGCGCAGGAGAGTGCTGCCCGGAAAGACAGCTATGCTTCCAGCCTGGAAATGCTTTTTGGAAAGAAATGGCGGGGCGATGAGCCGGAAACGGATGCCGCCGCCCGTCAGCTGCTGCGGACCTATCAGGAAAATACACTGGCTGAGCTGCCGCTCCCTGCACCCGAAGAGGGGCAGCGCCGGGAGTTTGCCGAGCTGGAACCGGAACTGACCCTGCTCTCCGGGGAGCAGCCCTGGCTGCGGCTCCGTATTTCGGATGGCGGGCGGCAGTACCTCGTCAAGAGCATCCCGGACTTGCTGAACGCTGTGGAACAGGGCCGGGTGGTGAGCTACGGCAAAGCGCTGACCTTTCTGCATCGGAAAGAGGCCTTTGCCCCGGAGGCACAGCAGCTATTGGCCGTGCTGCGCCGCCAGCAGAGCGTGCGGGAAAGTCTGGAGCAAAACCTCCAGAAGCTGCGCGGCTACGCCACAGCGGCCAAGAGCCCGGTGGCAGGCGGCATGGCCCTGAGCGGCGAGGGGCTGGACGAGCTGGTCCATCTCTATGAGCCGACGGGGCAGGTGGGCGGTTATGCCTTAAAAACGGGTCTGCCCGCCCTGACCATGCAGGTGGAAAAGCGCCGGGGCGGCGTGCAGGTCAGTGTAACGCCCTCGCTGGGGTTTGTGGCAGGGCTGGACCATGATTACCTGTTCAGCGACGAAACGCTCTGGAAGCTGGACCGTGTCCAGAGCGGGCGCGTTTTACCGGCCCTCAAGACGCTATGCGGCAGCAGCCTGTTTTTCACGACACAGGATGCAGCGGATTTTTGCAGTTTTGTCCTGCCGGAGTTGGGCCGGAACGTGACCATCGAGGATCCGGAGCGGCTGCTGCTGAATCAAATTCCGTTGGAACCGGTGGTGCAGTTTTATCTGGACGCGCCCCGGATGGGAGCCGTCTCGGCCCACGCCGAGTTTTTGTACGGGGAGGAAAAAGTGACACCCTTTGCCCCGGCCCCGGGTGGCCTGCTGCGGGATGCCAGGGCCGAAAAGCGGGCCGCGCGGCTGCTGGGAACCTACTTGCAGCCCGGCGGGGACGGCAATGCCGCCCAGTACAGCACCGACGACGAAGAAATGGTCTACACCTTTCTGGAAGAGGGCGTGCCTGCCCTGCTGACAGAGGGGGAGGTCTACCTGAGCGATGCATTCCGCAATCTGCAGGCCGCCCCGCCCAAGATTGCGGTGGGTGTGTCGGTGCATGGGAGCGTGCTGGACCTGGAAGTGGACACCGGGGAGTTCCCGGTGGGGGAGCTGCGGGCCTTGCTCAAATCTCTCCACCAGAAAAAGCGGTATCACCGCCTGAAAGACGGGCGGCTGCTTCGGCTGGACGACTCGCTGGAGGGGTTGGACGAGCTGAACGAGACGCTGGAACTCTCGGGCGCGAAGCTCGGGCAGGGCCACACCCAGCTGCCGTTGTACCGGGCTCCCAGCCTGGACTGGGCCCTCTCGGGCCAGAACGGCATCCGCTTCAACCGGGACGACGCGTTCCGGCGGATCAGCCGGAGCTTCCATGCGGTGAAAGACAGTGAGTATACTCCGCCTGCATCCTTACAAAAAGTATTGCGAAAATACCAGCGGGACGGCTACCGCTGGCTGCGGACGCTGGATGGCTACGGCATGGGCGGTATCCTGGCAGACGATATGGGCCTGGGCAAGACGGTGCAGGTGCTGAGCTACCTGCTGGCCATGAAAGAAAACGGGCAGGAACGGCCCGGCAAACCGAAAGACGAGGGCGTTCTGCCCAGCCTCATCGTCTGCCCGGCGTCGCTGGTGCTCAACTGGGCCGAGGAATGCCAGAAGTTCACGCCGGAATTACACTGCCTGGTCGTGGACGGCGACGCCGCCCACCGGGCCGCGCTGGCAAAACAGTGGGGCAGCGCCGATGTGGTGGTGACCAGTTACGACCTGCTCCGGCGGGATGAAGAGTTGTACGCCGGGCAGGCGTTTTACGCCTGCATCCTGGATGAGGCCCAGGCCATCAAGAACCACACCACCCAGAAATACAAGGCTGTCTGCCAGATCAACAGCCGGGTGCGGTTTGCACTGACGGGCACCCCGGTGGAAAACCGGCTGGGAGAGCTGTGGAGCATCTTCTCGTTCCTGATGCCGGGCTATCTGCCGCCTTATAAGAGCTTCTGCACCCGGTTTGAAAAGCCCATCGTGCAGGAGGACGACAAGGCTGCCGCCCGCCGGCTGAACCAGCTGACCGGGCCGTTCCTCCTCCGCCGGATGAAAGCCGACGTGCTGAAAGAGCTGCCCCCCAAGACCGAGAACATCCACCGCATTGAGCTGGAGGAGGAGCAGCGCAAGCTCTATCTGGCAGCGGTGGTGGACGCCCGGGACAAGCTGCAGGCGGCAAAGCCGGAGGACAAAATGGCGGTGTTCGCCGTTCTCATGCGGCTGCGGGAGATCTGCTGTGACCCCCGCCTCATCGTGGACGGCTGGGAGGGCGGCAGCGCCAAGCTGGACGCCTGCATCGAACTGGTGGCCTCCGCTGTGGAGGGCGGACACCGTATCCTGCTGTTCAGCCAGTTTACCTCCATGCTGGAGCTGCTGGCCAAACGGCTGGATGAAGAGGGCATCAGCCACTTCACGTTACAGGGCTCCACGCCCAAGCCCGTGCGGGCGGAGCTGGTCCGCCGGTTCAACGGCGGCGAGGTGAGTGTCTTCCTCATCTCGCTGCGGGCAGGCGGCACCGGCCTCAACCTGACGGCGGCCGACATTGTCATCCACTACGACCCGTGGTGGAACGTGGCGGCTCAGAATCAGGCCACCGACCGCGCTTACCGCATCGGGCAGCAGAACCCGGTGCAGGTGTATAAACTCATTGCGCAGGATACCATTGAAGAAAAAATCGTGGAATTGCAGCAGGCCAAGCAGTCGCTGGCCGATACCGTGACCGGGACGGCGGATGGCGCCATCCTGTCCATGCGGCCGGACGAGCTGCTGCAGCTGCTGGAGGGGAGCGAAACATGAAATACGCATTGTTTTCCGTACCGGTAGGCACCATTTACGATCTGCCCCAGCCCATCAAGGAGGGCGAAACGGGGCCGGTCTCCACCATTGGCGATGAGGGGCTTTACGGGCAGGCCTGTCAGGTGCGCACTGCCCCCGGCGGCGTGACGGCGGCCGGAGTCCATCTGGCCCCGGATGTGGCCGAGGTGGTCAGCTTTTACGGCTACCACGGCTATGTTTTTACCCGGGAGCTGCAGTTTATCGAGGAAGCTCCCCTGCGGGACTACCTCGCGGAGCCGATGGTCCTGGCGGGACGGGCCACCGATGTCCTCAATCTGCCCAAAGTGCAGGGCGTCCGGATGATGGAGCTGGAGCGGGGCGGCCTGCTGCGCCGGGTGGCGGAAGCGCCCGAGGAGGCCGAGGCCCACAAGGGCTGGGCTAAGGTGCGGCTGGTGGATGGCCGCGCTGGCTATGTCCGGGATGTGGCGCTGGAACCGGTGCGGTATGAGATGAGCGCTGTGTTCTCGCAGGAAGAGGGTCTGCCTTTTGATGAGGCGCTGGCAAAGCAGAAAGGCATCCCCGCCGCAGAGCTGGTGCAGGAAGCCCTGAACCGTTGGTACGGCGGCAGCGAGGAGGTGTTCCGTGCCGCCGTCTGTGAGCAGGCCAGGAAATACATGGGCACGGAGTACCGCTGGGGCGGCAAATCCGGCCGGGGCATTGACTGCTCGGGCCTTGTCAGCAGCGCCTACATGCAGTGCGGCGTCCTCATTTACCGGGATGCCAGCATCGTGGAGGGCTGGCCCATGCACGAGGTGCCTTTTGAGGAAAAGAAGCCGGGCGACGCCCTCTTCTTCCCGGGGCATGTAGCGCTCTACCTTGGCGGCGGGCGGTATATCCACTCCACGGGAGCCGCGGTCAGCGGCGGCGTGGTGCTCAACAGTCTGGACCCGGCGGACCCGCTCTACCGGGAAGATCTGGTCAAGTGCCTGAATGCGGTGGGAAGTATCTTTTGAGAACGGAAGGCGGATATTATGAAAGTCTTTGATTTACATTGCGACACGCTCAGTGAGCTGCGGTATGCCGAGGAGGCAGGCCAGCCCAAGAGCTTTGCGGAAAACGATTTACAGATCGACCTGAAAAAGCTGCAAAAAGGGGACTACATGCTGCAGTGCTTTGCAGCCTTTGTCAACCTGGCCCGCCCGGGGCAGGACCCGCTGGTGGCGGCGCTGGAGGAGATCGACATCTTCAAGCGGATCATGGCAAAGTACAGCGATTTTATCGCGCCGGTGTATCAGCCGGAGGATCTCCGCAAGAATGCGGAGGCGGGCAAGATCAGCGGAATGCTGACCATTGAAGAGGGCGGCTGCTGCAAGGGCAGCCTGGGCGTGCTGCGGCTCATGCATGAGCTGGGCGTCCGGATGATGACCCTGACCTGGAACCACGAAAACGAGCTGGCCAGCCCCAATGTGGTGCCGGGAGCCGACACGGATACCATCTGGCCCTGCCAACCCAATACGAAGACCGGCCTGAAAGAAAAGGGCTTCGAGTTCCTGGCCGAGATGGAGCGGCTGCACATCATTGCAGATGTGAGCCACCTCTCGGATAAGGGCTTCTGGGACATCGCCGAGCACAGCACCCGTCCCTTTGCAGCCAGCCATTCCAACTGCCGCGCTCTGGCACCCCACTGCCGCAACCTGACCGATGAGATGATCCGGGCCATGGCAGAGCGGGGCGGCCTGGTGGGCCTGAACTACTGCTCTGGCTTCCTGGACAACCAGCCGGAAGAGTCTCTCTGCCGCAGCACCGTGGCCCTGATGGCAAAGCACGCGGCGCACTTTAAGAAAGTGGGCGGCATTGAGATCCTTGGTCTGGGCAGCGATTTTGACGGCATCGGCGGCGAGCTGGAGATGGACGACTGCTCCAAGCTGCCCCTGCTGGCCGAGGCGCTCCGCCGCGAGGGCTTCACCGAGGACGAGGTGGAGCGCGTCTTCTACCGGAACGCACAGCGCTTCTTTGAGGACAATCTGTAAAAATAAGAGAGGATATTCCAAAATGGATCAGAATATGACGCTGGAAAAGCGAATCGCTGCCGAGCTGTACTCCTATCAGGGCAAAATGAGCGTCTTTGTGGACGACCTGCAGGGCCACACCGTGGAGATGGGAGCCGACGAGGAGTTTGAAACGGCCTCCACCATCAAGGCCTATATCCTGGCGGTGCTGTATTTACAGGCCAGCCGGGGCAAGGCCAGCCTGACCGAGGAGATCGAGTATCAACCGGAGCACTTTGTGGACGGCTCCGGAATGCTGCGGGCTCTGGGCGTGGGAGCAAAGCTCAAGGTGAAAGACACGGCCACCATGATGATCATTTGCTCGGATAACATCGCCACCAACATGGTCATTGATTATCTGGGGCTGGATACCATCAACGCCTGCATCAAAGAGCTGGGCTTTGCCCACACCGTGCTCCACAACCCCCTCCACTTTGACCGCTATGAGAAGCTGGGCACCACCACGCCCCGGGATTACGCCTCCCTGTTTGCGCAGGTGGCCAAGGGCACCCTCGTCAGCGCCGAGGCCAGCGCCGAGATGCTGGCCATCTTCCGCCAGCAGCACTACAACACCATGCTCACCCACGATTTCCCCCAGTTCTACCTGGACTGCGAGGAGACCGGCGAGCCGGAGCTGATCTGGGTGGCCAGCAAGAGCGGCAGCATGAACGCCTGCCGCAACGACGGCGGCATCATCCATACCCCCTACGGCGAATACGTCATCGTGCTGATGAACAAAGACTTCCATGATATCATCGAGTACGACGGCCACCCGGCCATGGTGTATGGTGCAAGGGTCTCCCGGATGATCTTTGACCAGATCCTGGCCTGTGAGGGCAAGCTGTATCGGAATTGAAAAGAAAACCTCTCACCGCTCCAACCCGCTGACAGCGGGGATGCCGCGGAGCTCCTCGATCAGGGGAGTCTGATGGAGAATTTAGGATAATAAAGAGGAATTATAACAATGGGTATTACAATTTCCCCGGTCATGATGGTGTTTCTTGTCTTTATGACCGGATTTGCAGGGTTTGTGGATTCCGCGGCGGGCGGCGGCGGGCTCATCAGCCTGCCGGCCTATCTGTTTGCAGGGCTGCCGCCGCACTACACCTATGCCACCAATAAGTTCAGTGCTGCCTGCGGCACCACCTTTGCCACGGCCAGTTTCTTCAAAAATGGTGCCATGAACGTCAAGGTGGGCATTCTGGCGGCCATCGGCAGTTTTGCGGGCAGCGCGCTGGGGGCGCACATTGTCCTGCTGCTCAGCGATGAGGTGTTGAAGACCACCATGTTCATCATCCTGCCCATTGCGGCGGTCATCATCCTGTGGCAGCGCAACCTCCCGGACGAAAACCGGGATGACGGTACCATGAACCTGAAAAAAGCGGCGTTGGCGCTGGGCATCGGGCTTGGCATCGGCCTGTACGATGGTCTGGTGGGGCCCGGCACGGGCACCTTTGCCATCATCGCCTTTTCCAGCCTGATGAAGTTTGATCTGCGCACCGCCAACGGCAACGGCAAGGTGCTCAACCTGGCCAGCAACTATGCCAGCCTCTTTACTTACCTCATGAGCGGGCTGGTGGTCTTTTCCATCGGCATCCCCTGTGCCATCAGTGGCATCGCGGGCAACCTGCTGGGCTCCCACTTCGCCCTCCGCAAGGGGGCAAAGTTCATCCGCCCCATGATGCTGGTGGTGCTGGTGCTCCTGCTGGGCAAGCTCATTTCGGATGCGGTGCTGTAAAACAAGAAGTGTAGACGCAAAAAAGCGAGGAGTCTGACTCCTCGCTTTTTTCATGGATCCTATTTTTATTCGATGTCCAGTGCTTCATCAAAGAACGCCAGGCCGAACGCGCCGGGGCCGGCGTGGGTGCCAATGACGCAGCCGATCTGGCGGGTCAGGGCCTCGGGACGGTGCAGATTATCCTGCAGGTAGGTCTGGATGGGGGCCACCTCGCGGGGGGCGACGGTGTAGCCTGCCAGCGCGGGCAGCGTGGGGTGGATGCCGCCCAGCTCTTCGATCTTTTTGAAGAGGGCAACGTAGGCGCCGGGCAGGCCCCGGGCCTTGCCAGCCAGAGCAACCTTGCCCTCTTTGATGGTGATGAGGGGCTTGATGCCCAGCATCCCGCCTGCCACGGCAGCAGCGGCGGGCAGACGCCCGCCCTTGCGCAGATATTTCAGGTCGTCAATGGCGGCCACCAGGTGCAGGTGCTCCTTGGCGTGCTCCAGCGAGGCTGCGATCTGCACGGCCGTCTTGCCAGCGTCCCGCAGCTGGACGGCCAGCCGCACCAGCAGGCCCTCGCCCAGGCAAACATTGGTGCTGTCCACAAACAGCACGTTGTCCACGTTGGCCAGGTCTGCCGCGAGCTTAGCGCACTGGCAAGTGCCGGAAAGCTCATGGGAAAGAAAGATGCCAATGACCTCATCGCCTGCGGCCGCTGCCTCGGCGAAGAAGCGCTCAAACAGCTCCGGGCTGGGCTGGCTGGTGGTGGGCAGCTTCTTGCAGGCGGCCAGCTGTGCATAATATTCAGAGGGGGTCTTGTCAAGGCCGTCCCGGAAGACGGTGCCGTCCTCCAGCGTGACGTTGAGGGGGATGACTGTCACGCCCAGCTGCGCGGCCTCTGCGGGCAGGATATCGGACGCGGAATCGGTGAGAATGCGGATCATAAAATACCTCCATGGGCGGAAGCCGCCCGGAACGGTTGTAAAACAACAGAAATCAGTAAAAAGTCGGTAAAATTATAGCAGAACACCAACCGGAAAGTCAATCTTTTGAAGCAGATTTCTTCGTGCAGGCGCAAAACTGCTTGCACCCAAGGGGCGGGTGTGGTACAATGTCCGCCGACAGGAGGCAGCGCCATGAACAAGATCGAAAAAGGCCCGGCGTTCTGGAAAGCGATCGGGCAGGCGGCGGCCCTCTGGGCTGCGGTGGCCGTGGCCGGCAGTCTGCTGCTGCCCGGCGGAAGCGTGACTCTGCCGGAGGAGCCGGAGAAGATGGGCTGGACGGTTCTGCGGGTCTGTGCCGTGCTGCCGCTGGGAGAGGAATTGATTTTCCGGGGCGGGGTACAGCGGCTGCTCCGCCCGCTGGGGCCCGGCGTGGCGCTGGCGGGGCAGGCGGTGCTGTTTGCCGCTGCCCATGGCAGCGCGGAGGCGAAAATTTACGCTTTTGCCATGGGGCTGGTGTTTGGCTGGGCCGTGGAGCACACCGGGCGGCTCTGGCCCGGCATGGGGCTCCACTGCCTCAACAACTGCATCGTGCTGGCCGGATGTCTGGCAGAGAGGGGACTGGGATGACCGATTACGAACTGATGGGTGCAGCCTTGGCCGAAGCCGAAAAGGCCGCGGCGCTGGGCGAGGTGCCGGTGGGAGCTGTCATCGCAAAGGACGGCGAGATCATTGCCGCCGCCCACAACACCCGGGAGACCGAGAAAAACGCCCTCCACCACGCGGAGCTGCTGGCCATTGACGCGGCCTGCAAAAAGCTGGGCGGCTGGCGGCTGTGGCAGTGTGAGCTGTTCGTCACGCTGGAGCCCTGCCCCATGTGCAGCGGGGCCATCCTCAACAGCCGGGTCAAACGGGTGGTGTACGGCGCGGCCGACACCAAGGCGGGCTGCTGCGGCTCGGTGACAGACCTGTTTGCCCTGCCGTTCAACCACCACCCGGCGGTGGAGCGGGGCCTCCGGGCCGAGGAAGCGCAGGCTCTTTTGCAGGCGTTTTTCCTCCGCCTGCGGGAGCAGCGGGCTGCAAGGCCGAAGTGGAAACCGCCGGTACAGGGACAAAACAAGTCCAAATGATGAAAAAAGTGGGAACTGCGTGAAAAAAGCACGGGTTCCCACTTTCTTTTTTCGGCAATTTGTGCTATATTATTCAATGGTAACTTGTCGAAACCACGCGCAGGAGCCAGCGGGCGCACCGCAGGACCGGACATGACCGGAAGAAGAAAGCAGAGTGCAGCTCCGCTGGGCGCAGGGCCGACCACCACCCCTGCAAGGCTGGAAAATGCCTTGCAGAGAAACAAGCGACAGGAGGGTTTGACTCTTGTACGACGACGAATTTGAACTGACATTTGACATGGCGGAGGACAACGCCGAGACGGTGAAACTGCCCGGCAAGCCTCTGCAGCCTGCCCCGGAAGCCCCTGAGGCCCCGGAACCGGCTGAAAAGGCGAAAGAGCCGGAAGTCCCGGATTTCCCGGACGACGAACCCACCATCGTCATCCCGGCCCGGAAGCCGCGGGAGATGCCAAAACAGGAGCGGGAACCTGTGCAGGCAGAGCCTGTGCCGGAGCTGGCCCCGGCGGAAGTGAAAGCGCCGGAGGAGCCCGCGGCGGCCCCGGAAGCACCTGTGCCGGCGATCCGGACAAACGGGCGGACGGTGCTGATCTCCGGCGGAGACCGGGGCATCGGTGCGGCCACCGCCAAAGCCTTTTATGAGGCAGGCTACCGGGTGGCGGTGCTCTACCACAAAAATGCGGAGGCCGCTGCGGCGCTGGAAAAAGCCCTGCCGGGCTGCACCATCGTTCAATGCGATGTAGCCAGCCGGGCCAGCTGTGAGCTGGCGTTCCATGCGGTGGAGCAGGCGCTGGGCCGGGTGGATGTGCTGGTGAGCAACGCGGGCATTGCCCAGCAGAAGCTTTTTACCGACATCACGCCGGAAGAGTGGCAGCACATGCTGGATGTCAACCTGACCGGTGCGTTCAACCTGTGCCAGCTGGTGCTCCCCGGGATGATCCGCCGCAAGGCGGGCCGCATCCTGACGGTGAGCAGCATGTGGGGCCAGACGGGCGGCAGCTGCGAGGTACATTACTCAGCCGCCAAGGCGGGCCTCATCGGCCTGACCAAGGCGCTGGCCAAGGAAGAGGGCCCCAGCGGCATCACCGTCAACTGTGTGGCCCCGGGTGTCATCGACACCGATATGATGGCGGCATTTACCGCCGAAGATAAGGCCGCTCTGGCTGAGGAGACCCCTGTGGGCCGCCTGGGCAGCGCGGACGAAGTGGCAAAACTGCTGCTCTACCTTGCCGGAGAGGACGCCGGATACATCACCGGACAAGTGTTTGGTGTCAACGGCGGGCTGGTGATCTGATGCAGTTTTGTCCGCGGATTTTAAGAGCAACACCCCGGACGGGGTTTTCCCAAAGCGAAAAGGAGAGAGCGAAATGGGCATGACTTTAAAGGAACTGTTGACCAAAGGTGAGGGCACCCTGTCGGCACAGGAGGCCAAAGATTTGGCTGCACAGTGCAGAATGGACGTGGAAACGCTCTACACCCTCCTGGAGGAGCGCGGCATCAAGATCCTGGACAACGAGGTCGAGGCGGATACCAACCTGGACGTGGACAGCATCATTGCCGAGGTGGAAAACGCCGAGAACAACAGCGATGACATGGGCATCAGCGAGGAAGAGGAGGAGAGCGCGGAGGAGAACCCGGCGGACCTCAAAGCTGCCATGGATGAGCTGCTGGACGACCCTGTGAAGAACTACCTCAAGCAGATCGGCCAGATCCCGCTGCTGAGCGCGGAACAGGAAGTGGAACTGAGCCGCCGCATCCATGCCGGTGCCGAGGCTGCCCACATCCTGCAGGCCGACCGCCAGAAGTACGGCGCGCCGGAATACATCAAGAAGAACAGCGCCCGCTTCTCCTTTGAGGAGGACGAGAACAGCCGCAGCTACACCGAGGACCTGGACGAAGAGGGCAACGAGAAATCCAGCGAGGACGCTGAGGAAAAGGCTGCTGAAGAAGAGGCCATGGAGGCGGTGGAGAACGGCCCCCTGACCGAGGAAAAGCGTCAGGAGCTGCTCAAGACCCGCCGCGACGGTTTGAACGCCCGCCGCAGCCTGAGCGAGGCCAACCTCCGTCTGGTGGTCTCCATTGCCAAAAAGCATGTCGGCCATAACCTGGCGTTCCTGGATCTGATCCAGGAAGGCAACATCGGCCTCATCAAGGCCGCTGAGAAGTTTGACTGCGACCGCGGTTTCCGCTTCTCCACCTACGCTACCTGGTGGATCCGTCAGGCCATCACCCGCGCCATTGCGGACCAGGCCCGCACCATCCGCATCCCGGTGCACATGGTCGAGACCATCAACCGGATGCGTCAGGCCACCAACCAGCTGGTCTACCAGAATGGCCACGAGCCCACCCCGGAAGAGCTGGCGAAGGCTATGGACATGAGCGTGGAGCGCGTGCGCGAGATCCAGCGGATGGCCCAGGAGCCCGCCAGCCTGGAGAGCCCTGTGGGTGAGGAAGAGGATTCCTCCCTGGGCGATTTCGTCGCTGACGAGAACGCCGAGGCTCCCGGCAAGGCAGCGGACCGTGCGATGGTGGCCCAGCAGATCAACCAGGCCCTCAAGAGCCTGACCCCCCGTGAGGAGAAAGTCATCCGCCTGCGCTTCGGCCTGGACGATGGCCGTCCCCGCACGCTGGAAGAGGTTGGCCGCGACTTTGGTGTCACCCGTGAGCGTGTCCGCCAGATCGAGGCAAAGGCCATCCGCAAGCTGCACAGCCGCAAGTGCCTGGCCCTGCTGAACGGCCTCATTGAGTAAGAATCCCGAGCAAACCCATCCAAAGGAGCTGCCGCGGCACTGCGGCGGCTCCTTTTTTGCAAAAAACAAAACTTTTTTGCCAAAACCTCTTGCAATTCAAGGCGCCTTATGTTAAAATAATCGAGCTGTGAGTGTGCTGCTATAGCTCAGTTGGTAGAGCGCATCCTTGGTAAGGATGAGGTCTCCA
>OLNS01002146.1_pt1 | contig 13447 bp, 10 predicted proteins | sample 1673031 | NCBI WGS metagenome assembly OLNS01 (sample SAMEA3136748, study PRJEB25190) | human gut metagenome | biome: human gut; feature: human-associated habitat; material: faeces | place: Austria | collected 2013
GCATGGACAAGAGCGCCGCATACAGCCGCGACAATATCGGCCCGACTTCGGGCGACGGCGTGCTGGTCGTTGTGGACGGTGTCCCCGGCGCTCCCTACATGGCCGAAGATATCGAGACGATCACTATCCTGAAAGATGCCGCCTCGGCCGCCATTTACGGTGCTTCGGTAGGTTCGAGCGGTGTAATTCTGATCACCACACGTCAGGCGCAGGCAGGTAAAGCCCGCGTCAACGTCAACGTATCGGTCGGCTTCGAACGCTCCATGAACCTCCCGACGATGCTCAACGCGCAGCAGTTCTGCGACGTCTGGGGCAAGGCCGTCGAGAACTCGCCGGGCAGCTCGCTGCCCAATCTGGCCAACCCGCAGGTCTATGCAGGCGCCAACGTCACCCGCACCGACTGGCTCGACGAAATCTTCCGCACGGGTCTGACGCAGCACTATGCCGTGTCGATTACCGGCGGCAGCGAGACGCTCTCGTCGATCCTCTCGGTAACCTACGACAAAAAGGAAGGCACCCTGCTCAACACATGGAGCCAAGCGCTGGGTGCAAAACTCCATACGGAATTCAAGCCGGTCAAATGGCTGAAATTGTCGGAGCGCGTAAACTTCGAATACTCCAACGGACAGGGCAACATCAGCACCTCGCACACGGGCCCCATCTACGGCGCCATGTGGTTCCCCGCTTCCGCATCGGTTTATGACCGCGACGCAAACGGCAACATCGTCTACGGAAACGACGGCAAACCGAAATGGGGCGGTATCGCTTCGTCGGCCGACATGGCCAGCGGCGTCGAGGGTCCCAACATCGTGAACCCCGTCGCCCAGCTCGAAACCATGCACCGCCGCTACCCGCGCACCAAGATATTCTCGACCACCTCGCTGGAAATCAAGCCGATCACGTCGCTGACCCTGAAATCGGAGTTCACGGCCGACCTCGACATGCGCGAGGAGGACGAATTCTCGCCCGTCATCGACGTGCCGGGCGGATCGAGCACTTCGAGCCGCGAGCAGTTCAACTACAACAACTTCCACTATCTTTGGGAAACGACGGCTACCTACGCGCAAGTCTTCGGACGCCACCACATCAGCGCCATGGCGGGTTTCACCACCGACTACAAGAAACTACATTTCCGCGACTTCCGCACGCAGGGCTACGGCTCCAACGAAGACCACAATCTGGTATGGGGCGCCGCAGGCTCATGGACCAAGAACCCGAACGAAGATATAGTAGACTACTCGATGGTCTCGTTCCTTGCCCGTCTCGGCTATTCGTTCGACGACCGCTATTTCCTCACCGGCAGCATCCGCCGCGACGCATCGTCGAAACTGCCCGCAGCAAAGAACCACGGCTGGTTCCCGGCCATTTCGGGATCGTGGAAACTCTCCTCGGAGAAATTCTTCCAGAATGCAGGTCTCAACAAGGTCTTCGACCTCGTGAAATTCCGTGCAGGCTGGGGTAAGGTCGGCAACGTAGACCTCTACAACCTGCCCAACCCGACCAGCATTCCGCTCTCCATCTACCCGGACGGTTCGCTTATCGGCGGCACGACCCATTACGGAACCTATCTGGCGACCATCCCCAATACGGACGCACGCTGGGAGACCACCGTCCAGACCAGTGCCGGTCTGGACCTGACAATGCTCCACAACACGCTCGAAGTCAGCGTCGATTATTACAACAAGGAAACGAAGGACCTCGTCGATTACCTCACGATTCCGCCGCAGATGGGTGTAGAGAATGCGCCGCTGGGTAATATGGGCCACGTAATCAACAAGGGATGGGAGTTCTCCGTATCCTATCGGAACAGCGCCGCACAAGGCAAGTTCAACTACAATGTCTGGGGCACTTTCTCGACCAACAAAGGTTATGTAGAGGACTACGGCCCCCAGCCCATTGTAATGCACAAATACCCCACATTCAACGGCATTCAGCTTTTTGCTTCAGGAGCAGGACACCCATGGTACTCTTACTATATCTACCGCACGGACGGTATCTTCCGCTCGCAGGACGAGATCGACCGTCATATCAGTAAGGATCCCGACACCGGCGAGGTCAAGATGCTGCAGCCCGATGCCAAGGTCGGCGACCTGCGTTTCATCGACACCAACGGCGACGGCGTAATCAACGACAACGACCGCGTATTATCCCGCTCCTATACTCCGAAACAAACCTACTCTTTTGGAGGATCGCTCGATTGGAAAGGTTTTGACTTCAGTTTTATGTTTCAGGGCGTCGCAGGCAATTATGTCTACAACGGCACGAAACAGTTGGGAATGAACGGTCGTCAAGACTTGGGTAACCTAACAACCGATGTTTACAACACATGGGATTTCAAACCCATGACCAGCAAATATCCGCGACTCGGCCTCAGTGACGACATGAACGGCAACTACCTCAAGGTTTCGGACATCTTCCTCGAAAAGGGCGACTACCTGCGTCTGAAGAACATCACGCTGGGTTACACGCTGCCCAAGCATATCAGCCGCCACATCGGCATGGAGAAGGGTTCGGTCCGCGTCTATCTGAGCATCGACAACGTGGCCACCATCACCGGCTACTCCGGCACCGACCCCGAAGTAGGCAACTACGGTCTGGACAGCGGTATCTATCCCACGTCGCGCTTCTTTAACTTCGGTGTAAACATCAACTTCTAACAACTACGACCATGAAAAAAACCATATTCAGCCTCTGTCTGGCCATAAGCGCTTTCTGCCTTTCGGGTTGTTCCGATTTCCTCGACAGGGAGCCTTACGGCAAAGACGCTACTTGGAAGACCAAAGAGGATGTAGACCAAGCTATCTACGCCCTTTACCACTTCGTCTCGCCCTATTGGAGCGAGGAGATCTGCGGCCGCGGCCATATGTGGCTCGAATGCGCCAGCGACAACATACTGATCGGCCGCGCCCGTCCGTCGGTCGATGAAATCCGCGAATTCCGCATGTCGCCGTCCAACGACAACGACGTCTCGCGTGTTTGGGAGGTGATGTACCAGAATGTCGCCAAGGCCAACAACATCATCAAGATGGTCCCCGACATGAAGCTGGACCAGGGATACAAAAACCAGGCTGTAGGCACCGCCTATTTCTTCCGCGGTTTCTCGATGCTCTGGATGGTTCCCTATTACGGCGACGACACCAACGGCGGTATTCCGATTATCCTCGACACGACTCCCGCCGCCGAAATCGACTCCCCGCGCCCGGCGCACGTACTGCAGAACTACGACCAGATCATCTCCGACATGCGCACGGCAGGCGAGATGCTTCCCTACCTTTCGCAGCTCGACGCCTCGCAGATAGGACTTCCGCACAAGGCCGCAGCTTGGGGATACGCAGCCCGCGCAGCCCTCTATGCAGCGCAGTACGACGCGAAATACTACGACATCGTACTGGAGATGTGCAACAAGATCATGGCGCTTACCGGTTCGGACAAACGCGAACTCTACATCGATCCGTCTAACAAGCTCAACTCGTACGCCAACCTCTGGCGCAAGGAGCAGAACCACTCCAAGGAGTACATCTTCTCGCTGGAAGGCGACTATACCAACGGTGCCCGCTACCACGGCGTAACTTTCGTCAACGCAGGCTGGGGCCTCTACAACACGTGGGGGTATTTCACGCCGAGCAAGAATTTGTGGGATGCGTTCGAAGAGGGCGACCAGCGCCGCGACGTAACGATCCTCTATCCGGGCCAGCACGTCAAATTCGTAGGCCGCGACATCACCTTCGGCGGTTACAACACCGACGGAAGCGTCTCGGACTACACGACCGGTCACGTATCGGCAGGTCTGATCTGCCGCAAGTTCATCTCCCCGTGGGAAGGCGCCGACTGCAAGGGCAAAGAGGTGTCCGCGCTGCGCGACAAACTCTGGAACTCGCTCAACTGCTGCCTGCTGCGCTATGCCGACGTGATGCTGATGAAGGCCGAAGCCCTGATCTGGACCAAAGGCGAGGGCGACGCCGAGGCCAAGCAGCTGCTCAACCAGATCCGCGACCGCGCAGGTCTGCCGCAGAACAGTCAGGCCACCAAGGTCCAGCTGATGAACGAGCGCCGCTGCGAGCTGGCCTTCGAGTTCCAGCCCAGCCGCCACATCGACGTAGTTCGCTGGGGCATCGCCACGACGACCTACGCCAAGCCGCTGTACAGCGTCATTTCGAAGAAGGTCAACGGCCAGATCGTTGCCGAAGAGGTGGAAGTTTATCCGGGCCGCACCTTCAATCCGACTTACAACAAGGTGTTCCCCATTCCGCAGCGGGCATTCACCGGCACGGTCTACCTGAAGCAGAACAAGGGTTATTAAACCATATTTAAGAACAGAAACGATTATGAAAATCAACAAATATATCCTCGGAGCAGGTGCACTGCTCTGCATGATGCTCCCGGCCGCGTCGGCACAGGCACAGGACGTCAAGCTGAAGTGCATGGAGTGGAACATCAAGTCGTTCGAATACGACGACAACTCCAATGCAGTCTATTTCGAAATCGCCGAGGCCATGGAAAAGATCAAGGCTGAAAACCCCGACATCGTCTGCTTCAATGAGTTCGAAACCGCGACCGGACGCATGAGTTCGGTCGAGAAGCTGACCGAATGCGCACAGTCGCTCGGCATGTTCCCGTTCTTCGTCTTCTCCTACAATAAGGACAACGGCGCCTACGGCAACGGCATTCTGTCGAAATACCCGATCGTCAATTCGGCTTCGGTACTGCTGGGCATGTACACCGGCGCCGACCAGCGTTCGGCGGGCTGGGCCGACATTCTGGTTCCGACCGACTCCAAACCCGAAGGGGTGAAGGTGCGCATCGTATGCACCCACCTCGACGCTTTCGGCGGCGACGAGACCTGCTTGGGTCAGGCCAAAGAGGTCATCGAACACGCGATCGCTCCGGCCGTTGCCGAAAACATCCCCGTGCTGATCATGGGCGATATGAACTGCGGTCCCAGCTCCAGCGCAATCCGCGAGTATGAGAAGACGGGCACCCGGCTCTGCAACAACGACGGCACGTTCGGCGGTTACAGCAAGTTGGACTACTTCATCAGCTTCCCGCAGGGCAAATGGAGCTGCAGCGACTACAAAGTCGTCAAGGGCGACCGGCTCAATGTCATTTCGGACCACTACCCCATCGCAGGCACGGCCGTACTGAAGAATTAAGCGCGTATCAAACAGCTAAAAAAGTACAGAGATGAAAAACACGAAGAGATATTTATCCATTTTTCTGGCGCTCGCCCTTGCCGCCCCGGTCTTCACGGGCTGCGACAACGGTCTGGACGAGTACAAGTCGGGAGAGACGATCGCTCCCCCTTCGGACAAGTTCAAAGCCGAAATCCAGTTCGTATCGCGTCTGACCGACGGAGCGCTGGCCGGCAGCGATGCGGATTACGCCGCCATCGACAACTACATGGTCAATACGCTCGAAGGCCGCGGCAAGTCGTGGCTGACGGTGCTGGACCGCGCCGACGGCGCCAACCAGCCCAAAACAATGCAGACGGCCCTCAACACCAAGCGTTGGACGGCGTTCGCATTCAACCGTATCGCCAACAAGAGCTCCTATCAGGGCAGCATGCTCTATTTCAACGGTCCCACGACCGAGGTCAAGGGCACTCCCTCCGGTTCGGGATGCTACGTCACAGGTTTCGCACCGACGCTCAACGGCACCCGCACCGACAAGGACGAGGACGGCAACGTCACGGGAACGACCAACGTATCATTCGCCATCAGCTTCAACACGGCGCGTTTCGAAAATGCCGACCAGATCAACGCTTTCGGCGGCAAGAACGGCGTGCTGAGCGGACTCCACTACAAGAAGCAGAACCTGCTGATGATCGGCACCGTGAAAAACGACCTGCTCGGCGCGCTGCAGTCCGCAGCCGCGAATACGAACGAGGCGATTCAGGTCCGCGAAATCGTGAAAGGCCCGGCCTATACGATCTTCATGCTGGCCGACTCGCGCTTCTGGGGCTTCGTTCCCGAAGACCATATCGTCGGCAAGGCTTCGTTCGTCTGGCTGTCGCTCGACGCGAACAAGTCGTTCCCGGCGAACATCCGCTGGAACCGTCTGTTTACAAAGGTGCGGTAGGGTGGAACCGGAGGACAGCTATCTGACCATTGCGGCGCCCGCCGAGGCGTCGTCGAGGGAGCGGAGCAGCAAGTTCCTCGCCTATGCCTACCCCGTGCAGCAGGAGGAGCAGATACGCGAAATCCTCGACGGACTGCGCAAGAAATACTACGACGCGACGCACCATTGCTACGCATGGCGGCTGGGGCCGGGAGGCGCCGCATTCCGGGCCAACGACGACGGAGAACCGTCGGGAACGGCCGGGAAGCCGATTCTGGGACAGCTGCTTTCGAACAACCTGACGGACTGCCTGATCGTCGTGGTCCGCTACTTCGGCGGCACGAAACTGGGGGTTCCGGGGCTGATCGCCGCATACAGGGAATCGGCGGCGGAGGCGATCGCGGCGGCCCGAATCGTCGAACGCACCGTAGACCGCACGATCCGCGTCGATTTCCCCTACATCGCCATGAACGACATCATGCGCGTCATCAAGGAGCAGCAGCCTAAAATCGCATCGCAGGAGTTCGACAACCTCTGCACGATGGTGCTCACCATCCGCGAAAGCCGCGCCGGGGAGCTGACCGAAAAACTGAAAAAAGCCGGAGGAAGCATCGCCGGCGAGGACATTTGAGAATCGAAAGTTAAAAATCGAAAACCGGAAATGCGGTCCGCCGCATTCCGCGGTTTCAGCGATACGAAATGACACACGAAAAATCCATCTATATCAAAGGCGCGCGGGTCCACAACCTCAAGAACATCGAGGTCGAGATTCCGCACGACAAACTGGTCGTCGTAACGGGCCTTTCGGGTTCGGGAAAATCGACGCTGGCCTTCGACACCATCTTCGCCGAGGGACAGCGCCGCTACGTCGAGAGCCTTTCGGCCTATGCCCGGCAGTTTCTGGGCAAAATCAACAAACCCGACGTGGACATCATCACGGGCATCGCGCCGGCCATCGCCATCGAACAGAAGGTCAATACGCGCAACCCCCGTTCGACGGTGGGCACGACAACCGAGATATACGACTACCTGAAACTGCTGTTCGCCCGCATCGGACACACCTTTTCGCCCGTATCGGGACAGGAGGTGCGCTGCTACAGCGTGGACGACGTGGCGACATACATTCAGGAACTGGGCGAGGGGAGCCGCGCCGTCATCGCCGCGCCGCTCGTGCTGGCCGAAGGGCAGGGAATCATCGAAAAACTGACGCTGCTGCTCTCCGACGGCCTGATGAGAGTCTACACCGACGGTCAGACGCGCCTGATCGAGGAGATACTCCCCTCGATCGACGAAACGACCGGAGCCGCGGATATTCAGGTCGTGATCGACCGCATGCGCATCGCGCCGGACGACGACACGCAAACCCGCATCCGCGACTCCGTGGCGCGCGCCTTCTCCTACGGCGACGGCATCTGCACCGTCATCTCGGACAAGGGCGCGGCCGAATTCTCGTCGCGCTTCGAGGCGGACGGCATCGAATTCGAACATCCGTCGGAACACCTTTTCAGCTTCAACAACCCGCTGGGGGCATGTCCCCGCTGCGAGGGATACGGCAAGGTGATCGGCATCGACGAGGATCTGGTGATTCCCGACAAGGGCAAGACCATCTACGAGGACGCCATCGCCTGCTGGCGGGGCGAGACCATGCGCAAATGGAAGGAAAAGCTGGTGGAGAACGCCTATAAGTTCGATTTCCCGATTCATACGCCGTTTCACGAGCTGACGCAGGAGCAGAAACGGCTGTTGTGGCGCGGCAACCAATATTTCCACGGTCTGGACGAGTTTTTCGCCTACATCGACTCGGAGCGGCGGAAAATCCAGTTCCGCGTGATGAAGGCGCGCTATACGGGCAAGACGACCTGTCCCGAATGCGGGGGCAGCCGCCTGCGCAAAGAGGCGCTTTATGTCCGCATCGGCGGCCGGAACATCGCCGACCTCGTGGTGATGCCGGTGGACGAGCTGATCGTATTCTTCAACGGACTGCAGCTCGACGAACACGACACGAAAACCGCGGCCCGCATCCTGATCGAAATCCGCAGCCGCCTGCAATACCTCGCCGACGTGGGACTGGGCTATCTGACGCTCGACCGGCTTTCATCGACCCTGTCGGGCGGCGAGAGCCAGCGCATCAACCTCTCGACCTCGCTGGGCAGCAACCTCACCGGCTCGCTCTACATCCTCGACGAACCCTCGATCGGCCTGCATCCGCGCGACACCAACCGGCTTATCAAGGTGCTCAGACAACTGCGCGATCTGGGCAACACGGTGATCGTCGTCGAGCACGAGGAAGAGGTGATCCGCGCCGCCGACTACATCGTGGACATAGGTCCCAAGGCGGGTTACAACGGCGGTGAAGTGGTTTTCAGCGGTACGCTGCCGCAGCTTCTGAAAAACAAAAAAAGCCTGACAGCGGATTACCTGACGGGCCGCCGCGCGATCGCCCCGCCCGCAAGCGCATTGCTGTGCCCCAGACCCGCCGCACCGGCAACGGCCACTGCCTGACCGTAAAGGGCGCACGGGAAAATAACCTGCGCAATATCGACGTGCGGATTCCGCTGGGCGTGATGACCTGCATCACGGGAGTCAGCGGCAGCGGCAAATCGTCGCTGGCCAAGGGAATACTCTATCCGGCGCTGCGGCGCATGCTCTTCGACACGGGCGTCAAGCCCGGCGACTTCGACGGCATCGTCGGCGACGTGCAGCTGCTCAAATCGGTCGAGATGATCGACCAGAACCCCATCGGCAAGTCGTCGCGTTCGAATCCCGTGACCTACATCAAGGCCTACGACGAAATCCGGCGGCTGTTCGCCGACCAGCCCTACGCCCAACATACGGGGCTGGGGGCTTCGGCATTCTCGTTCAACATCGCGGGCGGACGCTGCGAAGAGTGTCAGGGCGAAGGGGTCATCAAGGTCTCGATGCAGTTCATGGCCGACGTCGAACTGGTCTGCGAAGCCTGCGGAGGCAAACGCTTCCGCGACGAGATACTCGAAGTCAAATACCGCGGCAAGTCGATCTACGACGTGCTGGAGATGACCGTGGACGACGCGATCGCGTTCTTCGGCGAGGAGAAGAAGGATTCGACCTGCAAACGGATCGTCGAGCGGCTCAAACCGCTGCAGGACGTGGGGTTGGGCTACATCAAGCTGGGCCAGTCCTCTTCGACCCTGTCGGGCGGCGAGAGCCAGCGCGTGAAGCTGGCGTCGTTCCTGACCAAGGACAGCGCGCAGGGCGGCGTGATGTTCATCTTCGACGAACCGACGACGGGACTTCATTTCCACGACATCAACAAGCTGCTGGCGGCATTCAACGCGCTGATCGAACGGGGACACACGATCGTCATCGTGGAACACAACATGGACGTCATCAAATGCGCCGACTGGGTCGTGGATCTCGGTCCCGAAGCGGGTACGGGCGGCGGAAGAGTCGTATTCGAAGGCACTCCGCGCGCATTGGAACAGTGCCCGGATAGCTATACGGGCAAATTTCTCAGCCTGCGCACGAAATTATAATCATGGAATTCTTCACATACAGATTACCCAACGGCATCCGGGGCATCCACCGTCAGGTGAAAAGCAACGTGGCGCACTGTGCGCTGGTCGTCAATGCCGGAAGCCGCGACGAACACCCCGACCAGTACGGGCTGGCGCATTTTACGGAACACGCCTTCTTCAAGGGCACCCGGCGCCGCCGCGCATGGCAGGTGAACTGCCGGCTGGAAAACCTCGGCGGCGAACTGAACGCCTTCACGACCAAGGAGGACACGACCATTCACGCCACGACCCTGCGGGGCGACTTCCCGAAGGCCGTCGAGCTGATCGCCGACATCGCCTTCCGCTCGACGTTCCCCGACCGGGAGCTGGAACGCGAAAAGGAGGTGATCGCCGACGAGATCAACACCTACAAGGACTCGCCCGCCGACCTGATATACGACACGTTCGAAGAGATGCTGTTCGCCGGCTCGGAGCTGGGCCACAACATTCTGGGCCGCAAAGCCGCGCTCATGCGCTACGACGGCGACGCGATCCGCGCCTTCACCGGCCGCACGCACACGACCGACCAGATGGTCTTCTCTTCGATCGGCAACTTCTCGGCCAAGACGGCCGAGACCGTCGCGGCGCGCTATTTCGCGCAGCAGGCGGCCACGACGCGCGGATTCGTCCGGGCCGCGATCGCACCCCGGCCGCCGTTCGAGAAGACCGTGGTGAAGCATACCCACCAGACACACTGCATCATCGGCGGCCGCGCGTACGGCATCGGCGAAGAGAAACGCCTGCCGCTGGCCCTCGTGACCAATATTCTGGGCGGGCCGTGCGCCAATTCGCTGCTGAACGTCGTGGTGCGCGAGAAAAACGGACTGTCGTACAACATCGAAGCCAGCTACACGCCCTACAGCGACACGGGGATCGTGGCCATCTACTTCAGTTCGGAAAACGGCAACACGGCGCAGTGCATCGACCTGATCGAAGGGGAGCTGCGCAAACTGCGCACCGCGCCGCTGACGGGCCGCCAACTGTCGATGGCCAAAAAACAGTTCATCGCCCAGCTCGCCATTTCGAGCGAGAGCAACGAGGGCTACATGCTCGGCGCCGGAAAAAGTTTCCTGACGCACGACGACGTGGACACGATGGAACAGGTCTACGCCAAGGTGCGTTCGCTGACCGCCGTGCAGCTGACCGAAGTCGCCGAAGAGATATTCTCCGGCATGTCGAGACTGATTTATAAATAAGGTTATGGAAAAAGAGATCGTATTCGTCCTGCTCGACGAATTTGCAGACTGGGAGGCGGCATTCCTCGCCCCGGCCCTTTGTTCGGGCGTCATGCCGGGCCGTCCGGGTTCGTACGCCGCAAAATACATGTCTCCCGACGGAGAGTCCGTCCGGTCGATCGGCGGATTGCGCGCAACGCCCGATTACGACGCTTCGACGCTGCCGGAAAGTTGCGCCGGACTGATTCTGGTCGGCGGCATGCAGTGGGAGTCGGCCGCCGCCCGGCGGATCGCGCCGCTCGCAGGCGAAGCGCTGAAGCGCGGGATTCTCGTCGGCGCCATCTGCAACGCGGTTTCGTTCATGGCCGCCAACGGCCTGCTGAACAGCGTACGGCATACGGGCAACACGGTCGAGATGCTGAAACAGTGGGGCGGGGCGAACTACACGGGCGAAGCGCTCTACGAGGAGCGGCAGGCCGTGCGCGACGGCAACGTCGTGACGGCAAACGGCACGGGGTATCTCGAATTCACCCGCGAATGCCTGCTCGCGCTCAAGGCCGACACGCCCAACCGGATCGAGGCATCGTACAAGTTCAACAAATACGGATTCTGCAGGCAGTAATGGACGCGCTCGAACAATATATCCGCGACCACACCTCGCCCGAAGAGGAGTTGCTGCACGAACTGGACCGCGAGACCAACCTGCGGGTCATACAGCCCCGCATGCTGTCGGGCCATATTCAGGGCCGCCTGCTGGAAATGCTCGTGCGGATGCTACGCCCGCGGCGGGTGCTCGAAATCGGGACTTTCACGGGTTACTCGGCCCTCTGCATGGCCGCAGGGCTGGAAGGGGAGGCCGAACTGCATACCGTCGAGGTTGAAGACGAACTGGAAGAGTTGGCGCAGTCGTTCTTCGACCGCAGCGCGCACGGCTCCCGCATCCGGCTCCACATCGGTTCGGCGCTGAATATAGCTCCCGGACTGGGCGGTGTGTTCGACCTCGTATTCATCGACGGCGACAAGCGCGAATACCCGGACTACTACCGGATGCTGATGGGCGACGACGGCGGCTGTCCGCTGGTGCGCAGCGGCTCGGTGCTGATTGCCGACAACATCCTCTGGTCGGGAAAAGTCGTGCAGCCGATCGCCCACAACGACCGCCACACGCAGGCGGTGATGGAGTTCAACCGCATGGTCCGGGAAGATCCGCGCGTCGAAAACGTAATCGTACCGCTGCGGGACGGCCTGAACCTGATTCGGATAAAATAAGCCGGAAACAACCGATTAGGATATTGTAAAATGACTTTTTCCTGCTTTCCCCGACACGGAGAAAGCGGGATTTTTTCGTACCTTTCGGAAAAATCAACGGACAAATGGAACTAAGCGAATTACAGCGACGGGTCGATGCGTGGATCAAAGAGTACGGAGTGCGCTATTTCAGCGAACTGACCAACATGGCCGTGCTCACCGAAGAAGTAGGGGAGCTGGCCCGCATCATGGCCCGCAAATACGGCGACCAGTCGTTCAAGGAGGGTGAGAAATGCAATCTCGCGGACGAGATGGCCGACGTATTATGGGTGCTGACGTGTCTGGCCAACCAGACGGGCGTGGACCTCACGGCGGCCATGGAAGCCAACTTCGCCAAAAAAAGCTCGCGCGACAAAGAGCGGCACCGCAGCAATCCGAAACTCTGACGGAGCGCATTCTCACACAAGCGGAGCGGCGACTCGGATTAAACTTCCCGACAGGCCCGCTCCGCTATTGCCGTGGAACGTGCCCGGCACGGTACAGCGCGTTTGGTGCGAGCTTTCGCGCGGGGGCCAGCAACTCTTCGTCGTCGGCAATCCTTCGGGCCGAAATCACTCCACGATGTCGATGCAGATCGCACCGTATTTCCCCCGCACGCCATAGGTCTGCACGGCTTCGACGGGAAGCATGTAGAAATAGTGCATCGGCACGTCGGCCGACACCGAGAAGGCATCGGCCCGACACATCTTCAGCCACGATTCGATCGAGAAAAAAGCACCGTTGAAAACCACGAGCGGCACCCGGTCGGGATAGATGTCCCCGATAACGACGCCCCTGCCGACACCGCAGCGCGCCATCGTCGCAGAGTCGGTGTATATTTCGAGCGTGCGCAGGATCAGCCCGTCGATAAACTGGAAGATACTGCCCGGAACCCGCTCCCCGTCGAGCAGATAAACGGCGTCGGGCGGCAACGTACGCCAAAGTTCCTTGGGAACCTTGAATAGGGAGAGCTCGCCTCCGGCCCTGCGCACCGAATCGTATTCGTCCCGCAGCGTGTAGGCGGCGATATGCTTTGGGGCGCTGCGCCACTTGTGTCCGGGTTCGTCGTATACGCCGTCGGCCCACGTATATCCCGCAACGTTGCCCAGCAGGTGCGGACGCACGCCTTTTTTCCGGTTGCGCTCGGTAAAGAATTTCAGCAAACGCACTTTCTCGCGCCGGGTAGTGTCCGACAACCGCATCCGGCGGTTTTTAGCCTTCACCTTACGCACGTTCCACAATGTCACCGCATCGTATGCCGCAGCTTCGGTCGTACGCCGCCGGTTGAGTTTATAGGCGAACGGACGCGCGGCGGCCAAGGAATCGGCCGCAAAAGCGGGGGAGGGCAGATCGGCGATCGCTTCCTGCCGCGCCTCGTCGAAGCGCAGCTGCGCTTCA
>OLNS01002147.1_pt1 | contig 13444 bp, 10 predicted proteins | sample 1673031 | NCBI WGS metagenome assembly OLNS01 (sample SAMEA3136748, study PRJEB25190) | human gut metagenome | biome: human gut; feature: human-associated habitat; material: faeces | place: Austria | collected 2013
CCCCCGCCGCACGAAGTGCGCAGCGGGGGTCCTGCCATGTCCGAGGACGATTTGGGGGCAAAGCCCCCTGGCCTCCCCGGCGAGTATACGGGACGGCGACTACAGGTATTCGATCTGGGCGCCTTCCGTGTCGCACGTCAGAATATGCGTATCACACTTAGGGAACTGCTCGCGCAGCTTGACCTGCAGGAACTTTGCCACGATGGTATCGTCGGTCACAGCCATGAGGGTCGAGCCCGAGCCGCTAATCCAGATGGTCTTAGCGCCGCCGTTAAGGCAGGTGTCGCGCACGGCGTTGTAGTCGGGAATCAGGCGGCGACGATAGGGCTCCTGAATGCGGTCGTCATTGGCGGCGGCAATCAGGTTGAGGTCACCGGTCTCCAAGCCGCGCGTCATACCGGCGATGCGGCCCATCTGCCACACGGCGGTGGAGAGCGGAATCTCCTGCGGCACGACCTTGCGCGCCTCGCTCGTGTGTACCTCGTAGGGCGGAATCACGGTAATAAAACGCAGGCGATCGCTCACCTCGTAGCGCAGGCACTGGGGGAGCGAATCGGTCGGCGTAAAGGAGCAGACGGCGCCGCCCAGGATAGCGGGGGCGACGTTATCGGGATGGCCCTCGACCTCGGTGGCGATGCGAACCAGCTCGGCGCGGTCGACGGTGTGGCCTGTCAGTGCGGCGGCGGCCATAATGCCGGCGACGACGCAGGTGGAGCTGGAGCCCAGGCCGCGGGCGACGGGCACGTCGGTCTGGATGTCGATGGCAACGGGAAAAGCCGGCTCGCCCCAGGCGGCCAGAGCATCGACAAAGCTTACATAGACCAGGTTATTCTCGTTTTGGAACTCTTCGGGGCAGCCCGTGATGGTGAGCTTGTCGGCGCGCTCAAAGGTAAAGTGCGAGTAGAGGCTGACGGCCATGCCGAGGGTATCGTAGCCAATGCCCAAGTTGGCGCTTGTTGCTGGGACGGTGATCTTGATCATGTGAGTCCTCCTGGCGTGCCTGGCTGTTTAGTTCGCTGCTCGGGCAGTCCTGCGCAAGACGGAAAGCACATTAAGTGCTTTCCTTTGCGTGCGGAACTCGCGACGAACTAAACAGCCAGGCACGCTATGCACGTTCGTCATCATCCCGGTAGGTATCTGATAAAAGAAGGTGCGCCGGCTTTCGCCGGCGCCTTATATGGGGTTTAGTTGGTAGCCATCTTTTTTGCTGCAGACTCTACGTAGTTGGCCATGTCGGCTACGTCGCAGACGTCTTCGAAGCGGACGGGTTTGGACTCGAGCTCGGCGAGCTGGGTCGGGGCGACCGTGTTGGTGGCCTGCTCGAGTACACGCATGGCCTCAAAATCATCCTCGGGAACGTCGAGGCCCAGGGCGTCGCAGCAGGCGCGTGGGAACTTGTAGGGGCTGGCGGTCGAAAGCAGCACGCGAGCCTTAGCGCCCTCGGCGGGGGCGACCTGCTCAAAGACGTGATAGCCGCAGGCGGTGTGCGGGTCGATCACGTAGCCGTTGGCGTCCCAGCAGCTCTTGATGGCGGCGCGGACCTCGTCCTCGCTGGCCCAGCCGCAGCCAAACACGCTCTGAATCTTTGCCAGCAGGTCGGCGGGAACCTCATAGCGACCAGTCTGTGCCAGCTGCTCCATAAGGCCGGCAACGAGCTCGCAGTCGCCATCGGACAGGAAGTACAGCATGCGCTCCAGGTTGGAGCTGATGAGGATGTCCATCGACGGCGAGATGGTCGTGAAGAACGGACGGTTGCGGTCGTAGACGCCGGTGGTCAGGAAGTCAGCCAGAACGTTGTTCTTGTCGCTCGCGACGATGAGCTTGGCAACGGGCAGACCCATGCGCTTGGCGTAGTAGCCGGCCAGGATATCGCCAAAGTTGCCGGTCGGCACGCAGAACTCCACGGCATTGCCGGCCTCGATGGCACCGGCGCGCAGCAGCTGCGCATAGGCGGCAAAGTAGTAGACGACCTGCGGCACCAGGCGCCCGACGTTGATGGAGTTGGCGCTCGAAAGCACCGTGCCGGCGGCTTCAAGGCGCTCGGCCAGCTCCTTATCGGCAAAGATGCGCTTGACGGCGCTCTGGGCGTCGTCGAAGTTGCCGCGGATGCCGCAGACGGCGACGTTGCCGCCCTCCTGCGTGGACATCTGCAGATTCTGCACGCGGCTGACTTTGCCTTCGGGATAAAAGACGGTGATGCCCGTGCCCGGAGCGTCGGCAAAGCCGGCGAGCGCTGCCTTGCCCGTGTCGCCCGACGTGGCGGTGACGATCATGATGCGCTCGGCGCCACCGTCCTTGGCAGAGGTGCGGGCCATCAGGCGGGGGAGCATCTGCAAGGCGACGTCCTTAAAGGCGCTCGTGGGACCGCCAAAGAGCTCCATCACATAGGTTTGAGGAGCGTCGGTGCCCGGCGCTGCGTCGAGTTTGACGAGCGGCGTGACCTCATCACTCGCAAACGTACCGCGGTAAGCCTCATTCACACAGGCCGAAATTTCTTCGTCCGTGTAATCGTTCAGTAACATTCCCAACACATTTTGAGCGATTTCAAAGTACGATTTATCGGCAAGCGAGCTGATATCGACCTGCTGGGTGCCAAGCTCGTCCGAGACAAACAAACCCCCGTCGGGAGCGATGCCGGTGCGGATTGCCACCTTACTTGAGCATGATAAAGTGCGTCCTCGTGTACTATGATAAGTTCCCATATAACAGTGCTCCTCGGATACCTTGGTCCCAATCGGTGAACCCATGGTATCAGAGCGCGCAAAACAGGTTTGCAGAGGCTTTTAGAAAGGTAACCTCCACGCCATGATAAAAATTGCCAAGTTTGGCGGCTCGTCGGTCGCCGACGCTGAACACTTCAAGAAGATCAAGGCCATCGTCGATGCCGACCCTGCCCGCCGTTTTGTGGTGGTTTCTGCCTGCGGTCGTCGCTTTAAGGGCGACACCAAGGTGACCGACCTGCTCTACCTGGTTAACGCGCACGTTAAGTATCACGTGTCGTGTGAGGAGCTGCTCGAGGACATTGGTCAGCGCTATTTTGATATCGCTGACGAGTTGGAGCTCACCTATCCCATCCGTAAGGAGTTCGCGGCCTTTGCCGAGCGCGCCCGCTCGGGCGGCTACTCCACCGAGGAGCTCGTGAGCCGCGGCGAGTACTTCACCGCTCGCCTGATGGCCGAATACCTGGGTCTGCCGTTCCTGGACGCTGCGACGGTTGTGGCATTCCATCACGACGGTACGCTCAGCATGAACCGTACCTCCGAGCTGGTGCAGGAGTACGGCCAGCAGGGCGGCTTTGTTATGCCCGGTTTCTACGGCGCGACGCGTGAGGGTCAGATCAAGCTGCTCGATCGTGGCGGCGGCGATATCTCGGGCTCGATCCTGGCCAAGTGCCTGGGTGCCGACCTGTACGAGAACTGGACCGACGTCTCGGGTTTCTATTCTGCCGATCCGCGTATTGTTCCCGAGGCTCAGCCCATTGCGCGCGTTACCTACGAGGAGCTGCGCGAGCTTTCGTACATGGGCGCAAGTGTCCTGCACGAGGAGGCCGTGTTCCCCGTGCGCGAGGCGGGTATTCCGCTGGTCATCAAGAACACCAATGCGCCGCAGGATCCTGGCACCATCATTAGCGAGACGGCTGACGAGGGTGAGGCCGAGCCCATCATTACCGGCGTGACCGGCAAGCGCGGCTTTGTCGCCATCAACGTTGCCCGCGACCGCACCAAGCCCCGCGTTGGCTTTATGCGCCGTGCACTTTCGGTGTTCGAACGCTATGACGTTTCCGTCGAGCACATGCCCACCGGTGTCGACCGCTTTGGCGCTGTGGTGCAGGAGCAGGATGTGCACGACTCGCTGTACTCGCTTGTGGGCGACATTCAGCAGGAGGTCGAGCCGCTCGAGATCGAGGTTGTCGAGGGCTTGGCGCTCATCGCGACCGTCGGTCGTAACCTGCGCGGCCGTGCGGGTATCTCGGGGCATCTGTTTGGCATGCTCGGCCAGGCCGGCGTGAGCGTGCGCATGATTTCGCAGAGCTGCGACGAGATCAACATCATTATCGGTGTCGAGGAGAAAGACTTCGACCTGGCGATTCGGACCATTTACCGTGCCTTCTCCGATGAGAACGGCATTGTGAAGGTCTCCGATTTGGAGGCTCCCACGCCGGTCGATCCCACCCTGGCCGCGCTCAAAAAGTAGCGACTGCTCGGTATATTTTTGGGACAAGTGCCAAAAATCTAGCACGGGGCGTTTCGTTTCGGTTTCGTTTCGACGGGGCGGGTTTCGTGTCCGCCCCGTTCTTGTATACACTGGCAACAACAATCGGCCTGCTCGGCGTGCAGGCAAAAGCCATAACCTTTAAAGGGGGAAGCATGAAACAGTACACGGTTGCTATTTTGGGCGCGACGGGAGCCGTGGGCACCCAGATGCTCGAGTGCTTAAACGAGCAGGAGTTTCCGGTTGGCAAGCTCAAGCTGCTGGCGAGCGCTCGTTCTGCGGGCAAAACCGTCGAGTTCCGCGGCGAGCAGATCGTGATCGAAGAGGCTTGCCCCGAGGCCTTTGAGGGCTGTGACATTGTGCTTGGAGCCGCCGGCGACGACATTGCGAAGGAGCTACTGCCCGAGGCCGTCAAGCGCGGCGCCGTCGTGGTCGACAACAGCCATGCCTTCCGTATGGATCCCGAGGTACCGCTGGTCGTGCCCGAGATCAATGCCGACGACATCAAGTGGCACCACGGCCTGATCGCCAACCCCAACTGCGCGACCATTATCGGCCTGGTTCCCACCTGGCCGCTGCATCAGCTCGCCGGCGTGAAGCGCATGATCGTCTCGACGTACCAGGCGGCTTCGGGTGCTGGCGCTCCCGGTATGGCCGAGCTCGAGGCTCAGCTGGCCGCTCTGGGCCGTGGCGAGGAGATTCCCGAGCCGCGCGCATTTGCCGCCCAGCTCGCGAGTAACCTGATTCCGCAGATTGGCGGCGTCAAGGAGGAGGGCTTTACCTCCGAGGAGATGAAGCTGCAAAACGAGGGCCGCAAGATCATGCACCTGCCCGAGCTGCGCGTGAACTGCACCTGCGTGCGCGTGCCCGTGCTGCGCTCGCACTCTGAGAGCATTACGCTCGAGTTTGAGCGCGACATTACGGTTGACGAGGCCCGTGCTGCGCTGGCCGCCGCTCCGGGCGTGAAGCTGGTTGACGACATGAGCGCCGAGGATGCGCACGATCGCTTCCCCATGCCGATGGATACGTCCGACCAGGACCTGATTTGGGTCGGTCGTGTGCGCCGCGATATCTCGAACCCCGAGGCCGCGCGTGGCATCACCTTCTGGTGCTGCGGCGATCAAATCCGTAAGGGCGCGGCAACCAACGCCGTCCAGATTGCTAAGCTGCTCTGCGAGTAGTGTGACCTGTCCGGCGGGGGCCGGGCTTAGTTTTCAGAACGTCCTCGACCATGTGTGGCGCCTTGTCCTGCTCCTTCGGAGCCGCGGACAAGGCGCCACACTGGTCTGCGGAGTGTGCTGAAAACTAAGCCCGGCCCCCGCCTTCGGTGACGCTGCTGCAAGCGACCTGCGATGGGGCCGTTGTTGGTTGGGGCCGCTGGGCTGATATGGGGGCACGTGGCCGTTGCAGGCCCTGGTCCCGGCGGCGGCCTCGGCGCTTTGCGCCTGCCGCCTGAGGTGACTTTGGGGTTGGGGTGAATCGGGGTCTAATACTTTTCCCGAGAAGTGAACGACCTTATTTTGACCCCTGAAGCATTGGCATATTTTGACCGCTATTTCCTGCGGTTTTGCTGTGCGAATCCTGCGGTTTTGCGGTCTAAAGGTGTGGATGCTCCGGGGCTTCGTTTTTACTCGTTCACTTCTCGGGAAAAGTATTAGAGCTCAGCTGGTAGAGGTACCGCTTTGGCGTCGAGCCCCCGCGTCATCTTCGCTTGATTGGGGAAAGCGGTCTCGCTTAAACAATTACGAGCCTGCCCGGGCGTATCAGGCAGGTTGTCTGCACAATTCGCGGTATCATGGTGCGGAGTTTTGAAAGGAGCCGCTGGTGGTCACGACGACGTTTGCTTCGCCTTTGGGCGAGATTCTGCTTGCCGCTGATGGCCGCGGTTTGACAGGGCTTTGGTTTGAGGGGCAGGAGCATTTTGGCTCTACGCTGCTCAAAGAAGATGCGGAGCACGTTGAAGGCGCCGACGCGGTTTCCGGTATTGGTGGCATGTTGTCGGCGAATCCGGCAAATGGTGCGGCCTCTTCGGTGCTTGAGCGTTCCTGGGCTTGGCTGAATGCTTATTTTGCAGGGCAGGAGCCTCGGTTTACGCCGCCGTTGCATATGATCGGTACGGCGTTTCAGCGCGAGGTTTGGTTTGAGCTGCTTTCTATTCCGCGTGGTGAGGTCGCTACGTATGGTGAGATCGCCCAGCGTGTCGCCGCCCGACATCGTGTACCGGGAAACGAGGCGCCCGTTGTGTCTCCCCGTGCTGTGGGGGCTGCGGTCGCGCGTAATCCCATTTCGATTATCGTGCCGTGCCATCGCGTGGTGGCAGCCGACGGATCGCTCAACGGATATGCCGGCGGGCTTGACCGCAAGGAGTGGCTGCTGCGGCTTGAGGGCGCGTACGAGGAGTAACGCTTGAACACTTTGCCTGTAGTAGCCGACTTCGACCAAAGCTCGCTCGAGTTCGCTTTGATCAGAGCACTTAAGACCCTTGTTAGCTGTCAATAGTACTATCTGTTCGTTGATGGATATCCACGACTTCTGGTATTTCATTTAAGCCTCTTGATATAAAAAGAGCTGGAGTTGCGCATCGTTGAGAGGCTTTCCAGCTTTAGAGACATAAAATTATAAGATACGATGACCTGCGTCAAGGAAGCTGCCAGATGACCTTGGAGCGGCTGATTGCCTGGCCTAAAACCTGATGCGCGGGACGGCGCCCCACGCTATTCAGCGCGCTTGATAGGATGACGAACCACAGTCTTAAGTTTCTCCGGTGCACATTTGCGTGGATCGGAGAGATAGATTTCGTGATGTAAACGGGAGTCTGAGAAGTCGGGGACATAGCCCTGCTCGGTCATGTATTCATGCATAGCGTTTACAGTCGCCGGTTCGTTGTCGTAGGGCCCGGTGTGCATGCATTGAACGCAGAGACCCTCGTCAACTTTAAGCAGCTCAACGGCGGAAAAGTCCAGTTTCTTCTTGGTCGTGGCTTCCGCGACTGCCCAGTCAAAGTCATCTTGGGTGACGAAATCGGGCAGGCGGATGCACGAGGTAAAGTTGAAATCGTCCTTGCGTACATAGTCGATGTCGCCGCTCGGGGAGTCTTGCCACCAGAAACCCTCGAGCGGCGGTACCACAAAGTCGAAATAGCCCTCGATACTCCTTGAGCCTTTCTTCGACATCTTGACGGTATAGGCGATGCCGTAAAGCAACGGCAGGGCGTTTTGATACTCGCCACCTTCGGTATTTGGGTCACCCTTTCCGCGAACGGCTACGTAGTTCATAGGCGGGACAGTTACGATACTCGGCTTGCTTGCAGGTCTGTAGAGCTCCTTGCATTCCTTCTTAAAGTCGAACGCCATGTTGGCCGCCTTTCTGCGTATTGGCCTGCTTAGATAGCTGAATCATATCATAGAAACGAACAGCTGTTCGAATGAGTTGGCTGACAGATTGAGATGCGTGCGTTGTGTTTGGCGGTCGGCCTGACCCCGTCGATGATTTCTCTGCCTCCCCGGCGCCTCATCTATAGCTGCCGTTTCCCCATATAAAACCTGCCAAAATAAACCTGTCCCTTTTTGGTCGGTGCGAAATGGGTAATACTAAAGAGTTATCCGACCAGATGGGAATTAATCGATGGCCTATATCGAATTCAAAGACGTCATCAAAGCATACGGCGAGGGCGACGCCCGTATTCACGCGCTCGACGGTGCGAGTTTTACGGTCGAGCGCGGTGAGCTCGCCATCATTCTGGGCGCTTCGGGTGCCGGCAAGACCACGGCGCTCAACATTCTGGGCGGCATGGATACGGCGACCTCCGGCACCGTGACGGTGGACGGGCGCGACGTGAGCTCTGCTAACGAGGCACAGCTCGTGGAATACCGCCGCGCCGATGTCGGCTTTGTCTTCCAGTTCTACAATCTGGTCCCCAACCTGACGGCGCTCGAAAACGTCGAGCTCGCGGCGCAAATTTGCCCCGATTCGCTCGATGCCGAACAGACGCTTCGCCAGGTTGGCCTGGGCGAGCGCCTGGGCAACTTTCCGGCACAGCTTTCGGGCGGCGAGCAGCAGCGCGTGTCCATCGCCCGCGCACTGGCAAAGAACCCCAAGCTGCTTCTGTGCGACGAGCCCACGGGCGCGCTCGACTACAAAACCGGCAAGCAGATATTGAAGCTGCTGCAGGATACCTGCCGCAAGCAGGGCATTACGGTCATCATCATCACGCACAACTCCGCGCTCGCGCCCATGGCCGATCGCCTGATCCGCTTTAAGAGTGGTCGTGTGGAGAGCGAGACGGTCCAGCAAAATCCCGTGCCTATCGAGACGATCGAGTGGTAGCGCCCATGGACCAGGACCGCCAAAACAGCCAAAACCACGATACGGAGCACGTGAGTCGGGACCGGGAGTTCGCGACCTACCGTACCGCCCAAAGCTCAAACGATATGGTGCCGACGGTATTTCGCCGTGGCATCTACCGCACAATCCGCGGCAGTCTTAAGCGCTTCTTGTCCATCGTGGTCATCACCGCGCTCGGCGTGAGTGTGATGTGCGGCCTTAAGGCGGGCTGCGAGGATTTGTGCGATTCGGTCGACGCCTATTTTGACCAGCAGAATGTCTATGACATTAACGTGCAGTCGACCTGTGGCCTTACGCGCGACGATCTCGCGGCTATCCAAGAGATCGACGGGGTCGAGACGGCCGAGGGTATCTACACCGAGACCGCCTACACCGCCGTGGGCACAACGCGCGAGCGCGTGGTCGTGCAAAGTCTCTCCAAGGAGAACATCGATCAGCCAGTGCTCGTGAACGGCGATTTGCCCGAGAGCGCCGATGAGGTGGCGGTAACTTCGAAGTTCCTGAAGGCTTCGGGCAAAAAGCTCGGCGATACCGTGAGTTTTGCCGCCAATGACGCGAGCTCGTCCAACCAAAGTGCCAAGGATCAGTTTGCCGCGGGCGATTACACCATTACGGCCGAGGTCCTCGACCCCACTGATGTGAGCTCCGACTCGACAGTCAACGCCTTCCGTGCCGCTTCGGCTGCGGACTATAAGTTCTATGTGAGCGAGGATGCCGCGACATCATCGTCCTACTCCGCGGTCCACGTGATCGTCGAGGGAGCCAAGAGCCTCAACTCCTACTCGGATGCCTACACGGCAAAGATCAATGAGGTCAAGGGCAATATCGAGAAGATCCGCGAGGAGCGTGAAAAGGCGCGCGTCCAGGAGCTGACGGTTGACACGCCGGCAAGCTTGGATGCGGCTGAGCGCCAGGCCGCCATGCTCTTTGGGATTGAGCAGGATAGCATCAACCGCATGGCCGAGGGCAGCGAGGAGCGCGTCCAAGCTCAGGCCGAGTTGGACCAGCGCCGCGCCGCCGCCGATCAGCAATTCGCCGATGCCCGCGCCGAGCTTTCCAATCTGGGTGAATGCACTTGGTACATTCAGGACCGCGGTAACATCGCAAGCTACTCGAGCGTCGAGAGCGACAGTTCTTCGATCGAGGCCATCGCCACGGTGTTCCCGTTTATCTTCTTTATCGTCGCCGTGCTCATCAGCCTCACCACCGCCACGCGCATGGTCGAGGAGGAGCGCACGCTTATTGGCCTGTACAAGGCGCTTGGCTATTCACGCGAGCGCATCCTGTCCAAATACGTGGACTATGCGCTGTGGGCATGTCTGATCGGCGGCGTGCTCGGCAACATCATCGGCTTTGTGGGCCTGCCACTGTTCTTGTTTACGGTGTTCGACGACATGTACTCGCTGCCCCAGATGCTGCTTTCGTACGATATCGTGTCTTCGCTCGTGTCGGTGGCGCTGTTTGCCGTGGGCGTGGTGGGCGCTACGATTATCGCCTGCCGCCACGAGATGGCCGAGACCCCAGCCTCGCTCATGCGTCCCAAGGCCCCGCGCGCCGGCTCGCGCATTCTGCTCGAGCATATCGGCTTTATCTGGCGCCGCATGGGCTTCTTAAACAAGGTCGCTGCACGCAACCTATTCCGCTACAAAAAGCGCGCCTTTATGACCATCTTCGGTATCGCGGGCTGTACGGCGCTTGTGATCTGCGGTATGGGCATCCGCGATACGTCGGTGGCGCTTTCGCCCAAGCAGTACGGGCATATCACGCGCTACGACCTGCTGGCGGTCGCCAATCCCGACGATTTTTCACAGACGTGCGCGGCATTGGATGGGCGCAGCGCGTCCAATGATTCCAACGTGACCGTGACTTCGACGCTGCCGATTATGACCGACAACGTCACCTTTACATTTGGCGGCAAGAGCGAGACTGTGCAGCTGATCGTGGTGCCCGATGACCGCACGAGTGACTTGGGCGATTACGTGCGTCTGGAGGATGAGTCCAAAGAACCGCTGCCTTTGCGTGACGGAGACGTGTATCTGAGCAAAAGTTCACAGCTGGTGCTGGGGATTCAGCCGGGCGATACGGCTCACGTCCAGGATTCGTCGCTCAATGTTGCCAAGGTCAAAGTCAGCGACATTTCGCTTAACTATCTGGGCAACACGCTTTACATGACGCAGGGCACCTATGAGCGCACGTTCGGCCGAAGCGCGCGTCTTAACGGCATCTTTGCACTGCTCAAGGGTTCGTCGGCCGACCAGATTGCGTTTAGCAAGAATCTTAAGAGTGACGGTTGGCTTACGATTTCGAGTACGGCCGAGCATTGGGAAAACTATGAGGCGAACTTTACGATTATCAATTCGGTCGTGGTGCTCGTGACCTTTATGGCGGCGTGCCTGTCGTTTGTGGTGGTGTTTACGCTGTCCAACACGAATATCTCCGAGCGCGAGCGCGAGCTGGCGACCATTAAGGTGTTGGGCTTCCGTCGCGGTGAGGTGCACCATTACGTCAACAAGGAGACGTTGATCCTCACGGCGATCGGCGCTGCGCTGGGCGTTCCACTGGGTGGTGCGTTGGCCGAGAGCTTTACGTACATCCTGCAGATGCCGTCGCTGTACTTTGACGTCGAGGTCGAGCCGCTAAGCTACGTGCTCGCCGTGGTGCTTTCCTTTGGCTTTACGTTTATCGTCAACCTCGCTACCAATCGTACCCTCAACAAGATTGACATGGTCGGTGCCCTCAAGAGCGCCGAGTAATCCGCCAAAAAGGGACAGGTTTATTTTGGCTGGTTTTATCTGGGCAAACGCCGGACAACCATTAGGTGGTCCGGCGTTTGCCCCGTTTTGCTGGGGATATTTGTCGCTCAGTGCCCTTACTGGCCAATCCAGTGCTGCGCATAGCTCTTAATGTCCTCGGTAAAACCGTCAAGGTCGTCAAGGGTAATCACGCTGTCGATAAGCAAATTGGCTATCTCGCGGTGCATTGTGCTGCGGCGAATGTCGTTTGCAATTACGCCTGAGGACAGCTTGTTTCTATTGAGGCTCTCTTCTAGTGCCCAAAATCTACTGGACGCTTCGCTGTCGCCATTCAGTATCTCAACGTACTGGCCGATGAGCTTTTCCATATAACGTTCTTGCCATTGAGGAAGCATTTTCTTAAACAGCTTCCAGTCGCTTTCGGCTACGTCGCGCATATGTCCTCCGCTCGTCAAACGGGCTTTTCATTTGCCTTTCATTCTATTTGGTTTTCGCTCGCAAGCGTGGATGAGAGGCTCTCTTTAGCCTTCGAGATAGGGCTTGAATGGGTCGTATGCCACAAAATGGGCCTATCTACTATGTTTAATTGGATACCCTCAACCATGCCGGGAAAACAAAAAACAAAACCGCAGGTAGAAGGCCTGTCGATTTTCGAAAAAGGCGGTCATGGTTGGCCCCTTCGAGTTAAACGTAGTAGATGGGCCCTTTTCGTGGCGGACCATCAAACGAACGCCGACGCTTGTGCTGTAGCCGCTCCGATCATTCGTAAGTTGCGGTGGAATAGTTCCTAAACTCGACTACTCAAGGCTAAAACCGGAACTATATCACCGCAACTTAGGAGGGATGGGCGGGGGAGTACTAGTTGGGTGTTGCTGGCGGGTTAGGGCGGTTTAGGCCTGTTTGCGATGCTTCCATTGTTTACGGCACCAACGCATGAGTGCTTTTACGACCGGGATGGTGATGAGGATTACCCAGGCGGGATGGGGTTGCCCCAGGCAGAGTCACATGTAGAGGAACCATGCCTCGGCACTGACTGAATAGACGACATCGATCAGCTTAGATAAGTGGCGTTGGTCGATAAAGTCGCCAAGCGCGTAATAGACGGGAATCAAAAAGACGAGGAAGAGTCCCGTAGCCCATGTGCCGGAGACAATGCCGAGCACCAGATAGGCGAGGGCGACAAGCGCGGGGAAGGGGAATTTGTTCCATGTACGTCCGACCTTGGTGTGGAAATGCTTGCCATGATGGTCGAGCTTGTCGTGTGCTTCCTTCCAGCTGGAAAACGTCTCGCCGTCGATGGTGACGGTGCCGTCGTCATTGGTATGCACGCTATGCCCATCGTCCTCAAGCGTATCGATATGCAATCCGCCCGGCCCCACATGGACCTCTTCACCCTTGCGCTTGTTAGCCACATGGATACCACTCCAGCCAACATGAACCTCTTTGCCCTTGTTGGGATCAATAACGTGGATGCCGCGCGCGAGGGAAATATCGACAAGTGGTTTGTCGCCGCAATCGGCGTTCTCGGCAGAATCCTCGGCCTCGCCAGCCACATCCGCTGTCTCGGTGCCGGCGCTACCGTCCTCCAGGTCGTCGGCATTGTTGGCCGCCTCCCCATACAACAGCTCATCCAGCGACACGCCATACAGCGCGGCGAGCGCAATAAGGTTATCGGTATCGGGCGAGCATTCGCTGCGCTCCCATTTACTGACAGCCTGACGACTCACACCCAGCTGGGCGGCAAGCGCCTCCTGAGAAAGCCCGGCAGCCTTGCGGCGATCAACGAGCCGCTGCGCCATCGCAAGATCCATGACAGTTCCTTTCATGTGGTGACCGTAATCGAATGAGCCGAGTATGCCGAGAACAACCGGTAGCGACCACCATTTCCAGTTAGAATCTGCCCCAACCCTACCGCAACTACCGGTAGCAACCCCTAACGACCAGCCATTTCAGGACAAATGTCAGTGCAGGTAGCAGCCAAGAGCCTGCAACATCCCAAAATCTCAGCCCACGCACTTGCAGCAAGAAGACGAATAGCCACGGCCTCCTTAGTTACCGCAGGAGGCCCCAGGGCTTACCTCCCAAATCTTTCCGCAGGACGGAAGGCCCCCGGGGCGCGAAGCGCACGGCGGGGT